>Ga0055476_10000376_pt1 | contig 11560 bp, 12 predicted proteins | sample Muzzi_CordC_D2_FD_57682 | JGI IMG/M metagenome (GOLD analysis project Ga0055476, IMG submission 57682) | Wetland microbial communities from San Francisco Bay, California, USA, that impact long-term carbon sequestration - Muzzi_CordC_D2 | ecosystem: Environmental > Aquatic > Marine > Wetlands ... | reverse complement strand
CTTTTTCGCTGTCGAAGCTCGAGGATCTGTCATGCGTTCGATCCTGGTGATGAATGCCAAGGGCGGCTCTGGAAAGACCACACTTTCCACCAATCTTGCGTCCTACTACGCGGTCGAGGGCCACGAAGTGGCGCTCGTCGACTACGACCCCCAGTATTGCGCGCTGGACTGGCTGGAAAGCCGGCCTGCTGGCCGCCCGAAAATCACCGGCATCGAAGGCTTGCAAAAGGGCGCCCGTGTGCCGCGGAGCACCGATGTCGTCATTCTGGATGCGCCGGCGGCCACCCACGGACGGCCGGTCACCGAACTATTGAGCCGGGCACAAACCTGCATCATCCCGGTCATCCCGTCCGCCATCGATTTGAACGCGGCGGCGCGCTTCATCGACGAGCTCACCGAACTCGGCCGGGTGCTGAACCGCAAGGTGCGCGTGGCGACCGTGGCCAACCGTATTCGCGAGAACTCACCCGGGCATTTCGAGATCGAGGAGTTCCTGGAGTCCACCAAGCTGCCCAACGGACGCCAGCTACCCTTCGTCGCCTGCTTGCGAAACAGCATCAACTACTCCCACGCGGCGGAACGCGGGCTCGGTATCTGGGAGATTGCACCGTCAAAAGTTGCCCATGATCTCGAGATGTGGGCGCCCCTGATTACCTGGTTGAACAGCAAGGCCAGCCGTCCGAGTTGAACTAGCGCGCGGGCGTGCACCGCGCGTTTCGGTCTTTGCGGGGGAATCCTCCGCTATTGACTAATCCCCACCGCTTCGACACATTCACGCGGCTATAACCCGCCGATTGTCGAACAACGTCCGCGCCGTTTCCCTTGAGTCACCACGTACACATAGAGCCCAGCAAGCACGAACTGGAAGCCGAGCCCGAGGAGAGCGTTCTCGACGCTGCTTTGCGCCACGGCCTGGCCTTACCCTACGGATGCCGCAACGGTGCCTGTCGATCCTGCAAGGGCCGCATTTTGGAAGGCGAGGTCGCCTATCCCGACGGAGTCCCGAAAGCCCTCACCAATCTGGATGTGACCCAGGGCTACGCCCTGCTTTGCATGGCACATGCCGCCACCAATTTGCGTATCGAGGTGGAGGAAATCGACTCCGAACAGAATATCGTTGTGCGCAACCTGCCCTGCCGCATCGTTAAAAAGCGCCAACTCGCTCACGACGTCGCCGGCCTGGAGTTGATGCTGCCCGCCGGCGAAAGGCTGCAATTTCTTCCCGGCCAATACGTCGACGTGTTGTTGCGCGATGGACGGCGGCGCGCCTTCTCACTTGCCAATGCACCCCGTGAAGACGATCGTCTGGAGCTGCAGATCCGCAGAGTACCCGGCGGCGCCTTCTCCGAGCACGTCTTCGATCACCTCAAGGAACGCGCGTTACTGCGTCTGAGGGGGCCTCTTGGCAGCTTTTACCTGCGCAACAAAGATCATCGACCCATCATTCTCATGGCCGGCGGAACGGGTTTCGCGCCCATCAAAGCCATCGTAGAGGGCGCGTTGGCGCAGGCTTTTCCCGGAGAAATCCATCTCTACTGGGGCGTTCGCGCGCGCCGGGATCTGTACATGCACGATTTGGCCAGCGCCTGGGCCGCCGAGCACCCGCGTGTGCGCTACACGCCGGTGCTCTCGGAGCCCCTGGCCGAGGACGCATGGGCCGGACGCACGGGCTTCGTCCACCTGGCGGTCATCGAGGACTTCGCCGACTTGTCGCCGTTCACCCTATACATGAGCGGACCGCCGGTAATGGTCACCGCCGGGCGTGAGGACTTCATTGCCCGCGGACTGGATCCCACGCGATTCCACTCCGACTCCTTCGACTACGCCTACGAGACTGGTCACGACGCCGCCTGACCTGTCGCTGAATTCCCTGAGGCTGTATTCTTCGACGATTCGAGCAGCCTTGAGCGGATCGATGGACGAGCGATATTTCCCCAAACAGGTCGAGGCCCACGCCCAGCGTCACTGGGAGGATAGCGGCGTATTTCGGGTCACCGAAGATCCGGATAAAGAGAAATTCTACTGCCTGTGCATGTTTCCATATCCCAGCGGGCGCCTGCACATGGGCCACGTGCGCAACTACACCATTGGCGATGTCATCAGCCGCTACCAGCGCATGCAGGGCAAGAATGTTCTTCAACCCATGGGTTGGGATGCCTTCGGTCTGCCGGCGGAAAATGCCGCCATGCAGAACAAAGTTCCGCCGGCAAAATGGACCTACGAGAACATCGATTACATGCGGGCTCAGCTCAAGCAACTGGGTTTCGCCTACGACTGGAACCGCGAGCTCGCCACCTGCAAGCCCGAGTACTACCGCTGGGAGCAATGGCTGTTCACCCGCCTGTTTAAAAAGGGGCTGCTCTATAAAAAGAATGCCGAAGTAAACTGGGACCCGGTGGATGGGACCGTGCTCGCCAACGAACAGGTCATCAACGGCCGCGGCTGGCGCTCCGGCGCCATCATCGAGCGCCGTGAGATTCCCCACTGGTTCCTGAAGATCACCGCCTTCGCCGAGGAATTGCTGAGCGCCATCGACAACCTCGACGGATGGCCCGATGCAGTGCGCACCATGCAACGCAACTGGATTGGACGATCCGAAGGCGTGGAGATCGATTTCCAGATGGCCGATGGCGGCGATCCGCTGCGGGTTTACACAACCCGGCCCGATACTTTGATGGGTGCTACCTATATGGCCGTCGCCGCGGGGCATCCGTTGGCTCAGGCGGCTGCCGGGGACAGTGCAGACATCGCGGCTTTCATCGAAGCGTGCCAGCGCATCGAGACCTCGGAAGCCGCCATGGAGACCATGGAGAAACGCGGCATGGCGCTGGGATGCGACGCGCTGCACCCGGTCACCGGTGACCGACTGCCGGTTTGGGTGGCCAACTTCGTGCTCATGAGTTACGGCACCGGTGCCATCATGTCGGTACCGGGTCACGATCTCCGCGATCATGAATTTGCCCGAAACTATGGACTGCCCATTGTTCAGGTCATTGCACCCCCTGACGCACGTCCCGTGGATATCCAGGCCGAGGCCTACATCGGCAAGGGTACGCTGATCAACTCCGGAGCCTTCGATGGGCTCGACTTTGCAGCGGCTTTCGATGCCATTGCCGAGTGGCTGGGGCAACACGGACTCGGCAACAAATGCGTCAACTACCGGCTGCGGGATTGGGGCGTATCACGGCAACGCTACTGGGGATGCCCGGTTCCCATCATCAACTGTGAGCGCTGCGGCGCGCTGCCGGTGCCCGATGAGGATTTGCCGGTGCGCCTGCCCGAAGAATTGCCCGAAGACGGCGAGGTGCCGCCGCTCGCCCAGATCCCGGCTTTCTACGAAACCACATGCCCGGGATGCGGCGGTCCCGCCAAACGTGAAACCGATACGCTGGACACCTTCGTCGAATCGTCGTGGTACTTCGCCCGCTACGCCAGTCCCGATTGCGATACCGCCATGCTGGATGAGCGCGCCGCCTACTGGATGCCCGTCGACCAGTACATCGGCGGCATCGAGCATGCGATCCTGCATCTGCTCTATTCGCGATTCTTTCAACGCCTCATGCGCGACGAGGGACTTATCGACGTCACCGAGCCTTTTACCAATCTCCTGACTCAGGGCATGGTATTGAAGGACGGCGCCAAAATGTCCAAGTCCAAGGGTAATACCGTCGATCCGGAAGCGCTTATCGAGAAGTACGGCGCCGATACCGTACGCCTGTACATGATGTTCACTTCGCCGCCGGAGCAGTCCCTGGATTGGTCCGACTCCGCTGTCGAAGGCGCGTTTCGTTTTCTCAAAAAGCTCTGGAGACTGACCCACGCCCATGTCAGCGGCGGAATGGCGGAGATTCCCGATCCCGCTCTGCTCGATACCAGCCAGCGCGAGCTTCGCCGCCGCACCCACACCACTATCGCCAAGGTTGGCGACGATATCGGGCGCCGCTACAAATTCAATACCGCCATCGCCGCGGCCATGGAGCTGGTGAACGCACTCAGCGATTTCAGCGACGATTCGCCGCAGGGGCGCGCTGTCGCGCGGGAATGCATTGAAGTCATCGTGCTGGTACTCGCCCCCATCGTTCCCCATATCTGCCACACACTGTGGCAAGCGCTCGGCCATGGCGAAGAATTGATGGACACACCCTGGCCACGATTTGACCCCGACGCCGTCATCCGCGATACCGTGGAGCTGGTTGTACAAGTTAACGGCAAGAAGCGCGGCGAAATTTCCGTCGGTCAAGACGCCGACTCCAGCGACATCGAAGAACAAGCGCTGAAAAATGCCAATGTCGCACGCTTCATCGGCGGCGGCGTCAAGAAAGTCATCGTCGTACCGGGGAAGCTGGTGAACATCGTCGTATGAAGAGCACGCGAATCCCCGGCGCCGCGCTTCGCTATGCCGTCGTTGTGCTGATATTGGCAGCGCTCGCATCGGCCTGCGGCTTCAGGCCCCGGGGCAATGTTTCGCTTCCGGAAGATTTTCGACAAGTTTATGTGAAAGCCCCGCTGGCCATCGCCGATGAGCTTGCCATATTCCTCGACAGCGGCGGCGCCACCGTCGTCAAAGCCCGCGGCGAAGCGGACGCCGTGATCGATGTGCAGTCCGATCACTTCGAGGACCGCGTTACCACGGTGGATGCCGTCACCGGTAAGGCACGGGAGTACGAACTCCTCTACACCCTGGACTTCTCCATACGCATGAAAGACGGGCGCATGCTGGTGGCGCCTGACCGTGTAATCGTGAAACGGGTGTACATATTCGATCAAAATGCCGTCATCGGATCCCTCGATAATGTTGCCGCGCTGCGAGGATCGATGCAGCGCGACGCCGCCGAGGGCATCATCCGCCGCGCCGAGGCGGCGCTGCGGCCTCAATAATATGCGTTTGAGAATCGAGCAGTTAGCCAAGCACCTGGAAGGTCGGCTTGCGCCGGTATATGTGCTCGGTGGGGAAGAACCCCTGCAGCTCCAGGAAGCGAGAGATGCCATCCGCGCCGCCGCCGGCAAACAAGGCTTCAACGAACGTGTGTTGCTGAACGTCGAGACGGGTTTCGATTGGGGAACGCTTGGGGCCCATGCCGACAGCATGTCGCTTTTCGGAGATAAGCTCGTCATCGATGTGCGCCTGGCGAGCGGTAAGCCCGGCGATGCCGGTGCGCGCGCGCTGCGGGATTATGCGGCCAAACCATCGCCGGACAATCTGCTCATCGTAAGCTTGGACAAGTTCGACCGGGGCAGCACCTCAACTCAATGGTACAAAGCGCTGGAGCGGGCGGGCGCCGCCATCCGCACCTGGCCCGTGGATGCCAAGCACCTGGGCGGGTGGATTCGTCAGCGGGCCGGCGCCCGCGGCCTGACCCTTTCGGCCTCCGCGGCGCAGGCGCTGGGCGAACGCGTAGAAGGTAATTTGCTCGCCTGCGCCCAAGAGATCGACAAGCTTCACATGGTCCACGGCGAGGGCCGTCTGGATCTGGAAGATGTTCTGCGTTCGGTAGCCGACAGCGCGCGTTTCGATGTCTTCGATCTGGTGGACGCGGCACTCGCCGGTGACGCGCCCCGCACCGTTAGAATTCTCCATGGGCTGCGCGAAGAGGGCGTGGCGCCACCGCTGCTGGCATGGGCGCTGACCCGCGAGCTGCGCGCCGTAAGCCGTATGGCCACGGAGCTGGCGGCTGGCGCGCGCATCGATGAGGTCATGGGCCGCCACCGGGTATGGGACAAGCGCCGTGGGCTGGTGTCGAGCGCGCTTCGCCGCCATGGATCACCCACCTGGCTGGACATACTGCGCCAGGCGGCCGCCACCGATCGCATCACCAAAGGCGCTCCAGGCAATCCCTGGGATGCCCTGGAAAGCCTGGCTCTGGCCATGGGGGGCGTGATGTTGGGCCCGGGAAGGCCCTATAATCGAGCTATGTAGGAGCGGGCTTGCCCGCGAATTCGCGGGCAAGCCCGCTCCTACATGGATTTTGCCCAACTACCGAGAACCGACATGGCAACACCGGCAGACATCATGAGACCCCGCGACGACGTCGCCACCTACATGCGAAGCCTCGGCGACAAGGCACGCCGGGCATCCAATGTGCTGGCGGGCGCCACCACGGCGGAGAAGAATGCCGCCCTGCTGGCCATCGCCGCGGCCATCGAAGCCGGTCGTGCGGAGCTCGGCGCGGCGAACATGGAGGATCTGGCCGCGGCGCGCCGGCAAGGCCTCGATAGCGCGTTGCTGGATCGCCTGGAGCTCGATGACCGGCGCATCGACGCCATGGCCCAGGGGCTTCGCGAAGTCGCGGCACTTGCCGATCCGGTTGGTGCGATTAGCGATCTGGTGGCGCGGCCCTCGGGGATCCAGGTGGGGCGCATGCGCGTACCCCTGGGCGTCATCGGCATCATCTACGAATCCCGGCCCAATGTGACCGCCGATGCCGCCGGGCTTTGTCTCAAAGCCGGCAACGCCACCATCCTGCGAGGCGGCTCCGAAGCGATTCGTTCAAACACCGCCATTGCGGCTTGCATTCATCGGGGCTTGACCGAGGCAGGGCTTCCCGCCGAATCCGTGCAGGTGGTGGAGACCGTGGACCGGGCCGCCGTTGGCGCCCTCATCACCATGGACGCCCACGTGGACGTCATCGTGCCACGCGGAGGCAGAAGCTTAATCGAACGCGTCAGCCGCGAGGCGACGGTGCCGGTCATCAAGCACCTGGATGGCATTTGTCATGTTTACGTGGACGATCGCGCCGATTGCGATAAAGCCATCGCCATCGCCTACAACGCCAAGACCCAACGCTACGGCACCTGCTGCACCATGGAAACATTGCTGGTGGCACGTCCGGTGGCGGCGCAGGTCTTGCCAGCTTTGGCCGAGCAATACACGGCGGCGGGAGTGGAATTGCGCGGCTGTGCCGAATCTCGTGCGCTGATGCCGGGTTGCAAAGCGGCTACCGAGGAGGATTGGCGCACCGAGTACCTGGCGCCCATTTTGTCCATCCGCGTGGTCGACGGCATCGACCAGGCAATGGAGCACATTCGCGAGTACGGCTCCCAACACACCGATTGCATTGTCACTGAAGCGTTGGGGCGCGCGCGCCGCTTTCTGCGTGAAGTGGACTCGAGCTCGGTGATGGTGAACGCGTCGACGCGTTTTGCCGATGGCTTCGAGTACGGGCTCGGCGCCGAAATCGGCATCAGCACCAACAAGCTGCATGCCCGTGGACCCGTGGGTCTGGAAGGCCTCACCAGTCAGAAGTACATCGTACTCGGCGACGGCCACGTGCGCCAATGACAGTGGCGCCAATGCAGCCAGGGCCTTAGTGGCAGGCATCGGAATCCTCGGCGGCACCTTCGACCCCGTTCATTGCGGACACCTGCGGCTCGCTCTGGAAATACGCGAGCACCTGTCCTTGGCCAGCGTGCGTCTGACTCCCGCGCCCAATCCGCGCCTGCGGCAATCACCGCGGGCCGATATTTCGCAGCGTCTGGCATTGCTGGCGGCGGCCATCGAGGGGGAACCCGGGCTTTGCGTCGACCCCAGAGAGCTCGAGCGTCAAGGCCCCACTTACACCATCGAAACCCTCGAGTCGTTGCGCCGGGAATTTCCCAGCGAAGCACTGGTCTTTATTCTCGGCATGGACAGTTTTCAACGCCTGGATCAATGGCACCGGTGGCGGGAACTTCTGGATCTGGCGCATCTGGCCGTCGCTCACCGCCCCGGCGGCTCACTGCCCGGCGCGGGTCCCGTCGCCGATTTGCTCGCGCGACGCCGATGCAGCGATCCGGCTTTGCTCAACCAAGCACCGGCCGGGCACATCATGATTTGCGAGCCGCCGCTGCTGGATATTTCCGCCACCCGCGTGCGGACCCTGGCGGCAAAAGGCCGCAGCATTCGATTTCTGGTCCCCGATAAGGTGAATGAATTGATAAACAGCACCAGGTGTTATCTACATGCAGAGTAAACGTTTATGCCAGCTTGCCGTGGCCGCGCTGGAGGATCTCAAGGCCGACGACATCGTGCAGCTCGATGTGCGCAAGCTCAGCGACTTCACCGACTACATGATCATCGCCAACGGACGCTCGTCACGGCAGGTGGCGGCCCTGGCGGAGAATGTCGTCGCCAAAGCAAAGCAAGCCGGTGAAGTGCCCCTTGGTGTCGAAGGCTTGCGCGGCGGTGAATGGGTGCTGGTGGACCTCTGCGACGTAGTAGTACACGTCATGCAACCGGAGATGCGTGAGTTCTATCAGTTGGAAAAACTCTGGGGCAGCCGCGAAACCCCCGCCAGCCAATTGCCGCGGGGCGCGGCCAGCTGATCGTGCCCTGTGAACGGGCTCAATAACATTGCCCATTGATAGCCCTCATTGAGTGAGCCAGGTACATGCGCGTGAATGTGGTCGCCGTCGGCACGCGCTTGCCCCAATGGCAGCAACAGGGTTTCCAGGAGTATGCCAAGCGCCTGCCCAGGGAGTGCGCCATGGGACTCACCGAGATCCCGGCCGCGACCCGCGCCAAAAGCAAGCCCACGCAGCAGTCAATCCGCAAGGAGAGCGAGCGGATGCTGGCGGCTGTTACAAGAAACGATTACGTCATCGCCCTCGACCAGCCCGGAGTCCAGTACAGCAGCGAGGATCTCGCCGGACTGTTGGGTACCTGGCTCGCTCGGGGCCGTGATATCGCCCTGCTCATCGGTGGCGCCGACGGGCTTTCCCCGGCCTGCCTGTCGCGCGCCGAGCTGCGCTGGTCGCTGTCGGAATTGACCCTGCCCCACGGCCTCGTGCGGGTCATGGTGGCGGAGCAAATCTACCGCGCCTGGTCGATTCACCGCGGCCATCCCTATCACCGCGGCGAATGATTTACCTCGCCTCCCGCTCACCCCGACGGCGCGAACTATTGGCGCAGCTGGGCCTCGACTTCCAGGTTCTGGATCTCGAGGTGGACGAGTCGCGCCGCGCCGGCGAAAGCCCGCAGATCCTGGCGCTGCGCCTGGCAGCGGTAAAAGCTGCCGCTGGCTGGCAGCTGTTGGACGGCGACGATTCACAGCCGGTAATCGGTGCCGACACCATCGTGGTGCTCGATGACGAGATCATCGGTAAACCCCGAGACGCCGCCCATGCCAGCGAACTGCTCATGCGCCTTTCCGGACGCTGCCATCGGGTGCTGAGTGCCGTGGCATTGGCGAGCGCCGGTGGCACGCAAACACGTTTGAGTGACAGCCGCGTGTGTTTTCGGCAGCTGTCCCAATCCGAGTGCGAAGCCTATGCACGCACGGGAGAGCCGTTGGACAAGGCCGGCGGCTATGCCATCCAGGGACGCGCCGGGGCATTCGTCACCGAACTGCGGGGGAGTTATTCAGGGGTTGTGGGGTTGCCGCTGTTTGAGACGGCGGAATTGTTGGTGGAGGTTGGGGTTGAGATCTTTTCTGGCGATGGACCCTTGCAAAGGGGACAGATTTGAAATCTGTCCCCGGTTGGCGGTTGGCTGTGGGGGTTACAGGCGATCCTTCAATGCGTAGTACAGCATCCCTGCCACCAGCAGGGGTTTGCGCAGTAATTTGCCGCCGGGAAAGCTGCGATGCTTCAGGTTCGCAAATACGTCGAAGCGCTCCGCGCTGCCGGCCACCGCTTCCGCCAGCAGGCGGCCAGCCAGCTGGGTGAGCACCACGCCGGAACCGGAAAAACCCTGAACGAAAAAACCCGTGCTGCCCAGGCGCCCGAAGTGCGGCAGGCGGTCCATGGTAACGGCCAGTTGCCCGCTCCAGGCGTAATCGATACGTGCATCCTCGAGCTGCGGAAAAACGTCGAGCATGTAGCGCCGCACGAAGCGCTTGATATCCGGTGGCTCCTCGAAGGAATAGGTCTCGCCGCCGCCGAACAACAAGCGGTGGTCCGCCGAGAGGCGGTAATAGTCGACCACGAACTTGGTCGCGCACACGCACCAGTCGTCACGGATGAGTGCGCGGGCGCGTTGCTCACCCAGCGGTTCTGTTGCAAGCACGTGATTGGCGATGGGCATCACCTTGTTGCTGATACGCGGCTCAACGTCGCCGAGATAAGCGTTGCCGCACAACAGGACATAACGGCTTTGCACCTGCCCGTGGGCCGTTCTCACCACCGGCGAGGCCCCCCAATCCACCCGTTCCACCACCGAGTTTTCGTATATGCGCACCCCTGCTTCCAATGCTGCCTGCGCCATACCCAGCACAAAGTTCAGGGGATGCAGATGACCCCCGCCGGAATCCAGGCGCCCGCCGCAATACTGCTCGCTCGCCACCGCCGCGTGAAGCTCGGCACGATCGAGCATCCGGTAACCATCGTAACCGTAGTGCCTGGCAACCAGCTCCACTTCTTCGGCAAGCTCCGGCAGAAAACGTTCGCGGGTAGCGGCGAGCAGGTTGCCGCGCTTGTAGTCACAGCGGATGGCGTGGCGATGGATGCGCTGGGTGATGATGTCCATGGCCTCGTCCGCCATATCCCACAGCAGCCGCGTGCGCTGTCGCCCGAGGCGCGGCTCGAGCTCGATGACATCCTTTCGCAGTCCGCTGGCAAGTTGCCCACCGTTGCGCCCCGACGCACCCCAGCCAATGCGCGCGGCTTCCACCAGCGCCACCTGATAGCCGCGCTCGGCCAGGTGCAGCACCGCCGACACACCGGTGAAGCCGCCTCCAACCACACACACGTCGACCTGCACCTCACCCTTCAACTCAGGATGGCGCGGATGAGGATTGGCGCTCGCAACGTAATAGGAGTCCGGATAGTCGGCGCTGAAGTTCGCTGGATTCACCGTGCTGTTCGCTGGCCGATCAAAACTTGGGCTTGTCCGGCTCGGCCTTGAAGCGCGCCACGCAGGCGAGAATTTCAGCCTTGGCCTCTTCGGGTCCCAGCCAGCCGTCGATCTTCACCCACTTGCCCTTCTCCAAATCCTTGTAGTGCTCGAAGAAGTGCGCAATTTGAGCGAGCAGCGACGCGGGCAAGTCGCCGGGCGACTTTACGCCCCGGTAGAGATCGGTAAGCGCATCGATGGGCACGGCCAGGATTTTTGGGTCGGGACCGGCATCATCGGTCATATTCAACATACCCACCGGACGGCAACGGATCACCGATCCGCTGATCAGCGGATAGGGAGACACCACCAGTACGTCCGCTGGGTCACCGTCTTCGCTGAGGGTGTGGGGCACGTAGCCGTAATTGCAGGGATAGTGCATGGCCGTGACCATGAAACGGTCGACAAAGACCGCGCCGGTGCGCTTGTCCACCTCGTACTTGACGGGATCGCTGCGCAGGGGAATTTCGATGATGACGTTGATGTCGTTGGGAAGGTCGTGACCGGAAGTGACGAGGTTCAGCGGCATGGTTATTTCTTCACTCGCGCAGGGATTTGCAGCAATTACACTGCTACTCGGGCGCCAGTATAACAAGGGCTGCGATTGTGAAAGACCGCCTTTTCCACTATAGTTCGGCGGCTTCGCAGGGGCCTCCGGGGAGAAAACAATGAGCTTTAACGCCCTCGTGCCGATGATTTTCGGGATCATCGGCCTGGTTGTCGCGTATTTCATCTACCAGAAAATTCGGGAGT
>Ga0055476_10000375_pt1 | contig 11565 bp, 6 predicted proteins | sample Muzzi_CordC_D2_FD_57682 | JGI IMG/M metagenome (GOLD analysis project Ga0055476, IMG submission 57682) | Wetland microbial communities from San Francisco Bay, California, USA, that impact long-term carbon sequestration - Muzzi_CordC_D2 | ecosystem: Environmental > Aquatic > Marine > Wetlands ... | reverse complement strand
GCAGACACTGTACCAGACCGAATACCGCAAGAATGTGTATGGTCCGTTTCCGGCCCTGGAAATCAACCGGAGACGCAGTTGTACGTTTTGCCCTGTCCGCGCTGGATGACAGTCAATTCGACAGCAACGACGTGAAAGGCATGTTCATGCCAAACCTGGCCAGCCATCACCGTCAAAGGCTGCAGGAGCACCGTCCCTCGGCGCGATAACACACTGTATTATATTGGCATTTATCAGGAGTTGGTGAAACACTGCCGTTCTTGTTAGTATTTTCGTAATTGGTGAATATAAAAATAATATGCATTGCACTGAGGCAACCATTGCTAAGCAATTAACGCATACGCTATACACCTTGCCCGGATGAGGGATGACTGGGTGTACACCAGACCGATAAAGTTTCCAGTACTTGACAGTTCCGACCACGGCCTGGGGGTGGCTTAATGAAGGCGCTGTATCCTGCCGCATGGCTCATGATCGTCCTGTTCCTCTTCTGGAGCGGGAATCTGTTGCTGAATATCGAGGCACTCTGGTCAGAGGCCAGCGATCTGCACAACCTGAGCAGCAACTTCGAAACCTTGTTCGAGACTTGGCGTGATCTGAGCCGACCCGGAAACGATGTGCTCGAGAACTACGAAGTTGCCAAACAGCGCGCAGCGTTCAAGGTCTACGCACAGAAATTCGAAACGGCCCTTGATGTCATATGGAAATGGACCCGTGGCAACCTCACGCTGACACCTTACCTTGAGGCCCTGGATGCTGAACGCCGCACCCTCACGGCACTGGCCCAGGAAATCTTCGATCTCACCGAGCAGCGCGAAACATTGCGCCTGTCCAATGCGCCTGAAGAGTCGATTCGTGAAAAGGAAACCGAGGCTGCCCGGAGGATGGCCGTCATGGACCAGAGATTCCAGCTCGGGCTGGATTATATCCTCAAGTCTAACGAGGCTGTGATCGCGTATGAACAGAGCCTGGAGGGCCTGCAGCGGGACAATTTCAAACGTCTCTACATGATGCTTCTGGTGGCACTGATAGCGTCCGGGCTCAGCGTACAGCTGCTGAGGCGGACCATGCGCCAGCGGGAAGCGTTGATAGACAGTGCGACGCGTATCAATACCATCATGGATAATGTGATCGACGGGATTGTCACCGTGGACCAGGACGGGCGGATCGAATCGATCAATCCCCCCGCCGAAAGGATGTTTAAATGCGGCCCGGATGAATTGCTCGGTCAGGACTTTTCGATACTGCTCGATGAGGGCTGCCAGTATGTCTACCACGACCGCCTGGGCAAGGGAGCGGAACCGGTAATTTCTTCATTTGCCTCCAATGAATGTGAGATGCGTGGTCTCCGCGCCGACGGTACCACATTCCCCATCGAACTTTCCCTCAGCCGGGTGGTCGTGCATAGCCGGAAACTTCTGATCCACCTGGTACGTGACATTACCGATCGCCAACAGGCGGATGAGTGGCAGCGTCTTGCAGCAAGCGTGTTCGAGAACACCATCGAGGGGATACTGATCACAGATGTCGAAGGTATCATCCAATTCGTAAATCCGGCCTTCACGGCCATCACACAATATGAAGCCAATGAGGCCATCGGCAAAAATCCGCGCATCCTCCAATCAGGCAGACATGATCGTCAATTCTATGAATCAATGTGGAGTTCAATTCTTGAGTCCGGTCACTGGCAGGGGGAACTCTGGAATCGCCGCAAGAACGGTGAGATCTTTCCTCAGTGGCTGACGATCAGCGCGATCAAGAATAACTGGGGTAATATTACTAATTATGTCGGGATCACCTGGGATATCTCTGAGCGCAAGCGTGCCGAGGAAGAGAACAAGCATCACCACGAAGAGCTGGTACATGTCATGCGGCTGAGCACCATGGGAGAAATGGCTTCCGGCATGGCGCATGAACTGAATCAGCCACTGGCAGCCGTGGCCAGTTATTGCGAAACAGCCCGGAATATGGTGAATGAACAACCAGCCATAGCCGAGAAGCTCAGTGATATTCTGGGGCGTGCCCTGGAACAGACCCATCGTGCGGGCGATATCATCCGGCGATTGCGCAATTTCGTCAGCAAGGGCGCGATGCAAACAGAATACATCGATATGGATCGACTGATTCGAGATGTCATGGAACTCCTCGAATGGGAACTCCGCGACAGCCATGCGGAAATAGTTTTTCATCACTGTGGCGAAGACTGCAGTGTCATGGTTGACAAGGTCCAGATTGAGCAGGTGCTGTTAAACCTGGTGCGCAACAGCCTTGAATCAATACAGAATGCCGATATCAGAGAGGGCCGCGTATTGCTGAAAACGCATAAGGCACCCGGTAACATGGTCGAGGTGATCGTCAGCGACAATGGGCCGGGAGTCGATGAGTCGATGGCCGACACACTCTTCAATCCCTTCCAGACAAGCAAGGGGAACGGCATGGGGATGGGGCTTTCCATCAGCCGTTCGATTATAGAGGCTCACGGAGGTAAGCTTTGGGTGGACAAAGTAGCCGCCAAGGGTGCAGTGTTTCGCTTCAAACTTCCCCTGGTGTTAACCACGAGCGGGTAACAGCTTACTGAACAATTCCCGTCAGGGCGGCACCCGCCACAGACACGAAGTTGTTATCCAGCTTCAGACGAAGGTCGTTGTCGTTCAGAACCGCTGACGGTGCGTTAACAGGGGCGCTGCGGTAACAGTCAAGCCACTGTATCAGGGCTTATCGCCTGCTCAAGCGCAAAATTGCCGCAAATATTCCGTGTAGATATCGTGTTTACGGTGCAGCTCATCGCCTTCCTTCAGTTTATAGCCGCGCTTCAATTTTGAGCGGACCGCTTCCAGCTGTTTGCGCTTGTTCGAGCAGTTGCTGGTCTCTGTGCCCGGTTGTTTCAATCGGCCTGAGGGTTTGCGACGACGCGCCGCGTCCTTTTTACGGTACCTGCTCAACAAGTCCTGTTCACCCGGACGCAAGGAAGACCAGCCGCTACGCCGGTCTTTCAGCTCCATCGGTTTGCTTGCATTGCTGCAGGGAAACTGCTGATAACTGACATGTCCGCCATCCAGTACACAGCGATACACATCAGCGCGCACGCCGGAAGCTGGCAAAGGAACGACAAGAAAAACGGCAGTTACTGCGAGGCAGATAAAAGTACGCATTGTTTCCTCCATGAAACAAGATCCAGACCGGACTATTAGCCAACCCGGTATAGCCTAACAGACATAGCGCCTTCTGGCTGATATTTCGCCAGGCCGTGGAGAGACCATGGCCAGATCCTGCCGAACGTGGAACAGGCGGATGATTAATCACCCCCTCGTATTGGGCATAAAATCCCGGAGATAGCAGGCAAAGAGTTCAGGATTGCATACCTGGAGCAACTTTCTTTTGACCAACAAACCTGCATCGACAAGCGAAGAAGGTGTTACCTGTACCAGTTCGGCGGTTACCCGGTAGTCTTCCGGCACATCGAAATCATCGAAGCATCGCTCAGTCGCCAGCCACCTGGCCAACCCAGGCCGATCAATGAGGGCCCAGGCGGGGAAATCGCGGCTGGGTAACTCCGGATCGAGCTCGATAAAGCGCTGCCAGTAGCGCCGCCACTCCGGCTCGGCCTCACTACCGATAAAATCCGCCTGATCCGGAAAGTGCCAGCATAAACGGAACCAACCTGAAAGCGCTTCCGAAGCCAGGTGCAAGCGCCCACAGGCGCGGGCGTGACGACGCAAAAGCACGGCTTGTTCTTGCCAGCTGGATTCCGCTTCGACGCTCGCTTTTACCTGCCCCCAGTCCTCTGCCCGGAGCGAGGAGTAACTGCTGTGAAGCTCTGGATTATCCGGATCAAAGTCAACATCAAGCAGCGCTCGCGTCAGGCGCCGCCACTGCGGCGCCAGGTAGTGGCGGGCACCGGCACCCAGTATCTCTTCTGCCAGCGGGCATAATTCCCGCCGCAGTGCTAGCAGCTCGAGACCGGCGTCTTCGACGGGGGACTCCAGGCTCGCCGCCGCCACCAGGCGCTCCAGCCCACCCAGTTGACGATGACCGGGGTCAATCTCGAATAAACGATCAAGCAAGCGCCTGGCTTCCATCTCATCCCGCTGGACCAGTGCCCGAATGATGCCATTGGCCAGGGTCACGCCTGCGCTATCCATCAACAGATCCAATTGCAGCGCGTCATCGCCTTTGCGATAACCGGTGTGAAAACACCTGTCCGGCGCATGTGCCGAACTGAAACGCAGGCTACCTCCCTGCGGCGCCCCCCAACTGGCATAGCGCTGGGTCTCTGCTGCAAGACCCAGAGCCCTGGCATAGGCCTCTGCCCGCGTCATAAGATCGTAACTTTGCTGAGGGTCGCCGAACAGGAGGTCCTCAAGATAATCGCACTGCCCACCCCGCCAGGCCTCGTAATCGGCATACAACAACCTGCCTTCGGCCAGCAGCAGTTCCAGCGGGGTGTAGACGCCCTGCTCAAAAAGCAGCCGATCTACGGCCTCGCGAGCCTCTTTGTCTGCCTGATTCATGCCAGCGGCTCGAACAACAGATCCAGATCGGCATCCGTCCAGCTTACCTGCATCTCTTCATTTCGATCGAACAGGCTGTCGGCGAGCGCCTGTTTACGCGTCTGCATGGCTTGTATCTTCTCCTCGACGGTACCCATAGTGATCAGTTTGTAAACGAATACCGGATTGTTCTGTCCAATGCGATGGGCGCGGTCAGTCGCCTGGCGTTCGACCGCCGGATTCCACCAGGGATCATAGTGGATGACGGTATCGGCTGCGGTGAGATTGAGGCCCACACCACCGGCCTTGAGACTGATCAGAAACAGTGGTGCTTCACCACCCTGGAACCGCTCGATCGGGGTAGAACGGTCCCGGGTGCGACCGGTAAGTTTGACATAATCGACACCTGCTCCGCGCAGAGCATCCTCGATCAGTTTCAGCATACCGGTAAATTGTGAAAACAACAGCACACGCCGACCCTCCTCGATCATCTCCGGCAGCAACTCCATTAACAACTCCAGCTTGGCTGAACGCTTGACCTTGCCCGCGCTCTTCAGATTGAGCAGTCGCGGGTCGCAACAGACCTGACGCAGCTTCAACAGGGCATCGAGAACGACGATATGGCTGCGCCCCAGCCCCTGGTCCGCCACCGCCCGGCGCACCCGTTCATGCATGGCGACCCGGATACTCTCGTACAGGTCACGCTGCGCACCCTCCAATTCGACGCCATGAACAATCTCCGTCTTGGGCGGCAACTCGCTGAGGACCTTCTGCTTGGTGCGTCTCAGCATGAATGGCCGTAACCGCCGCGCGAGCCGCCGGGAGGCGTCTTTATCACCCTGTTTCTCGATGGGATTTTGCAGCACACGCCGGAACTGTTTGGCGTCACCCAACAAACCAGGCAATAGAAAGTCGAACAATGACCACAATTCCCCGAGGTGGTTTTCCAGCGGTGTCCCGGTCAGGCAAAGGCGATATCGTGCGTCCAGTTGCCGTACCAGGCGGCTGGCGCGGGTGTTGGGATTCTTGATGACCTGCGCCTCATCGAGAACCAGAAGGTAATAGGCGTGTTGCAGCAGCGCTTCCTGATCACGCGCCAACAGGGGATAGGTGGTAAGGACCAGATCGTAATCCGCAATCGCATCGAAGTACTGGCGGCGTTGCGGGCCGTGCAGGGTCAACACCCGCAGTCCCGGGGCAAACCGGGCTGCCTCACGCCGCCAGTTGACCATCAGGCTGGTCGGGGCCACCACCAGGCTCGGTCGGTCCATGCGCCCATGGGCCTTCTCCAGCAACAGATGCGCCAGGGTCTGCACCGTTTTGCCCAAACCCATGTCATCGGCCAGCACACCGGCCAGTCCGTGTTCTCGAAGAAACTGCAGCCAGGCCAGGCCCTGCCGCTGATAGCCCCGCAGCCGGGCATGCAGATCCCCGGGTGGGACCACCTCCGGAATACACTCGATACCCCGCAGCCGCTCGGCCAGAGCACGCTGATCCTGCGCCCCAGTCCAATGCATCCGTGTTGACAAGTCCCCTTCATCCAACTCGGCCAGGCGGGCAAGCTGAATTCGGCTGAGGCGAATCTGACCATGCTCATCGAGCATATCTTCCTGATAGAGCTCGAACAGGGTGTCCAGAATGTTGCCGATACGACTCACGGGCAGCGGCAGCATCCTTCCGCCTTCCAACGGCACAATCAGCTGCTGTTGCGGGTCCAGTTTCCGCAACCGGTCCTGGCGGAACACCTCCGGGAACTGCTGCAACATCGCCACCAGAGGTGGCAGCAGGTTGATGCACTCACCTTCCACCTGCACGCCCAAACTGGTGCGGAACCACGTATTGCCGTCCTCGGCCTTGATCTCGCCATACCATTGTTCCACTTCGGCCAGACGGTAGTGAAAACTGTCTTCGAATTCGACGTGCCAACCCTGCTTGCGCAAATAGGGCAAGGTATCGACCTGAAAGTCGAACCAGGCCTCGGCATCGCCATCGACAAAAAAACTGTCGCTGCTGTCCTCATCACTCCCCCGGCCATCCCATTCCAGCCCGGCTTCCATGAGTTGATCGGCACACTGTTCCTCGAAATCCGGATCGCGCTGAATCTTCAACACCCGGTCGCCGACCAGCACCCGAGACGGCTGCTGACCACCGAGGCGTACGCCGGCATAATCGAAACTCAAGCGGAGCAGATCTGCCTCCACATCCTCAATCCATGGGTTTTCGAGAACCCGCGAGCAGAACTGCAAACAGGGAACCGGCTGCACCGGTGGACGTTCCTCGATGTCGAACTCACGCAACAGCGGAAAATCCACGCCCGGATAGCGCTTTGACAGTGCTGCGTGGCACTGCGCCCCGTGACCCGGTGCGATGAGGATCGGTTGAAACAATTCATCGAGCAGCTTGCCCGGCAGCTGTGTTGCCAGTTTGCCGCACTCCCCGGAGACGGGATCGATATACCAGGGAGATCCCAGAAGAAAGACAAGGGATGCTGCAGGTTCAGCCCGAAATTCAGGATATTGATTGCCCGTTTCGTCGATACCCCAAGCCAGGGTACACAGGCGGTCCGGGCCTCGACACAGCACGGACTCAGTATCAGCCAACAAACAACGCCCTGTCTCCAGCATGCTGGCGAGTAATTCGTCACCGGAAGATCCGCGCAGACGACGCATATCCGTTATCGAATCAGCTGCTAGAGCATCCAATGCGGCCAGCAAATCGCGGTCGGCGCGCAGAAGAAAACGCGGCGGCATACCCCGCGCCGCCCATTTTGGTTGATATGTTCTGCGGCTGCTGAACCCTCCGGATTTCAGCAAGCGGGCGCTGGCCGTCTCCACCATGATTCCACGACCTTTTCCTGGATCGGGAAACAACAGATACAGCAGGCGCTGGTGAACATTGGCAGGGTAAACATGGTCCGCGGCCGGAACGCTATCAGGCAGCGATCGAGCCGGCACACCGCCCGTCAACTCCTGCTCATTTCCCAACGCTCGCAGCAGCACGGCGGCCGCATGCTCACAATTTCCGTGACGGGAACAACTGCATTCACTACGAATGATCACGTGCTCCTCAACAGGATCTTTCACCCGAATATAGACACGGTAGGCGCGCTTTCCGGAACGATTGACAAGTGAGGTGATGACCTCACCATTGCAGCTTACGTCCGGGGATATTGCGTCCCCTCTATCCAGCAAACGTCTGGCCTCATTCAAGAGATCGGGGCTGAATGCGGCGCGGAGATCTGCGAAGGAATACAGCATGCGGAAAATATACCCTGCTCGTGGAGCGTTAACGCGCTGTTGGCGTTACCAAAACCAATCAGCCTGATGCGATATTCGATTCCTCCTGAATCCAAATCCAGAAGGGTTCGAAGAAAGCCAGTTTACCCATCATCCCGATGCTTCCGCCTCTTCGTTACCTCCATGACTGCTCCGATCGCTTCCGTCTTGAGCAAAATTGCCGGGTGAGACTCTCACTCACTGGAAAACGCCGCCTTGGCACGGCGCACTCGCCCGTTAGTACTAATATATCAAGCGTAGAACTACGATGTCGACGCTCGCCATGCCGCTACCGACATCTGACCGAGTCGCGGACCGGGCCACCTCAATAATTACCCCAGACCGATTGCGCGTGTTCCTTGGATCCCGTGGTAGTGGGCTAGACTTTCAGGTAAGCGGTAATCGATAAGCAGGTTCGGTACTATGGACGATCCTTATGGGTTTTTGCGCCACCCCAGGCAGGAGGCGGGCAAACAGAATCCACGGCGACGTGTCAGACACTGGCGCGAGTACGTCGCCCTCATGCCCGACACACAGGCTGCACGACAGGCGGTACGCTGCATGGATTGCGGTACGCCCTACTGCCATTGCTATTGTCCGGTCCACAACCTGATCCCGGAGTGGAATGACCTGGTCAGCGACCGTCAGTGGGAGCGGGCTTACCGGCAGCTGGATTCCACCAACAATTTTCCCGAGCTGACTGGACGCTTGTGTCCGGCGCCTTGCGAAGATGCCTGCACACTCAAGCTGGCCAGCCAGCCGGTAACCATCAAGGCCATCGAACGCGCCATCGCTGAAAGGGCCTGGGAGCGCGGCTGGGTTAGACCGCGTCGCAGTGCGGCGTCGCAGGCCGCGCGGGTGAGCATTGTCGGCTCCGGACCAGCTGGTCTGGCCTGCGCTCAGCAACTGGCCCGCGCGGGATACCGGGTCACCGTCCTGGAGAAAGCGGATCGACCCGGCGGGCTGCTGCGCTACGGCATACCCGATTTCAGACTGGAAAAGCGCATTCTTGACCGCCGCCTGAGCCAGCTGCAGGCCGAAGGGGTACGCTTCCGCACCGGTGTTCGTGTCGGAAGCGACCTTGATGCGGCAGACCTGTTGCAGCACACTGCGGACGCCGTGGTGCTCGCCTGTGGCTGTGAGTCGCCCAGGGACTCACCTGTCCCGGGACGAAACCTGAAAAGCGTGTATTTTGCTATGGACTACCTGGTTCAGCAGAACCACCGAATCGCCGGCGACACCATCGAACCCGGGGCAGACATACTTGCCAAGGACAAGCAGGTCGTCGTCATCGGCGGAGGAGACACCGGCGCCGATTGTGTGGGAACCGCTATTCGGCAGGGTGCGCGGCATGTCACCCAGATCCAGTACCACGAAACGCCGCCCGCCCGACCCGATATCCTTGCGTACTGGCCAAAGCCCGCGCCGGTATTGTGTCCCACCGACACCGAGCAGGAGGGTTGTACCCGTATCTGGGGCTGGCACACGGTGGCATTCGATTCCTGTGGCGGGCGAGTCAGCGCTGTCCAGCTGCAGCGGCTGCGCTGGTGGCAGGGCGCCGACGGCGCCGTCCACAAAGTGCCGCTGCCAGACCAGCGCCGACGTCTGCCCACCCAGCTGGTACTGATCGCTATCGGTTACGCCCGCCCGCTGACCACTGAATTGTTGACCCAGCTGCCACTACAACTCGATGCACGCGGCAGGGTGGCGGCGAACGATGAAAATTACCAGACTAACGTCGAGGCTGTCTTCAGCTGCGGGGATATGCGTCGTGGGCAGTCGCTAGTGGTGTGGGCGATACGCGAAGGCCGGCAATGCGCCCATGCCGTGGATCTCTGGTTGCGCGGGTACAGCGATCTGCCCCGTGTTTAGGCACCGGTGCGACACACACTGCGACCCTTACCGACAATCACAGCCGGGCTTTCTAGCGCGCCATGAAACCGAGCGCGCGTATCCGCTTGCCGTTGCATTGGCAAAAACCGGAACTCGCGGTTTAGCCCCAAGGTCGAAACCGGTCCTTCGTTGTTGTACTGGCTTGAGCTGCCCGTCGTTAGAATGGCGAAGCGCGTTCGGTTTCGCGCCAAAGGTGGGAGAACAGGGACATTTCTCCCTCGAGAAATGCCCCATTCATCTGCCTATATCAAGTCACGGTGCCAGCGCTTCGGCAACCACGTCCGCAATAATGCGGTGCGCCACCCTGGTGGGGTGGACACCGTCCCAGAACACATAGTCATCAGCTTTCTTGCAGGCATACGGCGGCTGTTCGGGTGTGACGCAGGCATCCTCGCTGTTGATGAGCCCGAAGTCCTGCGGATTGAGCACCAGCTCTCGGAACGTGTCGAATATGTTGATGATCTCGACACCCGGTATGGTACCGACCACGGCGCTCAAAGCCACGTTGTAGGCTTCCGAGAAAGCCGTTGCAGTCGCTATGACGGACCCCGGGGGTATGTTGTTGGGGTCGGTGGCGGTAATGGAGGCATCGACAAGCTTGACCGCCGGTGTCAGCCCCAGATCCGGTGCGTTGATCACCGCGAAATGGGCGGCGCCTGCGCTGGCCAGGTTGCCGATTTCAGTGGCGACCGAAGCGATGGCCTGCGCGAGCACGATTTGACTCGTCATTCCGGTCGGGTCAATAGACAGCGCAAACACGGCATCGAAGATATCGTTTGCACCGATGAATATCATATACAGCGCATCTGCTGGCGCACTGCCGTTGACGTCGGCGAGAAAGTTAACGACCTGGGTGGGCAAATGCTGATTGAAGTTGGGAATGATCGGTAATCCGGGACGAGCCCGTGCGCCACCATAGGCATAGTTGCGTGCCTTGCCTTGGCTACGGAGTGCCGGACGCACATCACCGGCCAGCCCCCGTGGCCTGGCGTACTGTTCAATCCAGGTCGCTCCGTTGCTGTGATGGAGACCACCGCGCGTGTAGGGTCCATCAGCCACCAGAAAAAAGTCCAGTAGTTCTGAGTACGGGGGAGTGTTGGCAAACCCCGTAACCGCGTATTTGTTACCGGTATCGGACAGGCTATCACCAAATACCACCAGCCCGTTGTAGTCGTTCTGCGCTGCTGCAAAGCCCGGTTGAAGTAGCTGGAGCAGTAGAATTAATATGCCCGCACGCAATTGCACAATGTTCATCGTTTCATCTCCCTATCCATCGTTTTGGATCCATTGATTGACAAGTCTCTGTTAGCAACAAATCAGACACCCAGTTTTAACTGTTACCGATAGTCAGTTTTATTACTCCCCAGGGTCAGCATTCAATCATAACCGTCGAATTTATTACTCCCCAGGGTCAGCATTCAATCATAACCGTCGAATGCCTTGTATGGGTCGACTTTTGCCATTCAGCCGATTTCCAGCGATACATTCAGCTTATGGCCTGTGCCTCAACATGAAGGTCCGCAGCCAATAGGAAACCTTCCCGAAATAAGGAAGCAGCGCGGAGACTGGTGCTATTCGCAGTCTTCAGTTTAGTTACTGGCATTCCACGGCACGCGCCATGTGCACAATGTTAGTAGTACAGCGGCCGCTTATATTAGCCATTACGAAACGATCATTTCCGGCCAGAGTTGCCATCCCTGGTAAGGTGATCCGGAGGCCGCCTAAATGGAGTAAAAACTGTTCAACCGAGGCCCGCCCAGACTGCTTCCCTGCCATTGTGCAACTGAAACATGATCGCATACTTGCAAGAAAGCGTTTAAATCGGGGCCATCAAAAATTCATCAGCTGGTTTTCTGAGCATCCATTTCAAATATTGATATGGGTCAATAAAGCAGGAAATATTTTTC
>Ga0055476_10000374_pt1 | contig 11573 bp, 11 predicted proteins | sample Muzzi_CordC_D2_FD_57682 | JGI IMG/M metagenome (GOLD analysis project Ga0055476, IMG submission 57682) | Wetland microbial communities from San Francisco Bay, California, USA, that impact long-term carbon sequestration - Muzzi_CordC_D2 | ecosystem: Environmental > Aquatic > Marine > Wetlands ... | reverse complement strand
CAAGAATACTCCGCCAGAAATCTCCGGCGGAGTATTAGGCTCCTCAGTCCGAATTCCGGATTGAGTGCGGCTCACCCCGCATTCATTCCCCGGCTTTCGGTATGTTTATCCTTGACATTCCACTTCAATCCCCTATTTTTATACAGATCAAGTATAGCTATTATCGGTGTCGACTACAATTGATTGAAAATATTATATTTTTGATCTAACATTTGAAACCGGTTCCATCTTGTATAACTTTTGATATGTGTAGTTAAAATTCTTTTTCCAGCGATTCGATTGAATACTAAAAAAATAAGGAGGAAACGCCATGACTGAAACCAATATGGGTGCTTCAGCAGATTTTGAAAAAGCTTTGCAAATCGGCCGTCCGCCGAATGTGGTTAAATGCTTTCCAAATTCCAGAGCTTTAATAGTGAGTGGAAAATTTATTGACCGAGCCATGCTTGTCAAAGGAGGCGCCATTGCCATGGCAGCCAACGGCCGAAGCAGTTTCGTCATCCGGGGCGCGTTAAAAGCCGCCCAGAGAGCGAATGCAGCGATTATCATTGAAATTGCCAAGTCTGAGGGGGGGGGCAATGCCTATTGCGCCGTGAACTATTGGAATATCGCCCGAATCGTCGATGCCACGTGTAACGAACTGGGTATCACCATTCCGGTGGCGATCCACGCCGACCACTATGGATTAAAGAGCGACCAGGATATTGAAGCTGCTAAAATAGAAATTCCAACGTTATTTGAAGCTGGAATAACATCTATCGCCATTGATGCCTCTCACATGCCGGATGACAAAAATCTGCTAGGCAACCTTGAACTATATCCGTATGTTCCAAATTGGGCCGGCCTTGAAACTGAAATCGGAGAAATTAAGGGAAAAGAAGGTCTGTCAACCGTTGAAGAAGCGATGTTTCTCATCCAGGGCTTAAACGCTCATGACATCTTTCCCGACTGGATTGCCTTAAACAACGGAACTACCCATGGAATCGAAGCCAGCGACAAGGGTATTCAGGTGGATTTGACCGCTCGGATCCATGATGCCCTGGAAAAATACAGGGTGTCCGGTGCCCAGCATGGCACGTCCGGCAACAGCTCGGATCGTTTGAGGGAAATTGCATCGAAAACCAGGACTACCAAGGCGAACGTCGCCACTGCTCTGCAAATGATTTCATGGGGCCTCGAAGTCAACGATTATGGGAATGCACAATTGGACGATCAAGGTAATTTCTTTAAGGTCAGCAATCAAGGCGTCACCGAAGCAATGTGGTCTGAAATGGTAGCCTATGCCCAAAATCAAGGTTGGAAAGCTGGTGACTATAAAAAACTCAACTTGCCTTTTGAAAATAAATTACTTGGCCAGTCTGCAGACATAAAAAACCGCATGGTTAGTAGAGTTGAGGAATTCGTGTATAATATGCTCCTCAATGTCCTCAACACCAATGATACGGCGCCATTGGCCTTGGCAGCCATTCTTGAAGCCGGATCTTATGACGCCGGCCCCAAGGGACATCGGATTGAAGACCCCTTAGAATGGACACCCGAACAAATCATCAAAAGAGGGGCTTTTATCAGTAGCGACAAAGGGCCTGAAGGGGATTTTGAAGATTAACCCCAAAGAGGGTGATGAAAATTACCATTAGAATGCAGAAGTTCAGAGTTCAATGGTCTTGGGCACGAAGGTTAGCCTTCTCGCTATGGGTCGTATATTCTCCCATACCGGATGCAAGGGCACCTTACGGGGATATCATCAAATCGACTTTTTTAGCTAAGAATTAAACCGCATCGAAGCTGACGGTAGGTCTCACATAAATAGATAAGCCTATATTCTATTGAGGCGAGAGTCAGGAAATTAAAGCGCAGAGATCTAACGCCATCCCTTAAGGAGTTCGTGTTGTCTTCCGTTGTATGCGAAATCAAAGGATAAAACCCCCCTATCGATACGTTGGCCGTCGTTTCATCACCCCCCCCATCATTATATTAAATAATATCATTATGTTAGAAAATTTATAGCTCACCTCTTCCTCCCATTTTCCACATTTTTTCCTAAAGTCCAGGTCGCAAACTGCCGATATTTATACCAGCAAGTCAGGAGGAATTATTAATGTATGTCCCTAACTATCAAATGCACAATGTCTTAAATGTTTATAGCAAAAAACTTAGGCACGATATAACATCCAAGGATCAAAATTTGTCTGAGACGCTACCAGCTGACCAGGTTGATTTGACTTCGGAGGGGAAACGGCGGACAACCATCGAAAAAGTCTCAAGAGAGATCTTGGATAAAATTATCCGTTTCGGTTCTCAGACCGACTGGTCCCATGGAAGATCGGAGCACACGAAGGCCAATGCGGATAAAGTGAGTGCATCGGCCAAACCGAACAGAGTTGGATTTGTTTTTAATGTTATTGACACCATCAATAAAAAAACGACCAACACAGTTTCGGTGGAAGATTCAAGTTTCCTGATCAAACGGTTTGAACAGTTGTCAAAAGATGCGATCGGCATAAAACAGAATATCGGATTCGAGGATCAAGGGAAAATCGACAATCAGATGATATGAGTCATTCGGGAGGAAAAATTCTCAACATTTATCGTTGAATATGGGCAAGAGTTAATGAAAAAAGGGGGATACCATGATAAACGCAATTAGCGAAGCCACAATACAACAATTTGTGCGAACAAGTTACAATGTGGAAACCTCAGATAAAGATTTAGCGATTCAAGAGACTGATAAGATTAGGAAACAGCGCCCGGTCGAAAAAGGTGACGATGGCCAAAAGCCTGAACTGAATTTGCAAAACCAGGCTAATATGAAAACTCGCAACAGCATTGAAGATGGCAAATTGGTTGTTGAAAAATACGATGAGGACGGCAATTTGGTTAGAAAAACCCCACCGGGATACCTTCCCATCGGCGAAAGGGTCTAATGTAACCACACCCACCTTTTATATGAATCAACTAGCTCGCGGCAAGCCACGACGTATCTGAGAGTTGATTGTACCGATTTTATCGCAGCACGCTGCGGGGGGATTAGACCCTAAAAGAGATTAAACCAATTGGCAACGACTAATGTTGATTCGGCTATTCATCGCGGCCGGCAGCTGCTAAACACATTATGTCGGCAGCCTCAAATGAATGATCGAAGAGGAGCCGAAATGCAATGCAATGGTTCAAGTTATTTAAATCACCCTACGTTAAGATCCATGGGCTGAATATTGTATTGGCACTACCGCAGGATTTTTTTGACCTTTTCCCAAATCCGTGCTTTTTCCTTCAGCGGAATGTTTTCAAACTCCCATTCGCTTTCACCGACCATATCTTCCATTTTTCTAAATCGCAATTCAAATTTTTTATTGGACCCTGCCAATGCGGATTCGGGATGAATTTTAGCCAACCGGGCAACGTTGACTAGGATAAACAGGAAATCACCTAGTTTCTGTGATAACTTTGCGCTATTCTGCGTATTCAATATTGCTTTAAATTCAGCCAATTCTTTTTCCACGTTCTCCAGGGCTTCTGTGATTTCCAACCAGTCAAATCCGGTTTTGGCAACGCGGTCTGACATACGATAAGCACGAATTAAGGCAGGCAGTTGCAACGGTAAAGAATCGAGAGATGACTGCTTGCCTGTGAACTTTTTTTCGCTCAATTTAATTTTATGCCAGTTTTCAATGATTTCTTCGCTTGTTTTTACGTTTTCCTCACCAAATACATGTGGGTGGCGTCGAATCATTTTTTCGCTAATTGATTGAGCGACTTCGGACAGGTCGAATTCTCCACGCTCCTGAAACATCCTGGCAATAAAAACAATATGAAATAAAACATCTCCAAGTTCTTCACGGATGTGTTCAGGATTTCCGACTTCGATTGCATCAGCCAGTTCATAGACCTCTTCAATTAGATGGACAGCCGCATTTCGAGGTGTCTGTTTTCTGTCCCAGGGACAACCATGTTTTCCCCTCAGGGTTTTAACCAGTCGGACTAAATCATCCAGGAAAGAATGTTTTGGGGTTAATTTGGAATTTTCCACGCTTTTTTAAGCTCCCCCAACTTGGCGATAAATTCCTGCTTCATTTGCTTAGAAACCACTTTCGCCATTTTTTCTGATACCCATGATACGCGGGGAGCCAGCATGGAGTTTTTAAGAAAAGCAGATCCTCTGGGTAGAAACGCGGTGAGGGTGATAAAGAGGACAGAAGCAATCAAAATGCCTTTTATAAAGCCGAAGCCAACCCCTCCGATACGGTCGACCCAGCCTAAAAATGCAATATTTAAGAGATATTTAATAATGATGCCCAAAATACCGACAACAATCAGCACACTGCAAAATATAATCAAAAAACTCAATATATTAAGATAGGCAGTTTCTCTTATTAAGCCTGAAAGCAATTTGGCCAATTTCGTATAATACGTAAAGGATGCATAAAAACCCCCCAGGACACCAACTATGGACGACACCTCTTTAACCAATCCCCTAAAGATACCTCTGACCAAGCTATAGCCCAGGATCACGATAATTATGATATCGAACGGGTTCATAAAAAAAATTGCTAAGCCACGGGGTTAAAATATAAGAGCTCCCAGTCGGTTGAAGTAACAAAGCATGCTTTTCGAGTCAAGGTATTTTTCTTTTTTATGCTAAATACAATTTGACATTTGCAATCCTTCAAATAGATATGATAAAAATATCTTTCATATTAGATCCGGATAAATCTTTATCCGCGGGGCTTATTCATAAAATGGCAGAAAATTCCAAAATCAAACAAATCAGCCTTGATTTCTCAGATATTGATCTGGCGCAACAACTTTTCGGTGAACATAACAACAACCTGCAAAAGATTGCAAAGGCAACAGATGCCACTATCAATGCCAGAGGCAACACCGTATTTATTTATGGAGAAAAAATAGCAGCTGCACTGGCCGATAACATCCTTAATCAGCTTTACGGTCTGCTGAAGGAAGGATATCCTATTCACACCAATGACATCGACTATGCAGTGAGAATTTTAAGTGCGGATGACCGGGTAAAATTAAAAGAAATTTTCCTCGATAAGGTATATATTACATCCAAAAAGAACACTGTAACACCCAAAAGCCGTGCACAAAAGGAATATATTGAGGCTATCCGGAACTACGATATCGCTTTTGGAATCGGTCCGGCCGGAACTGGAAAAACGTATCTGGCGATGGCGATGGCGGTCTCTGCCTTGTCAAAGGGTATCGTAAGCCGGATTATTTTAACCCGTCCGGCGGTGGAAGCAGGGGAATCACTCGGATTTCTGCCGGGTGACCTTGCTGAGAAAGTCGACCCTTATTTGAGGCCGCTTTATGATGCGCTACATGATATGATGCGCTTTGAAAAAGTTGCAATGTTAATGCAAAAAGGAATTATCGAAGTTGCACCTATTGCATTTATGAGAGGACGCACTCTTAATGATTCATTCGTTATACTCGATGAAGCCCAAAACACGACCACCGAACAGATGAAAATGTTTTTGACCCGGATCGGTTTCAACTCTAAAGCGGTTATAACCGGTGATATCACCCAGATCGATTTGCCGGCTGAGAAAGCTTCCGGACTGGTCGAAACAAAGAATATTCTGCAGGGCATCGAGGGAATTAAATTCGTTTTCTTCACGAAAAAGGATGTGGTCCGACATAAACTGGTTCAGGAAATTATTCGAGCTTATGAAGAGCTTGAAGCCCGCAAACAAGAGGCGAGGTCCTGATGAAAATTGGCGCCTACCGGTGGGAACGTTAAACGAGTAGAAATTAAAAACCCAGTTGACTTAAACTCCAATTGATAGTTATTCGCTATTCGCGATTGATTAATCGTTTCAGTGGTTAACAATGGGCAAAGAAAAAAAGAAAGAATTTGGCAATAAATTCCTTGACGACAACAGGCGGTTTCGCTGGGTAATTTTATGTATCGTAGCCATTTTTTCTTCGATAATACTTTTTCCCAACCTTGTCATCACCAGGCATCGGTATAACTTGGGAGATGTAGCTCAAAGGGACATCAAATCCCCCAGAGATTTCTTTATTGAAGATCAGGCGGCTACCGAAACCAATCGCCGACAGTCGGTGGACAAAGTCCTGACGGTTTACGACTACGACTCGGAACTTGCCCGGATGCTGGCTCGTAACGTCAAAGCAGTCTTTGCGCAAATGAGGACTGCAGCCGATGCTCAAGACAGCCCTGATACCCAGAAACAAACACCAAACGGCAGCACAATTGCAGTAACGGATACAGCCGACAAACAACTAGAACTTATCATTGCTGAAAAACGAAAGTACCTTGAAGAAAAACTCGGTATCCGGGTAAACGAGGGTGCTTACGTGGCGCTTGATAAAGAGGGATTTTCTAAAGAAATATCTGATCTTATCAACCGTATATTGAAAGAAATATTAAGAAACGGGGTGGTGACCAACAAGGAAATCCTGCTTAAAGAATCAGAAAAAGGTATTATTCTGAGGGATGTACGCACCAAAAAGGAACAAGAACTGCGCCAGTTAAAGAAATTTTACGGTCTAGACCAGGCCAAAACCATGGTCCGGATCGTTGGTCAGCCGCTGCTCAGCGGCCTGGATTATGGTCTCTTGAACCTCGTGGTCGATTTTGTACAACGGCTCATCCAGCCCAATATTACCTTAAACCGCAGCGAGACCCAGGAGCGAAAAAACAAAGCAGCCGCTGAAATCAAACCAGTTCTTCACAAAATCAAAACAGGTGAGATGCTTTTGCGCGAAGGAGAACTGGTCACCGAGGTACAACTGCTAAAACTCCAAGCCCTTGAATCCCAGACAAAAAAAGAACAGGTTTTTTTATCCAGTATCGGCGCCGCCTTGCTATTGATGTGTCTGATGATAACCACCTACATTCTCCATTTGAACCAGCCTGGCCGACTGCCGGCGGAACACAACAAGAGCCTGCTTTTTATGGCAAGTGTCTTTCTAACCTTTTTCTTTCTGGCAGAACTCAGTTGCAAGTTATCACAGGTTCTAACTCAAAGCTCAGCGGTTCCCATTCAGATGTCTTCGATGTGGTTTGGGATTCCTCTGGCGGCGGGATCCATGATAATTTGTGTATTCATGGGATTGACGATCGCGATACCGCTGGCGGCGGTTATGGCGGTCGCTTTTGCAGTTATATTTGATAACAACTTTTTAATTTTTCTTTTTTTCCTAGTAAACGGCACCATGGCGGCCTACTGGATAAGACATTGCCGTGAGCGCAAAGTCTTCATCACGGCCGGGGCCAAAGTCGGTTTTCTCAATATGGTGCTGGTGACCTCCATTGACTTTTACCTTGCCGACCTATCCGGCGCCAAAATTATGTGGGACTGGGCTTTTGGGTTCATGGGCGGAATCGGTGCTGGCATTGTTACAGCCGGTATTGTCCCGTTGGTTGAAATCGCCTTCGGTTATACGACGGATATCTCGCTGCTGGAGCTGGCCAGCCTGGATCGACCGATCCTGCGAAGGCTCATGATCGAAGCGCCGGGCACTTATCACCACTCCGTGATCGTTGGATCTTTATTGGAAGCTGCGGCATCTGAGATTGCAGCAAACCCTTTGCTTGCAAAAGTCTGCGGATATTATCATGACATCGGTAAAATTAAAAAACCGCTGTATTTCATCGAAAACCAAGAAGGAGGCATAAATAAACATGATAAGCTGGCACCCTCCATGTCCAGCCTGATTTTAATCTCCCATATCAAAGATGGCGTCGAAATAGCCAGAGAAAATAAGCTGGGTAATATTATTATCGATAGCATCAGACAACATCACGGAACCAGCATTATCAAATATTTCTATGAAAAGGCCAGACAACAAAAGGGGGAAGATTCCGTCAATATTGATGACTTCAGATACGTCGGTCCCAAACCGCAAACCCGCGAAGCCGCACTGGTGATGCTAGCCGATGTGGTCGAAGCAGCATCAAGAACGCTTGATAACCCGACGCCGTCCAGAATCCAGGGCCTCGTCAAGAATCTTTTCAACGATATTTTGTCGGACGGCCAGCTGGACGAATGTGAGCTGACGCTCAAGGATCTTCACAAAATTGCTCGCAGCTTCGACAAAATTTTAAACGGCATTCACCACCATCGCATCGAATATATCGAGAAACGGCCACCAGCCAACGCGAACGGCAAGGCAAGGACAAGGAATGGAAGTCCAGATAGACAACCGGCAGAGCTCTTACGAAATTTCACTGGAAAAGATGAAGCAAGCGGTAAGGGTCATCTTAGGCGCATTAGACTGCCCTGATGGAGAGATATCGATTCTTATTGTCGATGATCCACAGATTAAAAAGCTAAATCGGAAATATCTAAACCGCAATAGTCCGACAAATGTAATCGCTTTTCCCATGCGAGAGGGTGAATTTACGCACCTGAGCCCACAGCTTTTAGGCGATGTGGTAATATCGACAGACACAGCTGCAAAAGAAGCGCAAAATTCCGCTATGAGCATGGAGCAACGACTCACAGAGCTACTAGTGCACGGTATTTTGCATTTATTTGGCTATGACCATGAAACTTCAGCGCAGGATGCCCGGAAAATGGCAGAGAAAAGCCGACAACTGTTGCATTTGATTTAGAACACCTACAAAGGGGTAATCAATGGCCGGATTAGCGGTAAAAATTGACCAGGTGGCAGCCTTGAGAAACGCCCGAAAAAGTCGGTCTCCGGACCCGGTGACAGCGGCCACCATGGCAGAGATGGCCGGTGCGGATGGTATTACCGCCCACCTGCGACTGGACCGCAAATACATAAATGACCGAGATGTGCGTATTTTACGCAGTGTCATACAGTCCAAACTGATTCTGGAAACGGCCTCGACCTCCGAGATGGTCGGCGTGGCATTGGATATAAAACCCGATCTGGTAATCTTGGTTCCTGAAAAGCGCGAAGAATTCACCGCGGATGGCGGTCTGGACCTGATCGTACACCGCTCCGATATATATGACACAGTGGAGACACTTCAAAACAGTGATATACCGGTAGGACTGCTGGTGGACCCGGAGCCCGAACAGATAAGACTGGCTCACAAAATCGGCGCATCCTTGGTAGAGGTTCACACCGCAACTTACTGTGACTCAAAAACTGCTCAAAAAAGACATCAGGCCTTTTTAAATATTGTTGATGCCATTAAACTTGCCCACAAGTTGAAATTCAGCGTTAAAGTGGGTCGCGGATTGTGCTATAAAACAGTTAAGGCATTTAAAAAAATCGATGAAATCGATGAATTCAGCATCGGTCATAGCATAATTTCGCGGGCTGTTCTGATAGGAATGCAGGCTGCGGTGGCAGACATGAGATCGCTGATTCTGGCGTTATAGGTATTTGAGCTGAGTCGACTGGGGATCTTAGGAATTTATATGATACTCGTTACAGCAAATGAAATGCAGCTAATGGATCGACGGACCATCACGTCTTTCGGTTTGCCCGGCAGGATATTGATGGAAAATGCCGGCCGGGGAGCCAGTCGGTTCTTTTTTAAGCAATTTTCAGATGCTAAAAATAAGCGGATCGGTGTCATCGCCGGACGCGGGAACAATGGCGGAGACGGCTTTGTAATTGCCCGTTATCTGGTCCAATCCGGTGCTGATGTAAAGGTATATTTACTTGCTGAATGCAATCAGGTCAGGGGTGATGCCGCGGCCAACCTAAAGTTATTAAAACCGCTCAACATCCCGCTGATCGAAATCCCGGATGTAAGCTCATTTTCTGGCTATCAATCCGAGATGGCCGGATGCGATGTATGGATTGATGCGATTCTCGGCACCGGATTGAAATCGGATGTCAAAGGATATTTTCTAGCGGTCATTGATTTTATCAATTCACTCAACCGGCCGGTGCTCGCCGTCGACATCCCGTCAGGCCTGAATTCAGACACCGGACAACCATGCGGGACATGCATTCGCGCCAGTGCCACGGCAACCTTCGGGTTTGCCAAAACCGGCCACATGATCCATCCGGGAGCGGACTATACCGGCGTGCTTGAAATCGTTGATATTGGAATTCCGCCACATATCGTAAAAACCGTTGCGCCCAAACAGTTTCTCTTAACGGCGGATTTCATCCAGTCTTATTTGACACCTAGGGTTGAGGACGCCCACAAGGGTACCACCGGACATCTGTTGGTGGTGGCCGGATCTCCCGGAAAAACCGGAGCCGCTTCAATGACGACTATTTCCGCACTACGGTCCGGCGCAGGACTTGTGACACTGGCCATTGGACAAAGCCTCAATTCAGTCTTAGAAGCCAAAATGTTGGAGGCCATGACGGCCCCGTTGCCGGAAAGCCGTGATGGTGCCCTCGGCGAATCCGCCTTCGACGTCATACAAAAATTGATGTCCGGTAAAAAGAGCATCGCCATCGGACCTGGTCTGGGGCAGGCACCAGAAACCAGAAAGCTGGTCCGTAAAATTATAATTGAGAGCCAAATTCCGGTGGTCGTGGATGCCGATGGCATAAACAATCTGGCCGGCCAGATGCAAATTCTAAAACAAGCACACGTGCCGATCATTTTGACGCCTCATCCCGGCGAAATGGCTCGTCTTTTGGATGTAAAGGTCAGCAACATTCAGCAAGATCGAATAAACTGCGCCCGCAATGTTGCGGTTGACTTAAATGTTCATGTCGTCTTAAAGGGCGCCCGTACTGTTATCGCACACCCGGACGGCCGAATCTTTATTAACCCCACCGGTAATGCCGGCATGGCTTCAGGCGGCATGGGAGATGTGCTTACAGGAATCATTGCCGGTCAAATGGTTCAGGGATTCTCTCCTGAAGCCGCTGCCCATATTGGTGTGTACGTACACGGAGCCGCGGCCGACACCCTGGCGCACACCATCGGTCCCTATGGTTATCTGGCCGGCGAAGTCATGCACGCTGTTCCCGGTGAAATTAAGAAGATCATGAACAATGTTCGGTAGCCAATTCCAAATAACGACTCGGTCCGCGCAAGAAACCCAAAAGTTGGGTAAAACAATCGGCCAGCGGATTAATCATCCCCTGACCATTGGACTCAGCGGTGACCTTGGAAGCGGAAAAACCGCTTTCGTACAGGGTTTAGCCGAAGGACTTGAGGTCCCAGGCGAATATTATATCACCAGCCCGACGTTCACGTTGGTCAACGAATACCCGGGACGCTTTCCCTTGATTCATATTGACCTGTACCGTCTGGATGGTATCCACGATCTTGAAGATATCGGTCTTGACGAGCTATTGGATAATCAGGCTGTAATTGCAATAGAATGGGCGGAAAAAATGTCGCATCAACTGCCTGACGAACATCTGGCCATCATCTTTGAAATGACTGATGATGATACCCGCAGAATAGGCCTAAAGGCATTTGGACACAGCGTCGTCAATCTGACAAAACCATTAGAAGAAATTACTTTAGGGATGAAATGAGCTTAATTGTGCAAAAATTTGGCGGAACATCAGTAGCGGATCTCGAACGCATCCGTCACGTGGCCAAACGAGTGGTCGCAACCTACGATCAAGAAAACGATGTGGTCGTTATCCTGTCCGCCATGTCCGGAATTACCGACAATTTAATAGAC
>Ga0055476_10000373_pt1 | contig 11575 bp, 8 predicted proteins | sample Muzzi_CordC_D2_FD_57682 | JGI IMG/M metagenome (GOLD analysis project Ga0055476, IMG submission 57682) | Wetland microbial communities from San Francisco Bay, California, USA, that impact long-term carbon sequestration - Muzzi_CordC_D2 | ecosystem: Environmental > Aquatic > Marine > Wetlands ... | reverse complement strand
CGACGTATCGCGCGGATAGCCGTAGACCCCCAGGTGATCGCGTCGCAGCGTATCGATGGTGACCAGCACCACGCGCTCGAAGCGGACCGGAGGATCGGGAGCACACGCGACGAAGCCGGTCGCGAGCGGCAGCAATACCAGAACTTCCCTCACGGCGTGGCGCAGCGTCCGCATCGCGTTCTTTGGCAGCGGGCTCGCGCACTGCATTGCAAGAGACGAGACCGGCGAGCGTTGCCCGCCGGGGCGGCTTGCTGTTCACTCTCCGCATGGCGAATGAAGAGCGGGTTCGAGACCGGATGAGCTCGGAGGTCACCACCCTCCGCCACAACGACGCTCTCGTGATCGCGGATGACGTGATGCGACTCGGCCGCATCCGCCACTTGCCGGTGCTCGACGACGACCAACTCCTCGTCGGAATCGTGAGCCAGCGAGACCTGTTCCGCGGCGCGCTCGCACGTACGCTCGGCTATGGCACGCACGCCCAGCAGAAGCTGCTCGGCCAGCTCGTCGTCAAGGAGGTGATGTCACCCCATCCCGTCACGATCGGCCCCGATGCACCTCTCCGCGAGGCCGCGAGATTGATGACCCAGCACAAGATCGGTTGCCTCGTCGTGATGGAGGGCCAGAAACTCGTGGGCTTGCTCACGGAGGGAGACTTCGTTGCGGCCGTAGCGGAAACGGACGGCGACTGATCCGGTCGACCCGGAACGTCAGACGCGTTGCGAGATTGCCCTCTTCAGCCCCTTTTCAGGAGAAGTCATGCCCCGCGTCGTAAAACTCGGCATCAAGCGCCCCGCCACCCGTCCGCTGCTGCCCGACCCCGAGCCGCGCGAGGTCAAGTACACACTCATCTCCGTCGACGACCATCTGCTCGAGCCGCCCCACACCTTCGAGGGGCGCATGCCGAAGAAATTCGAGGACCAGGCTCCGCGCGTGATCGAAACCGAAGAAGGCCACCAGGTGTGGACCTTCGAGGACACGCCGTACTTCCAGGTCGGTTTCATGTGCGTCGCGGGCCGTCCCACCGAAGACCATCGCGTCGAGCCCGCGCGGTTCGACGAGGTAAGGCGTGGTTGCTGGGACATCCACCACCGCATCAAGGACATGGATATCGGCGGGATCTGGGCGTCGGTGAACTTCCCGTCGGGTGTCACCGGCTTCGGCGGCACCCTCTTTTCCGAGGCGAAGGACCCGGAGCTCGGCCTCGCCTGTACGCGGGCCTGGAACGACTGGCTGTTCGAGGAGTGGCACGGCTCGTATCCGGACCGCATCGTGCCGCTCGGCATCACCTTTCTCGCCGATCCCGAGAAGGGCGCCGCGGAAATCCGCCGCAACGCGGCGCGTGGATTCACCGCGGTGACGATGCCCGAACAGCCGCATCGCCAGGGCTACCCGCCCGTTTTCGACTCCTACTGGGAGCCCATCATCCGCGCCTGCGCGGAGACCGAAACCGTGCTGAACCTCCACGTCGGATCCTCGGGCTTCGCCCAGATGCCGCCGGGCGCACCGATGCTCGAACTCGGCGCGACGATGTTCCAGGCCATGGCATTCGAATCCTGCGCGGAATGGCTCTGGAGCGGCTGGCCCGCACGCTATCCCGATCTCAAGATCGCGATGTCCGAAGGCGGCATCGCCTGGGTGGGCGGTCTGATCGACCGCGTCGACAACATCATGACCCGCTCCGGCTACGGGCGCGGCTGGCCCGACGCACGGAACTCGCCCAGCGACGTGCTGCGCCGCAATTTCTGGTTCTGCATGATCGACGACCCGTCGACGATCTGCACCAAGGATGCCATCGGCGTGGAGAACATCCTGTTCGAATCCGACTACCCGCACGGCGACGGCACCTGGCCGGATACCCAGCAGGTGATCGACGACATCCTCTCGGGACTGCCGGTCGCGGAGATCCGCATGATCACCCACGAGAACGCCGCGAAGCTCTACCGACACCCGCTGCCCGAGGTCCGTGTTCCGTAGCCGCGCGCAGGCGCCTCGCAGGGTGCTGAAAAAGGCCGATTCGGTTGGATCCGCGCGAGCTTGGGGGCGCCGGCCGCTCCCTGATCGGCTGACGGTCGCGGCCGGCGCCCCCAAGCTCGCGCTCCTTCGGCCTTCGATTCCGCCCCGACCACTCGCAACCATCGCAGGACTTCTTCAGCACCCTGCGAGCAGCTCGACACCACCCCGCTGCGCCCGATCGCGATCGGGCCGCCCGCCGCGAAGCGCCTCAGGAATCGAGGAACTCGCTCGCGACGGCGTCGGGCGACAGCAGGTACACCTCAGCGCAGAACGAGCACCTCACCTCCAACGGCTCGCCGCGCTCGACCATCTCGCGCACTTCGTCGCGGCCGAGCAGCGTGGCCGCCTGGATGACCTTCTCCTCGCTGCAACCGCAGCGAAAGCACGGCTCCACGCGATCGATCTCACCGTGCCCGAGCTCGCCCACGAACTGCGTCAGCAGCTCCTGTGCCGACGCGCCCGCACGCACGAGCTCCGATGGATTCGACGTTTCCGCCACCCGCCGCTCGAATTCCAGCAGCGTCGCGTCGTCCGCGCCGGGAAGCCCCTGCACGAGGTAGCCCGCGGCCGCTTCGACTTCGAAGCCGCGATCTTCTCGCGCGCCCGGACCGAGGTAGATACCGAGTGCGATCGCCGACGGCTTCTGTTCGCTCTCGAGCAGGTACAGCCCGAGATCCTCCGCGATCTCACCGGAAACGATCGGAACGATGCCGCTGTAGGGCTGCGACCAACTCGGGTGCATGCGCTCGACCGCGAGCGTCCCGAGGCCGATGGCTCGCGCGAGCGAGAGCTTCGACCCCTCCAACGGCAGGTCGACCGCCGGATTCTGGACGTAGCCCCGCACGGTCCCTTCGCTATCGGCCGTCACCGTCACGGTTCCGAGCGGACCGTCGCCGCGCAGCTGGATCTGCACGCGTTCGCCGCTCTGGGCCTCGGTGGCGAGCAACAGCCCGCCGCTGAGCGCCCGACCGAGCGCGACCGATGCGGTCGGCGACGTCGCGTGCCGCTTCACGGCATCGCGAACGAGATTCGTCGACGTCAGCACGCGCACCGACACCTTGCCGTCGGCCGACGACGTGCGGACCAGCTCGTCTCTCAGGGGTTGCATCCGGCTCCCGGGTTGATCGGGAGTGTAATCCGTCGGGCCGCCGCCGCATTCGAGTCTCCCGGCGGCGGGCTCGACCGCGCTAGCATGGCGGAGCAACGAGAACGAGGCGCCGCGGAGGTCACGATGCCCGAGCCCCGGATTCTGCGCTGGGAAACACTCAGCAAGAAGCAATTCGACGCGATCGACCGCGAGCGCGCCGTCGTGATGCTCACCTGCTCGCCGCTCGAGGTCCACGGGCCGCATCTGCCGCTCGGCGCGGACGCATTCGAAGGCGAGGGGCTCGCCGAGCGGGCGCTGCGGTTCCTGCCCGAGCGGCATCACGATCGCAGCTTCCTGAAGCTCCCATTCATCTACGTCGCCAGCGACCCCGTGCCGCAACCGGGCTCGATCGCATTCCGCCCGTCGACCTTGATCTCGGTGATCGAGGACCTCGGACGCTCGCTCGCGCTCCAGGGCTTCCGGAACGTGCTCGTGTCGAATTTCCACGGCAGCCCCCGACACTTTCTCGCCATCGAAACCGCTTGCGACCGGGTCGCGAAGTCCACCGGAATCCGGATGCTGTGCCTGTTTTCCGCGATGTTGACGCGGCTCGGCGTCGAGGGTTCGGAGCTCGGCCATGTGCTCGGCCACATCGAAGGTGTCCGAGCCGCGGATTTCGACTCCGACACGCACGCCGGGCTGGTCGAGACCAGCCAGCTGCTGGCGCTTCACCCCGAGTGGGTCGACCCGTGCTACGCGTCGCTTCCGAAGCGTTCGACGGCCCTCTGGGCCGACGAAAACGGGATCGACCACGCGAAGGCCGCCGGCTCCGGCGCAATCGCCCTTCCGGCGATGCTGGCGCAGTTCCGGAACACGCTGCAGTTCTTCGGCAGCGAGACCTACTCCGGGAGCCCGGCTGGATCGTCGGCGGAGCTCGGTGAGAAATTCCTCGATGTGCTCGCCGAGGGCGGCGCGGAGCTGGTCGCCGAGCTGCTCGACGACGAGCTTCCCGAAACTCGCTGGCACTCGCCGGTCTGGAAGCTTCGACGGCTCTTCGTGAACCCGCTCGCGGTACGCGCAATCGACCGGCTGCTCGACGCTCCGAAGATGTCGGACGAGTCGATCGACGCTGAGTGAGCCCCGAAGACCCGCAGCGGTTAGACTGGCGACGCCTGGAAACATCGCCGCAAGGAGAGAGCCGATGCCCCGCAACCTCGCGAAGATCGTCCCCCTGATCGCCACCGCGATCTTCCTGCTCGCGAACCCCGCCTCGGCGGACGAGATGGCAGACGAATCGGTCCCGGTTCCGCCGCCCGCGGAGGCGCGTGCGGGCTACGCCGATCGTCCGATCACGACCAGCGAGGACGACGGCTGGCATTACTGCAGCTACTACATCCTCCCGCTCACCCGGCACATGGAGGACTCGGGCCTGCCGCTGGCCGGCCGGATCGTCCTCTACCCGCTCGCGGCCGCGTTCGACATCGCACAGCTGCCGTTCGGTGCACTGGCCGGTCTGGCGGGTGAATAGTCCGAGTTCTTCCCGCCCGGGTCGGGTCGACGAGCGATCGCAACTCGGAATCGCGAATGCCCGGCGAGTCCGTCGAGCGGGCGCTTTGGGCTAGATTCGAACCATGCCGGAGACAACGGAACGCGAATCAGACTCTCGCGATTCGAGGGGCGGCGACTCGCCTCGGAAGCCGATCGGGAAGCCGCCGTCGAACATCTTCTCGCCGATGCGAGGCCGCGGGCTCTGGTACGCGATCGCTGCGATCTGGCTGGTGTTCCTGATCGGCCAGGCCTGGTATCTCAATTCCCAGGTCGCCACGATCCCCTACAGCGAATTCGTCTCGTTGCAACGGAGCGGCCGGGTCGCCGATCTCCACATCGGCAAGCAGGTGATCACCGGGCGGCTGCTCGCACCCGCGGAAGGCGAGCCCGACGAGTTCCGGACGGTGCGCGTCGATCCGGCGCTCGTGAGCGAGCTCGAAGACCGAACCGGCGACGACGCTTCCGACGACGGCGCCGGTGCGCTCGAGTACACCGGCACCATCGAAGACTCGTGGTTCACGCGCTTGATTGCGTGGTTGCTGCCGCTGAGCCTGATCCTCTTGTTCTGGCTGTTCATGTTGCGCCGAATGAATCCGGGCGGCGGGCTGGGCGGCGGATTGATGTCGGTCGGCAAGAGCCGGGCGAAGATCTACGCCGAACAGCAGGTGAAGGTCAGCTTCGACGACGTCGCCGGAGTCGAAGAAGCGAAGGAGGAGCTCCAGGAGATCGTCGGCTTCCTGCGCGATCCCAAACGCTACGGACGCCTCGGAGCCCGCCTTCCGAAGGGCATCCTGCTGGTCGGCCCGCCCGGCACCGGCAAGACGCTCCTCGCGCGCGCCGTTGCGGGCGAGGCCGCGGTACCGTTCTTCTCGATCAGCGGAAGCGAGTTCGTCGAACTCTTCGTCGGGGTGGGAGCCGCGCGGGTCCGCGACCTCTTCGAGCAGGCGCGCAGCCAGGCGCCCTGCATCATCTTCATCGACGAGCTCGACGCCCTCGCGCGAGCGCGCGGAATCGGACCGGCCTCGGGCGGCCACGATGAAAAGGAACAGACGCTGAACCAACTTCTCGCCGAGCTCGACGGCTTCGATCCCAGCGAAGGGGTGGTGCTGCTGGCGGCGACGAACCGCCCGGAGATCCTCGATTCCGCGCTGCTGCGCGCGGGCCGCTTCGATCGCCAGATCCTCGTCGACCGCCCGGACAAGCAGGGACGCATTGCGATCCTGGGCGTACACCTGCGCAAGGTCGATCTCGCCGGCGACATCGATCCGGAGGCGCTCGCCGCACTCACGCCGGGCTTTACCGGAGCCGATCTCGCGAATTTGATCAACGAAGCCGCGATCCTCGCGACGCGGGAAGAGGCGCCCGAAGTCACGATGGATCATTTCAACCGCGCGATCGAGCGGATCGTCGCGGGACTCGAGAAGAAGAACCGCCTGCTCAATCCACACGAGCGCAAGGTGACGGCCTACCATGAAATCGGTCACGCGCTCGTCGCGCGTGCGATTCCGGGCAGCGATCCCGTGCACAAGGTCTCGATCATCCCGCGCGGAATCGGCGCACTCGGCTACACGATCCAACGGCCGATCGAAGACCGCTTCCTGATGTCGAGGCACGAGCTGACCCAGAAGATGGCCGTACTGCTCGGCGGACGCGCCGCCGAATCGATCGTCTTCGGCGACATCTCCACCGGAGCAGCCGACGACCTCGCGAAGGCCACCGACATCGCGCGCAGCATGGTGACCCGCTACGGAATGGACGACCAGCTCGGCATGGTGTCGCTCGAGAGCGAGCGCTCCGCCTTCCTCGACAGCGCGATCGATCTCGCGGTGACGCGCCGCGACTTCTCGGAGGAAACGGCTCGCGAGATCGACTGCGCGGTGAGGCGACTCGTCGGCGAGGCCTTCGAGCGAGCCGTCGGGATCCTCGAGCGCCACCGCGATGCCCTCGAGGACGCGGCCGAGCGCCTGCTCGAAACCGAGACCCTGAGCGGCAGCGAGCTGCCCGAGCTGAGCGACCCCTGAGTCGCGAGAAGACATCCGCGATCGGCGCGGCGCAACCCCACCCGATCGCGCGGTGAGCTCGCCCCGCGCCGGAGGCGCTACTCGATGTAGCCGAGAGCCCGAAGCCGTCGCTTTACGGGCGGGGGAATTGCGCGCTTCGATCGGTAATCGGGATCGCCTCGCTCGGCGCGCTCGGCGCGAACCCGCTCGAGCGAAGCGAGCAGCTCCCGCGTCTTCTCCGGCTGCGTGTCCGCGAGGTTCCGCAGCTCGTGCGGGTCCGCGACGAGGTCGTACAACTCGATCGAAGCCTCGCCGCTCCCGTCGCTCGGCGGCGTCAGGATCAGCTTGTGAGCGCCCGATCGGATCGCGAACTGCTGCGCTCGCCCACTCCCCGGTTTCGGGTCGATCACCGACCAGGCCGGACGGTCGTTCGACTCCTCGCCCGTCATCAACGGAAGCAGCGACCGAGCGTGCGGTGGATCGGGAAACGGCGCACCCAGGATGTCGAGAACCGTGGGCATGACGTCGATCAGCCGCACCTGCGAGCGGACGCGTCGGACGGGATACTCGCGTGTCGGATCGAAGACGATCAGCGGAACCAGCAGCAGTTCGTCCCACAATGCGTGACCGTGGTTCCCGGGTCGGGGCGGTGAACGGTCGCCGAGATCCTCGCCGTGGTCGGCCGTCACGACGATCAGGGTGTCCTCGGCGCGCCCCAACCGGTCGAGCGTCTCGAGCAGATCTCCGATGTGCTGATCGCTGACCGTCACCCCGCCGTCGTACAGCGCGCGGATGTAGGCGAGTTCGGTCGCACCCAGCTTCGATCCGAACCCGCCCGACAGTGCCAGCGCGGCGGCGCCCACCTCGAAGGTCGGCTCGAGGATTCCGCGGTCCATTCCCTGCGTGTAGAGTTGGCGGCGATACGGGGTGTGGGGCTCGTAGGTGTGGACCCAGAGAAAGAACGGTTGGTCGGCATTCGCCTGCAACCAGCGCTGGGCCGCAGCGAAGGTCTTCTCGATGCCCTTCGCCACCTCCGCCGCGGGCGCGTCGCCCGCCGGACGTTCGGGTGCGCGAGCGAGTCGGATGTCGACTGCGATCTGGTCTTCGAACACGTCGAACCCGCGGCCGAGCCCGTACTGCTCCCCGACCCAGGCGCCGCCGGTGAACGCCGCGGTCTTCCATCCGGCGTTCCGCAGGGGTTCGATCAGCGAGCGACGCAGGCCGTCGTCGTATTCCCGAGCCGTCGGATAGCGCCCGGACAGCAGGCCCACCATCGCGGGCAGCGTCCACGAGGAATTGCTCACCACCGATTCGAATAGGACTCCTTGTTCCGCCAGGCCGTCGAGAACGGGAGTGGTGCGACGCTCGTGGCCGTACGCCGAGACGCCATCGGCCCGGAGGGTGTCCAGCACGATCAGGATCGCATTGCGCGGACGCGGCGCCTCGGAACAACCCGCCAGGACGAGTGCCGTCAAAAGCCAGACCGCTCGACGCGCGCATCTCGACCGCTCGCTGGAGTTGGAGAGTGGAAATCCTGCGAATCCACCCATGTCCCAGCTCTCCAGTTCACCCGAGCAGGAGTCGGCTCCCGGGTTTCGGAAGATTCGCGATCCGCCCGGCGACGATGTCTTCGAAGCGGACGAATCGAAACTCGACATGCGAGTGGCGGCTGCATCGGGCGATAGACATCCAGAAAGAAGCGCCGATCCGACTCGAAATCAACACGATCGGAGCGAGAATTGCGCGGAAAGTGCCGATTCGGGCATTTCGATGAAACCTCGCTACGCTTTCCATGCACCAAACGGGTGACGGCGCGCCCCGATCGTCGATTGCCTCGAATCTCGTGCAGCCTGGCTGCCGTTGCTCCAGGAGACTTCCGATGCGAACGATCGACGATTCCCGCCGCCGCACGAGCGCCCTCCTCGTCTCGAGCGTCTGGTTCATGCTGCTGTTAGCCGCGCCGACTGCATTCGCGCAGAACCCCTATCTGACGTTCGACACGCTGCAGGTCCGCCCGCTCGCGGTTTCGCCCGACAAGACGCGTCTGTTCGCGGTGAACACCCCCGACAATCAACTCGAGATCTTCGACATCGGGTTCGACGGGACGCTCGCACACACGGGTTCGGTGCAGGTCGGCATGGAGCCCGCGGCGGTGGCGGCGCGCAACAACAGCGAAGTCTGGGTGGTGAACTTCCTCTCCGACAGCGTGAGTGTCGTCGACGTCAGCGGCGCCGTCCCGCGAGTGGTTCGCACCCTGCTCGTCGGCGACGAGCCGAGCGACATCGTCTTCGCGGGCCCGAACGGCGACCGCGCCTTCATCACCACTGCGCATCGCGGGCAGAACACCCCCTATCCCGACGGCGAGTACGACAGCGAGGGCATCGGGCGAGCCGACATCTGGGTCTTCGACGCCACCACGCTCGGCAGCTCGCTCGGCGGCGACGAGTTGACGATCATCACCGTCTTCGGCGACAAACCGCGCGGCCTCGCGGTCTCGAACGACGGCTCCACCGTCTACGCCGCCGTCTTCCATTCCGGCAACCAGACGATGACCCTGAACGGCGGCTTCGTCTGTCCCACCGGCAGCACCGCGTTGAGCAACGACACCGTCGAACCCTCGTGCGTCCTCACCGGCGGAACGTCGCCGGGCGGCATGCCGCCCCCGCACCAGAACCAGCCCCCGCAGAGCATCGACCGCCCCGAAGTCGGCATCATCGTCAAGTGGAAACGCGATGGAGTCACCAACGCGTGGCAGGACGAGCTCGGCCGGAATTGGAACGACTGGGTCAAATTCAACCTTCCCGACCGCGACGTCTTCGCGATCAACGCCAACGCGACCCCGCCCGTGGCAATCGACGGCAGCAGCACCTGCACCAACGGCGCCGGTTGCTGGGCGGGCGTGGGGACCACCCTGTTCAATCTTGCGGTGAATCCGGCCTCGGGGAAGATCTACGTCTCGAATACCGATGCACAGAATCACGTGCGCTTCGAGGGTCCGGGCATCTACGCCACCGGCAAGAAGCCGGTGGGCGAGCCGACGACCGTTCAGGGGAATCTGGCTCACGCTCGGATCACGGTGCTCGACGGGGCCAACGTCGTGCCGCGCCACCTCAACAAGCACATCGACTACTCGATACGCCCCGCACCGGCCGGCACCAAGCAGAAGAGCCTCGCCACACCGCTCGGCATGGCAGTGACCCCGGACGGCGGCACCCTCTACGTCGCCGCCTTCGGATCGGGCAAGATCGGCGTCTTCGACACCGCAGCCCTCGAGGCCGACACCTTCATTCCCGACTCCGCCGACCACATCCAGCTTTCGGGCGGCGGCCCGAGCGGCCTCGCGCTGCCCGGAAACGGCCACCTCTACGCGCTCACGCGCTTCAACAACTCGATCTCGGTCATCGACGAGACGACCAAGCTCGAGGTCCAGACGCAGACGCTCCACAACCCGGAGCCTGCGAGCGTCGTCGCCGGTCGTCCATTCCTCTACGGAGCGGGTCTCACCAGCAGCAACGGCGAGGCCTCGTGTTCGAGCTGCCATATCGGCGGCGACATGGACGATCTCGCCTGGGACCTCGGCAATCCGGACGACGATCAAAAGCCCAACAACAATCCGATGAACGACGAGCCCTTCGTCGACATCCCCGCCACCTCCTGCCAGATCCAGTCCTTCCTGTTCGGCAACGGTTGCACCTTCCATCCAATGAAGGGACCGATGACGACCCAGAGCCTGCGCGGCCTCGAGCTCCAGGGGCCGCAGCACTGGCGCGGCGATCGCGAAGGCGACGCGACGTCGTCCTTCTTGGCATTCAACGTCGCTTTTCCCGGGCTGCTCGGCCGCGAGACGGAAATCTCGGCGCCGGCAATGGCGTTGTTCAAGGATTTCGCTCTGCAGCTCCGCTATCCGCCGAACCCGGTACGCAATCTCGACAACTCCCTGACGACGATCCAGGCACAGGGCGAAACCGTGTTCAATGCTCCGGATACGGACCAGGTGGCGAGCTGCAACGATTGTCACACCATCGAACCCGTGAACGGCTTCTTCGGCGGCGACGGTCGCTCGACCTTCGACGCGGGAACCGAGATCTTCAAGGTCCCCCACCTCCGGAACATGTACCAGAAGGTCGGGATGTTCGGTGAGGCGGAGCCGAACGTGGTCAGCTTTCCGCTGGTCGGCTCGGCGACCGCATTCGACGGGCCTTTCGTCCACACGGGCGATCAGGTTCGGGGCTACGGGTACACCCACGACGGCTCGGTGGACACCCTGTTCCGCTTCGTCAGCTCGTCGGTATTCACCATCAACAGCACCGAACAGACGCGTGTCGAGGCGTTCATGATGGCGGTGGATACCGACCTCGCACCCATCGTGGGCCAGCAGATCACCCTGACCGACAGCAACTCGGGCGTGGCGCTGCCGCGCATCGGCCTGATGAATACCCGCTGCGGCACCGGTTTCGACTCCAAGATCCTGTTCGACCTGAACGGCGGAGCGGTCACCGAATGCGACCTGATCGCCAAGCACAGCGACGGCACGAATCAGACCGGCTTCCTCTACGACCCCCTCACCGGCGAATACACCCCCGACGACGGCAACGCGAACATCACGTTCGCCGCGCTCCAGGCGCTCGCCAGCGCCCCGGCCAATGAAGTCACCTTCACCGCGGTCCCGCCTGGATCGGGCTACCGCATGGGCATCAATCGCGACCTCGACCTGTACGACGACGGCCTCGACAATTGTCCGGACGCGGCGAACGACGACCAGACGGATACCGACAACGATGGGCTGGGCGACCCGTGCGACCCGACCCCGGTTCCCGAAGCGAGCGGCACCGCGATGCTGATCAGCGGCCTGTTCGGCCTGGCGGGCCTCGATCGGCGTCGGAAGCGGGCGAGGGCCGACTGAGCACCGCCTTTCCGAGCGCTT
>Ga0055476_10000370_pt1 | contig 11620 bp, 10 predicted proteins | sample Muzzi_CordC_D2_FD_57682 | JGI IMG/M metagenome (GOLD analysis project Ga0055476, IMG submission 57682) | Wetland microbial communities from San Francisco Bay, California, USA, that impact long-term carbon sequestration - Muzzi_CordC_D2 | ecosystem: Environmental > Aquatic > Marine > Wetlands ... | reverse complement strand
CTTCACCGCCGTGGATGGCGCCATCGATGTGATCATCGATAAAGCGGTTGCTATTGCCACGGACGATCAGCCCGGGCCGGTGCTGATCGATGTGCCCATTGGCGTGGCTGACGCGGAGCAGCCCGATGAGCCAACCGTGCGCCGCGTGCGACCGGCGCGTGGCGCCCCCGCCGCGGGCGCGGAGCTGGATCGCGCCCGGGAGTGGCTGGGCGAAGCCGCGCACCCGCTCATGATTGCCGGACTCGAGGTGCTCGATCACGGCGCCGAGGCGGCGCTCGCGGCCTATGCCGAGTGCCATGACATTCCCTTGATAACCACCTACAAGGCCAAGGGCGTGCTGGCGGAGGATCACCCATTGAGCCTGGGCGCGGCCGGACTTTCGCCAAAAGCCGATGGCTTGTTATTGGATCTCATCGCCAAAAGCGATTTGATTCTGCTCGCCGGCTACGACCCCATCGAGATGCGCTCGGGTTGGCGCAATCCCTGGCCGGACGGTATGCGGGTCATCGAACTGTGCGCGGTAGCCAACACCCATTACATGCATCAAGCGGGGCTGAGCTTCATCGGCGACATCGGCGCAGGCCTGGCCGCCCTCGACAGCGATACGGACAACGCCCGGCACTGGCCAGGGGGTGAGCCCACCGCCGTTCGCGCCGCGCTGGCCGAGGCCTTTGCCGCCGGGCAGGACTGGGGGCCCGGCGCGCTCATAGAGATTGCCCGCCGCGTGTTACCGCGCGATACCGTGGCGACGGTGGATACCGGCGCGCACCGTATTCTTTTGAATCAAATGTGGCAATGCTACGCGCCGCGCACGCTGTTGCAGTCCACCGGTCTTTGCACCATGGGCTGCGCGCTGCCGCTGGCCATGGGGTACAAGCAGGTGCAGCCGGATCGCACGGTGGTGGCGTTTGTGGGTGACGGGTGCCTGGAGATGGTGCTAGGCGAGCTCGCGACTTTGCGGGATCTGGGCTTGCCGATCATCGTCGTGGTATTCGTCGATGCTTCGCTGGCGCTCATCGATTTGAAACAGCGCGCCATGGGCTATGCGAACGCCGGTGTGGATTTCGGCAGCACCGATTTCCCGGCGGTGGCGCGGGCCTTTGACATGCACGGCGTGTGGGCGGACGACGGCGAGGTGTTGGAGCAAGCATTGACGGAGGCGTTGACCAGCGACCGGGCAACGCTTATTGCCTGCCGCATCGGCGCCAAGGCCTACGACGGACGGATTTGATCGAATATTCCTGTAAGTCGGGCTGAGCGCAGCGAAGCCCAACATGCTCAGGACCGTTGGGCTTCGCTGCGCTCAGCCCAACCTGCATTGCGGTAGGAAATGGAGGTCAGTCTCCGGTTGCGGATTCAGCGGCGTTGTTGCTGACGCCGTGGGCGAGCATGTCTTCGACGACGCCGTCTTCGAGGCCGATTTGCAGGGCGTCGTTGACGCGGTTGAAGAAGCCGCACAGCGCCGTGCGTACGGTGAGCTCGACGATTTGTTCTTCGCTGAAGTGGCGGCGCAGATCGGTGAACATGGCGTCGCGCATGAATTGCGGCTTCTGGGTCACCTGCACGGCGTAGTCGCGCACCAGGCGGTCCACTTCGTCGAGGCCGGGGCAATCGGGTTCGAGGATGTGCTCGACGGTGGGCGCCGCCAGTCCCTGCTCCACCAGCCGTGGCGCGTGGTGGGCAATACAATAGGTGCACGCGTTGAGCTTCGAGACCACCACCAGCGCGATTTCCAGATAACGCTTTGGCAGAATGGCTTCGTCATTGAGATCCAGCAGCAGGCCCTGGATGTGCTTGAGCACCGCCGGGCGGTGGGCGAACACTTTCACCTGGTTCAAAAAGGGGCCGTACTCCCTGGCGAAGCGCGCGTAGACGGGCTGCACGTCTTCAGGTACTTCGTGGATTTCGATGTCGCGCACACGGGCCATGCAAATGTCTCCTTATTATTCAGTACCGCCCGGTCCGCACGGCGCAGTACCTGGGCGCCAGCAGCTATATTACGATATTGAGTGCCCGCGCCGGCCACCCGGAGGCCCTCCGGTTGAACCATCGGGGAAAAGGGCCGGTCAAACAGCGGCAATCGGGCAACGCTTCGACCTGGGACATGGATGGATGGTAGGAATGAAGAGCATGAGATCCGCGATCGCCGTTTTTGTGGCACTTTGCCTGCCGCTGGCGCCGACGACGCTGCCCGCCGCGCATCTGAACCCGGTCCTGAATCAAGACCAGCTGGTGGCGCGCATGGCCGAGAAGCAGGCGCCGCCCTTGATCGATGTGCGAACCCCCGCGGAATACCACGCGGGCCATATTCCCGGCTCCATTAATGTTCCACTGCAGGAATTCCAGCAGCGCCTGGCCGAGCTCGACGCCTACCGGACCGATGAGGTGGTGCTGTACTGCGAATCCGGAGCGCGCGCCTCCCGCGGCGGCCAATGGCTCAGGGCCCAGGGATTCGAGGAGCTTCGCATTCTCGACGGCCACATGCGGGCCTGGCGCGAGGCCGGCCTGCCCACCGAGCACTGAGGGCGATGGCGTATCGCTTCGCCTCAGTGGGTTGGCGAGCGCTGCTCGGCGCGCTTGCCTTCGCCGCGATTTGCCACACGGTTGCGGCCCAGACCCAGGATGAGTCCAAGGCCAGAGCGGCCCCCCGCTCTTCACCCATGGTTGCCGACCAAGGCGGCACGGGCGAAAAACCCAGCCCGCTGGACGTGCTCAAGTCGCTCACCAAGTCCATTGCCGGCGGCATCGGCGCGGTGGAATTTCTCGACCCCGATGCCGCCTTCATGCTGCAAGCGGAAGTCGAGGATGCAGGCACCGTCAGCGTGCACTGGCAGATCGCCGACGGCTATTACCTGTACCGCAAGCGCTTCGGCTTCACCCCCGCCGAAGGCAGCGAGTTCACCCTCGGCACCCCGGTGCTGCCCACCGGCAAGATCAAAAACGACGAGTACTTCGGCGAGATGGAGGTGTACTACCACGACGTACTCGCCAAGCTACCCGTGCAACGCACCGCCGACGCCCCGACAACCCTCGCCCTGGACGTGGTTTATCAAGGCTGCGCGGACGCGGGGCTTTGTTATCCGCCCATCACCAAGCGCGTCAACCTGACGCTGCCGGGGAAGGTGGGCGGTGGCGGTAGTGCCGATCTCGCCGGGCCGGGCGCTGCGCCGGCGCTCTCGGACGCCGAGCTTCCGGAGCAGGATCGTCTCGCGCGCGCTCTGGCCACGGATAATACCTGGCTCGTGTTGCTGAGCTTTTTCGGCCTTGGCCTGCTGCTCACTTTCACGCCCTGCGTGTTCCCCATGGTGCCCATACTGTCCAGCATCATCGTCGGTCAGGGGGACAACATCAGCACCCGCAAGGCGTTTAGCTTATCACTCATCTATGTGCTGGCCATGGCCGCCACGTATACCGCTGCGGGGGTAGTGGCCGGGCTGTTCGGCGCCAATTTGCAGGCCATGTTTCAAGATCCTCGGGTGCTTGTCACCTTCAGTGTGCTGTTCGTGCTCCTGGCGTTGTCCATGTTCGGCTTCTACGACCTGCAAATCCCCGCCCGTTGGCAGGAGAAACTCGCCGGCGCCAGCCGGCGCCAGCAAGGCGGCACCTATGCGGGGGTTGGCATCATGGGATTTCTGTCCGCCCTGATCGTCGGCCCCTGCGTGGCCGCACCGTTGGCGGGAGCCCTGATCTATATCGGCAAGACCGGGGATGCCCTGCTCGGTGGCACGGCTCTGTTCGCCTTGAGCATGGGCATGGGATTGCCGGTGCTTCTGGTGGGCACCTCGGCGGGCAAGCTGTTGCCGAAGGCCGGGCCGTGGATGGATGCGGTCAAAGCGGTCTTCGGTGTGTTGTTGCTGGGTGTCGCCATCTACCTGCTGGAGCGCATGATTCCCGAATGGATCGCCCTGCTGTTGTGGGGCGCGCTGCTGATGGTAAGCGCCATTTATCTGGGCGCCCTGGACGCGCTGGCTGCCGAATCCAGCGGCTGGCAGCGCTTTCGCAAGGGCGCGGGGCTGGTGCTGCTGGTCTACGGCGTGCTGCTGGTGGTGGGCGGCTTCACCGGCGGCAACGACGTGTGGCAGCCGTTGAAGAGACTGGCCTCGGGTGCGCCGGGCGAAGGCGAACAAGGGCTCGTCTTTCAGCGCATCAAAGGCACCCAGGGATTGGATGCGGCGCTGCGTGGCGCGAGCGCCCAGGGGCGGCCCGTGATGCTGGACTACTACGCCGACTGGTGCGTGAGCTGTAAAGAGATGGAGCGTTATACCTTTTCCGACACCAGCGTCCAGGCGGCCCTCGGCGACACGCTGCTGCTGCAGGCCGACGTCACCGCCAACGACGCCCAAGACCAGGCGCTGCTGGCGCGCTTCGATTTGTTCGGACCGCCGGCCATTTTGTTCTTCGGCCCCGATGGACGCGAACGGCCCAATTACCGGGTGGTGGGTTTCATGAAAGCCGAACCCTTCCGCGACGTCGTCATGAAAGCAACCCGGCGGGCAGGCGCGCTGCGGATTTCCGAGGTGGCGGCGGCACGGGTAACATCTGTTTCGATTGTCGACCGGCGCTGAGCCTGTTGCAGGTGGGGGCATGTTTGAGCTCTGCTGGCGGCGGCGTTTATGCCTTGAGAGATATGGAGGTCGATGGGCGGGTACAGTATTGCTTAGCGGACAACGATCACCCCGGGAGATCCCATGACCGAGATTGACCATGAGCTGGACGCTTGCGGGTTGAACTGCCCCTTGCCCGTGCTGCGGACCAAGAAAACGCTGGATAAAATGGCCAGCGGCGAAGTTCTGCAGGTCATTGCTACCGACCCGGGATCCGTCGAGGATATGGCGGCCCTGGTGCGGCAAACCGGGCATGAGATGCTGGAATCCCGGCAGGAGAGCGACAAATATTACTTTCTGGTGAAAAAGGCCTGACAACCCCTTCTTTTCGCGCGCATCAGCCTGTTTTATGGGGATATTCCCCCTGAGATATATACCCCTGGCAGGGCCCCGGTATCATCATCCTGGGCCGGCGCCGCCTGCGGCGTCAGGCTTGGAGCGGTGCCACAATAATCAATAAGAAATCTGCTCCTCTCCCCCCGGGGGAGAAGAACGGAAACCGGGAACAGCCGATAGTCCGATGCCGAAAGGCCAGGTAGATTCAACCGGGTTGCCCCCTTGGGCCCCCGGCACAGCAAATTGGTACCGCCCCGACGGTTCGTATTCCCGAAGGCGGTCTGCCCCTTTTGACGGCGTGTTTCCCGCCGAATCCCAGGAGGCGCCTTGGACTTGAATCTAACCGCCGACAAACCGCCGGAAAGCCTGCGTGCCGCCTTAGCCGGCGGCTACGCCAAAATCTTCGGTCAGCAATGGCCCGTGTGGATCGGCGGCGTGCTGTTCGGCGCCATCAACGTGTTCCTGTTCGCCTTCGACAAGCCCTGGAGCGCCGCGGACGGCGTGCGCAACTGGGGCGACTGGCTCTTCAACTCCCTGGGCGTATCCGATACGGAAATCATCACACCTTATCTCTATTCCACCTCGGTGCTGAATTTCGGCATTATTGGCGGCGCCCTGGCCGCGGCCCTGCTGGCCCGGCAATTCAAGGTGCGCATGGCGCCGCCCTGGGAACTGTTAAAAGGCCTGGTGGGCGGCTGCCTGATGGGTATTGGCTCGTCGCTGGCCTTCGGCTGCAATATCGGCGGCTTTTTCAGCGCCACCGCCGCCCTGTCCATGGCCGGGTTGGTGATGATGGTGGGTTTGATGGCCGGTGTGGTGGTGGGGCTGAAGCTGCTGGTGTGGGAGGTGAGCTACATCAGCCTGCCGGCCTGGGCCGAGCGCCTGCCGCCGGCGAAGAAGTCCTCCGGCGCCTCCAGTGATTGGGGCCACCATCAGCCCTGGTGGGGCCTGGCGGTGCTCATCCTGGGCGTCGTTCTCGCCTTCCTCTACGACAGCAAGGATTACCCGGTCCGCGGCGGATTTCTGCTCTTCGGCGTGGTCATCGGCCTGTTCATGCAGCGCACCCGTTTCTGCTTCGTGCGCGCCTTCCGCGAACCCTTCATGACCGGCAACGGCGACGCCACCAAGGCGGTTGCCATCGCCATCATCATCGCCGCCACCGGATTCACGATTCTCAAGTGGACCGATTTGCGCGAATGGGAGACTCAAGTCTCGTCGGCCTTCTGGCTGGGAAGTCTGCTCGGCGGCTTCGTCTTCGGCATCGGCATGTCCATGAGCGGCGGCTGCGCCACCGGTTCTCTGTGGCGGGCCGGCGAGGGTCACATCAAACTCTGGGTGGCGGTGGCCGCCTTTGCGCTCTCAGGCTCCTTGTTTCGCGGTTGGCTGACCGACACGGGGTTGATTGGCCGCCTGGGCGAACCGCTTTTTCTACCTGATATCATCGGCTTCAAGTTGGCTTTGATATCGGTCATTGCCATCATGTGTTTGTGGTATTTACTGGCCACCTGGAACGAGGTTAAACGAAAGCTCGTAATCGTTTGACGCCGAGCGCGTGATGTCGGCGGGTTGAGCGGCGCTTTCAATTTGATCCCGCCTCAGCACCAGCAGTGCGGAGGCGGGAGAAATCCAAAGGAGGAAAAGATAATGAAACTCACAGGCCTACTAGCCGTAGCCGCTGCCGCATTTCTGGTAGCAGGCTGCAGTACCAAGGGCACCAAATTCGGTTCACCCACCCAGAATATGACCCCGCAAGAGTATCAGGAGCTGGTATTCCTCGACCCTCAGAACACCGTTCGCATGGACTGGAATGCCGTCAAAGACATGGACGGTAATTTTCTGATCGACAACCAGGGGGAGCCGACGGTCTCGGTGGTCGATTATGACAAGGGCGAAACCATCAAGATGATCCCGATGGGCGAGACCGGCAATCACCACATCTGGGTGATCCCGGGCGCCCGTTATGTGTGGTCGTCACAGCGCTATGAGAAGGACGTCTTCTGGACCATCGATCTGACCACCATGGAAGTCGTCGACAAGTTCTCCGTCAGCATGGACGGTAAGAAAGTCATCGCGCCGCTGCACATCGGGTTTGCCTATACGAGGCCCCTGGCCGTCACCGGCAACATTCTCGACAAAGAAAACGGCTATCTGACATTCTTGAACACCGCCACCCGGCGTCCCATCGCCACGGTGACCCTCAGCTGCCCCGGCGCCCGCGACGCCATGTTCACCCTCGATGATTCCCTGGTTTTTACCACCTGCCAGCAAAAACCGACGGGGGTTGCCGTTGTCGACGTGAAATCGCGAAAAGAGCTCAAAATGTATCCCATCGAGGGTGCGCGCGCCGGCGGCATGACGCCGGACGGCAAGTACTTCATGGCTTCGGCCAAGGGATCGGTGTCGTTCTTCGACACCAAGACCGCCGACATGGTCAAGACCATCAAGGTACCGGGCGGCGGTGGCAACACCACCTGCCTCGCCGATGGCTCGAAGTGTTACGTAGGTTTGCGTAAAGCCAACAAGGTCGGTGTCATCGACATGGCGAAGCTCGAGCTCATCAAGACCATCGATACGGGTAAGGACGCCAACCGGCTGTACCTGAATCCGGCCAATCCGCGCTACGGCTTGTTCGCCAACGAGTCCGGGAAATCGGATCAGATCACTGTCATCGATACCGAGATGGACGTGGCGGTGAAGAACATCACCACCGGTCTCGGCCCGCACAACGTCGCCTTCAATCCGCAAGGCACCCGTGCGATCGTGTCCACGAAAAAGGAGCCCGCGGCGACCCTGGTTGATACCTCGAATGCGGATCCCATGAAGTGGGAGGTCATCACCACGGATATCGAGGCGGGTATCCAGAACAACGGTGTGCGCTGGGTGCCGAGTTCGGCTGCGCTGCAGGCCAAGCTGGCCAAGCAATAAAGCCGGCGATGGCCCGCATTACGGTAGGGGAAAGTTCGCCCTCACCGTACGCCGGGCAGGGTAGGATCGGATTGCGGGGTGTGTGTTCTCACGAACGCGCACCCCGCGGCCGATTGGATGTGAGCACGGGGTGCTCATTTTGATTATTGGAGGACACGGAATGAATATCGACGGTGTTCTGAACAGACGGCGCTTCTTGCGCTATGCGAGCGTCGGCGGCATCGCGGTGCCCATGTTCGCGACCACGGTCATACCGAGCGTCGCCCATGGCGCGGCTTTCCAGCTTCCGGCTGATCCGGAGAACCTGACCGATCTCGAGAAGATACATATCCCCAAGGTGACGCTGCCCCCTGTCGTGGAAGACGGCAGTCAGGCGCCCATCGTGGTGGAAGTGGACCATCCCATGGACCCCGACCACTACATCAAAAGCATTCAGATCATGAACTTCACCGATCCGGTGGTCATCAAGGGCAAGTTCTACTTCACGCCCGCCAACGGCGAAGTGTATCTGGGCACACAGATCCGGCTCGCCGGTGGTGAATCCACGGTCTGGGTGGTGGCCGAGTGCAATCAGCACGGCAAGTGGGCCATCAGTAAAAACACCAAGGTCGCGGCGGGTGGCTGCTAGCCCGGTCGACGCAATGGACCAGGCACGGCAAGCGCGCCTTGGCTGGCTCGCCGGTCTCGTCTGTCTGGTCACGGCCGCATGTGCGTTCGATGCGAATGCATCCGAGGCGGCCGAAATCAAGATTATCAGCACCAACGATATTCATTCCTATCTACGCCCCATCTATTACCGCTATCTAGACAATATGCGGCCGTGGGGACCGCAATCGACAGAAGGTGACTATCTGGCGAAAGCCGATATGGAAGGCAAGTTGGGCGGCATGGCCCACGTGGCCGCCGTCATCAATGAGCTGCGCGCGGAGAAGCCGGGGGCCACCCTGCTGGTGGATGCCGGCGATACCTGGCACGGCGCCGGATTCTCCGTCGTCGACAAGGGCGTCTCCATGGTGAAAATCATGAACGCCATCGGTTACGACGTCATGGCGCCGGGCAACTGGGAGTTCTTTTATTCCAAAGAGCATCTTCTCGACCTGGTGGAGCAAGCCAACTTTCCGATCATCGCATTCAACGTCAGCGACAAGGACTGGGACGAGCCGGTATTCACGCCCTATGTGATGGAAAAGGTCGGCACGCTCAACGTCGCCATCATCGGCCTCACCTATCCGTGGACGGCCTTGACCTCGGCGGTGTCCGGATCCGCGCAATGGTGGAAGTTCGGCATCCGCGAGGAAGCGGCGAGAGAGCTCATTGCCGAGATCCGCGAAGAGCACGACCCGGATCTCGTCGTGCTGGTGTCCCACGGTGGTTACGGACTCGACCAGAAATTCGCCCAGCGGGTCGATGGCATCGATGTGCTGGTGAGCGGCCACACCCACGATCCGATCTTCGAGCCGGTGGTGTGGAACAACACCATCATTTATCAGGGCGGCGCCCACGGGAAGTACGTGACGAATCTCGACGTGCAGGTCAAAGACAAAAAAATCGTCGGCTTCAGCTACGAGCTCCGGAAGGTACAGCAGTCGCAAGTCACGCCGGACCCCGAGATTGCCAAGTTGGTGGATGAGGCCTATGCACCTCACGAGCAGAAGCTCGGCGAGGTCATCGGTCAAAGCGATGTGATGATTTACCGGCGCGACTACTGGCAGAGCCCCATGGGCAACATGCTCACCGACGCGCTGCGCGACATCACCGCATCCGACGTGGCGTTTTTCCCCGCCTGGCGATACGGCGCCACGCTGATGCCCGGAGACATCACCGTAGAGGATATGTACAACGTCATCCCCACCGGTGGAACAATCAACACCTTCAAGATGAGCGGCAAGGCTCTCAAGCGGCTCATGAATAACACGCTGAACGGCTTTCTCGATCGCGATCCCTACTCGCGGGTCGGCGGCGACATGATTCGCTTCTCCGGCATGGAGCTGGTCTACGACATATCGCGCCCCTACGATCAGCGCGCCGTATCCCTCACCGTCGGTGGAGAGGAAATCGTAGACGACAAGGAATATGCGATCGCCTCCGTCCATACCCGTTTTCAGAACAGTCCGCTCTTTGGCGCGACCCACGCAGAAGATACCGGCAGGGTCTTCGTCGACGAGCTGATCGAATACATACGCAAGAATTCTCCGATGTCCCCTTCTCTGGATGACAGGATAAAACCGGTCAACGGTACGTCGTAATGCTCGGACGTCCGTCATCCCTCTTCAGCTGATTGGAGCAATACCATGGCAGAGAAAATCAAAGCGCCGAGAATGAAGCTCGGCCGCCGCATCAAACAGGACGAAGTCTTCAAGGTAAAAGTTCGCTTCGACCATCCGTCGTATACCGGTCTCGGCATGGTGGACGAGAACGAAGAAGCATTTAATCGTGCGCGCCCCAGCACTTTTATCCGCAACATGCTGGTGTACTACGATGGCGAGCTCGTCAGCCGCTTCCGGACTTCTTCGGCGATTGCGGACAATCCGCTGTTCACCTTCAAGTTGAAGGCAACAAAAGAAGCGCCGGTGACGGTCGTATTCATCGATGACCAGGGGGAGCGCTGGGAAACGAGCGCCGACGTCAAGTTCAAATCTTGACCCTCGGCGATACGCGAACGCAGGCCGAGCGCCCTCGATTTAACTGTCGAATTATTTGAAGAGAACAATGATGAAGAGAAGAGTTTCGATTATGGCAGTATTGTTCGCGGCCTTGGCCATGACCACCGCTGCCTATGCCGCCAAGGTTGTCGAGGAGATCGAGATTGAGGGCATGGTTTCGCCGGCAAGCCCCAAAGCCCTGTCTGCCGCGCTCGAAGAACAATTGAAGGTCAAGGTGGTCGGTTACGATTTTTACGGCACCGACAACGGTTGGCCCATCGTCAAGGTGGAGTTCGAATCCGGAGCGGCCTCCAGAGATCAAATCGAGCAAGTCATCAACACCACCAAGGACCCGACGGGAACACCCTTCAAGGTCCACAAAGACAGCAAACCCATTCACCTGGCGCTGCTGGAGGAAGAAAGCAAAGCCGACAGTGTGTTTGCCGCCGATGCCCCCGACATTGCACCGATCAGCAACCCCATTGCCGCATCAGCCGAATCCAATGCCCGCGGCGGCACGCTTTACGTCAAGTACTGCTCAAAATGCCACGGTCTGACCGGTAACGGTGCCGGCCCCTCGGCCCACGGTTTCTCCACCAATCCCCGCCAGCTCTGGGCATGGCACAGCGCCGATGCCTCCGCGGACCCATACCTCTTCTGGATGATTACCAACGGGCGCACGGACATGCCGCCTTGGGGCGTGCTCCTGTCGGAGAACGAACGCTGGGATCTGGTGAATTACATCAAGACCCTGGCGCCACCGAAAAAGTGAGCATGAAGCCATGTGGGAGCGAGCTTGATAAAACGGGGACAGATCTATTTTCCCGTGGTATAGACGCCAATTCAGAGGAAAATAGCAGCAGGAAAATAGATCTGTCCCTTTTTTAACAAGCTTGTTCCTACAAATGATCTACGTCTCGGATCGAGTATGCGGTGAATATCGACGCAGACATCACCACCAAGTCCTACGACGTCGAGAGTTTCGATGATCTTCTCAACGATCTGATCGCCGAGATCGAGATCCGCAACTACCGGATCACCCGCATCAATCACATCGATAACGTGCTGGACCAGAAAGAGCGCGGTCTCAGCACCAGGATGCGCTTTGTGCAC
>Ga0055476_10000369_pt1 | contig 11624 bp, 9 predicted proteins | sample Muzzi_CordC_D2_FD_57682 | JGI IMG/M metagenome (GOLD analysis project Ga0055476, IMG submission 57682) | Wetland microbial communities from San Francisco Bay, California, USA, that impact long-term carbon sequestration - Muzzi_CordC_D2 | ecosystem: Environmental > Aquatic > Marine > Wetlands ... | reverse complement strand
CGGTCGGCGTCGAGCTTCTGGAACAATACTTTGTTGGACGTCACGACCTCTTCGAGCGCATCTCTTGCCGTCCGCAGCAGGTCGAACGCCACCGGGTGGGAGATACCCAGCGGCAGGATGCGCACCAGCGCGTCCGCCGCCCGCTTGTAGGCCACTACGCCCCGTGTGTTGTAGTCCAGGAACACGGCCTCGTCTTCCAGCGACGTGAAGCACTTGTAGTCGCCGTCGATCGCGGGGTTGTGAGTCGCGAGATGGCTGGTCGCAAAACGCGGCGCAACACCGAGTGCGGCGCCCACGTGCATCGCCAGGGCCGAGGCTTCCTGCAGAGGAGAGGTTCGCTCGCGATCCGGGTTGGTGATTTCGTGGCGTCGACAGGCGCCCATGTATAGCCCGACGTTACCCAGCAGGTCGAAGGCACTCTCGAAACCCTCGTCCGTGTTGCCTTCCCCGAGTAACTCGACGATGAACGCGTGGCCCTCGTCCACGAGCTGCTGTTTCAGCTGCGCACCGGCGCCTTCCACCGCCGCGCGGTCTTCCTGCGCGAAATAAAGTTCCTCGAGGGTGGTATTCAACTCGCGAAAACCGGATCGAATCCACGCGTCGAATGCCCGTGCCTTGGGTGTCATGGATGTATGCGGACCGACGGACTCATGATTCGAATGTTAACACCGTCCGCCCAGCGTCAAACGGCGCGCGATGGCCGGCATTGACCATTTCGGCCGGGTACCCGCGCGACTGCCAGCGCAGCGACTGCAAACGGACTCGCATCACACGGCTGCCAGGGCCGAGTCGGCCCGTCCGCGATTCCTCGTCGCTACGCGTCCGCAGTCGTGGGTTAGCCGACGATGTCGCCGTCGGCCAGAGCGATGGCTTCGATCTCAATTTCCAGTTCGGGCAGCGCCAGCGACGACACTTCGACGATCGTGTCGGCCGGGTACGGCGGCGTGAAATACTTTTCGCGCAGTCCGACGATCTTCGGAAAGCTGGCCATGTTGCGAAGGTAGATCGTCACCTTCACGACCTTGGTCAGGTTGGAGCCGGCGGATTCGAGTAGTTCCTGCAGATTGGCGAATGTCCTGGCGGCCTGCGCGTCGAAATCGCCGACGCCGACGATCGACCCCTGCTTGTCGAGCGCCGCCTGTCCGGACGTGATGATCAGGTCGCCGACGCGATAGGCCTGCGCAATTCTGAAGGGTGCGTAGTAGTCGGGATTTGTCCGGATGCGTAACGCATTGGTGGGCATGGCTGAGTTCTCCGCGTCTTGGCAGTTCGGTCGGGGAGCTTTACATAATGGCGTAAATGCCAGGTCAAATTCGACCGCCTGCATGGTTTCTTGACAATACGCCCGAATGAAAGTCACACGACTCGGCGAGTCGCAATACACTTCGAACGGACGATCAAAATAATAACAACAGGGAACGTCATGGCCACCACGTATAATGAGGGCCTCAAGCCCACTCTGGACCATCTCGAGGTCAAGAACCGCGAATCGATTGCCGCCTGGGAAGAGCGCCTGTGGCAGCGGCAACTGAGAAGCGAATTTGTCGATCCGCGCGATGAGCACGGCAGACAGGCATTCCGCAGGCACGTCGCGATGGTGAGCGATTTGCGTCAGACGGCCCGCGACCTGCAGAGACGCGGCCGGCGTCGTCACCCGGCAGACGATTGCTGACGGTTGTCTTGCTAACGGCTGGCTACAATGGCCAGACGATCAACAGCATCGGCACGGACACGACGATAATCAGGATCTCCAGCGGTAAGCCCATTCGCCAGTAGTCGCCGAAACCGTAGCCGCCGGGTCCGAGGATCATCGTGTTGTTCTTGTGCCCGATCGGCGTCAGAAACGCGCACGATGCCGCCACGGCGACGCCCATCAGGAACGGGTCCGGATTCACGCCGAGCCGGTTTGCCAGGTCCAGTGCGATCGGCGCGGTGATGACGGCGGTGGCGACGTTGTTCATGACGTCCGACAGCGTCATCGTGATAATCATCAATAGCGTCAGCACGATCGCAGGACTCGCGCCGGCGGTCACGCGCAACAATCCGTCGGCAACCAGCGTCGTGCCGCCGCTCGTCTCCAGCGCGCCGCCGATCGGGATCATCGAGCCGAGCAGTACGACGACAGGCCACTCGACCGAATCGTAAAGCTGCCGCACGGGCACGATATTGAGCAGCACCATGACCACGGCGACCGCGCCCAGCGCAATCGGCAGGTAGATCCAGCCGAGGCTCGCGGCGATCACGGCCGCCGCGAACACGCCGACCGTGAACCATGCCCGGCTGCGCTGCACGACCTGCAGGCCACGTTCCGCCAGCGGCAGGCAGCCGAGCCACGAGATCGCGCCGGGGACGCGGTCGGCCGGACCGAGCAGCAGCAGCACATCGCCCTCTTGAATTGTCAGCTTGCGAACCCGCTCGGTGAATCGCCGGCCCCGGCGAGACACGCCCAGCAGCGTGACGCCGTGGCGATACAACAGTCGAAGCGACAGCGCCGACCGGCCGGCGATGCGCGCGCCGGTCGGCACGACGACCTCGGCGAAATGCAGGTCCTCGGCCGCGAGCAGCTGTTTGCCCGCCTCGCTGCCGCGCACGTACTCGAGGTTCAGGACGCCGACCAGCTTGTCGATGCTATCCGGATGCGCCTCGACCACCAGCGTGTCCCCCGCGCGAATCTCGACCCGTCGCGCCATACCCGGCATGCGCTTGCCGCGTCGGGCCAGGCCGACGATCGCGACTTCGTTCTCTTCGGCGACGTCATCGAGATCGCGGACCTGGGTGCCGATGGCCGACGATTTTTCAGCGACCAGCAGCTCGGCGACGTACTCGCCCAATTCGAACAACTCAGTGGGCGCATCCTGGGAAAGACTGGCTGCCGGCAATAGTCGCCAGCCGATACCGACCATAAAGATCAGGCCGGCGACTGCGCATGCCAGTCCGACGGGCGTGAAGTCGAACATGCCGAATGGCGCCCCGAGTGCGGTATTGCGAAATTCCGCTACGACGATGTTCGGCGGGGTCCCGATCAGTGTGATCATGCCCCCGAGAATCGACGCGAATGAGACCGGCATCAGCGTCAGCGCCGGGCTGCGCTTCGCGCGCGTGGCAACCTGAACGTCGATCGGCATCAGCATTGCCAGGGCGGCCACGTTGTTCATGACGGCCGACAGCGCGGCGGCGAACGAACTCATGACGGCGATGTGCATCCGCACACTGCGTGATGCGTCGACGATATTCTTCGACAGCAATTCGATCGCGCCGGAATTCGATAGTCCGCGACTGACGATCAGTACCAGCGCGACGATGATCGTGGCGGGGTGCCCGAAACCGGAAAATGCCTTTGCGGTGGGCACCACGCCGGTCAACACGCCGACGACCAGCGCACCGAACGCGACGACGTCGTAGCGCCAATTGCCCCAGATCAGCAGCGCGAACACACATATGAGCAGTGTGAACAGGATGTAATTGGCGGGGGACATCGAGACCGAGTTTAGCATTGCGCCGAATTCGGAACGGGCGCCTGCTGGCCTCGGGCAGCGGGCCTGAGCCGTGAGGCCCGCGCTCTTCAGGGGCTCGATACGGCCCGTTCCGGAGCGCCGGCCCGGTCGGCGTCTTTTGGCGAAAAATTTGTTTTCTTACCACACGCAAAGCTGCAAGTGTCTGCTAGACTGCGGGCTTATTCGTAAATCACGTGGGGGAAAATCGACATGTCGATAGTTCTGAGAAACTCGCTGGTTCTCGTCGCGCTGGCGGGGATCATGGTTTCGACACCGACGCTCGCAGCGCTCGACGAAATGATCGTGTCATCCGAACGCCGCGCTGAAAACCTGCAGGATGTCCCGATCGCGGTCTCCGCGCTCGACACCGGGGAACTCGAGGATTTTCAGATTACGGAGGCCTCTGATCTGCAGCGTCTGGTGCCCAGCCTGAACATGTTCACAAACGTGACGCAGCCGACCAACCTTTCACTATCGTTGCGCGGCGGCTTGCAGCAAGACGCCTCGCTGGTGACGGCGGAGTCCCCGGTCGGGATCTACGTCGATGAAGTCTACGTAGGCCGATTGAACGGCAATAATGTCACGTTGTCCGACGTCGAACGAGTCGAGGTCCTGCGCGGCCCGCAGGGCACGTTGTACGGCCGCAATACCGCGTATGGCGCGATCCGTTTCATTACCCGTACACCGGGTGAGGATATGTGGTTCAACGCGAGCGCCGGTTACGGCAACTACGATCATATTCGTGTGAACGCCAGCGTCGGCGGCCCGCTCGGTGATTCGTGGGCCGGATCGTTGTCGGGGCAGTACAACGAAATGGACGGTGTCTACTATAATTACGCGACTAACGAAGACGTCGGCCAGCAGGACAACACAACGCTGCGCGGCAAGCTGCGCTATATGGGCAGCGACAACTTCGACGCGATACTGTCGATTTCGTACTCCGACTCGTCAAACGATTCCAACCAGATGCCGAAGGGCATAACGCCGAACGTGCCGAGCTCCTGTGAGGATTTTCCGAGCGGCATGTGCGACCCGGCGAACGGCCAGATCGCACAATTCACGACCAACGACCTGGTCTGGGTCAACGGCGATTATGGCGTCAGCACACCGACCGGGCAGCTGCAGCCGCCGCCGCTCGGCGATCGGTCGCGCGCCACCACCGAGCAGACGATCGGCGAGCTGACGTTGACCTGGGACATCAATGAGCGACTGACGCTGAAGTCCATCACCGGTTACGTGGGCCTGGAAGACTATTTCCAGACCGACTTCAGTGGCAACACCGGCAATACGAGTGCCAACCCGACAATAATGCCGCCGTATCAGCAGTTTTTCGCCTTCACCGGATCCTCCAGCGTCGACTCGGACCAGTTCACGCAGGAGTTCCAGGCGCTGGGTTCGATCGGCGATCGGATCGAATATATTGGTGGCGTCTACTACCTGAACGAGGAAGCGGATCAGAACTTCGGCTGGAACGGGTATAACCTCATTCTCGGCGGCAACCTGATTCCGGGATTTGCGGCGGTGTCGAGCAGCGCACTCCAGACCGACGTCGATTCGATCGCGGTGTACGGCCAGGGCAGCTACAAAATCACGGATCAGTTGAAAGCCACCGTTGGATTGCGCTGGACCGAGGACGACAAAAAGTTTAATGGCGACTTCGTGTCATTCCTCGGTCTGCCGGCCGCCACGATTCCGCTCGATGGTAAGTGGAGCGAGTGGACGCCCAGTTTCGTACTGGACTATATTTTCGAAACGAGCGGCGTCATCGACAGCGCGATGGTCTACGGTTCCGCGGCCAAGGGCTTCAAGGGCGGCGGCTTCAGCGCCATCTCGATCTTCAGCGCCGCTGACTTCGGCGTGTACGGCCCGGAGACGAACTGGACCTACGAAATCGGCCTGAAGGCGCAATCGTTCGATAACAGCCTGCGCACGAATCTCGCGATCTTCTTCTCGGACATCCAGGACATTCAGCAGAATGCCACGGTCGAGGTGGCGCCGGGAATATTCGGCTTCCCGGTGCAGAACTCGGGCGACGCGGAGATCCAGGGGCTGGAGTACGAGATCACCTACAGTCCGCTCGAGGGTCTGGACCTGTTCCTGATCGGTAACTTCCTCGACGGCGAGTACAAGAACCTGGTTCCGGACAGCGCCGCAGGACAGGCCGAGGCTGAATACGGCGTGCCGGCGGTGCCGCCGCAGGTGCCGGACTACACCGTGAATGTCGGCTTCAATTACACGTTCGACCTGCCGGGTAATCTGTTCTCCGACGCGTCGTTCGGCCTGGATTACTACAAGATCGACGACTACCTCACGGCCGCCACGAACGACTTCCACAATTCGGGTTGGGACATTTGGAACGGCTTCATCGCCGTGAATCTGGGCGATAGCTGGGGATTACGACTGAGCGGCAAGAATCTGGCCGACGACGTCATCGTGACATCCGGCAGCCGCGGGCTCGGTGGTTTTATCTGGCTTCCGCCGCGGGAGTATATGTTCCAGGTGACCTATACGATGAAATAGTATCGGCCCCGTTTCGATATCGAATCACGGCCCCGTCGCGCGATGGGGCCGTTTTTATTGGTATACGAGATGTGTCGGCCCGCTGTCCGAAACCACGACTAGCGTGGCCCGGATCTGCGGGGCATGCCGAGTCGCAGTTTGCCGCGACCGAATTTTTTGGTCACGTCGTCGATCGTTTCGAGAAGTTTCTGGTCCTGTTGGCGAATTTCACCGCCCCTCTCGAACAGGTCGCGTTGGGAAGTATCGTTGTTCCGCCAGCCGCTGATGCCGACACCGATCAGGCGCACCGGCTTACGCGGCAGGTCACTCCGCTGGAACAGTTGCCAGGCGACTTTCAGGAGCCGTCGCTCATCGTTCGTCGCCGCTGCGAGTTTTCTCTGTCGCGTATGCGTCTCGAAACCCGTGTAGCGGATCTTCAGGGTAACGACCTTGCCCGCGAGGCCTTCCGCGCGTGCGATTCGCGCGACGCCCTCGGCCAGCTCGCGCAGCCGGTCGCGCAGCGCGTCGTGATCCGTGACGTCGCTGGCGAACGTGACTTCCTTCGAGATGCTCTTGCGTTGCCGGTCCGGCACGACCTCGGACGATGCAATGCCGTCGGCCTGCCGGAGGAAACTCGCCGCGGCCCGTTTGCCGAGACGTTGCTGCAGCTCGGCGACGGGAAAATCCCGCAACTGGGCGACCGTGCGGATGCGCAATGCATCGAATATCGTCTGCGTCCGTCGTCCGAGACCGCGCAGGTTGGAGACCGGCATGGGCGCCAGGAAGCCAGCTACCTCGGCGGGTGACACGATCCGCAGCCCGTCCGGCTTGCAGGCTTCGGAACCGAGTTTGGCGATCAGGCGGTTCGGCCCGATGCCGACCGAGGCAGTTAATCCGGTACCGGCCAGCACGCGGCGCCGGATCTCCCGACCGATCGCGAGCGGCGCACCCATCAGCTTTTCCAGCCCGCTCACGTCGAGATAGGCTTCGTCGATCGACGCCGCTTCGACGATCGGCGTCACCGTTGCGAGGATCTCGAGGATCTTTCGGGACGCGCCGCGATATTTCTGCATGTCCGGACGCAGGTAAACGGCATCGGGGCAGCGCCGGTAAGCTTCCGAGATCGGCATTGCGGAACGGATGCCGAATGCGCGCGCTTCATAAGAAGCGGCGGCCACGACGCCGCGATTGCCGGGCTGTGCCCCGACGACGACCGGCAGATTCCGGTATTCCGGGTGGTCCCGTTGCTCGCAACTCGCGAAGAACGCATCGAGATCGACATGCGCAACCCAGCGCTGCTGGTCCGGATCGTGTTTCATGGGGCGGGAACGATCACTTCAGGGAGCCTGCAGCAACTGCTCCAGCAGGATCAGGTCGGCGACATCCAGCACGGCATCCGGGTCGCCGGCCGGGTGCAGATCGCACCGGAAGATCGCCGTCGTATCCAGCGCCGCGGCGCCGATGATGTGACGCTGCACGAGCAGCAGGTCCGCCGCGTCGACGTCTCCATCGTCGTCGGCGTCTCCCGCGAGGCCGTCGAACAGGGCCAGCGTCGCCAGGCCGAGGTCGAGCCGCGGGAATGTCAGCCCGTTGCGGCCGTCGAGTACCGGCGTGCCATTGTCTACCAGCAGGGACCTGATGTCGGCATGCGTCAAGGATCCCTTCGCACTTTTCAGCAGTGCAACGGCTCCGGCGACATGCGGCGCAGCCATCGAGGTGCCACGCGCGGACGCATAGGACTGGCCGGGGTAGGCGGCCGTCGTCCATTCACCCGGCGCCAGCAGGTCCAGGAAAGGCGCGCCGTTGGAGAACGTACTGACCGCATCGGTCGTATCGATCACGCTGCCGACGGAGACGACCTTGCTGAGGCAGGCCGGATGACCGAGCGTGTTCGATGAATAGTCATTGCCGGAAGATGCGGCCACGACAATGCCGAGCGCCGCGAGGTCATCGATGATCGGCACGAAGTTGGGCTCGGTTGAATCGCATACAGCGGAATAGCTGCCGCCGCCGAGGCTCATGTTGACCGATGCGACATTATAGTTCGTTGCCAAATCAGCCACGTACTCGAGCGCGGACAGCTGGTCGTGATCGAACGAAAGTATGCAGGGTGGGCTGCCACCACAGTAAAAACTCGAGTTGAAGCGGCTGAACACCTGAATGGCGATTATTCCGGCCTCAGGGGCGATACCCGTGTACATTGGGTCGCTGCCGGCTGCGATTGACGTCGTGTGTGTTCCGTGCCAGCACTCTACATCGGTGCACTTGGACAGCGCGGCCGCACCGGACCCGCTCTGGAAGTATTGCGTGGCGTTCGCCGTCCCCCCGGCGGGACACAGGTTAGTTGCGCTGTACGCAGCCCAGTTCGTCGAGAAGCAGGCCTCCCAGACGACTCGGTCATCGAAAGTCGAATGGCCGGCGTCGATTCCCGTGTCCAGCACCACGACCACGGTGCCGTCGCCGTATAGTCCGTAGGTGCGTGCGACAGCCGTATCGATCAGTTCGTTCGACTCTATCAGGTGCGCTTTGCGGGGCTTGCTCTCCCTGACGGATTCGACGAATCCGCTGTCGATCAATTGATCGAGTTGGCTCGGGTTGACGAAAAATGCGGACAGGCCGGAGCGCCGGAATTCGGCGAAAGCGCGCAGATTCTTGCGGGCCATTGCTTTGCGCAGTCGGTCGCGGCCGGCCTCGCGGCGTTCGGCGAGACTCCTGCCGTCCGGAAGGTCTGTACTGAATCTTACCAGCACCGGAACCCCGCCACGTTCGGCGGCTTGCTGCCGGAGCCCGTCGTATTCGGGCGCGATCGATCGCCGCGCGGCCGACGGATCCGCTGCAGCCGTTTCACTGCCTGCCATAGCAAAGCAAAGGAGCGCCGCCAAGGTCACGGCCAGGCGCGAGTGCGTTATATATATCTCACTGAATTGCAGCATGCAGCGGTCACGATACTACGAATTCATCCGTCGGCGTGGCCTGCTACAATTCCGGTGTGTTCCTTATGGTGAATGAATAATGAATGAACAAGCCGGCGTACTGATTTTCGGGGCGACACGGGGCACGGGTCTCGAGGCCGCGAAGATCATGGCAGAGCGAGGCGACGCCGTGACAGCGGTCGTGAGACCGGCCTCCGACGCGTCGGAGCTGCGCGATCTCGGCGTCGACGTCATTGCCGGCGACGCGCTGGATGAAGACGCCGTCGACGCGGCGATCGGCAGCGGTTCCTGGCGCGCGATCATCATCAGCCTGGGCGGCAAGCGGGGCGAACCGCGGCCCGATCTGATCGGCGTGAAATACATCGTGGACGCGGCGCGGCAGCATGGCGTGTCGCGAGTCCTGATGATTACTGCAATCGGCTGCGGCGACAGCAGGTCGGCCGTAGCGCCGAAAGTCATCGAGGTACTGGGCGAGATCCTCGCATCCAAGACCGAAGCGGAAGACTATCTGATGCAATCCGGCCTCGATGCAACGATTCTGAGACCGGGCGGCATGACCTCCGATCCGGCCAGCGGCACGGCGATCCGCACGGACGATCACTCCGTCATGGGAGTCATCAATCGGGCAGACCTCGCGCAGCTTACGGTCGAATGTCTCGATGACGACACGACCGCCGGAAAGATCTATCACACCGTGGATCCAAAGATCACCTGGCAGGCGCCGCTGCAGCGCGGTGAAGGGCTCGGTGAGCGCAGGCCCTGATTCGAAAAGTGACTGATGTCAGCCCGCTGATCAGGTCGGCCTTGTTCGTGTCCGATCTCGAACGGTCCGTGGACTTTTACACGGATATCCTCGGGTACACAGAGGTGTACTTCGCCGGCGAACTGGGCGATCCATTCGTCAGCGAGTTGCTCGGCGTGGCCGCCTCCAGCAAAACGAGAGCCACGATTCTCAAGTGCGCGGGTCCGAGTTTCGGGATGGTGGGTCTGTTCGAGGTGGCTAGCCCGGCGCCACCACGGATCGGAACCACCGGAGCCGGGTGCCATGTCGGCGAGTCTTGCATGGTTTTCTACTGCGCCGACCTCGATGAAATATGCTCCAGGCTCGAGCGCCACGGTGTCACTTTCATCGCCGGGCCCGGGCTACTGAGCATAAAGAACAGACCGGGACCGGCCCACAGGGAAATGACGTTTCGCGGCCCCGATGGCGAGATGATCAATTTCATCGAGCGCGATCCAGGCGATATGGCGTAGCGCCGCACAAATTGGAGAACTCCCGGGCGAACTATGTAAACACGCGATTGTGGGCGTGATTAGCGTGTAGTAGTGTGATCTTGACAAGAAGCCCTAGAGGTACCCGATGACGCAACGTTAGGTACTAAAACAGGGATAATAATGAAATATCGCGTCGCACAGTGCCTGGGGGCACTTTCCATTTTTTGCCTGGGTGTGCCCGCAACGGCGGCAACGGTCAGCCTCGTGCCCGATTCGCCGAGCATTCAGGAAGGCGGCACGTTCACGGTCAGCCTGGTGGTGGATGCTCCGGACGAAATCGTCGCCGGAAAGAATGTCGGATCGCCCGCGATTGGCGGCGAAATTCTGACGACCTTCGATCCGGCACTGGTCAGCTACGATTCTTTTGCCATCGTCGCTCCCGCTGAATTGCAGTGGCTGACGCCGGCCGCCGGCAGCGTCGCCGTCGGTTTCGAGAAGGCCGCCTACGTCGGTGTCGCCGGTACATTCACTTTTACCGCCAGCGGCGCTGCCGGTAGCGTCATCAACTTGAGCCTTGTGGACTACGATGATTTCTTCGGCAGTTTCGTGAACATCTTCGGTACCAATCAGGATTTCGTCCCAGAATTTGTCGAGACTTCGGTGCTGATTACCGCCGTCCCGGTGCCCACGGCTGCCTGGCTGATGCTGTCCGGTCTCGGTCTCCTCGGTTTCCGGACTCGACGACGACATTCCTGAATCATCGTTTACCGGTAAGTCGGCTATAGTCTGTCGCGTGTTCCTGTTTGCGTGCATCGACCATGGCTAGACGACCGGCTCGCTTTCCCGCGGCCGCCTGTTTCGCGTTGCTGGCCGTGGGCGCATTGGCACCGCCGTGTTACGCCGCGTTCGGTATGGTCGACTCGGCGGTCAATCCCTCCGGCGTACCGACGTCGTTGCAATCGGCGCAGATAGCGGCGCTGCGCGCCGCGGATGAGCACGGTCTGGAGCCGGATCGTTACGGCGTCGCGCAACTCGACGCACTGGCAGCCGACGCGTCACCCTTCGCAATGCAGCAATGGGCGGAATTGCTGGAGTTGTCGTTCCGGGCGTTCGCAACGGACGTCGCTTACGGTCGGTTGACGCCGGATGCTGATTCGGACTGGCATATACCGGCGCCGGACCGCTCGGAACTGCCGGAGCATTCCGGCGCCGGCATGGATGCGGTCATGCCGCCGCACGCCGGCTACCGTCGTCTCGGCGAAGCGATGTCCCGTTACGTGGCCATACGTCGCGACGGCGGCTGGCCCGTCTTGCCGGACGGTCCCGACCTGCGCCTCGGCATGCGCGATGCCAACGTCGACATCGCGCGCAAGCGCCTGCGGATGACCGGCGACTTCGTCGGCGATACACAGGCGGACGCATGGCTTTTCGGCGCAAGTCTCGACAGTGCCGTGCGTAATTTTCAGTCACGCCACGGCCTGCC
>Ga0055476_10000368_pt1 | contig 11633 bp, 8 predicted proteins | sample Muzzi_CordC_D2_FD_57682 | JGI IMG/M metagenome (GOLD analysis project Ga0055476, IMG submission 57682) | Wetland microbial communities from San Francisco Bay, California, USA, that impact long-term carbon sequestration - Muzzi_CordC_D2 | ecosystem: Environmental > Aquatic > Marine > Wetlands ... | reverse complement strand
GCATGGCCCTGGAGGTGTAGCGCTTGGAGCCCCGCCTGTAGGAGCGCGCCTGGAGGGAACAGGCGCCACTGCGCCGTGCGCCTTGACACTGCCCCGCATCCGGTGTCACGCTAGTTTCATGTCCGAGAACCGAATCTTGTTCGCGCGAGTCTGGTGGTCGCCCTGAGTCCAGGGCGGTCGCGGGCGCGTAAATAAATTGGGTCCCGGAGCCGCCACGGTGTTGGCGGCGCCCTTCCACCTGCCGCTTCCACCGTCGTGATTTCCACCGATCCTCAACCATTGGGAACCGAGTGAGGCACGATAATGACCGCGTCGGAAAAAGCGCAACAAGCCGCCAGCACCCTTGAAACCGCCTGTGGAGTGCGTGTGCACCGCAGCCAGCGTATCGAGCAATACGCCGATGCCGTGCTGGCGCTGCAGGCCGCCCTGGACAGCCAGCGCGGCGCCCTGCTCACTTCGTCATTCGAATATCCCGGACGCTACACGCGCTGGGACATCGGTTTCGTAAATCCACCCCTGGTCTTCACCACCCGTGGACGATCATTCGTCTTCGAGGCACTAAATGATCGCGGTGCGCTACTGCTGCCCGCCATCGGTAAAACCCTGGAGCAACTCGACGTCCTGACGGCCCTCGAAGTGTCGGAACAGAGCATCTCTGGAGAGGTGCGCGAGTCCGACGAATGGTTTGCCGAGGAGCTGCGCAGTAAACAGCCAACGGTATTCTCGGTACTGCGTGCCGTCTGCGAGGCTTTTCGCTCGCAAGATCCCTACCTCGGGTTTTACGGCGCATTCGGATACGAGCTTGCATTCCAGTTCGAGTCCGTTCGCCCGCGCCTGCAACGGGACCCCGGACAACGCGATCTCGTGCTCTATTTACCGGACGAGATTCTTATCGTCGATCATCGCCGCGTACAGGCCACCACCCACCGCTACGAGTTCGAAATTGATGGTGTGAGCACCGAGGGCATGGCGCGGGGTGGCTCCGATCATCCTTATGTACCGGCGGACACCGTGGAGCGCCAATGCGACCACGAGCCGGGAGAGTACGCCGACACTGTACGCACGGCCATTGAGGCCTTCAGGCGCGGCGATTTGTTCGAAGTCGTTCCCGGTCAAACCTTTTTCGAACTCTGCCCGGCAACGCCCTCGGAAGTTTTCGCGCGCTTGAAAAAGCGTAACCCGGCGCCCTATGGTGCACTCATTAATCTCGGAGAAAACGAGTATCTGGTTGCCGCATCACCGGAGATGTACGTACGCGTCGATGGCCGGCGCATCGAGACTTGCCCCATTTCCGGCACCATCGCCCGCGGCGAGAACGCCATCGGCGACGCGGCGCAAATATTGAAGCTGCTGAACTCCGAGAAGGAAGAGTCGGAGCTCACCATGTGCACCGACGTCGATCGCAATGACAAGTCGCGGGTCTGCGAGGCCGGCAGTGTGCGGGTCATCGGGCGCCGCCAGCTCGAGCTCTATTCGCGCCTCATTCACACGGTCGATCACGTGGAAGGCAAGTTACGCGAAGGCTTCGACGCGCTGGATGGATTTCTCGCACACACCTGGGCGGTCACGGTCACGGGCGCGCCCAAACAGCATGCCATACAGTTCATCGAAGATCATGAGCACTCCCCGCGCCGCTGGTATGGCGGCGCCATGGGTTTCGTCGGTTTCGATGGCAACATGAACACGGGGCTTACCTTGAGAACCGTGCGTATCAGCGATGGCATCGCCGAGGTGCGCGCGGGTGCAACGCTGCTGTTCGAGTCGGATCCTGACGCCGAAGAGGCGGAGACCCGTCTCAAAGCCTCGGCCCTACTCAATGCCATACGCCATGCCGATGATGCGGTCGCGCGTAAGTCCCTGGAGATCGGCGATCGACCGGGCGCCGGCAAGAAGGTACTGATCGTGGATCACGAAGACTCATTCGTGCACACGCTGGCCGGCTATTTTCGCGAAACCGGCGCCGAGGTCATCACCTATCGCTCCGGGTTTTCGCTGGATAAATTCGCCGAGGAAAAGCCGCATCTGGTTCTTTTGTCTCCAGGGCCGGGCCGGCCGGAAGACTTCAACCTCAATGCGACGATTGCCGGTGCACTGGAGGCGAAGCTTCCGATCTTCGGCGTTTGTCTTGGTCTGCAAGGCATCGTCGAGTATTTCGGCGGTGCCCTCGACATTCTTCCCAAACCCATGCACGGCAAGCCGTCGAATGTTCGCGTACTGGGTGGACGACTGTTAACCGATCAGCCGACCACCTTCGATGCCGGGCGCTATCACTCTTTGATCGCCAAGCGCGATTCGCTTCCTGAAACGCTTGCCGTAACCGCCGAAACTCAAGAAGGCGTCGTCATGAGCATCGAGCATACGGATTTACCCGTGGCAGCCGTGCAGTTTCACCCCGAGTCGATTTTAAGTCTCGAGGGTGATATCGGACACCGGCTCATCAACAACGTCATGCGTATTCTTGCGAGGACAGTATGAAGATTGCGATTATGGGCAGCGGCGGTGTCGGTGGCTATTTCGGCGCGCGGCTCGCCGCAGCGGGCAACGACGTTAGCTTTATCGCCCGCGGCGCCCATCTGGATGCGATCAAGCAGAAGGGCCTGCGCGTGCTCAGTCCTCACGGAGACACCCAGGTTCATCCGGCCCGGGCCACGGACAATCCAGCAGCCGTCGGCCCGGTGGACATTGTTTTATTCGCCACCAAGCTCTATGACACCGAAAGCGCAGGTGAGCTGTGCAAGCCTTTCATCGGCGAGGACACAGCGGTAATTTCACTTTTAAACGGAGTCGACAGCGAAGAACAGCTGAGCCGGATCCTCGGCCAACAGCACGTGGTCGGCGGAGTTGCCCGTATCAGCGCCGAAATCGCCGAGCCGGGCGTCATCAAGCATCATTCCCCCTTCGCCAGCATCGAATTCGGCGAGCTGAACGGAAAGCAAAGTGATCGCTTAAGGAAATTTCATTCCGCCGCCGAAGCTGCGAACATCGATTCGAAGCTGAGCGAAGACATCCAAGCCGCGATCTGGCTCAAGTTCGTTTTGCTCTCCGCGTTCTCGGCCATAACCAGCCTGACGCGTCTGCCGGCGGGCCCTATTCACGAAAATCCGCAGTGCACTGAACTCATGGATTCGGCCGCCCGCGAAACAGTAGCCGTTGCACGGGCGCGCGGCATTCGGCTGGGCGACAGCGCCGTCGAGAGCGTCATCAAAATGTTGCACGCATTGCCGGAGACCATGAAGTCATCCATGCTCGTGGATCTCGAGCGCGGCAACCGGTTGGAACTGGAATGGCTGTCTGGCGCAGTTTGCCGCCTGGGCCGCGAGTCCGGTGTCGACACCCCCATCCACCGGGTGGTGCTTGCGGCGCTGATGCCCTTTGCCGCGGGTGCAAAACCCGCCTGATATTTTCTGCAGCCCGGAGCTCTCTCCAGTAGGAGCGAGCTTGCTCGCGAATAGGGCGCCAGAAGCCTCCCCTGGCCTCATTCGCGAGCAAGCTCGCTTCTACAGAAGAGGCGTCCTGACCAGGAAATCTCGCCTACTTTGAGCGCGGCCGCGCCGCGTGCACCGCCCCCCCTTTGTTGCAATACCTCCCCGTTGGGCGAATAATAAAATCTCACCGCAAGCCCTGTATGCGGCCGTCTCCCATAAAAATTAGCTACCGTCCCAGCCTCCAACGGGAACAGTAGCGGAGGATTAACAAGATGAACCATTCTCTATCACGTCTGTTCTACGGCCTTGCCCTTTCGCTGACCGTCGTAGCCAATCCAGCACTCGCCGGAAAGGCCGATGACACCCTCGTCTGGACCACCGATCGCGAGGTCGCCATCGCCGATCCTTACTACAACAATACCCGCGAGCTGGTAGTGCTTGGCCATTCGGCCTGGGACGGCCTGCTGTTCCGCGATCTCGACACGGGTGAGTACAAACCATTACTCGCCACCGATTACAACTGGGTCGACAACGTAACGCTCGATGTCAATTTGCGCGACGACGTCGTCTTCCACGACGGCTCGACCTTTGATGCCGATGACGTCGTTTACACCGTCAACCATGTCGCCGACAAGGATAACGGCGTGCTCACATTCCAGAACGTGAACTGGATGAAGAGCGCCGAGAAGCTGGGGCCGCACAAGGTGCGCATCCATCTGCACAAGCCCTTCCCCGCTGCGCTCGCCTATCTCTCCAACGTCGTCTTCATCATGCCTGACGGGCATTACGAGAACGCGCCGATGAACGCGGAAGGTAAGAAAGACTTCGGAGCGGTGAAGCCCAACGGCACGGGTCCTTACGAGATCACCGAAGTAATCGCCGGCGACCGTATCGTGCTGAAGAAAAACGACAACTACATGAAGAACGGACCCAAAGGTCAGCCGCAAATCGGCAACATGGTTTTCCGCACGATTAAGGAAGGGAACACGCAGATTGCGGAGCTCCTGACCGGCGGCGTCGATTGGATGTGGGACGTGCCGAAGGATCAAGCCGAGCGCTTGTCAGGTATGCCGGATGTGCAGGTCACCAATGCCAAGACCATGCGCGTTTCGTACATACAGTTCGATGTGAACGGCAAGAGCGGACAGGACTTCTTCACCAACAAGAAAGTGCGCGAGGCGGTTGCTCATGCCATCAATCGCGAGGCCATTGCCACCAATCTGGTTGGCCCGGCCTCGGTGGTAATTCCGTCAGCCTGCCATCCGGATCAATTCGGCTGCGCCCAGGACGTGACCAAGTGGAGCTATGATCCGGGCAAAGCCAAGGAGCTGCTGGCTGAAGCCGGTTATCCGAACGGCTTCACCTTCGATCTGTATGCTTATCGTCAACGTGAGTTCACCGAAGCAGCCATCGGCGATCTTGCTAATGTCGGCATCAACGCCAATCTCAAATTCATGCAGTTTCGCGCCCTGCGTGATCTGGTGTGGAAAAACGAGACCCCCGCCAACCACATGACCTGGGGTTCGAATTCCATCCCGGATGCTTCGGCCATTACCAGCCACTTCTTCTCCGGTGGCCGCGATGATTTCGCCAAAGACCCGGAGGTTATCCAATGGCTGGAGGTTGCGGATACGTCCACCGATCCGGCCGAACGCAAGGCGTACTACAAGAAGGCCCTGGAGAAAATTTCCAGCGAGCTGTACTGGCTGCCCATGTTCACCTACGCCAAGTACTACGCCTACGGCAAGGATCTGGACTTCACACCGACGCCTGACGAGATCCCGCGCTTCTACACCGCTAAGTGGAAATGATTGAGTCTTGACCCGCCCCGGCCCGGCGCGCCAACGAGACGCTGCCGGACCGGGACGCCACATCGGTAAGATCTGGCATGCTGCACTACGCGCTTAAGCGGCTGGGCGTCGCCATACTGGTTGCGTTAACCGTTTCCATGGTGACCTTCTCGCTCCTCCACCTGACGGGCGACCCCGCCATGGCGCTCGCCGGTGAATCGGCGACGGAAGCAGATATCGAGAATATCCGCCATGTCTATGGTTACGACCGGCCGTTTCTGGTGCAGTACGTCAGCTGGCTCGGTAACGCCCTGAGGGGCGACTTCGGACGCTCTCACTATCTCAAAACCGAGGTTGCCAGCGTCATATTCAAGCGCCTGCCCACCACCATGATTCTAGGCGGGTGCGCGCTCGGCTTCGCGCTGTTGCTGTCCATCCCCCTGGGCGTGCTCGCAGCCATCCGGCCCAATACCATCGTCGATCGCATTGCGCTGAGCATTGCTGTTGTCGGACAGGCGCTGCCGAGTTTCTGGTTTGCCTTGATTTTGATTTTCTGGTTCGGCATCGAATGGCGCTTGTTACCCATCACCGGCACAGCCTCGTGGCGGAATTTCATCATGCCGTCGGTGGCGCTCGGGTACTACGTAACGCCGGCGGTCATGCGATTGACCAGGGCGGGCATGCTCGAAGTGCTGGCATCGGATTATATTCGCACGGCCCGCGCCAAAGGTCTTAGGCCGGGTGTTGTGCTGTTCAAGCACGCATTGCGTAACGCCATCATTCCAGTGGTCGCGCTGGCCGCCGTGCAATTCGGCTTCATGCTGGGCGGATCCATCGTCATCGAGACCATCTTCGCCATCAACGGACTCGGTTTTCTCGCCTGGGAGTCCATCCAGCGCGCGGACCTACCGATGATGCAAGCGATTGTTCTGGTCCTGGCCTGCTTCTATATCGTGCTCACGTTCCTGGCCGACATGTTGAACGCTTTTCTCGACCCGCGCATCCGGGTCGCCTGACATGTCACCACCAAGCGCAATAGACGCGGCCACCACCGGCACCATAGCGAGTGCCGCGCAAATCCTGGAGCCATCGCCAGCGGTACTGTTGAGGCGGCGCGTTTTCGGTCATGCCGGCATTACCATCGGCGCCACCGTGCTGCTGGTGATATTCGTCGTTGCACTGCTGGCACCGGTGCTCTCGCCCTACGATCCGCTGGCTCAGGATTTGACCCAACGCGTGATTCCTCCGGTGTGGCACGAAGCCGGCACCTGGGCCCATCCGCTGGGCACCGATCAATTTGGCCGCGATTACTTATCGCGGCTCATGTACGGAGCACGTATCTCCCTGTTAATCGGCTTCGTCGCCATGCTCATCTCCGGGGTCATCGGTACCACGCTGGGCGTAGCCGCCGGCTATTTCGGCGGCCGCGTCGACATGGTGGTGAACTTCATCATCACCACGCGCTTGTCCATGCCGGTAGTGCTGGTGGCGCTGGCGGTGGTGTCGCTGGTAGGCAATTCATTGTGGATTGTCATCTGGGTGCTCGGGCTGCTCATCTGGGATCGATTCGCGGTGGTCATGCGCAGCTCCACCCAACAGGTTCGAAATCTCGACTATGTGGCGGCGGCCAAGGCGCTCGGCTGCTCGACAGTACGCATCCTGATGAGCGAAATCATGCCGAACATCGTCAACAATCTGATCGTGGTGGCGACCATCGAGGTCGCCCACGCCGTGCTGCTTGAAGCCGCGCTGTCCTTCTTGGGCCTGGGCGTACAGCCACCGGCGCCGAGCTGGGGTCTCATGGTCTCCGAGGCCAAGGGTATGATGTTCTTCGATCCCTGGCTGATCGGAATTCCCGGCGCCGCGCTTTTTGCCATGGTGCTATCTATCAACTTGCTGGGAGACGGACTGCGGGACGTCACCGCGCCGGAGAATCGCAACTGATATGCGTGCAATTCTCGAAATCGATGGCCTGAATATCGACATCCCCGTGTCGGCCGGCATGTTGCACCCGGTGCGCGACGTGACATTTTCGGTCGAACGCGGTGAAACCGTATGCATCGTGGGCGAGTCCGGTTGCGGAAAATCCTTGACCTCGCTGGCCATCATGGGATTGTTGCCGAAAAAAGCCCGCGTCACGGCGCGCACGCTCAGCTTTGAAAATACCGTGCTGATCGGCCTGAGCGAGCGGCGTATGCGGGATTTGCGCGGTGACAGAATGGCGATGATTTTCCAGGAGCCCATGACCTCACTTAATCCTGCTTATACGATCGGGAATCAGCTGGAGGAAATGCTCAAACGCCATCGCAATGCGACCACCCGCGAGGCGCGCGAGCGCGCCGTGTTTTTGCTCGAGAAGGTGGGCATTACCTCGGCCGCGAGCCGTCTGTCTCAATATCCTCATCAGCTCTCCGGTGGATTGCGCCAACGGGTCATGATCGCAATGACGCTGATGTGCGAACCGGATCTGCTCATTGCCGACGAACCAACTACCGCCCTCGATGTAACAATACAGGCGCAAATTCTGCTGCTTCTTGCCGAGCTACAAAAAGAATTCAATATGGGTTTGATTTTGATTACTCACGATCTTGGAATCGTTGCACGGGTCGCCGACCGGGTTGCCGTCATGTACGCGGGACAAATCGTCGAATCGGGTGAGGTAAAACAGATCTTCGATAATCCTACCCACCCCTACACGCAAGGGTTACTGGAATGCATTCCCATCCCGGGAAAAACGGCGCCCGGCGCACATCTCGGCTCGATTCCGGGCATCGTGCCGTCACTGGTCGGCGATCAGAGAGGATGCGGCTTCGCTGATCGGTGTCACTATGCGATGGCGGAGTGCGTGGCCGAAAATGTGACGCTCCGCGAAACTATGACCGCCGGGCACGAATACCGTTGCGTGATGTCCACGGATCGCTGCGCCGGGAATCTGCACGCGGAGAAGTCGTCGTGATCGAAGTAATCCTCGAAGCTCGGAATGTGTTCAAGACATTTCAGATCAGCGCCGGCGCCTTCCGCCCCAAACAACCCCTGCACGCCGTCAACGGCGTATCGTTGCAGGTCCACCGGGGTGAAGTGCTGGGTCTGGTAGGCGAGTCGGGATGCGGAAAGACGACGCTGGCGAAAATGCTACTCGGGCTGCTGGCGCCAAGCAGCGGAGAATTGCTCATGCAGGGCGAACCGGTGGGCGAGGCCCATCGGCTGCATACGGCACGCATGATTCAACCCATCTTCCAGGATCCCTACTCGTCTCTCAATCCACGCAAGTCCGTCGGCGCGATCATCACTTTGCCGCTAATCGTCCAAAATGATCCGGATCCCGGCAGCTGGCGAAAGCGCGTCGAAGAGATCCTCGAGCTGGTGGGATTGCCCAAGCGGGTGTACAGCAACTACCCGAACCAACTGTCCGGCGGGCAACGCCAACGCGTAGCAGTCGCCCGTGCACTCATCAACAGACCGCAGGTGGTGATCTGTGATGAGCCTACGTCCGCGCTCGACGTTTCCGTGCAGTCGCAAATTCTCAATCTGCTGCAGGATTTGCGCAGTGAGCTCGGTTTGACCTACGTGCTCATCAGCCACAATCTGGCGGTCGTGGAGCACATGGCCACCCGCATGGCGGTCATGTATCTGGGGCGCATCGTCGAGTCCGGCGACAGCCAGCGGCTGTTCAATAAGCCCCAACACCCCTATACCCGCGCGCTGCTGCAATCGGTACTCACACCAGAACCCGATCTGGGGATCCCCGACGCGCAGCTCGGCGCCGTCTATCCAAACCCCGTCGATCCACCGTCCGGATGCACCTTCCATCCGCGTTGCGCCAGCGTGATGGCACGCTGCACAACCCAGGCGCCCTCCTCCATTGCCACCGATACCGGTCAGGTGGAATGCCATCTCTACGACGCGGAGGCGGCGGCATGAGCAGCGGCGGCGATAAACGCGCACAAGTCATCGAGCGCGCGCTCACCGACTACGACGACGGCCACTATATGGAAGAGCTGCGCCGCCGGGTCGCGATCCCCACCGAGAGTCAGAATCCCGAACGGCTGCCGGAACTATACCGCTATCTCAACGAGGAGATTGGACCCGCATTCGAAAATATGGGTTACGAATGGCGCGTTTTCGACAATCCCCTGGAGGGGCAGGGTCCGGTGCTTCTGGCCGAACGCATCGAGGACGCAACCTTGCCGACGGTGCTGGGCTACGGCCACGGCGACGTCATACGCGGATACGAGGCGCAATGGCGCGAAGGGCTCGGGCCGTGGGATATCGTCCAGGAGGGCGATCGCTTCTACGGCCGCGGCACCGCCGACAACAAAGCGCAGCACACGGTTCATATGCGGGCGCTGGCCTGCGTGCTGGGCGTACGCGGGCGTCTTGGGTTCAACTCCAAGTTTCTGGTCGAGACCGGTGAAGAGAACGGCTCGAAAGGCTTGGAGGAAATTGTTCGCGACAATAGCGATGCCTTTGCCGCCGAGGCCTTCATCGCCTCCGACGGTCCCCGGGTGAGCGTGGAGCGCGCCAATATCACGCTCGGCAACCGCGGCGCCATGAACTTCGATCTCGTCTGCAACTTGCGTGAAGGCGGTCATCACTCCGGGAACTGGGGCGGGCTGCTCGCCAATCCGGGCATCATCCTCGCCCACGCCATCGCCAGCATCACCACGGCAAAGGGCCGTATCCAGATCCCCGAGTGGCTTCCCGAGCCAATACCCAACTCGGTGCGGGACGCGTTGAAGGATGTCGCCCGACAGGGCGGCCCCGGGGCTCCGGAGATGGACACGGCCTGGGGTGAACCCAACCTCACTCAGCCGGAGAAAGTCTATGCCTGGAATACCTTCGAGGTACTCGCCTTTCGCACCGGTAATCCGGACAACCCCGTAAACGCTATTCCACCGAGGGCAACGGCGCACTGTCAAATCCGCTTCGTCGTCGGTTCCGACCCGGATAACTTTCTACCAGCGCTTCGCAAACATCTGGATGCCCACGGCTTCGAGCAGGTGCTTATCGAGCCGCCGCCCGCCGGAAATGCCGCGGGCTTCAAGCCGGCGCGCACCGATCCGGATCATCCCTGGGCGCGCTGGGTGGCTGCTTCCATCGCACGCACCACCGGTGACAAGACTGTAGTGTTGCCGAACTCAGGCGGATCCATCTGCAACTACATTTTTCAGGATCACTTGGGCGTGCCCACCATCTGGATCCCGCACTCCTATACCGGTTGCTGTCAGCATGCGCCGAACGAGCATATTCTCGGCAGCGTCACGCGAGAGGCCATGGCGATAACGGCGGCACTGTATTGGGACCTCGGCGAATCACCGCCCCGCGCCGGATAGCAGTCATATAGCGGATTACTGTTCACCTATTTATCCACAAGGACTCCAACCCATGACCCAAGCCTGCGATCTTTCCGCCGTTGAGGCGCGACGCCTGATAGGCACGAAAGAACTCTCACCAATCGAATTGCTGGCTTCATGCATCGACCGTATCGAAGCGGTGAACCCCACCGTCAACGCCATCGTCGCGACCTGTTACGAACGCGCCCGGCAGGAGGCGCAATCGGCCGAGCGCGCCGTCATGCAGGGCGAGCCCCTGGGTCTGCTGCACGGATTACCTTTTGGTGTCAAAGATCTCAACTACACCGAAGGCGTTCGCACCACCTTTGGCTCGCTCATCCACAAGGACTTCGTGCCGGAAAAGGACGAGCGCATGGTCGCCGATCTCCGCGCCGCCGGCGCCATTCTGGTGGGCAAAACCAATACACCGGAATTCGGAGCCGGCGCCAATACGGTCAACAAGGTTTACGGCGCTACCGTCAATCCCTTCGACACGGCGCGTACCTGCGGTGGCTCGTCCGGGGGTTCAGGGGTAGCGCTGGCCACCGGCATGCTGCCTTTGTGCACGGGCTCGGACACCGGCGGCAGCCTGCGCATCCCAGCGGCCTTTTGCGGTATTACCGCCATCCGCTGCACCCCTGGCGTGGTGGCTTCGGAGCTTCGTACCATTGGTCTCACGACATTCAGCGTTCAAGGGCCGATGGCGCGCTCGGTGTCCGACGCGGCGCTCATGCTTGGCGCCATGACCGATCATGATCCGCGAGATCCCTTGTCTCATGCCTTCAGCGCCGAATCCCTGGAGAACATCGAGCCCATCGATTTGTCGTCCCTGCGCGTCGCGGTATCGGCCGACCTCGGGTTCGCGCAAGTCGATGATGGCATCCGGGAAAGCTTCAACGCCTGCGTAGAAGCGTTTCGCCCGGCCTTCGGCGCATGCATCGAACGCAGCCCGGAAATGAAGAGTGCCAGCCGAGCCTTCTGGCTGATTCGCGGTGTGACATTTCTTGCCGGCCGGCTGGAAGCCTACCGTCAGCACAAAGATCTTCTCGGCCCCAATGTGGCGGGGAACGTGGAGGCGGGGCTCG
>Ga0055476_10000367_pt1 | contig 11653 bp, 10 predicted proteins | sample Muzzi_CordC_D2_FD_57682 | JGI IMG/M metagenome (GOLD analysis project Ga0055476, IMG submission 57682) | Wetland microbial communities from San Francisco Bay, California, USA, that impact long-term carbon sequestration - Muzzi_CordC_D2 | ecosystem: Environmental > Aquatic > Marine > Wetlands ... | reverse complement strand
CCGCGAATCGACCAGCGCCCGTCTTCACGCAGGGACGCGACCGAGGTGAGCGATCGGGTGTGGAGCGGAATGCCGGTGATCGACAGGGGCAAGCGGGACTCCGGGGGTGGGGAGCGCGGTCTTCGCCGGCGGCTTCGCGGGCGGGTCACCCTCGCTCGTCGTCGGCCGACTCCGCGAGCAGGGCCTCGATTGCTTCGACGATCGCCGGATCGCGCGGCGGGACCTTCGGTGCGAATCGCGCAACCACGCGGCCGCGGCGGTCGACCAGGTACTTCTGGAAGTTCCACTCGACCGGTCCGCCGATCGGCGCCGGCCGACTCGTCAGATACCCGTACAGCGGATGCTGCTCGGGGCCCGTCACGTGGAGCTTCGCGAACATCGGGAACTGGACCGCATAGGTTGCGCGGCAGAAGTCGGCGATCTCCGCGTTCGTTCCCGGCTCCTGGCCACGGAAGTCGTTGGCGGGAAATCCCAGCACCGCAAAGCCGCGGCCTCGGTATTCTTCGTAGAGTGATTCGAGCCCCGCATACTGCGTCGTGAATCCGCATTTGCTCGCGACGTTCACGACGAGCAGAACCCGGCCGCGGTAGTCGGAGAGGGGCTGTTGCACGCCGTCGATCCGGTCCATCGTGAAGCCGAGCAGGGTCGTGGGAGCTTCGGCCTCCGCCGCGAGGGCGAAAGCCAACAGGGTCAGCGCGCACAGGAGTCTTCGCATGGAGGGATTCTAGCGGACATCCGACGTCTGCATCGATCGGGATCCTAGTCGGACGAGGAAGGATCGCCGATCTGCAGGCCGCCCGGTTCGAGCGGCAAGCGCTCGAGTGTGCCGTCGTTGTCGATCAGCACCGAGTCGGATTCGATCGCGACGAGCTTGACGCGGGGGCGCCCCTCGAAGACCTGTCCCTGAAACATCATCCGGGCACCCGACGATCGAGCATCCGCGGTGCGCGCCAACGAACCCGTCGGATCCTCCCTGACCACGGTCGCGAGCAGGCGCAACGGCAGTGAAGTCGTGGGAATCGCGTCGTCGGCTTCGACGGTGCGTTCGTTGGCGGACGGTCGACCGGGATCGCCGATCGTCGGCGGCGGCGCGAGCGACAAGCGGTTCGCGTTCGAGGGCGCCGAGATTCCGGGCGGGGGCGCGAGTGAAGGCGGAACGATCGGGGGCCATGGGTCCCGGTAGTTCAGGAACACGAAGGCGAGCATCGAAGCGACCGCCACGGCGGCCAGGTAGCGCCCGAATCGCGGCCTGCCCGGATCGCGACGGTCGCTCGTCACGCTCCGACTCCAAGCTGGTATCCAGTGGTTCGCGGCCGAGTTGCAGACACCATCTTCGGAGTCTAGCCGCGCTTCGACGCCCCCGGGCCTTCACGCTCGGCGATGTACTCGGCGAGTTCGAGGTCCCATAGGGTGTCGATGCTGACCATGTGGCCGGGGATCACCAGGGCCCCCGTGTTTGCGCCCTTGATGTTCTTCTGGTCGAGCAGACAGCTGCGCGAGATCGCGTACGCGACTCCGTTGCGGTGATAGACGGGGGTCAACTGCTGACGAGCGATGATCCTGCCGCCCTCGGCGTCGTAGTAGTCCATCCGACCGCTGTCGCGGTCGACGCGGAGCTGCTTCAACGGATGCTCCTTCGAGTCGGTTTCGGTCACCGTCCAGACCGCATCGAAGTCGCCGCGCTCGAGCATCGCGAGTGTGTCGCGCACGTGCTCCACGCGGCGCAGTGGAGATGTGGGCTGGAGCATCAATACGATGTCGTAGCGGAAGCCGTCGATCGCCTCCATTTCTTCGAGCGCGTTCGTCAGGACTTCGAGATCACCGATGCGGTCACCGGAGAGCGTCTCCGGTCGCCGGAAGGGGGCTGCGAGTCCGGAGCCTTCGGCCACACGCGCGATCTCGTCATCGTCGGTGCTCACGACCGCGCGATCGATTTCGGGGATCTTCGCGACGATCCGCCCCACGGTTGCGACCAGCGGCACGCCGCGAAACGGCTTCAGATTCTTTCTCGGGATGCCCTTGCTGCCGCCGCGGGCCGGGCAGACGGCCAGGATGCGTTTGTTGCCGATCACCGTACTTCCTCCTGAAGTCGCTCGACGACGGCCGGCAGCTCCTGGAGGTCGGCGATGCAGATCGTCGGGGCGGCTGCGAAGCGGGTCGGACCGGGTCGCACGATCGCGATGAAGGGACAGCCGAATTCCGATGCCGCGCCGCGATCGTCTTCACCGTCCCCGACGAAGAGCAGCTGCTGCGGCGGCACGTCCGCATCGGCGCAGATCGCCGCGAGGTTCTCGGCCTTGCCCGCGGGCCCGCCGAGGCCGAGACGGAAATACCGCGTCATCGATCGCAATTCGAGAACTCGCCGCAGGGGCTCCTGGGGCGTTGCGGAATTCACGTAGAGCGGAAGCCCGCGTGCGGCCAGCCAATCGAGCGTGGCCGTCGCTCCGGGGATCTCGGGGCACTTCGCGACGGCTTCCTCGCAGCAGTGGGTGTAGGCCGCCGCCCGGCGCGCGGCGAATGCTTCGATTCCCGGCTCGGCGGGAATCGCTCCGCGTTCGCGCAACCGCACGCTGACATCACGCACGATGTCGTAGCGGTCGCCCGGGCGGACCACGTCGAGCACGTGAGCGACCGTTTCGCCCTCGGGATCGACGTCCGAAAACACCTCGAAGAAGCTGTTGCGCTTGATGGCGTTCGAATCGACCAGCGTCCCGTCGAAATCGAAGCCGATACAGCGAATCATTGCGCCTCGGCTTCGGACGCCTCCTCGGCTGCCACGTCCTTGTTCTTCGAGAGCTGGAAGCGCCCCCAATTGTCGACGACGGTCTTGCGCTCCGCTCGTTCGAGCTTGTTGATCTGTTTGTCCTCGTAGAACGAGTCGTTGTTGAAATGCGTCGTCGAGACTTCCTCGAAGATCACGCCGCTGTCCTCGGTCCAGAATGAATGCCAGACCCCCGGCTGGACGAGCACGGTGTCGCCCGGGTGGAGCTCGCGGACGTGACCGTCGATCTTGGAGTAGAGCTTTCCGTAGAGGATCTGGAAGGTCTCCTCCTTGCGGGCATGGTAGTGGGACGGGTGCCGTTGGAACGGCAGCTGGACCACGAGTTTCTTGCAGTATTCGCGGTTGATGCACTCGATCAGCACCGCGCCGAACTTGCGAAAGTTCGAAATGCCGTAGTGGTGCGAGTACTCGGTCACGAAGTCGGGCCCGAGGTGGATGCGGGCCTCGTTCAGCATGGCCTTCACTTCGTGGACCGCCGACTTGATCACCTGGACGTCTTCGTCTTCGGGGATCAGCAGTTCGTCGAGGAGGAGGGGGCCGTTCGCCGCAAAATCCTCGGTCGCCACCATGCCGTCCTTCCAGAGCCCGGTTTCGAGCTGGCCGTCGGTGTACGGCATGGCGAAGAAGACCTGGTCGCGCGAGATCGGGCTGCCCTTGCCGATCGCTTCGCGGGCATAGACGCCGCGCCGGAGACTGTCGATCGCCTCCTGCTCCGCGGTGGCGACCGGTGGCCGCTCCAGCGGGCCGAGCATGATCTTCGCCCGCGCGTGCGCGGCCATCCATTCGTTCAGCTGGTCGGGGTTCGACGAGTAGGCATTCAGCGTGATCTCGTCGGTCGCGACGCCGACATGGCGTTCGAACATGCGCGCTCCGAGGGACATCGCCATGCCGACCGGGACGGTGTCGTCCGGATCCTCATGCGTCGACCAGCCGATTACCGTGTCGGGATAGCGCTCGTCGAGATTCCGGATCTGCCGCAGCGCGAGCTTTTCGTCCGGTGTGGGGTAGATCGAAACGCAGTGCATCAGCGCGAAGTGGACCGCTCGGTGCTGGAAGAAGCTGACGACATTGTCGATGTCGAAGGTCGTCAGGCCGCCCGTCGAGCAGATCACCGGCTTGCCCGAGGCAGCCACCGCCTCGAGCAGCGGCCAGTCCTTCGCCGAGCAGCTCGCGACCTTGATGATGTCGAAGCCCATCTCGTCGATGACATCGACCGACTCTTCGTCGAACGGAGTGCAGGCGGCGAGGTGGCCGCGCGACCAGACCTCCTGGAGCAACGCTTCGAAGCCCGCGCGCTCCATGCGCGTTCCCTGGAAGCGTTGGATGTACTTGAGATCGCTGCCCTGTTGGTGGTCCGGGTGGATGAAGCTGTCCAGTTGACGAAACTGGAATTTGATCGCGGCTCGGACTCCGTGCTTGTTGCACACGTCCGACATGGACTCGATGATCTTCTTGCCGTGATCGACGCTGCCTTGATGGTTGTTGGCAAGGTCGAGTACGAAGAGATCCTGAAATTGGAAGTTTGATTCCATGTTCTCGCGTCCTCTACTGTATCGCTTCGGAAGCTACCGGACCGTGAGCGCTGCGGGCGTGTACCCGGCGCCGTAATCGATGTGGATGCTGCGTCCCTCGGCGGCCGAACGGTGTGCGGCCGCTACGACGAGCATGGTGTCGAGGCCGCGTTCGATGTGGAGCGCTTTGGAGTCGCTGCGCCCTTCGAGTACGGCTTCGATGTGTTCGAGTTCGGCGATGAAGTCGTCCGGTCGGGTCTTCTCGACGACGAACTCCACCGCGTCGGATTCCGCGAGCTTGGATTCGACCCGGTCGATGCCGGGCGCGAAGCCGATCGACAGATCCACGTAGCCGTTCTCCGCCTGGATGCGTGCCCACTTGCGCGGAGGCTGTGTGACCACGTCTTGCACGACTCGCCCGACCAGTCCGGATTCGGTGCGCAGATTCAGCAGGCACAGGCTGTCGTAGTCGACGAGATCCGTCTGGACGTAGTCGAGGGTCGCGGTCACTTCGACGACGCGCCCCGCGCCGAGTTCATGGGCGAAGTGCTGCCAGAGATTGATCGCGTGGGAATGCTCGCCGCTGGCGCCGCCGCCGCGCTTCCAGAAACCGAGGTAGCTGTCCGCTGGGCCGTCGAGCCACGGGTGGGCCGCGAAGATTCCCCCCCAGTATTCGCGGAACTCGACGTCGAGCGTCTCGATCCGGCCGAGCGTGCGCGCCGTCGCGAGGGCGTGAACCGCGGAAGCTCCGACGACGTGGTCGTAGCCGACGAAGACCCGGACGCCGCGTTCCTCGGCGAGGTCGAACATTTCCTGGGCGCGCGCGAGGTCGGGGCCGCACACCGGCTTCTCGACCAGCACGGCGCGCGGGCCCTCCGCGATCGCCTCGATCGCGAGGCCGACGTGCGCATCGGGCGGGGTTCCGATGACGATCAGGTCGTAGACGGATTTCGGTGCGTCGGCGACCGGGTAGAGCTCGATGGCTTCGTCCCAGGCACCGTAGCGGCTCGGGTAGATCTCGCTGCGGGTTCGCTCGAGCGCCGCCGGATCGAGATCGCAGATCGCCACCTGCCAGCCGCATCGGCGCGAGGCATTCGCGAGGTGGTTGCCGATCGATCCGGCTCCCAGGACCTTGACCTTGTACATGCCCGATTACCTCGCTGTCCGCTTGAGTGATCGCAGCGACGCTTCATGGTTCGGGTTCGAGAGGTGAGGCCCCATCCGCCTGCACCTCCGCCGCGCGGCCGCGCCGAAAATAGCCGAGGTCGCTCGGAACCGCTTCGCGCGAGCGCTGCGACGCCGGGGCCCCGCCGGGCTCGAGTGCCTATGCGGAATCGCGAGCCGTGGATTTCCCTGGGGGATCGACGGCCAGAATCTCGTGGATGTGTTCGGCGATCGGCCGTGCGCGAAGTCCGTCGAATCGGTTCAGGCAGGCGCCCAGACGCGCGATTCGTTGCTCCAGCTCGTGCTCCGACACGCCCTGGTAGCGGTTTCTCTGGTAGGCGGGATTGTTGCGGTGCTGCGGAACGCGCGCCTTGACGTGGCGCTTCACGAGGCTGCGGGTGGTGGCCGCGAGTCGGCCCCGCAGCCTCGAGGCTGCGGACGGGAGCGGCGTCTGTTCCGCGGCACGTTCCGCGAGCGCGTCGACGATCCGGTCGGCTGCCAATTCGCCGTCGCGCGCGGCGATGTGGTGTTCGACCAGGCTCTGCTGCACTTCGCTCGGATCGGTGTCGAGCTTTTCGTCGAGCACGCCCGCGAGCGTCTCTCGGAGTGATTCGAAGTCGTAACACTGTCGGCTCAGCGAGTTGGGAAGTTCCAGGTCGAATGGTTCGCGCGACACGGGCCGGTAGGCGATCGCCGGCTTGCCGAGGCAGAATGCTTCGATTCCGGTCGTACAGCCGTTGTGGATCAGCGCGCTCGACGCTTCGAGCCAGGCGATCACGTTGCCCTCGTGGATCACATCGGCCCGTTCGAGGTCCGAGACGATCGCCTGCCACGGGGCGCGATTCTCGGAGGGGTGTGGTCGCACGACCAGGCGGTGCCCCGGGAACGCCGCGTGCAGTGCGGGGATCATCGCGCGGAAATGCTCGAACAGCGCGCTCTTGTGGGCGGCCAGTCCTTCGGCGAATTCACGCGGCAGACCGATGCCGGCGGCGCCGAGCTCGGCGGGATGGTCCGTTCGATCCGGCGGGACGAGCAGGTTCATCTTCGGGAAGTAGGCGTTCACCTTGCTGAAGTTGGTGTTGATCAGCACGAACGGTCCGTATCGCGCCCGGATCCGCGCGGCATCCGCGGCGAAGTAGCCGCGCAACTCGGGACGCAACAGGTCGATCCGCGGGTTCCCGGTGACCCGAACCGGCGTCCCGGAGCCGGCGAGACGGTCGCGAAGCAGCTCGGCCCCGGCGTCGCCCCAGGCGAAGAGCGTCGTGACGAGCTGCAGTGTTTCGTCCGACACCCGGCGTGAATAGTATTCCGCAGCCGAATGGTAGACCAGACCCTCTTCATCGAGTGCCGCGATCTCGTGGCCGATCCGCCGCATGATCCGGAACATCTTCGCCGACTTGGGGGTCATCCCCTTCGCCAGGTAGAAGCCGCGCGGGAACGACGCGATTCGGAAGTCGATTCGTGTGCGCGAGCCGAGGAAGACGCGAAACCCCCGCTCGGCGGCCGCGCATGCGACCAGCAATTTGGGATCCAGCTCCCGGACCTGGTTCTCCACCGGGACGATCAGCGATCTGGCTTGTCGGGGCATCGAACTTCCAGGCTTCAAGGAGCGGTGGCTCGAGTTTCGTTCCCGGTGATGTATCAGTGCGCCCGCCGAATCGCCAATTCGCCCCACGGGGTGGAACCTCGAGCGCCGTTCCGGCGTATACTCAGGCGGCCCCCCCAAAATGGTCGTCGAACCAATCTATGTCTAGGGGGTGGGGTGGGATGTCTTCGCCGCAGTCGAGTTTGATCATTCCGGTCGAGAGCCAGGTCCGGGAGCTGGACGCCAAGCTGCTGCTCGCTGCGGTTGCGGCCGAGCGCGGCTTTTCGGTGGTCTTCGGTTCGAGAGCGTACGTCCATCACGCGATGGCCACGGTTCCGAGGGGCGTCTACGTCGCCAAGAGCATGCGCCGCGCGAGCGATCGCATGTTCGGCATCATCTCCGATCTCGGTCACGAGATCGTCGCCTGGGACGAAGAAGGGCTGGTTCGCTTTCCCGATGCGTTCTACTACCAGCGGCGCTTGTCCGCGAAGGCGCTCCGGCGCGTGAAAATCCTGTTCGCGTGGGGGCGGGACGATGCGCGCGCGTTGGCGGGTTTCGAGGGCTATCCGGGGTGCCCGATTCACGTCACCGGGAATCCGCGGATCGACCTGATGCGCCCCGAGATCCGCGCGTTCTTCGATCGCGATGTCGCAAGGATTCGCGCGCGCTACGGGCGATTCGTCTTGATCAACACGAACTTCTCGGGCCTGAACCATTTCCACGAGAACCTGAGTGAGCTGACGCGAAACCTCATTCACGGCGGCGGGGCGGCGCCGGACGCCTTCATGGCCGGGCGAGCGGCGTTCCGCCAGCGGGTGCTCGAGCATTTCGAGCGCTTGATTCCCGAGCTGAGCCGGTCCCTCCCGGAACTCCGGATCGTGGTGCGGCCCCATCCGTCCGAGAGTCACGATCTGTGGCGAAGGATCGCTGCGGGGCTCGACGATGTCGAGGTCGTGAACGAGGGCAACGTCTATCCGTGGTTGATGGCGAGCGAGGCGCTGATCCACAACGGCTGCACCACGGCCGTCGAAGCTCTGGTTCTCGGCACGCCCGCGATCGTCTATCAGCCGATCCGCGACGCCGTCTACGACATGGCGCTGCCGAACTCCCTGAGTCACCAGGCGGCCGACATCACCGACGTCGAGAAGACGCTGCGCTCGATCCTGAGCGGTGAGCTGGGTGTTCGTGACGATCCGGAGGTGCGCGAGATCCTGGCTGCGCACCTCGAGGCACTCGAGGGTCGATTGGCGGCGGACCGGGTGGTCGACGTACTCGAGGCGGCCGGGTACGCGGGGCCACGGCCGGCGCCGGACCGCTTGCGCGCGGGCATGGCACGGGTTCACCTGGCGGGCCGGACGGCCGTGAAACGCTTCAATCGCTACCGCCCGGGCCACCGAAACAACCTCGAATTTCACCGGCATCGCTTCCCGGGCGTGGACGTCGTGGAGCTACGTGAGAAGATCGCTCGCTTCGGCGGTCTGCTCGGACGGTTCGACGGCGTGCGCGTCGAAACCCTCGCCGAGCACCTGTTCGCGATCTCACGCTGACGGGGCCGCTGCTGTCGGGGTGTGCGCGAACGACGCTCGGCGGATCGAATCCCAATGATCCGAAAACGCGCGGAAGAGCTCCCGGTCCGTCGCGATCGCGGCGATTTCGCGGTTCAGGTGACGTGACCGCTGGGTCCAATTGAAGCTTCCGAATATGACGCAGTGGTCGTCGCGCCCGTCGATCAGGGCGAACTTCGCGTGCATGGGGAAGCCCTCGGAGTGGACCAGGCGTTCGAAGGAGACGCCGGCGCTCCGGAGTTGTTCCTCCACCCCGGGAGGAACACGGCGCTCGGTGGCGCCTGCGAGGATCTCGATCTGGGCGCCGCGCTCCGCGAGCGCCGTCAGGACCCGGACCGAGGCCGCACCGCTCAGATGCGAAGCTGCGATTCGGACGCGATGCCCGGCGCCGCAGCGCGCGAGCTGAACGTCGACCGGGTGGGGGCCCCATCGCGGCAGGAAGTGGAGGCTCAAGCCCGGACTCTGGAGCACGCGGCTCGCGCTGGGCCGGAAACGATCGAGCACCGAATGTCGGTTTCGGTGGAGCGCTCGCGCGTGTTCGACGAGTGGAGCCACGAGCTCCGGATCGCGCAGTGCGACCAGCAGGTTGTGACCGCGGTCCTGGTCGCCGATCTCGCGGATGATGTCCGGTTCGAGTTCGGGCTCATCGCCCGAGGGATTGAACGAGCCGATGAACGCGGTCGGTTCAGGGTCGGAAAAAATGTAAAGCTTCTCATGAAGTCTCGGGCGGAGTCGCCTGCCCCAGAACCAGTCGTCGCTGGCCGCCCTCACGACCCGCAGGTCTCCGTCGAGGGCCTCTCCGAGCAGATCGATCATCCGGGCGTTCGCCCGCGGCGTGCGCGGAGATCCGTCGAGCGTGACGCGAACCTTCACGCCCCGCATGCGGGCGCGGACCAATCCCGCCGCCAGTCGCCGGTCGCGAAAGTAGTAGGTCACCCAGTCGATTGCGCCCCCACTCGGGACCGCGTCGATGCGCTCCGAGAGCAGGTCGCGCAGGCATCCCGGCGGACGATCGGGGCCCCCGAAATAGACGTCTCGCGCGGTCATTGCATACCGATAGCGGATCCCGAGCTTCCCGGAGAGGGAGCTTCGATAAGCTCCCGGTCGGCAGCGTGATGCGGACTATGCTCGGAGCTGGCGTCGCTCCAGACGCGCAGTGAGCCGGGAGCGTATTGGATAAATGGCACGAGATTTCGTCAGTCGGCTGTGGAGACCCGAGCTCGACCCGGGTCGCGTCGCGCGGGTGATCCGGCGTTACGACCACGACTGCGGCTACGAGCGATTTCACGCCCATTGCCGGGCGCGCTTTCGCCGCGCCCTGCCGCAGGCCGATACGGCACTCGGAATCCGCGGTGTCGAGCATCTGCGGGTATGGTCCGGAGCCGAGGCGGCCGAGCTCCGCAAGCGCATTCACGGCAACGCCCGTGTCGAACCGTTCCGTCGAAACGCCGACCGGGTGCACGAGTTGCGGATCGAGGGCGATGATCTTGCTCGGGAAATCCTCGCGGCTGCGTTGATTCCGGCGGTCGATTCCCGAATCGTCCGTTACTTCCGCAGCGAGTACTTCGTGCATTGGTTCGCGATCACGCGCGCCCAACCGCGACGGCACGAGAATTTCAATTCGTTCCGATGGCACTGCGATCGCGGGCCGACCGCACACTTGAAGCTGCTCGTCTACCTGAACGGGCACCCGGAGCACGGCGGCTCCACCGAATTTCTCGATATGGTCGCGACACGTGAGTTCGAGCGCAGCGGCTATCTGTTCGGAGCGGTTGCCGATCGTCGCAGCGACCTGTCGTCGCTCGCCGTAGCCTGTGGCGCCGACTATTCCCCTCGCGACTGGCGGGGGGACGCCGGCGAGGCCTCGCTCTTCGCGCCCAGCAGGGTGTTGCACCGCGGAGTCATGCCGAGTCGGGCTCCGCGTGACGTGCTCGCAGTCTGCTTGCTGCCGAGTCCCGTACCGTGGGAGGAGGCATTCGAGCGGGGCTGGTCGTCGGATCTGCGCCGCGATCCGAAATGGCACCGCAATGCCATGGATCTGGCGCGCGCATCGGCAGCGGCATGAGGTTGTTGCTCGACTTCACGCGCGCCCATCCGTGGCACAGCCTGCTGATGATCTTGTGCCTGCTGGTCGCAGCCGGCGCCGAAGCGGTCGCGTTTTCCGCGCTGTTGCCGCTGATCTCGGCGCTGGCGGGCTCGGTCGATACCGGGGCCGGAATCCCGCTTCAGCCGAGCGGGCTCGAGGGCCGCACGATCGACGGACTCCGGTGGTTGGGGTTCGAGCCGACACTCGAGGTGCTTCTTCTGGTGGTGCCCGCAGGATTCGCGTTGCGCGGCGTGCTGGTACTGCTCGCCAGGCGGGAGATCGGATACACGGTCGCACGCGTCGCGCGCGAGCTGCGGCTGCGATTGATTCGATCCTTGCTTGCAACCAGCTGGAGCTATCTGGTCGCGCAGCGCATCGGATCCTTTGCAAACGCCTACGCGACCGAGACGACGCGTGCGGCGCGCGGCTATCTGCACGCCACCTGGGTGGTGATGCTCGGGCTTCAAGTGGTCGTCTACGTCGGCATCGCGTTGGCGATCTCATGGAAGGTGACGCTGTTCGCGGCAGTGATCGGAATCTTCGTGGTCGCAGTACTCGGGCCGCTCGTCCGGATCGGCCGCAAGTCCGGTGTCAAACAGACGAAGTTGTTTCGGAACGTGCTGGGGTCGCTCACCGACATCCTCCAGGGAGTGAAGCCCCTGAAAGCCATGGCACGCGAAGATTGCGTGGGCCCTCTCCTCGAAGACGGCACGCGAGCGCTGGAACGCGCCACCCGCAGGCAGATCCTGTCGCGAGAAGCCATCGCGGCGCTGCAGGAACCGATCATGGTCGGAATGCTGTGCCTCGGGCTGTTCGCGATGCTGCGCTTCGGATTCAACATTGCGTCGATGAGCGTGATGACACTGGCCGTCGCGCGTACGCTCGACGCGCTCAACCGCGCGCAGCGCCGTTATCAGCGTGTCGCGGTTCAAGAGAGTGCCTATCACGCATTGATGCAGA
>Ga0055476_10000366_pt1 | contig 11668 bp, 9 predicted proteins | sample Muzzi_CordC_D2_FD_57682 | JGI IMG/M metagenome (GOLD analysis project Ga0055476, IMG submission 57682) | Wetland microbial communities from San Francisco Bay, California, USA, that impact long-term carbon sequestration - Muzzi_CordC_D2 | ecosystem: Environmental > Aquatic > Marine > Wetlands ... | reverse complement strand
GCATGAACCGACGTCAGGACGCCCGAGCGCACCAGAAAGGTGCCCATCAGGCTGAGCGAAAACGCCAGGATCGCAAGCAGGACGGTCCAGACCTTGAGCGCTTCCCGCTTTTCCATGACGACGGCGGAATGAAGCAGCGCCGTACCAGCCAGCCAGGGCATGAACGAGGCGTTCTCGACCGGGTCCCAAAACCACCAACCGCCCCAGCCGAGCTCATAGTAGGCCCACCACGATCCCATCGCGATGCCGATGGTCAGAAACATCCATGCGGCCAGGGTCCATGGCCTCACCCAGCGCGCCCATGCGGCGTCGATGCGCCCCGTAATCAGCGCGGCAATGGCGAACGAAAAGGCAATCGAAAACCCGACGTAACCGGCGTAGAGGAAGGGCGGATGGAAGGCGAGAGCCGGGTCTTGCAGGATGGGGTTGAGGCCAAGGCCATCGAACGGCGGCGGATCGAGACGGGCAAATGGGTTCGAGGTCAGCACGATGAAGGTGCCGAATGCGACAGCGATCGCCGACTGGACGGTCAACACCGTTGCGCGCAACGTGAGCGGCAAATTTGTGCCAAAGACCGCGACACACGCGCCGAAGGCGACCAGCATCAAAAGCCACAACAGCATCGAGCCTTCGTGATTTCCCCACACCCCCGAAATGCGATAGATCAGCGGCTTGGCAGAGTGCGAGTTCTGGTAAACGTTCGCGACCGAGAAGTCCGAGACGACATAGGCATACGTCAGGGCCAGGAACGACAGGAACACGAGCGCGAACTGGAGGATCGAACCGGGCAGCGCCAACTCCATCAGTCGCGGCTGCGACCTGTGCAGACCGACGGCCGGCAGCACGACCTGGATGATTGCGACGGCGAGTGCGAGCAACAATGCGTAGTGGCCGATTTCGATAATCACGCCCGGTCAACCTCCCTTGGGTTTGCCAGTACTGCCGGCATCGGCCGGATGGGTCGCACTCGGCCCGAGTTTTACGCCCTTTTCCTTAAGCGCCTTCGCGACCTCCGGCGGCATGTAGTTTTCGTCATGCTTTGCGAGGACGGAATCGGCTCGGAACACACCATGCGGGTCGAGCTGGCCCTCGGTGACGACACCCTGGCCCTCGCGAAACAAATCCGGCAGCACGCCGTCATAAGTCACGGCGACAGTCCCAATGGTGTCGGTGACGGCAAACTTGACCTTTGTCCCGACACCGCGCTCAACGCTTCCCTGCTTGACCAGACCGCCAAGGCGGAATCGCTGTCCCGCCGGCAGCTGCTTGGCCTGCAGGTCGCTCGGCGTATAAAAATAGACGATGCCGCTGCGGATGGCGAACAGCACCAACACCAAACCGACAGTCAGAATGGCGACGCTCAAGCCGGTCAGCAGGCCTCGCATCTGTTTGCGTGTCATTCAGGAGCGCTCCCAGGTGGTCGACGTGGTGCCATCGTCAGTGCCGCGTTCGGGCAGGTCTTGAGAATTGTCGTCAGTCCATGAGGCCAAGTCCGGCTGCTGTCCTGTCCAGCTCGGCGAGGGCCTCGCCATTCTCGGCGAGGGCCTTTCGGGCGCTCTTGAGGGCTTCCATGGCCTTGGCACGCTGGCCGAGCACCATATAAGCGCGAACAAGTCTTTGCCAGCCCGCCGGGTCATTGCCGTCCTGCTCGAGCCGTTCGGCCAGGCCCTCGACCATGCCCTGGATCACCTTCATACGTTCGGCAGGAGGAAGCGCGGCAATGGCAGCGCCAGCCTCGCCCCACGGTGGCGCCGGCGAAGTCGAGGTTTGCGGCGGTTGTGCGGTTCCCGGTGCATCAATCTTTGGCGCGCTGGGTGCACCGCCGACCGCAGCCAGACGCTCATTCAACAAGCGTCGAAGTTTCGGTTGAACGGCGGGATCGGACAGCAAATTCTGGTAGGCGTTAGCGGCTGCGGCCTTGTCGCCGGCCTGCTCGCTAGCCATGGCCAACCAAAAGCGCGCTGAAATGCTTTTCGGTCGCCTCTTGAGCAGCTTTTCGAACGCCGCTTTCACGTCGCCGGTAACGACGCCGTTGGTCATCCCGAGGCGGGATTGTCCGAAGCCGGCCAGCCTCTCCGGGGTCTCTCCGCGGAGCGCGATGGCGCGTTTGAAGGCATTGGCGGCATCGCCATAGCGACCGAGGCGCAGGTAGACGGGTGCGATCACGTCCCAACCAGCGGCATCATCGGGACGCTCACGCAAGCGGGCTTCGACGCGCGCGATCTGATCGTTGATGCTGAGATTACGTGGGTCCTGGCTTGCGCGTTCGGCGTGGTTGGTGCCGGGCTGGCCGGGCCGGCCGGATCCCAGATATGCGATCAGGCTGAAGCCGAGCACGAAGATCGCGGCGCCGTAAATCCACTTCTGGGACAGGGGCTTGACTTGCGGGCTGGCCAGGGCTGCGTCGAGCTCTCCGGTGACACCCAGGAGCCGGCGCGCGACCTCGGTTCGGGCGGCCTCGGCATCGGTCGGGCGAATAAGGCCGCGTTCCAGTTCGCTGTCGATCGCGGAGAGCTGGTCCTTGTAGACCTGCACGTCCGCTTCCGCGATATCGAGCGTCGCGCCGTTCGCGCGAACCAGCGGCAACAGAAGAACCACGATTGTCGCGGTCGTCAGGAGTGCACACAGAAACCAGAAAATCATCGGGCCAGAGCCGGATCGTTGAGCTTCGTGACCGCACCATCCCGCGAGGTGGGCGAAATTGCCAGCCCCTTGCGCTGTCCTATTGTCGCGGGGTCGAGTATTTCCGGCCAATCAGGGTGCACAGGCTCGATCGCGTCCTGGCCTCGCGTTGGGGTCGGTTTGATCAACCTGCCCGCGACCAGGTACCGTCCGGATTGCGGCATGCGGCCCCACGCATCACCTGTGGACGACCATCGATATAGACCTTATGGGTATATTCGCGGCAGTCGAGATCGCCGCGCCTGTATGGGCGATCAGGAATGACTTCGCCATAGCGGCCACTGTCCGGGTTTCGCCATGAGTAGGGCTCACCGGAGCGACCTTTTTCCAATGCTGCATATTCGGCCCGCTGGGCCAGGAGGCGGTCGCGCTCATCAAGATCACGGCCGATGCTGCTGCCGATCACGCCACCGACGAAGGCGCCGATCGCTGTCGCGGCAATGCGGCCACGGCCGCGTCCGACAGAGTTGCCGATCAGTCCGCCCGTAACTGCACCGATGGTCAGCCCCGTATCTTCCTTGGTGGCGCATGCGCCGAGGCCGAACGCCAACGTGCAAATAGCCGCAAATATTCCCAGAGCCTTCATGACGGCACCGCCTTCATTGCGCGCGAACAGGACGCTTCCGGCCCGCGCTGAAGTTTGTTTCACGGCAGCCATGAAGTGAGATTCGGGCAATACTAGGTCAAGGGCGCGGGCAAATTCACATCAACTCTCAGTCCACCGAGACTGGATTGCGACAGTGACCACGTTCCCTGGTAGAGCTCGACCATGTCGCGCACGATCGACAAGCCGAGGCCCGAGCCCGGCTTGGTTTCGTCGAGGCGGACGCCGCGTTCGAAAATGACGTCGCGCTGCTCCGCGGCCAGTCCAGGGCCGTCGTCCTCGACGACGATCTGGACGCGCCTGCGGCCGGTCCGCTTGGGATCAGCGCTGGCGCGGATGGCGACACGCACGCGGCGCTTGCACCATTTGGAGGCGTTGTCGAGAAGGTTGCCCAGCATCTCTTCGAGGTCTTGGCGTTCGCCGAGGAAGCGCGCATGCGCCTCGCAGTCCACATCGATATTGAGGGACTTATCGCGATAGATCCTCTCGAGAGCTCGTTGCAGTGCATCGACGACCGGTTCGACCTCGGTCACACGTCCGATGGTGTTTGTTTGCGCCGCCATGCGTGCCCGATCGAGATAAAGGGAGACTTGCGAGCCCATGATCTCAGCTTGCTCGGCGACCTTGTGCGCAAATGGCGTACTGCGCTCCTCGGCTTCGTTGGTGATGACGGCGAGCGGCGTCTTCAGGGCGTGGGCGAGATTGCCGACCTGGGTGCGCGCGCGGTCGATGATCTGCTGGTTCGATTCGATCAGCGCGTTCAGTTCGGCCTGCAGCGGTTCGATTTCGCTCGGCAGGTCGGCCTCGAGTTTTTCGGAGGTGCCGGAACGGATCTCGGCAAGGCCCTGTTCGACGCGAGACAACGGGGCGAGCCCGAAGCGGACCTGGAGGAAGGTTGCCGCGATCAAACCCAGGCCGGCGAGCGTGAGAGCGATGGCGATGGTAAGGGCAAAGCTCGAAATACGGCTTTCAGGCCAATCAAGCGGGCCGGCCACGATGAACGAATAGAGTGGGCCGGTGTTCTCATCACCTAGCCGACCTCGGCCCTCGACAACGCGCAGTGGCTGGCCCAGCGGGCCAGTGGTGTTAAGCCAGAAGAGCCCATCGGCGTCCGGTACGACATTGTGCTCCGAAGGCGAGGGGAGCGTGGCCGTGGCGAGCGAATCGGAGACCAGTCGGGCACCCTCGGTGCCGGCCACCGGGCGCACCTGCCAATACCATCCCGAGTGGGTCACGCCGAACAACGGCTCGCCGATGTTGGCGGGTTTTTCGGGTTGGCTGGTGTCGCCGATGCTTTCCGCCTGAACAACCCAGGCGTAGGTTCTGAGCTTATCCTCGAAGCCGTCCATGATGTGGCTGCGAATAAGCGAATAGATGATGATGCCTGCGGCCGGCAGGACAATCAGCATCCACACCGTTGAGGTCGCAAAAAGTCGAAAGGCAAGCGAGTTAAGCTTCATCCGCGCCGTCGCCGAGGCGGTAGCCCAGACCACGAACCGTCTCGATCAGATCGGTCGGCAGTTTCTTTCGCAACCGGCCGATGAAGACCTCGATGGTGTTGGAATCCCGGTCGAAGTCCTGATCATAGAGATGCTCGACGAGTTCGGTGCGGGACACGATGCGGCCATTGTGGTGCATCAGGTAGGAGAGGAGTCGGTACTCGTGCGAGGTCAGTTTCACGACCTGTCCATCACACGTCACGCGGGCTGAGCGGGTGTCGAGCCGAACCGGTCCACATTCGATCTCGCTGCGGGCATGGCCGGCCGCGCGGCGAACCTGGGCGCGAACACGCGCGAGCAGCTCTTCCATGTGGAACGGTTTGGCGACGTAATCGTCGGCGCCGGCGTCCATCCCTGAGACCTTGTCACTCCACCGATCCCGCGCGGTGAGCAGGATGACGGGCATGTTGCGGCCGGCGCGGCGCCATCCCTCGAGGACAGAAATTCCGTCCATCTTCGGCAGGCCGATGTCGAGAATCGCCAAGTCGTAGGGCTCGGTGTCGCCGAGATGAAATCCGTCCTCGCCGTCCAGCGCGGTGTCGACGGCGTAGCCGGCGTCGATCATGGCGCTGACCAATTGGCGATTGAGATCGATATCGTCTTCAACGACCAGAACCCGCATCGGGCACTCCCTCGTCCCTCGGCCGATGTCCGAGATGTAGCCGCCAGATTAGCTGGCGCCCTAGAGGATCGCAACGCCGCGCGGCGAGAACCTTATTGGTGCGAGTTCTGGCTTATTTCTTTCTGTGCGAGCGCTTCTTTTGCCGCCGCTTTGGAAAGGGCTCGCGCGCCCCCGTCACCTTGCGGTGGAACCGGCCGAACGCGTCGCGCAGGATCAGGCGGTATTCAAACCCCCGCCTGTTCCTGCACAATTCGACCTTCATGATCTGTCCGAGGCCGGCCTGCACCGCGGCCTGGCTGAGCTCGTCGACATGAGCCAGCTTATTTTTCCGGACAACTTGGCCCGCCTTGGACCAGTCGCGATAGCATCGCTTTTTCTTTTCGCCGGCCTGAACCTCCGACACAACAACCAAGTTAGCCAGAAGAAGCAGAAGTCCGGCGAATCGGAGCGCATCTCGTCTCATGCTCGGTAAGTTAGCGCGTTTCCGCTGAACCTGAAATGAATGATGTCAGTTCTGCAAAATGGCGAACTTTGTTCAAGTCATGCTGTGTCGATTGGGGAACTTGGCGGTCAGCTCGGTTTTGGCGCGCGCGGTGTGCTTTGCAAGCGCTCACAATCACGCCTTCGGTCGACCTGCAACGAGGACAAGCTCAAAGCATGCCTCCCATTCATTGACCCTCACGGCCGTTTGATAGCCTCATGGGTCTCTCACTTTTGATGGTAGAGGACATGACCATGTCGAAGCATTTAACGATTGAGGAATTGATGGCGGGGTTGCCTAACATTTTTCAATCCCCCGCCGGCAACGGCGAAGTCAAAGCGAGCGTTGTTCGACCCGAGTCGGGAGAGCGCCAGGACGTCGCCAGTTGCGAGGTCAGTCTCAAAGGAGGCGTGCACGGGGACCATTGGGCGAAGGGCTGTTGGATGTCGACAGTGGATGGGCGGCCACACCCCGACGTCCAGATCTGCATCATGAACGCGCGCTGTATCGATCTTATCGCCGGCGAGCGCAGCAATTGGCCACCGGCCGGCGACAATCTCTTCCTCGACATGGATCTCAGGCCGAGCAACCTTTCACCCGGCCAACGGCTCAGCGTGGGCAGCGCCATCCTCGAGATCACCGACACCCCGCACAATGGGTGCAAGAATTTCGTGGAGCACTATGGACGGGATGCGACCGTGTTCGTCAACACCGGCCAAGGTCGGGAAAATCGGTTGCGCGGCATTTACGCCCGGGTGGTGCAGGATGGCGCCATCAGCGTCGGCGACATCGTGACAAAGATCCCAGCCACATTGGGCGCCTGATCGACACTCCACCGACTTGGGGCACATCGTCGGCGCCCTGCCGGTCTATTTCTGCCGCTTCTTCTTTCGATTGAGCTGGCTTTCGCGATACACGATGTACATGCCGGACGCAAAGATGACCGCCGCGCCGATCCAGGTGAACTGGTCGGGCTGTTCGGCGAACAGGATATAGCCCAGGGTTGCCGCCCAGATCAGTTTGAGGAAGTCGAACGGCATGACCGCAGTCGCGTCGGTGATCCGAAGGGCCTCGGCAACGGCAATCTGGCCGAGGGTCCCAACGACGCCGATGAAGATGAGCCAGAACCAAGTCGACGCATCAGGTGTCTGCCACACGAAGATTGCGGGGATCAGGGACATAACGCTCATCAGGAGGTTTGAATAGCCCGTTATTGTCAAGCTTGAATCCGTACGCCCGAGGATCTTGATGACGCCCATGCAGACGGCCCAGGTCGCGGCCGAAATGAGGACCAGCATCGAACCTGTATCGATGTGGGCAAATCCGGGTCGAATGATGATCATCGCACCGACGAAGCCTAGGATGGTCGCCGCCCATCGGCGCACGCGCATGACTTCGCCGAGCAGAACGACGCTGATTACGGCCATGAACAAGGGGGACGTAAACGAGAGCGCCGTGACGCGGGCGATCGGGGTCAGCGAAAGTGCGGTAAAGAACAACAGCATCGCGGCAACGTTCAGGAGTGCGCGCACGCCATGCAGCCACAGTCGGCCGGTCGTAAGGAAGCCGAAGCGCGTCCGGGCCGCGACGGGCAGAAACACGAGCAGGCCGAAGAAGTTGCGGAAAAACGCCAGTTGCAGCGGCGAAAGCTCACTCGACAGATAACGAATGGTGGCGTGCATCGAGGAGAACAGCACGGTCGACAGCGTCATGAGCAGGATACCGCGCAGAATGGGCGGTAGCCGCGACCAGGGCGCTGCGATGAATTCGGGCATGGATTTCCGGTAATGGTGCTTTGGCGACACATTACGCGCTGATCGCGCCCGGCGCGAGCCCTGAAAAGTCACGGAAGATCTGTGACCGATGGCCGGCGACGTTCTCTCGTCCTCCTTTCGGGTTCTGGTGCAAAGCCCTGAAAATCAGTCGCAGGGCCAAGACTGTGGACAGGCCCGGGGCGACCGCACGGCACTCCCAATTTGCGGCGCGGGTCTGCTAGGGTGGGGCAAAAGTTGCATTTACGGCAGGGCATTTGTGGCAAACACGGTGCCTTCACAACGCATGTGACCTGACATGAGCCAAGACAAGAAAGTCATCCACGTCCGCGGCGCACGCGAGCACAACCTCAAGAACGTCGATTTGACGGTCCCGCGGGACGCGCTGATTGTGTTCACCGGCCTGTCGGGCTCCGGCAAGTCGTCATTGGCGTTCGACACAATTTATGCCGAGGGCCAGCGGCGCTACGTCGAGAGCCTGTCGGCTTACGCCCGCCAGTTCCTCGAGATGATGCAGAAGCCGGATGTCGATCACATCGACGGCCTCTCGCCCGCGATCTCGATCGAGCAGAAGACGACGAGCCGCAACCCGCGCTCGACGGTCGGCACGGTGACCGAGATCTACGACTATCTGCGGTTGCTGTTCGCGCGCGTTGGCGTGCCCTATTCGCCGGCGACCGGGTTGCCGATCGAAAGCCAGACGATCACGCAGATGGTCGACCGCGTGCTCGGGTTCGACGAGGGCAGCCGGCTCTACCTGCTGGCGCCGATCGTGAAGGGGCGCAAGGGCGAGTTCCGCAAAGAGCTGGCCGAGCTGATGAAGCGCGGTTTTCAACGGATCAAGATCAACGGCACGTTTTACGAAATTCCGGACGCGCCCAAACTCGACAAGAAGTATAAGCACGACATTGATGTTGTGGTCGATCGACTGGTGGTGCGCTCCGACATCGCAACGCGACTGGCGGACAGCCTCGAGACCGCGCTTGAGCTGGGCGACGGCATCGCGATCGCAGAGTTCGCCGACAAGGAACTACCGAAGTCGGCGACCAAAGGCGCGAACAAGTCGAAGAACGACACGCACGAACGGATCATCTTTTCGCAGCGGTTCGCGTGCCCCGTGTCCGGCTTCACGATCGATGAGATCGAGCCGCGGTTGTTCTCGTTCAACTCGCCGGCCGGCGCCTGCCCGACCTGCGACGGGCTCGGCACCGAGTTGCAGTTCGAGGCTGACCTTGTCGTTCCCGACGGCAATCTGTCGCTGCGTCAGGGCGCGGTGCAGCCGTGGGCGCGGACGGGCGCGACATCGCCCTACTACGAGCAGACGCTGCAGGCGCTGGCCAGGAACTTTAAGATCAACATGACGACGCCATGGGCGGAGCTTGACCGCGACGTGCAGGACGCGATCCTGTTCGGCACCGGTGACGAGGACGTCACCTTCGTCTACGAGGACGGGCTCCGCAAGTACAAGACACGGAAGCCGTTCGAGGGCGTGATCAACAACATCGAGCGGCGTTGGCGCGAGACCGACAGCCAATGGGTGCGCGATGAGCTGTCGCGCTATCAGGGCAACCGGCCGTGCGAAGCGTGCAGCGGCTATCGGCTCAAGCCGCAAGCGCTGTCGGTCAAGGTCGGCGGCAAGCACATCGGCGAGGTCGGCGACCTGTCGATCAAGGCGGCCGGGGCCTGGTTCGACGCGCTGCCCGATGCATTGACCGCGAAACAGAACGAGATTGCGACGCGGATCCTCAAGGAGATTACCGAGCGGCTGAAGTTCCTCAACGACGTCGGGCTCGAGTACCTGTCGCTGTCGCGGTCGTCGGGTACGTTGTCGGGCGGCGAGAGCCAGCGCATCCGGCTTGCTTCGCAGATCGGGTCGGGGCTGACGGGTGTGCTCTATGTGCTCGACGAACCGTCAATCGGGTTGCATCAGCGCGACAACGAACGATTGCTGGTGACGCTGCGCCACCTGCGCGATCTCGGCAACACCGTGATCGTGGTCGAACACGACGAGGACGCGATCCTGTCGGCCGACCACGTCGTCGACATCGGCCCCGGCGCAGGCGTACATGGTGGCAAAGTGGTGGCGCAGGGTTTGCCGGACGAGATCAAGGCCGCGTCCGAAAGCCTGACGGGCCAGTATCTCACCGGCGTGCGTCAGATCCCGCTGCCCGATGTCCGACGCGAACCCGTGAAAAGTCGCAGCCTGACGGTGGTCGGCGCGACCGGCAATAACCTAGCCGGCATCACCGCGTCGATCCCGCTCGGGCTTCTGACCTGCGTGACGGGCGTGTCCGGTGGTGGCAAGTCGACGTTCCTGATCGACACCCTTTACAAGTCGGTTGCGCGCAAACTCAACAATTCGCGCGAGAACCCGGCGCCGCATGAAGGTATCGAAGGGCTGCACCATCTTGATAAGGTGATCGACATTGACCAATCGCCGATCGGGCGCACGCCGCGTTCGAACCCGGCGACGTACACGGGTGCGTTCACGCCGATCCGCGAGTGGTTCGCCGGCCTGCCCGAGGCCAAGACACGCGGGTACCTGCCGGGCCGGTTCTCGTTCAACGTCAAGGGCGGGCGGTGCGAGGCATGCCAGGGCGATGGCGTGATCAAGATCGAGATGCACTTCCTGCCCGACGTCTATGTCACGTGCGACCAGTGCAAGGGCCAGCGCTATAATCGCGAGACGCTGGAGATCAAGTTCCGCGACAAGTCGATCGCGGAGGTGCTCGACATGACGGTCGAGGAGGCGTGCAATTTCTTCAAGGCGGTTCCGGCGATCCGCGACAAGATGGAGACGCTCAGGCGGGTCGGGCTCGGCTACATCAAGGTCGGCCAGCAGGCGACGACCTTGTCGGGCGGGGAGGCGCAGCGGGTCAAGCTCGCGAAGGAATTGTCACGCCGGGCGACCGGGCGGACGCTCTACATCCTCGATGAGCCGACGACGGGTCTGCATTTCCACGACGTCGCGAAGCTGCTCGAAGTGCTGCACCAGCTCGTCGATGCCGGCAATACGGTGGCCGTGATCGAGCACAACCTGGAAGTGATCAAGACCGCGGACTGGATCATCGACCTCGGCCCGGAAGGCGGCGACGGCGGCGGACAGATCGTCGCCGAAGGCACGCCCGAGGACGTCGCCTCGGCGAAGGGCAGTTATACGGGGCGGTTCCTGAATGAGTTGTTCGCCCGCCGTCCGGTCAAAGGGGCGAAGCCGAAAAAAGCCGCGGCCGCCGGCAAGAAGAGCGCGGCCGTGAAGAAGGCCGCGGCAAAGAAGGCGGGGGTAAAGAAGGGCAAGGGGAGGCGGAAAGAGGCGGCGGAGTGATGGGGAGCAGGAATCGGGTCGCGGTTGCATTGATCAGCGGCTACCTCGCTTATCGCCACAAGCGAGGGTATAGAAGTGACTGTTCAAGATCATGTGCGCGGTGAACCACCGATTCTGTATTTCGGCACGCCCGTTGTGCTCATCAGATCGATGAATGCTGACGGCTCCGTCAACTTGGCGCCGATGTCGTCTGCGTTCTGGCTGGGATGGCGGTGCGTTCTCGGGCTGTCGGCTGCATCCAAGACGACCGAAAATCTGATGCGTACCCGCGAGTGCGTCTTGAACCTTCCGTCGATGGATCAGGCTGACGCGTTTGACCGCCTCGCCTTGACCTCAGGGACCGATCCGGTTCCGCACGGCAAGCCAACCCGTGGGTATCGGCATGAGCAGCACAAATTCTCTCTCGCGCAACTGACACCGGTCGCGTCGGAAACAGTGGAGTCGCCACGCGCGCTTGAGTGTCCGGTTCACCTCGAGGCAAGGGTGGAACACTGGCGTGGTCTGGCTGAAAACAGCGAACAAGTGCGTGGCCGAACCGTAATATTCGAAACCTGCATTCAGCGCGTCCATCTTGCTTCGTTAATTCTGAAGGACGGCAATCCGAACCGCGTTGATCCAGACAAGTGGCGCCCACTTATCATGAGCTTTGCGAAGTTGTACGGCTTGACGTCCGAGCAGATGCTTCC
>Ga0055476_10000365_pt1 | contig 11669 bp, 10 predicted proteins | sample Muzzi_CordC_D2_FD_57682 | JGI IMG/M metagenome (GOLD analysis project Ga0055476, IMG submission 57682) | Wetland microbial communities from San Francisco Bay, California, USA, that impact long-term carbon sequestration - Muzzi_CordC_D2 | ecosystem: Environmental > Aquatic > Marine > Wetlands ... | reverse complement strand
GCCAGGAATGCGGGTTTTTCGCCGCCGCCGTGCATCAGCAGGTTTGCGCCGCTTACGTAACTGGCGAGCGGCGAGGCGAGGAAGAGACACGCGTCGCCGACATCACCGGGGGCGCCCATCCGCTCGAGCGGCACCGTCGCAGCGACGGCGGCGATCCCCTCGGCGTCGCCGTAGTGCAGGTGAGCCTGCTCGGTCTCGATCATGCCGGCGGTCACCGCGTTGACCCGGACTCGGGGCGCCCATTCGACCGCAAGCGACTGGGTCAGCGACAGCAGGCCGGCCTTGGCTGCGCCGTACGCCGCGGTTCCGGGGGAGGGGCGGGTGGCGCTCACGCTCGCGATGTTGACGATGACGCCGCCCCCGTCCTGTTGCTGCATCACCGCGTTGGCTTTCTGCGAGAAGTTGAGCGGTGCGAGCAGATTGAGTCGGATGATCGCTTCGGAGTAGCGCGGCGACGCGGTCGCGGCGTCCGCTTCGGGCGCGCCACCGGCGTTGTTGATCAGGACGTCGAGTCGCGCAAAGTGCTCCAACGTGAAATCGACGACCCGAGCGATCTGCTCGACGTCGCGAACGTCTGCCGCGCAGAACCGCGCCTGGCGTCGGCCCACCCGGGGCGGATCGTCGGGTTCGTTGCGGCCGCAAATGACCACGTCCGCGCCGGCCCCGAGGAAGCGTTCGCTGATGCCGCGCCCGACGCCGCGCCCGCCGCCGGTGACGATCACGGCTTTGCCGGAATAATCGAGCGGATTGTCCATGCGGATTCTCCTGATGGCGCGGCCCGCCCACGCCCGACCGCGGGCCGGGTCAGAGGCCGATGTGTCGGGCCAACAGCTCGCGATGGTACGCGGCGTCTCCGAGCAGAATCTCGCTCGACCGGGCCCGTTTGAAGTACAGGTGCACGTCGTATTCCCATGTGAACCCGACTCCACCGTGGATCTGGAGTGAGTCGGCTGCACATCTGAAATAGGTGTCGGAGGCGTAGGCCTTCGCGAGCGATGCCACCGCCGGGAGCTCGTCGCTCGCCTCCGCAACGACGCAGCCCGCGTAGTAGGCGGCCGAACGCGCCGACTCGACCATGACCATCATGTCCGCGCACTTGTGCTTGATCGCCTGGAACGAGCCGATCGGCCGGCCGAACTGCTCGCGCTGCTTGGCGTAGTCGACCGCCATGTCGAGGCAGCGCTGCGCGCCGCCGACCTGCTCGGCCGAGAGTGCGACGGCTGCACGCTCCAGGGTCTCCTTCAACGGCGCCCAGCCCGCACCTTCCTCGCCCATCAGCGCTCGCGCGGGCAGGCGGACATCGCGTAGCGTGACTTCCGCCTGACGCCGGGTCTGGTCCATGGTCGGCAATGCGCGGCGCTCGACGCCGGGTGCATCGCCGGGTACGGCGAACAGGCTGATTCCGTCCTCACCGCGGCTGCCCTCACGCCGCACCGCCACGACGAGCAGATCGGCGCAGTGGCCATCGATGACGAAGGACTTGGCGCCGTTCAACACGAAATCGCCGCCGTCGGCACGAGCGACGGCGGTGATCCCCGTGGCATCCCAACGACCACCGGCTTCGGTGGAGGCGAGGGTTGCGCGCGTCCGGCCCTCGGCGATGCCGGGAAGGTGCTCGTGCTTCTGCTCCTCGGTGCCGCCCAGGAGCAGTGCGTTGCCGCCGAGGCAGACGCTTGCGAAGAACGGAGCACACAGAAGCCGGGCGCCCATCACCTCGAGCAGTGCGACGAGCTCGACGTAGCTGAGGCCGAGGCCGCCGTACTCTTCGGGGATCACGATCGAAGTCCATCCGAGCTCGGCGCCGAGTTGCTTCCACAACTCGGGGTCGTAGCCGAGCTCGCTCTCGGCTGCGCGGCGCACCTGCTCGGAGCCCGAGAACTCCTCGAGGAATCCCCGGGCGCTCTCGCGCAGCTCCTCCTGCTCTTCGGTGAACGCAAAGTCCATGTTCAGGCGAGCCCCGGGCGCGCTGCTCGACTCACGTTCCGTAGACCTTCTGCGGTGCGGGTGCCTTCGCGAGCAGGTCGTTCACGGCTGCACCGACTTCGTCGGGCTCCCAGCGCGCCCCCTTGTCGACCGTGGGCCCGTCCCGCCAACCGTCCGAAATGCCGATCATGCCGCCCTTCACCTCGAAGACCCGCCCGCTGACTTCGCGCGATTCCGGGCTGCCCAGCCAGACGACGAGCGGCGAGACGTTCTCGGGCGCATTTGCATCGAAGCTGTCGTCGTCGGGAGCCGCCATATCCGCGAACACTCCCTCGGTCATGCGCGTGCGGGCCGCCGGTGCGATCGCGTTCGAGGTGATGCCGTAGCGCCCGAGCTCGGCCGCCTGCACGAGCGTGAGCGACGCGATGCCGCCCTTGGCCGCCGAGTAGTTGCTCTGACCGACACTGCCTTGAAGCCCTGCACCGGAGCTGGTGTTGATGATCCGTGCGTCCACGGGCTCGCCCGCTTTCGAGCGGTTGCGCCAGTATTCGGCCGCGTGGCGTGACAGACAGAAGTGGCCCTTCAGGTGCACGCGGATGATCGCGTCCCACTCGTCTTCGGAAGTCCCGACGAACATGCGATCGCGGACGAAACCGGCGTTGTTGACGACGACGTCGAGGCCGCCGAATTCGGAGACGGCCGTCTCGACCAGCGCCCGGGTGGCGTCCCAGTCCGCGACGTCGGCGCCGTTCGAAATCGCCTGGCCGCCGCTCGAACGGATCTCGTCGACGACTTCATCGGCGGGGCTGCCGCTCGCTTCACCGCCGTCGTTCGCAACGCCGAGGTCATTGACGACGACCTTCGCGCCCTGTCGCGCGAATTCGAGCGCGTGGGCCCGTCCGATTCCGCGTCCGGCTCCGGTGATGATGACGACGCGTCCTTCGCAGATCCTGCTCATGCTCTTCTCCAGATTCACTTGCCGGCGTCGGTTTCGGATCGCCGGAAGAATTCCTCGGGCCGCTGCTGCGCCCGATCTTCGACGCGAAGGCTACAGGCGTTCGATGATCGTGACGTTTGCCTGCCCGCCGCCTTCGCACATCGTCTGAAGGCCGTAACGTCCGCCGGTTCGTTCCAGCTCGTGCAGCAGCGTGGTCATCAAGCGAGCGCCGGTGGCCCCGAGCGGATGACCGAGCGCGATCGCGCCGCCGTTCACGTTGACTCGCTCGAGGTCGGCGCCGGTCTCCTTCTGCCATGCCAGCACCACGGATGCGAAGGCCTCGTTGATCTCGATCAGGTCGATGTCGGCGAGACTCATGCCCGTCTTCTCGAACGCGTAGGCGGTCGCGGGGATCGGCGCGGTCAGCATCCACACCGGATCCGCGCCCCGAACCGACAGGTGGTGGATGCGCGCGCGCGGCGTCAGGTCGAAGCGCTTCACGGCTCGCTCGGAGGCGATCAGCAGCGCAGCGGACGCATCGGCGATCTGGCTCGATACGGCCGCCGTGAGCCGTCCACCGTCGACGAGCGTCTTCAGCGTCGCCATCTTCTCGAGCGTGGATTCGCGCGGGGGTTCGTCCGTCGCGAAGTCACCGACGGGTACGATCTCGCGCTCGAAGCGTCCTGCGCGGATCGCGTTCAGTGCGCGCTCGTGGCTCGCCAGGGCGAAGATCTCCATGTCCTCGCGGCTGATGTCCCACTTCTCTGCGATCATCTCGGCCGAATTGAACTGCGAGACTTCCTGCGTCCCGTAGCGATCGACCCAGCCCTTCGAGCCCGAGAAGGGGTCGCTGAATCCGAACGCCTCGCCCGCGAGCATCGCGGCCGATATCGGAATCTGGTTCATGTTCTGGACGCCGCCCGCGATCACGATGTCGTTGGTTCCGCTCATCACCGCCTGGGCGGCGAAGTGAACCGCTTGCTGGGAGGATCCGCACTGACGGTCGATCGTCGTGCCCGGGACTTCTTCCGGTAGCCCGGCGGCCAGCCAGCAGGTGCGCGCGATGTCGCCCGCCTGCGGTCCGATCGTGTCGACGCAGCCGAAGACGACGTCTTCGACGTCGAGCGGGTCGATATCGTTGCGATCGACGATCGCGGACAGTACGTGTGCGCCGAGATCGGCCGGATGCATGCCCGAGAGGCTGCCCTTCTTGCGCCCGACCGGCGTGCGAACCGCGTCGATGATGTATGCCTCTGCCATCTGGGGCCTCCCTGCGTTCGTTTCGTCGCCCGCGCCGCTACTTCGTGACGATGACCGACGACCCGTGGCCGAACAGTCCCTGGTTGGCGGTGATCCCCGCCTTTGCGCCTTCCACCTGTCGCTTGCCGGCCTGACAGCGCAGATGCCAGGTGAGTTCGCAGACCTGTGCGATCGCCTGGGCGGGAACGGCTTCGCCGAAACAGGCGAGGCCGCCGCTCGGGTTCACCGGAACGCGGCCGCCGATCGTCGTGTCGCCATCGTTCAGCATCCGTTCGGCTTCGCCGGGTTTGCAGAGTCCGATGTTCTCGTACCAGTCGAGCTCGAGCGCCGCGGAGAGATCGTAGACCTCCGCGAGGGACATGTCTTCGGGTCCGATGCCGGCTTCCTCGTACGCGGCTGCTGCGATCGAGTCGCGGAAGGGCAGGTCGGGAACGGCGACGCTGTGGGCGGAATCGGTGGCCATGTTCGGCATCTCGATCACGGTGCTGGGGTAGCGCGGCGTGACCGTCGAGATCGCGGCGATCTTCACCGGATCGGTGGTGTGCTTGCGCGCGAACTCCATGCTCGAGAGCACGACCGCGGCACCACCGTCGCTGGTGGCGCAGATCTCGAACAGCCGCAGCGGATCCGCGACCATCGGCGAGTTCAACACCTCTTCTTCGCTGAAGGCCTTCTGGTAGCGTGCGTACTCGTTGGTGAGGCCGTGCCGGCTGTTCTTGACCTTGACCCTGGCAAAGTCGGCTTCGGTCGAGCCGTAGAGTTCCATGCGCCGGCGCGCATACAGGGCGAAGTAGGTCGGATTGGTCGCGCCCATCAGCCGGAAGCGAAGCCAGTCCGGATCGTCCCAGCGCTCGCCCGCATTCGGAGCCAGAAAGCCCTTCGGTGTGGTGTCGGCGCCGACGACGAGGGCGACATCACACAGGCCCGCGAGAATCTGCGCGCGTGCGGCATTCATTCCGGTCGCACCGGATGCACATGCGGCGTAGGAGGTCGCGACCCGCGCACCCGACCAGCCGAGCGCCTGGGCGAACGTCGCGCCGGCGACGTAACCCGGGTAGCCGTTGCGCACCGTCTCGGCTCCGGAGCAGAAGTCGACGTCGGTCCACTCGAGGCCTGCGTCCTTCAGCGCGGCCCGGCAGGCATGGAGGCCGTACTCGACGAAGTTTCGCCCCCACTTGCCCCAGGGGTGCATTCCCACGCCGAGTATTGCGACTTCGTTGCCCATGTCGTGATCTCCTGATGCGCGAAGCGCGTTCCGCTCCGGGCGCCGTCGCTCAATCGAGAAGCGGCTTCCACTTCCAGACGAGGTACTCGTTGTCGTCGTCTTCGTAGAGGGTTTCGAGCACGAGCTCGACGTTCATGCCGGCCTTCAACTGGCTGGCGTCGACGCCCTTGGCGACCTGGCCGAGAACGACCATCTTCTCCTCGCCGAGTTCGACGGCGGCGATGGTGTAGGGCTCGAACGGATCCGCGGCGACGTAGGGCTCCGGCGGCTGGTAGTAGTGTTCGGTGAACGACCAGATGGTGCCGGTGCGGCTGAGCGGCACCTCGTCGAAGTGGGTGCCGCTGCAGCTCGGATTGCGGCAGTACAGCGACTCCTTCGGGAAGAAGTAGCTCTTGCAGTCGCTGCACTGGCTTCCGAGCAGATGCGGAGCGCCGCCGCTGGCGCTGAACCACCCCTCGATCGCGGGAACCTGGTTCTTGGCCTGATTCATGCTGTTCCTTTCATCTGCGCCGTCGGACGAGCATACCGGAATCCACGCTTTGCTTCCGCCACTCGCCTAGACTCCAGGCGCGCTGTAACCGAATGTCGGGGCGGGAAATTTCCCATCGATGACGGCGTCGGCGACTCGCGCCCGATGCCACGCGCCCCGTCCCCAGGCGAGCTCCAACGACCAGGCACGACGCATCCACACGTGAAGGTCCTGCTCCCAGGTGTATCCGAGCGCACCGTGAACCTGCAGCGCGATCTTGGCGGCGGCGGTCGCGGCTTCGGAGGCCGCCACCTTCGCCGCCGAGGTGTCGACTGCGCGCGAATCGACCGCGTGCGCGACGGAGTAGGCGGCGCGGTGGACGAGCGCGCGCGCGTACTCGACGCGCACCTGGGCGTTCGCGAGCATGTGCTTGATCGCCTGGAAGGTTCCGATCGCAACGCCGAACTGCTTGCGTGTACACGCATAAGCGACCGCCATGTCGATCAGCCGTTGGCCGACACCGAGCTGCGCCGCCGCACACGCATAGGCTCCGCGGTCGAGAGCGGCCGCCCAGGCGTTCCGACCGACGTCGCTTTCCGCGATCTTCGTCGCTCCGGACGGGTTCCAGTCGACGCTGAACAGCCTCCGCGCGGGGTCGTTCGAGGGTTGTGCAAGCGCGCTCACCTCCGCAGCCGGGACTGCGTGGACCTCGTCGCCGTGCTGCAGCAACAGCAGGCCGGCGATGTGGGCGTCGGCCACGAACGGTGAGATCGCGGCGCCGACGGCGAGCGTCGCCCGCCCGGCCGCGACCTTCGGGAGCCATTCCGCGCGGAGTTCCGGGGGCGCCGCCTCCTCCAGCAATCGCACCCCTACCGAGGTCGTGTCGATCACCGGCCCCGGCACGGCCGCGCGGCCGGTCTCTTCGAGCAACAGGACCTGGTCGACCTCGTCCATTTCGAGGCCGCCGTGTTCTTCCGCGACCAACAGGCCGGGAACGCCGATCTCGGCGAGCTTGCCCCAGAATTCTTCGGAACGTCCGGTCTCCGTCTCCCACAGGCTGCGCACGAATGCGGTGGTGCACTCGCCTTCGAGGAACTCCCGGACGGTCCGTTGGAGCAGGAGCTGGTCTTCGCTGAAGTTGAATTCCATGCTATTTCCTGGGGAGTCCGAGGATGCGCTCGGCGATGATGTTCCGCTGGACTTCGTTCGTGCCGGCGTAGATCGGGCCCGAGAGGGCGAACAGAAAACCGTCGAGCCAGTCGCCGACACCTTCGGCCGCACTTGCACCGGGCAACAGCTCGGCTCGGGCGCCGAGCAGCCCGAGCGCGGTCTCGTGCATCGTGACGTCGAGTTCGGACCAGAAGATCTTGTTCAGGCTCGCTTCGGCGCCGATCTTGCCACCCGCGAGCAGGCGCGAAACCGTCTGGTAGGTGTTGAGCGTGTAGGCTTCCGCGTCCATCCAGCAGCGTGCGACGCTGTCGCGGAGGCAGGGATCGATCTCGTCTCCGTTCGCCTCGACTTCGCGATAGAGCTCGACGAGCTTGTGAGCCGTGTTCTGGAACCGCGCGGGACTCCGCAGCATGAGCCCGCGTTCGAAGCCCGCGGTTGCCATTGCAACGCTCCAGCCCTGTTCGGATTCACCGAGTCGATTCTCGAGCGGTACGCGCACATCGTCGAAGAAGACCTCGGCGAAGCCCGCTTCGCCATCGAGCTGTTCGATCGGCCGCACCGTGACACCCTCGGCGTCGAGTGGAACCAGGATGAAGGTGAGGCCCTTGTGCCGCTCCGAATCGGGGTCGGTGCGGAACATCCCGAACAGCCAGTCGGCGTAGGCCCCGCGCGATGCCCAGGTCTTCTGGCCGTTGATCACGTAGTGGTCGCCGTCGATCGCGGCGGTGGCCTGGATCGCGGCCATGTCGCTGCCCGCATTGGGCTCCGACCAGCCCTGCGCCCACACTTCCTCGGAAGACGCCATCTTCGGCAGGTAGCGAGCCTTCTGCTCCGGGGTGCCGTATTCCATGATCGTCGGGCCGAGCAGGAAGATGCCGTTCTGATTGACGCGACCGGGCGCGCCGGCGCGGTAGTACTCTTCCTCGAAGATCAACCACTCGAGCAGGTTCGCACCACGTCCGCCGTACTCGACCGGCCACGGCACCATCGCCCAGCCGCCCGCATTGAGTTCGAGCTCCCATTCGCGGTGGGCTCGAAAGCCCGCGGCGGTGTCGAGCGAGGGCAGGGGCTGCTTCGGAACGTGGGCCTCGAGCCACTCGCGGGCTTCGGCGCGGAATGCCTGCTGTTCGGAGCTGTAGCTGAGGTCCATTCGGGCGTCCTAGCTCTTGTCGTCGAAGCTGGCGTCCCGCTTTTCGACGAAGGCGTCGCGAGCTTCCTGCGAGTCGGGGGAGGTGTAGAGTTCGAGCGTGAATCCCTGCTCGAAGCGATAGCTCTTCTTGATGTCGAGCAATTCGATTCCGTTCATGCATTCCTTGGCGAGACGCATCGCCCTCGGGCTCTTCGACGCGATCGATTTCGCAATCGCGCGCGCGGCCCGCATCAGCTCGTCGCGCGGGCCGATCCACTCGAGTGCGCCGAGTCGGTAGGCTTCGGCGGCGTCGATCGGCTCACCCGTGAAGAGCATCTTGCGCACCTTCTGGATCGGGAACATTCGCATCAGGTGGGATGCGGCGCCGAGCGCGCCGCGATCGATCTCGGGCAGTCCGAAGCTGGCGTCGTCGGAGGCGACGATGATGTCGCACGAGCCCGCGAGCCCGATGCCCCCGCCGAGGACGTAGCCGTGGCAGGCGGCGACGACCGGAACCAGGCAGTCGTGGATCGCCGCGAACGCGTTCCAGCAGCCCGCGTTCACGCGGGTGATCAATGATCCGTCGGCGGCGAGTTCCTTGATGTCCGCGCCTGCGCAGAATCCCTTGCCCTTGGCGGCGAGGATGACGCAGCGCACATCGTCGTTCCGACCGAGATCGCCGATGGTCTCGGCGATCTTGTTCCAGCCGGCGCTGTCGGGTGCGTTTACGGGCGGGTGGTCGATGTAGACCTCGGCGACGCCACTCTCTATCACCACGGATACGGACATGGACTTTCCTCAGTTGGCGAGTGCGGCGAGCGTGCGCTCGGCCTCGCTGATGATGTCGCTTACGAGTCGTTCACACGTCGGCATGTCGTCGATCACTCCGGCGACCGAACCGCTCGGCAGATAGCCGTGCACCGGGTCTCCCTCGTCCATCGCCTTCTTGGCGAGCATCGGGGCGTTTGCGGCCATGATCATCTGTGAGCGGCTGAGCCGTTCGTTCCTGCGCATCGACAGTGCCGATCGAAGCAGATCGGATGTGGAGGCACCCGAGACCCTGCGAAATTGCAGACCGCTGCGCAGCGCGACGAGCAGCAGCCGGAACGGACTGCTCGATTCGAGCTGCCGGACCAGTTCGTTCATCACGACTCGCTGCGGCATGCCGTCGACCTGCGAGGTCACGATCACGTCCGTGACGGCGGCCTTCAGGTAGCGGTCGGTGGTCGCCTTCGGGACGGGGCTCTCGGCGGTCATCAGGAAGCGGGTTCCCATCGCGATACCGGCGGCTCCGAAGGCGAGTGCGGCGACGAGTCCGCGTCCGTCGCGGAAACCACCGGCCGCGATGACGGGGACGTCGACTGCGTCGACGGTTGCGGGCGTGAGCAGGGAGGTCGGCACCACCCCCGTATGCCCGCCGCCCTCGCCACCCTGCATGATGATGGCGTCCGCCCCGAGTTGCTGCGCCTTCACCGCGTGCTTGACCGCGCCGCACGTCGGGATGCACACGACGCCGGCGTCCTTGAGCTTCTCGATCAGCTCGCCCGAGGGAGCCCGATTGTATCCCGCGGCCTTCACGCCCCCCTGGATGATGGCATCCGAGATCACGTCGGCGCCCGGTGCGTCCATCAGGAAGTTCACACCGAAGGGTTTGTCGGTGAGCGCACGGACCTTCTCGATCTCTCCGGCGACTTCCTCCGGACGAATGGTGGCGGCCGCGAGGAACCCCATTGCGCCCGCATTGCTGGCGGCCGCAACCAGCGGCGGCGTCGCGACCCAGCCCATCCCCGTCTGGATGATCGGATATTCGATCCCGAGGAGTTCGCAGAGCTTGGTGTGGAGTGCGGACGTCAAGGGGGGACCTCACGTTCGTCGGGGTGTCGTGCGCATTCGCCGGATCGACCGGATGAAGGAATCAGTCCTTCACTTCCCTGGCGCCGAACCCGTTCGGGTCCAGTACTTCGCGGAGGATCGTCAATTCTTCGTCTGTCGGCGCTCGCGTCTCGGGAACGTCGCCGTCGATCACGAGCTCGAATCCGGTGTTCTCGACGACCTCGTCGACCGTCACTCCCGCGTGGACCGACGCCAGTCGCATGCGGTGGTCGGGGGAGTCGAAGTCGAAGACTCCCAGGTTCGAGACGACCCGGCGAATCTCGTGGAAGCGCGAAGCGCGTTCGCCGAGCGCTGCGGCGCGGTCGTAGCCCACCCCGGAGACCACATCGACCTTCTCGACGAACACCTTGGTGCCGTGATTCGGCACCCAGTAGCTGGTCGGGTGATTGATGGTGTTCCCCGGGGCTCCGCGCATGCCGAGCAGCTGGGCCTTGGGCTTCCGGTAGTCGCCGATGCACGCGATGTTCTGGTTTCCGAACCGGTCGATCTGGGTCGCGCCCATCATCACGTGGCGCCGCCCCGACCAGAGGCAGTCGAAGACCGAGCGGTAGGGCAGGTAGCTTTCCACGACCGGTTCCGGCCCTTCGGCGCCCCCGACCGGTTGAACGGTCGCCACGATCGATGCGACGCCGTCGGTGAGCAGCAGGTCGGGCTCGAACGTCAGCTTGGCGAGACGCGCGCCGATCGCCGGCAGGTTTCCGATGGGGCTGACCAGGATCTCGCCATCGCCGCGGAAGGTCTCGGCGATCGCGATCGCACAGGCCTCGGCTCGTGTGAACCTCTTCATCGCGCCTTCACCGCCTTCTGGTACTCGGCTTCGCTCGCCAGATCGAGGTAGCGCGCCTTGAACTCCTTCCAGGCCTCGGGATCCTTCGCGGTCGCCGCATACTCCTTCTGGAAGACTTCGTCTCGCCCGTAATCGGGCGGACATTCGGTGAAGTGCGCGCCGCCGGGCGCTTCGATCACGCCGTCGACCATCGTGCGATTGATCTTCAACGTGTGCAGCGAGCCTTGCGAGAGCAGGTCCCGGGTCGGCACGATCCTTTCGCAGGACATGAAGCGGCGCTTCGCAGCCAGGCAGAAGAGGTCGTCGAAAAAGAAATCCGGGCCCAGGAACTGCCCGTTGCCGCCCTCGTCGGCGCGGTTCATGTGGATCAGGGCCACGTCGAGTTCGAGTGCCGGCATTGCGACGAACTCTTCGCCGTCTTCGTAGGGCGACTTCACGAGCTTCAGCTGGGGATTGTACTCGAGCACGTCGGAGCCGAGGCCCGCGCGAGTCGGCAGGAACGGCAGTCGGTTCGCGGCCGCATACAGTCCCCACTGGAACATGCCCTCGTCGAGCTCGACCGCCTCGATCGAAGCGGTCTGGCGCGCCACGCGGAAGTGTGGTTCGAGCGGAATCGAATCCAGCGAGACGAAGCCGTAGATCACCTTCGCGACCTTGCCGGCCGCACACAGGAGTCCGATGTCGGGGCCGCCGTAGGAGACGAGGGTCAGATTCTCGAGTTCGGAGCGCAGGATCTCGCGGACGAGCGACATCGGCTTGCGGCGGGATCCCCAGCCTCCGATACCGATGGTCATCCCGCTTCGGAGTTCGGAGACGACTGCGGCTTCGGTCGTGCGCTTGTCCACTTTCCTCTCGTGCGCGGTGCGCCGTGCGTCC
>Ga0055476_10000364_pt1 | contig 11677 bp, 8 predicted proteins | sample Muzzi_CordC_D2_FD_57682 | JGI IMG/M metagenome (GOLD analysis project Ga0055476, IMG submission 57682) | Wetland microbial communities from San Francisco Bay, California, USA, that impact long-term carbon sequestration - Muzzi_CordC_D2 | ecosystem: Environmental > Aquatic > Marine > Wetlands ... | reverse complement strand
GCTCGCGGGCGTCTTGCCGGCGAGAGGCTGGAAGATGTGGAGATCCTGTTCCGGGCCTTACCGAAGTCCCATGGCGGACGACACTTCGGATCGCGACTGCTCTTCGAGTCAGATGGCCGACTGTTGATTACGCTTGGTGAACGCGGGGAGCGCACGCGCGCTCAGGACCTAGGCGATCACGCCGGCTCTGTTATCCGTATCAACGACGACGGCAGCGTCCCCGAGGACAATCCCTTCGCGGCAATGCCCGGAGCAAAACCGGAAATCTACACCTACGGAAATCGAAACGTGCAGGGCATCGCACTCGACCCCACTTCGGGACGCGTATGGGCCCATGAGCATGGCCCCCAGGGTGGAGATGAGGTCAATATTCTCGCCGCCGGGCGCAACTATGGCTGGCCAGTCATAACCTACGGGCGCAATTACGTCACCGGTACGGCTATCGGAGAGGGGACGCACAAAAAGGGCATGGAGCAACCGCGTCACTACTGGACACCATCCATCGCGCCTTCGGGCATGACGCTGTACACCGGCGACAAATTTCCCGCCTGGCGCGGGAACTTGTTCGTCGGAGCGCTCAAGTACCGGTTGCTGGTGCGTCTCGAGGTGCGCGATGAGGACATTGTTCACGAAGAGCGCATGCTGGAAGATGTCCTCGGACGCATCCGCGACGTACGCACCGGCCCGGACGGCTACATATACTTACTAACCGACGACTCCGAAGGCGTACTCGCAAGACTGGAACCCGCATAGAGCCCATAATCAGTACAACTGCATCTGAGCCGGAGTCCCCGCCCCCTCGTCTCGAGGGGCCGGGACAGGGTGGGGGTGTCGACAAGGAGCGCTCAACGAAGCCGCCGAATCAGTAACCCATATGCCAGACATTATCCTGCATCACTACCCTCAGTCGCCGGTGGCGGAAAAAGTGCGGATTGTGCTCGGCATGAAGAATGTGCCGTGGCGCTCGGTGCTGATTCCGCGTCTGCCGCCCAAGCCGGACCTGATGCCCCTTACCGGCGGATACCGGCGTACGCCGGTTCTTCAAGTGGGCGCTGATATTTACTGCGACAGCCAATGCATCATCCGGGAACTGGAACGGCGCTGTCCGCAACCGACGCTCTTTCCCAATGGCGCGGCGGGCTTGCCGTGGGCACTGAGCCGTTGGACCGACGGCGCACTGTTCACCCTGGTCGTTGGTGTGGTCATGAGTGCGCAAGCCGATGAGCTTCCTGAGGATTTCGCCAACGATCGCGGCAGGCTCTACTTTGGACCGAACTTCGACTGGCAGGCGCAGAAGAAAGTGCTTCCACACACGCTGGCGCAAATTCGCGCGCAATTCGGTTGGATCGACGAACGTTTGTCCGGCAACCGGGACTTCATTCTCGGCACGGAACCGGGTTTGCCCGACGCGCTGTGCTATCACGTCGTGTGGTTTTTACGTGGACGGTACTTGGGCGGGCCGGCGCTGCTCGCTCAATTCTCTAATCTCGTGGCATGGGAAGAACGCGTGGCAGCCATCGGCCACGGTCATCCCGAGGACCTGGACTCGAAAGAAGCGCTGGCGATCGCTCGTTGCGCAACCCCGCAAAGCACCGAGCAAAGAGATGATGACGATCCCCAGGGGCTTGCGCCCGGCCAAATGGTCGCCGTAGCGCCTGATGTGGACGGCGGCGATCCAGCGGTCGAGGGGCGGATCGTCAGTGTCAGCCTGGACCATGTGGCAATCTCCCGGCAGGACGCCGAGGTCGGGGATATTGTCGTGCACTTCCCCCGGGTCGGATACCGCGTAGCATCGCTCGCGTAATCGCGGCGACGTGAAACTTTTCGGCAAACCCTATGAAGCGCACCTCCTCGCTGTAATTGTTCTTTACCTTCTCGGTTTCGCCGTCTACCTGAACAGTTTTTCCGTTCCCTTCATATTCGACGACTATCCCAATATTCTCGACAACCCGTCTATTCGCATGACGGCGGTCGATTTCGACAATCTTCACGCGGCGGCCGTCGAGAGCCACGCCAGCCGGCGCCCGATCGCCAATGTCAGCTTCGCGCTCAACTACCTCGCCGGTGGATACGATGTCAAAGGTTATCATCTGGTCAACATTCTCATTCACGTCGTCAATGGCGTGCTGGTTTATTTTGTCTGCTTGATATTGTTGAACAGGAATCAAGCACTAGTGGGCCAACGAACGGCGTCATCTCGACGCATGCGTCTGGTGGCGCTGTTGGCGGCGGCAGTTTTCATTGCTCATCCCGTTCAAGTCCAGGCAGTGACCTACATCGTGCAACGAATGACCAGTATGGCAACGATGTTCTACTTGATGTCCCTGCTGCTTTATCTGCTCGGCCGGCAACGAGAGGATTGGCCGGGGCGGGGCGCGTACTGGTCGGCCGCGTTCGCCCTTTGGTTACTCGCCCTCCACAGCAAGGAAATCGCCGCCACACTGCCGATTGTCCTCGTCATGATCGAGTACTTCCTTTTTCGTGGCTCCCGCAAGGCCTGGGCTGGACTACACCCCGGGGTATTGTTGTTCTCGCTCATGGCAAGTATCGGTGTCGTGTTTCTCTACCTCGGCAGCGATCCTGGCGCCAGCATTGCCGCCCAGTACACTGAACACGGCATCACTCCCGGTGAGCGCTTGCTGACGGAGCTCCGCGTAGTGGTTTTTTACTTGAGCTTGTTGGTGCTTCCGCTTCCGTCGCGATTGAGTCTGGAACACACCTTTGCCGTTTCTCACGGGCTAACCGATCCCATATCGACGCTCATAGCCGCCACCTTTCTGCTCGCGTTGATTATCACCGCCGCGCGCCTTTGCCGCCGTCATCCGATTCTGTCTCTCTGCATCACGTGGTTTTTGATTACGCTTTCCATAGAGTCGTCGTTCATAGGACTGGAGCTTGCCTTCGAGCACCGGCTTTATTTGCCGATGTTTGGCTTTGCCCTCGCCACTGCTTATTTGTTCTCTCTCACACCGGTGCGCCACCGCACCATCGCGATAGGCTTTGGCGGTGCGATGGTCGTAGCTCTCGCGGCGGCATCGATTGCCCGCAATACCGACTGGCAGGATGCGGCCGTGCTTTGGGCCGACACGGCATCCAAAAATCCGAGCAGTTACCGCGCGCAAAACAACCTGGGGCGCGCGCTCATGCAGCAAGATAAGCACGAGCAGGCCGAGCACGCATTCAATGAAGCGCTTCGCCTCAACCCGCAGTATCCAGAGCCCCACAACAACCTTGGCAGTTTGCACGCTCGGGCGGGACGTTTCGACCAGGCATATGCGCACTTTGCCGCTGCAATCGAGTTGAATCCCCGGTATGCCCAAGCGTTCAACAATCTCGGTGTCGCCCTGCTCAATCAGGGACTGGCGCAAGAGGCGGCGCTGCAACTTGCCGAGGCCCTGCGCCTGGCACCGCGCTATGCCAAAGCTCATGCGAATCTTTCGGTGGCACTTTTGCGCCTGGGTGAGATGCAGACCGCGTGCCGGCACTACCGTATGGCATTGGAACTCGATCCGGCGGCCACTCTGCCGCAAACCGTGCCGGGCCGATGTGGCCAAGATTCCAATGCAAACTGATGCGAAGTATGATGCCGGTCTTATTGAAGTATGATGCCGGTCTTATTCAGGCTGCAAGGCGAACGAGGAGAACCCCTTGAGCGCAATTGAACTGTATACCTGGGCAACCCCCAATGGCCGCAAAGTATCCATCATGCTGGAGGAAGTCGGGCTGGCCTACAACGTGCATCCCATTGATATTTCTAAAGACGAACAGTTCCAGGAGCATTTTCTGGCGATTGCGCCGAACAATCGCATTCCCGCGATCGTCGATCCCGATGGTCCCGACGGCGATGCGTTGAGCCTGTTCGAATCCGGCGCGATTCTCATCTATCTCGCAGAAAAATGCGGCAGTGATCTTTTCCCGAGTAGCGGAACTGCGCACTTTCGCACCCTCGAGTGGCTGATGTGGCAGATGGGCGGAGTTGGTCCCATGATCGGTCAGGCACATCACTTCCTGTTCAAACCGAAAGTGGACGTGCCTTACGGCAAAAAGCGCTATCACGATGAAACCCACCGTTTGTACAAAGTCATGAACAAACGCTTGGATGAAGTCGCCTATCTTGCGGGCGCAAACTACAGCATTGCCGACATCGCAACCTATCCCTGGGTAGCGCGCTTTCCACGCCATCAGGTGGACCTCGGCGAGTATCCGAGTGTGAAGCGCTGGTTCGACACCATAAGCGAGCGACCGGCCGTCGAGAAGGGAATGGCAGTCCCCTTTCTCAACTAAGGCCTATCCAATCGCCGCGAGCGGCCAATGGTCACGGCACTGAATCCAATCGTGCCCGGGATTAGGGCCATATGAACAAAAGACGTGTTTTCGAAAAACATAATCGGCAAACGTATAACCTAATTTAGCGCCCTGATTTCAAAAGCTTAGGTTTGACCGAATGACGTGGAATCGGGCCTCGCGTGCCCATTGGCACAAAGCTTGAAGGTTTTCTCAATCGAGGCGCGAGAATCCACTAGCCAGAGCCTCGACTCACAGGCTACGCTACTAATAGTTGGCGTCGGGAAGGCCCTGGAGCCGCGATTTCCCCCCGGCATGAGCGCCGGGACCGGCCCCGGCGTCTGGCAAGCACGTCGCGGCTGCATCGACTGGGTCTCGCCGGTTTCTCCCCGGGAAGGGCTTCGCGGCGTCACCTGCGTATTGCTGCCGCTAAGGTATTTTCGCTGGCCGAGCGTGCGAAAATGCGTGTACTGCAAGAAAGGCCTGTAACGAAGGGCCTGTAGAAAAATAATCCACATTATGTTCGAGAGGATTGTCGACTAACGTGGCACTGCAAGATTTGACCGCCAACAGGGATCCCCTTCCCCGAACCACGACGCACAGGTTTGCGAGACTCGACGCCCGCTTTCGTCGCTCCCTGCTCAAATTACCTTTGGTCCTCAACTCCGTCGGTGGTTTTGCTATCGCCGTTGCAACGGTATTCCTGGTCGTCGCGAATTTTACCGATCACGAAATGCTCAAGGCCTTCTGGTTGGGCGCCTTTACCACTACTTTGCTCGGCTCGGTTTCATTACTCGGTGCAACGAAGTTCGCGGCAATCAGGGCAAGTAGGCGCGGTCTGCGCTTGCAGCGCGCTCACGACGAAATGCTGCGCCAGCTCGTGGACGCATCACCCGCCATGGTGTCATACGTCGACAGCGATGGGCGCTTCCGGTTGACCAATCGTGCTTTCGAAAACTGGCTTGGTTCCAATCGCAATGAACTCTATGGCCGCCACTTGCGCGATGTACTGGGCGAACGACCCTTTGAAGCCATTCGTGGCCACTTCGAACGCGCCCTGAAAGGCGAATCCGTTCGTTTCGAGCGCCTTATCGCGACGTTGGATGGCGGCATCCGTTATGTCGACAGCATCTTGACGCCACATTTTGGTGACAAGAACCAGGTCAAAGGTATTTTCGAGATGATCGTCGACATCACGGATCGTAAACGTATGGAGGAAGTGCTCCGCGACAGCGAAGAACGCCACCGCGCGCTGGTTGAGAATTCTCCAGTTTGCATTCTCGAAATGAATCTAGGCGGTCACTTGGAGACGCTGAACCTTGCAGGCCGAACGATGATCGGAGAAGACGATCGATCCCATGTGTTCGGTCTGTCTTTTGTCGATATCGTCGCCCCTGCCGACCGGCCGCGCATTGCCGAGTTGCTCGATCGGGTGCGAGCGGGAGAAGCGACTCAGGCAGAATTTGGAGCGCTGATCGACAAGGAACGACGCGTATTCTCCGCGAGCTTCCTACCGCTGCGCAGTCCTGATGGCAAAGTGCAGAAACTCATGGGTGTCATGCAGGATATTACCGATGCGAACATGCTTGCAGACGAGCTTTCCTATCAGGCCAGCTACGATGCGCTGACGGGCCTGGTCAACCGGCGCGAATTCGAGCAGCGCCTGGAGCGGGTGCTCGAAACTGCGGGCGTAGAAGACACCGAGAATGCTTTATGTTATCTCGACCTCGACCAGTTCAAGGTGATAAATGACACCTGTGGACATATTGCGGGTGACGAACTTCTTCGTCAGATCGCCGCGGTACTGCAGGCGAATGTCCGTCAACGCGACACGCTCGCTCGACTTGGTGGAGACGAGTTTGGTGTGCTCATGGAACGCTGTTCTCTGGATCAGGCAATTCGAGTCGCGAATAAGCTGCGCAGGAAGGTTGCGGACTTTCGCTTTGTATGGGCACAGAGAAGTTTCGGTGTCGGTGTCAGCATCGGGATCGTGCCGATCGATCAAAACAGCGAAAAGATGTCTGCCGTCATGAATGCGGCCGACAACGCCTGCTACACCGCGAAATACAAAGGACGCAATCGCGTTCATGTTTATCGCCGAAGTAACACCGACCTCGTAAGGCGTCACGGGGATGCGGAATGGGTTGTTCGCGTTGAAAAGGCCTTAAAAGAAAATAGCTTCGAATTGACCTACCAGTCGATACTACCGGTTGATCCAACCAGCGGCAGGTCCGAAAAGGGCGAGCATATCGAGCTGCTACTGAGATTGCCCGGTGACAGCGGCCAAACGGTTCCTCCGGGAGCGTTTCTACCGGCCGCCGAGCGTTACAATCTTTCTACACTCATTGATCGCTGGGTCCTAACCAACGCCCTCGCCTGGTTCGCCGATAACCCCAAGGCGCTGGAGCGCGTTGCGGTCTGCTCCATCAACCTTTCCGCGCAGTCGCTGGTTGATCTGAAATTCATGAATTTTGTTTGCGACGCCCTGGAAGCAAACTCATTGCCGGCGCGGATGCTGTGCTTTGATATCAACGAGTCGGTCGCCATTGCCAATTTAACCGACGCCACCCGGTTCATGGGTACTCTAGGCAAGCTCGGCTGCCAATTCGCCCTCGATGATTTCGGGAGTGGGCACTCCTCGTTCGCCTATTTGAAAACCCTGCCGGTGGATTATCTGAAGATCGACGGTGTATACATAAAGGGAATCGCAGAGGATCCACTTGATTTTGCCATCGTCCGCTCCATTCACGATGTCGGTCAGATCATGAAAAAGCGCACCATCGCGGAGTCTGTGGAATCGGAGCAGGTGGCCGAGAAGTTACGTGAGATCGGCATTGACTACTATCAGGGATATTACCTGGCCAGGCCCAAGCCCATAGAAGAGCTCGCGCGGTGAATTGAGTATACTATCGAGCGATGTTCCGAGTTCGTTGTTTCGCCGGCCCGTCCATTCAGTATGTCTTCAGCGTCGGCATCTCCGGAGCCCGAGCGGCTGGACGCGCTTTATGAATGTCTGCGCGAGCACGGTGTTACCCAACTCTACAATGTCCCCGACGCCGGACAAAAAGCACTCATAAACCGCGCCTTGGCTGGCCCCGAGATGAACGCCACTGCCCTCGCGATGGAAGAGGAAGGGGTCGCCATGCTTGCCGGCGCCGATCTGGACCCGGCAGCCTGCAGAAATCGGCTCCGGAGCGCGCTGCCCGGCAAACCCTGAAGGAGGCGACCCTTGTTCGAGCTGGCCTGGCCGTGGATACTTTTGGCAATTGCATTGCCCCTGGCGGTGATATGGTTGCTTCCGGCCGCCAACAGCTCCGCGCCGGCGCTACGGATTCCGTTTTTCCTGCAGGTAGCGGCATGGTCTGATGAACATGGCGTGCACGGGCAGCGGTGGCGTTTACTCATTGCCTGCTGTGCGTGGGCTTTGTTGGTAGTAGCGGCGGCCAGGCCGCAATGGATTGGTGATCCCGTGGCTTTGCGCATCAGCGGCCGAGACCTGATGCTCGCGGTGGATCTCTCCGGCAGCATGAAGCGACGGGACATGCAGATTGGCAAGGAATGGGTAACCCGGCTCGAAGTGGTCAAACGGGTCGCCGGGGAATTTATCGAGCGCCGCGACGGCGATCGGATTGGACTGATATTGTTCGGCACCCGGGCCTACCTGCAAGCGCCGCTGACATTCGATCGGCCAACGGTGCGCACACTGCTCGAGGAGTCGGTGATTGGTCTGGCTGGCGAACAAACGGCTATCGGCGACGCTATCGGGCTCGGCGTAAAGCGCTTGCGCGATAGGCCTGCACAAAATCGTGTGCTCGTTTTGCTCACTGACGGGGCCAATACCGCCGGCGAGGTAAATCCCATGGACGCGGCGCGCTTTGCCGCCAAGCTCGGCCTCAAGATCTACACCATCGGTGTCGGCGCCGATGTGGCCATGATGCGGCGCTTGTATGGAACGGCGCGCGTCAATCCGTCGGCGGATTTGGACGAACCCACGCTGGCCGCCATCGCTCGCGCCACGGGCGGGCGTTATTTCAGAGCGCGGCAAACCGATGAGCTGGTGGATATTTATCGAACGCTCGATGAATTGGAGCCGGTGATCGGCGACGAGGAACAATTTCGGCCAAGAACCGAGCTTTTTTACTGGCCCCTGTCGCTGGCGCTGTTCATCGCCGTCAGCCTGCTGGCCAGTGGCCTGCGGCATCTGCTGTTATCGGCGCGTCAGGCGCAACGCCAAGCCCATGGATGAGTTTCATTTCATCAGGCCTCTTTGGCTGATCGCCCTGCCCCTCGGTCCACTGCTGGCCTGGAGCCTGTGGCGGCGCTCCCATGAGGGCGTGCAATGGCGCTCGGTATGCGACCCCCACTTGCTTCCCCATTTGCTGGTAGCGCCCGCCGCGGCCAAGCACAAGTGGCCGTTCTGGATATTGATGACGGCAATTAGCGTCGCGCTGCTGGCCCTTGCCGGACCCGCCTGGGAACGGCTCGAGCAGCCCGTATACCGGGCCCTCAACGCGCGCGTCGTGGTTCTGGATTTATCGCGTTCCATGGACGCCGCGGATTACCAACCGTCGCGCTTGACGCGCGCGCGCTTCAAAGTCGTCGACATTCTACGGCGTAGCCGCGATCGCCCCGTGGGACTGGCCGTATTCGCCGGCGACGGATTCATCATCACGCCGCTGACCGAAGATGCCAACACCCTCATCAGCTTATTGCCGGCGGTTAACACCGACATCATGCCCGTTCAGGGCAGCCGCGCGGACCTCGGCCTGGAGGCTGCCGCCCGCATGCTGGAACGGGGCGGCGCTCGCCGCGGCGAGGTCATATTGATCACCGATGGCGTAAAGGGCCAACGCGCGGAAATCCAGGCCGCGGATCTGCATGCGGCGGGCTTCCGGATTTCGGTGCTCGCGGCCGGCACACCGGAAGGTGGCCCGATACCGGTGCCCGGCGGTGGATTTTTCAAAGAGCTCAAGGGCGGCATTGTCATCGCGATGACCGACTACGATACGCTGCGCGCCATTGCCCGCGCCGGTGGTGGGCGATTCGCGCCGCTCAGCAACGATGACAGCGATATTGACTACCTGCTCTCCTACGATGTCCCGCAACCCCTGGACTTGGATGCTCAGGCCACCGAACGCACATCGGAAGTGTGGCGGGACCGTGGGCCCTGGTTGCTGCTCGTCCTGCTACCCCTGGCCGCCCTGTCCTTCCGGCGCGGCTGGCTTGTGCTAATACCGCTCACGGTAGCCGTGGCGCCGGGACCGGCGCGGGCGGTCACGTGGGATGATTTGTGGGCCCGCCCGGACCAGCAGGCGGCGGCGGCATTGCGCGATGGCAACCCCGCGCAAGCCGCCAGCGTCGCACCGGATCCGCTTTGGAAGGGCGGAGCACTTTACCGGCAAGGAGAATACGAGGATGCCGCCGACACCTTCGCCGGCAGCGAAGAGATCGCGGCTCATTACAACCGCGGCAATGCGCTCGCCAGGGCTGGCCGCCTGGCCGAAGCCCTGAGCGCCTATGACGTGGTGCTGGAGGCGGCGCCGGCGCATGCGGATGCGCTGCACAATCGCGCCTTGGTCGCGCGCCTCATGGAAGAGCTTCGCCAGCAATCGCAGCAACAACAACAGGAGTCGGGAGGCCAGAGCCAGGAAGGCGACGGCGCCCGGCAAAACGGCGCGTCGCCAGACCCGCAGGATCAGGAACCCATGGACAAGAGCCAGGACCCTGCCAACAGCCAGGATGCCGGCGGGCGTGACGATCCCGGGCCGGCCCAGACAAGGGATGCGCGACAAGCACCCAGGATGCCGCCCCTGAGCGCCGAGGAACAACAGGCAATGGCCCAGTGGTTACGCCGTATTCCCGACGATCCGGGGGGACTGCTGCGGCGCAAGTTTGAGCTCGAATACTCGAGGCGCCGCCCGGAGCGCCCACAGGGCACCGACGTCTGGTAGGGGGTTGCAGCCCGGGTCGCCGCAGTCCGCTGCCGGGGTGCTCACCCAGGGCTCACGGAGCCCTTGCCTAAGCGCCGCCACTGGCGTTAGTCTGGCCAACCCGGCCCTCCACAGGCTCGGCGATGGTACCCATAACAGCAAAAAATAAACGGGTCCTGATCTATAGCCACGACAGCTTCGGATTGGGCCATTTAAGACGCTGCCGAAAGATCGCTCACTCTCTGGTGGCGCGGCGCAAGGCGGCGTCTGTTCTAATCCTGTCCGGATCGCCGATTATCGGTAGCTTCGATTTTCGTACCCGCGTCGATTTCGTGCGCATTCCCGGAGTCATCAAGCTTCGCAATGGCGAGTACTCATCGCTCAGCCTGCACATGGACATCTCAGAAGTGCTGGAAATGCGCGCGGCCATCATCCGCCACACCGCCGAGGTTTTCGCCCCGGACTTATTGATCGTCGACAAGGAGCCACTGGGGCTGCGAGGTGAAATTTACGAAACCCTGAGAATCATGAAGGCCGCCGGCACCCGTCTGGTTCTGGGACTGCGCGACATCATGGATGACCCGGACGCCCTAGCGGCGGAATGGGAACGCAAGAATCCACACCAGGCCCTGGACGAGCTCTACGACGATATTCTCGTCTACGGATTGCCGGAAATCTGCGATCCCCTGGCGGGCATCGCCGTGTCCGAGCGCACGCGGGCAAAAGTCATCTATACCGGCTATTTATCAAGCGAAATCGTCGGTCCCTCGGACAGTGTGCAGACCGACCCCTGGCAGGGCCGGCCCTACATTCTGGTGACCCCGGGTGGTGGCCGCGACGGTGAAGATTTGGTGGACTGGGTATTGTCGGCTTATGAAGCCGAGCCACGGTTGCCGCAGGCCGCGTTGATAGTCTTCGGCCCGTTCATGCGCCCGAAACGCCGCGCGCGCTTTCTCAAGCGCATCGAGCGGCTCGAGCAGGTGCGCGCCATCACATTCGATACGCGCCTCGAGCGCCTGATGGCGGGGGCAACAGGAGTGGTCGCCATGGGCGGATACAACACCTTTTGCGAAATACTGACTTTCGACAAGCGCGCCATTCTGGTGCCGCGCCGGCATCCGCGCGCCGAGCAGTTCATCCGGGCGGCGAGCGCTGAACGCCTTGAACTGGTGCGCATGCTGAGCGACGTGAAAGGCAGGCAGCCCGAACGCATGGTGGAAGCACTGCGCGGGTTGGCATTTCAACCGCTACCATCCGAGGCCGTATTGCCCGGACTCATGGACGGCTTGGACCGGATTCATGAACTCACCGAACGCTGGTTGGCCGACGATTGTGAACCTCGGAGAATTGCTCTCGCGTGAGTGCGATGCATTCAGTCCCAACTATGCGGCGCGTTGGCGAACCATGATGCGACTTCTCAATTGTACGCGCTCGAGCCTGTTCGCATTTCTCGCTCTCACCAC
>Ga0055476_10000362_pt1 | contig 11722 bp, 11 predicted proteins | sample Muzzi_CordC_D2_FD_57682 | JGI IMG/M metagenome (GOLD analysis project Ga0055476, IMG submission 57682) | Wetland microbial communities from San Francisco Bay, California, USA, that impact long-term carbon sequestration - Muzzi_CordC_D2 | ecosystem: Environmental > Aquatic > Marine > Wetlands ... | reverse complement strand
GCGCCATGGCGCTGCGGCGCTGATGCGCCGAACCAGGCGCAGCTATTCTGTTTTTCCCGCCTGCTCGCAGCGATACGCGTTCCATGTTCGCGCATCGAACACGCCATCGATTGGACCAGGGTCGCATCCAAGCGCCTCGAGGCGGACCTGTTCGCTGCGCACGCGGGCCGCGGCATCGTCGAGCACGCGGCTCAGATCCCGTGCGCGAATGGCGAGGCCATAGACGTCGGACTGCAGCACACCTACGGCCATGCCGATGACGTCGCCATCGCGATTCAGAATAGGACCACCGCTTATGCCTGGATTGAGCGCCGTATCGAGTTCGAGCACATTCTCGGTGACACGGCGCACGAAGCCGGTCACCCCCTGGGGCACCGCCCTGCCGTCCTCCAGTCTGGAAAACGGATAGCCGAGTGCCAATGCCTCGTCGAGTGACTCCACCTTATGCCCTGCCATGGCCAGGCTGACGACAGGCTTATCGAAGTGCATCAGTTGGTACACGGCGACATCATCGGATCCCGGAACGGGAACAGGGATGGTGACAGCACCGATAGGCGCTTCGACCCATTCTTCGGTGAACGTCATGGGCGGAGAGTAAAGGTGGCGCAAGGCTCGTTCCTCGGAACGGCTGCTCCACGCTGTCTCGGCATCGAAGCGGCGGATCGCCGATGCGGGGTCGCCTTCGAGAACCCGATCGTCGGTGGTCCAGGCGCTCCACACAACCGTCTCCTCTCGTACTTTGACCAGCCCAAGGCTCACCAGCACCTGCAGATCCCGATCGTAGTGCCATGGAAAGAACACGTGCCGGGCGCCGAGAGCAAGACCGCCATCGGAGATGAAAAAGCCGCTGCCGAAGCTTTGCTGAGTTACAACCTCGGACTCCCGGGTCCATTCGATATCGTAAGTTGTGCGGATAAAGAGCGCCGCGCCGCGCGCATCTTGAAGCACGCGTTTAAAACGCGCACCGGCCGGCTCGATGCCCTCGAGCCGCGCACCGACGGACTGAATCAGCCGCTCCTCGACACGTTTGAACTCCTGGTAGGCACCCACCATGCGATCTTCGAGCTCCTGCCTGAGTGCCGCCACTTCGGCACGGGCATCCGCCTGCAGGCGTGCCCTGGCTTCGACGTCGCGTTCGGAAATGCGCTCGAGTTCGGTCCGGGCGCGCTCGGTGAGCGCCGCGAGCTGCAATTCGAACTCGGCGCGAATAGCCCGCGCGGACACCGACTGAGCCTGCTTGACGTCTCGGATGGCAATCGCGAACTCACCCTGGGTGGTGGTGAGGCGTTGCTCGACCTCCCGGAGACTTTTGCGCGCGCGATCGACATCGGATTCCGCCTGGCGCAGGCGCTGTTCAGTGAACTCGAGCTGCGTCTGCGCACCCTCCAGGCTGTAGTAGAAATAGACGCCGTAGAGCACGCCCGCCATCGCCAACACGAGCACGACGAAGGCGAGATTGCGCGGGCGCAGCAACCAGGGCGCGCCGGGCTCCACCACGAGACGGTAGCGGCGTCCACTGCGCCGGTCGAACACTTCCACGCGGCTGCCCGGCCTGATGTCTTGGGACGCACCCGTCAGCGCATGGCCGTCGACGAGAATTTCCACACGGTCGTCGCGCTCGGCGGGATCGGTGGGCGTCCAGATTCGGAATGGACCATTGGCCCGCTCCAGATTGCATATCACCTCGGGTCCGGCCTCGCCGTCCAGGCGCAACTCACAATGCTCTCCGTATCCGAGGCGTAGCGAGTCCTCGAACTCGAGCCTGCGGGGCACCGAGCCCGGGCCTTCCTCCAAATCAACGCGAACCGGCCGTCGAACGATTTGCAGCAATTTGCGCGGGAGTAATAGTCGAGCCATGTCTAGAATGCCAGGATTGCCTGCGGAGGTAGCCAATCGAGCGGGTTGGTATCGGGCTTGGACGCAAGCATATCAGTGTTTGCCTGGTCAGCGCGTTCTGTCTGCGTCAACCTCGACTGGATGCATCGGAGTGAATCTGTCTACAGCCGTGTGCGCCAGGGTTTGCAGTGCTATCGGCTGGGCGAGCATCTTTTGTTCGCTATGTACATACTCAACAGCTGCATGCTATTCCTGTATGGTGTGGGAAAGCCTCAATGAGATGAATTGCGGATCGCTTCATCTTCCGTGCAGGAGATGGATGCCGCCACCGAAAACTGAAAGTATCTCAGGAAATCAGAGAACTCCACTATGCCCGATAAACAATTACGTCAGTCCCTGAATGAACTGCGCTCGGAGCTCGAGCGGCTGGAAACCGAAGAGGCACAGGTTCGAGAGCGCCTGGATGCTTTGATCTCGGGCGTCGAAACCCGCTTGGACGAACCGGAGGATCCCGACCAGCATCAAACCCTTGTTGAAGATGTTCGCCAATCCATAACACAGCTCGAGGTGTCGCATCCCAGGACCACCGCCATCCTCAATGAAATCATGGTCACTCTGAGCAATATGGGCATTTGACCGGGTATTCTGACATCGCTCAGAGCGAATCGAGTGGCGATCAAGCCCGGTGCCCGGCGACATCGCGCAAGGCAATCCCGCGCAGCAGTCGGCCGAGAATATCGGAGCCGGTGATAACCTGCTTGACTTCGGACCAGATGAGAATCAGATCCTCATCGATGACGTCATTAACATCGGATTCGGGGTGTACGCTCAGCCTGGAGAGCGCTTTGCCGAGCAAAGTACCTGGATCGGCAACGACAATAGGGCGGTGACAGTAAGCATACGGATGGAGGGGCCCCCCCGAATAGGCAGCGCGCAGAAAGGCATTGGCATTTAGCACCATGCATTGATGGCTACATTACCCCACAGAATGGTCGTCAGAAGAAAACTGAAATCCCTGCGCAGCGTCAGGATTTTCACCGCAGCGGGATTGCCCGCGGAAGCCTCGACCTCCAGCCTCAGACGGCTGATGCCCGGCAATGCCAGGTTCAGACCGGAAAACATGGCTGACTGATGCAGAACACAATACCTGTCCATATCAGAACATTGACCAACAATGTATCCATGGGTTGAATTCCGGATTATTGACTGGCGACGATCATGGCGTCTGGTGTCGCCGAACCCACCTTCGGCTCACTTAGCTCAGCCGCCACATAGACTTCGCTGAGATTGGCAATTGCCTTGACCATCTGCCGGGCCATGCGCCGAATGCGGCTGTTTTGCTCCACGATATCGATCACCCTCGGGACAGGCGCCCGCAACTCGGCACCAGCGCGAAGCAACGTCGCTTTGACATCATCGTATGACTTTTGAACCCGCTTCAATTGCGCTTCGCAATCCGCAAAAGAAAAGCCCTCTGCTTGCGGGTCGGCCAATCCCATCAGCGTGACCACCTCGGCGCGGTAGCGCGCCATCTCGTGGGCGAGCACCCTGTCGCCCACCGGCTCGAGATCGGGTTGTGCCCGAGCTACCGCGAGCGCCTGCTCGGCGCACGCAAGCAAGTGTTGCTCCGCACGCAACAGCTTCGCCAGCTGTTCGGCTACTTCGCCACTGAGCGTCGCCTTTCCCAACCGCGTAATGAACTCTGCCACCGCATGGGACAGTTTCTCCACCACGACGTGATCGCTGTTAATGCGCTTGCCCGGATCGGATTCGGCGCTCAACGCCGCCAGGGCCATGCGCCGGGCAACGGCGGTGATGCGTGACAGTTCCAGCGCCAGTGCGTGCAGGGCGAGCGCCGGTGAGACGGCAACGGTCTTGTCGAGATACCTGGGATGGCCTTCAATTTCCTCTTGTGTCACGAATCGTTTTTTAAGAAAAGCTGCCAACCGGCTGGTCAGAGGCCACATCAGCAGCACTCCGAGGATATTGAACGAGGTATGAAAAATCGCCAGCGTTACCGCGGGTTTGTCATCGAGACCGAGCAACTTTCCGGTGGCGGTCACGGCCCAAAACAATAGCGGCAGAATCATCAACGCCACCAAGCCGGTGGCGACATTGAAGATAATATGTGCCGCTGCCACCCTTTTGGCGTTCGGGGTTGCACCGATGACGGCAAGCGCAGCAGTCGATGTGGTACCCACATTGGCACCGATCACCATGGCGGCGGCTGCATACAGTCCCAGCACACCACCCGTGGCCGCCGTCAGGGTGATGGCGATAGCGGCGCTGGATGACTGCGTAAGCACTGTCATGAGAAAACCGATGCCTACATACAGGAACAAACCCGAAATACCCGTGAGAGTGAATTTGTGCAGATCAATAGCGGCCGCGAGTCCTTCGAAGGCCTCCTTGAGTACATCGATACCGATAAAGAACAGTCCGAATCCCACCAGCGCCATACCGATTGGTGCACGCCGGCTGTCCCCGCCCGTGAGGCGCAGAATCATGCCGATGCCGATAATGGGCAGAGCAAAAGCCGACACATCGGTCTTGAAGCCGACCATGGCCGCCAGCCAGGCCGTCATGGTCGTGCCGATGTTAGAGCCGTAAACAACCCCCAGCGCGCGATACATGGAGATCAAACCTGCATTGACGAAGCCGATTGTGGCAACCGTAACGGCACTGGATGACTGAACGATGGCAGTGATGGAAATCCCGGTGACGATTCCGAAACCGAGGGAGCGGGTCCAGTTGCGAAGCATGTCGCGCAAGGCATTGCCGGCAGCCAGCTTGAGGCCGTCGGTTATGAGATCCACCGCCAGAAGGAACAGGCCCAGCCCTCCCGCCAGCATGCCTATGATTACGAGGTTCTGATACATGGCTCTACGGCACAATCAACCGCAGCGCGGCTACTCAGGTGAACGCAACACCCGGGTTGCAAAAAGAAGACCTGCCCTGGTTCACCGAACTCTAAACAAGTGCGCGATTATCTCAATTGATGAAAATCAACCTGAGCGGCCAGACGACGAGACTGAGACTGTATTGATGACCGTGCAGACTCAAAACGTTCAAAACCCGATGCAGCTTCCGTGAGTCGGTATCTCCGCTTGCCGGCCGTGTTGTGACAGGATTTTACGTAGTGCCGTCTTGGCATCCGGTTCGCCATGGATAAGAAAGATCCTTGGTTGACTGCTTTTGAATCCCTCAACCCATTCGACCAGCTGACTCTGGCCGGCGTGGGCTGAGAAACCACCGAGGGTGTGGATTGTGGCTTTTACGGCTATATCGTCGCCACCGATGCGAAAGGTCCTGGCGCCATCAATCAATGCCCGGCCCGGAGTGCCGATGGGCTGAAAGCCAACCATGATCACATGGGCACTTCTCTTCCATAAGTTGTGCTTGAAGTGATGGCGGATACGTCCACCGTTACACATTCCGCTACCGGCGATGATGATGGCACCAGTCTCAATTCTGTTGAGCGCCATGGACTCTTCGGTGGTGCGTGAAAAACGCAACACCGGCAAAAAAGCCCGCAAGTTGCTTGAATCGGCTTTGCGCATCGTGGCACTGTCTTCCCGGTTGAACACGTTCTGATAGCGCTGATAAACCTCTGTGGCGGCGATCGCCATGGGGCTGTCCAGATAAGCCGCCTGATGGTTCAGTTTTCCTTGCTGATAAAGCTCTCCCAGACGGAAAATAAGCTCCTGGGTACGACCTACGGCAAATGCCGGGATGAGGATATTGCCGCCATTCTCTGAAGCCTCGGCAATTATCGTTTCGAACTGCTCCAGAGTCTCATCCATGGATCGGTGGTCGCGATCGCCATAGGTCGACTCCAATAGCAATACATCGGCCTCGCGAATGTACTCGGGATCGCGCAGTAAAGCCGCGTAACTGTTGCCGAGATCGCCGGAAAAAACCAGCTTCTTACGGGCACCGGACTCGGTAGTAAACAACTCGACAATGGCGGACCCGAGAATGTGGCCGGCATCTCGGAACGATATTTCAATTCCATCGGCCACCTGTTGACGTTGGCCATAGGGAAGCCCCACGCAAAGCGCCAACGCTGCCTCTGCGTCCTGCATCGTGTACAGCGGGACGATTTCCGACTTGCCGGCTCTTTGGCGTCGCTTGTTCTCCCATTGCGCATCCCGCTGCGCCAGGAAGGCGGCGTCCTTGAGCATGATATCCAATAGATCATGGGTCGGATGGGTCATATAGACTGGCCCGCCGTATCCTTCGGCCACTAACTTCGGCAGCCTTCCGGAGTGATCCAGGTGCGCATGGGACAATACGACAGCATCCACCTGGCCGATGTCGAATGGAAATGGCTTCTTGTTGAGCTTCTCGTGCTCGCGCCCGCCTTGCACCAGGCCGCATTCCAGCAAAACCGTCGCACCCGCGCATTCGACAAGATAGGCGGAGCCGGTTACGCCTTCTGTTGCACCGTAAAAAGTCAGCTTTGCCATTTCCTATTCCAATCGGCCGCGCCAGTGCGAGTATAACAACAGGCCATTTGTCAATTGAACGTTCGCTTCGTTCACTTGATCTCGGTCACGACGGCCGTGTTGCTGAAGGGGCATTCTACACTTTCGTTTTCTATGTCAGGCTGCGCATGGTTGATTCACGCATCATTGAAGTTGGCGGCCGAAGATGGTTATTGCCACCATCGATGGCAAGCATGTTGCTGGTCGCTTTGACGACGGCCTTCACGGCCGCCGCACAAGGCCAGCAGGAACCCATCGAAACAATTGGAAAGCAGGAATTCATACGCTCCTGCGCTGCCTGCCATGGCGAGAGCGGAAAGGGCGATGGACCCATGGCCGGGCTACTGCTGGTGGGACCGCCCGATTTGACCTCCATACGAAAACGCCACGGCGGCAATTTTCCGGCGTCGTGGGTATACCGGGTGGTCGATGGTCGCAATCAGTTGCGTGCGCACGGAAGCAAGGAGATGCCCATCTGGGGCGATCGTTATCGCGCCGAGGCGCTGCGCGGTCTTCCCTTGCCTCTGAACGCCGGCGCAGACGCCGTTGTACACGGACGCATTCTATCCCTGGTCTTCTATCTGGATCTCATTCAGGAGGACTAAATGAAGGCAATCTGGGTCGTCGTCGCGGAAAGTGCGCGCGGTAGAATCTTCACCCTCTCCGGGATCGGGGAAAAGCTGCACGAAATCGCCGATCTCACTCACTCCGAATCCCGGCTGCATAGTCTGGAGCTTTCGAGCGACGTGCCAGGCCGCGCCTTTGACAGTCATGGCCAGGGACGCCATGGAATGGAACAAGCGACCGAGCCACATGAAAGGGAAGCTCAGGCGTTTGCGGTAGAGCTATCCGCGCACATCGAGCACGGGATCCGCGACAAGAGCTTTGACGCGCTGGTGCTCATCGCCCCTCCGAAATTTCTCGGAAATCTGCGCTCGGCGCTCAGCAAGCGCGCCCGGGCCACCATAGTCGGTGAACTCGATAAGAATCTGGTGACCGCTGACGAGAAGTCACTCCAACGTCATGTTGTCACGCTGTTGCGATAAGAAAGCCGAAAATCGCTCTGTCACTCGTGGCGTGACCCTGTACGCACCCATACGCCGTTCTCGCAACGCAAGACATCGTCTCCAGAATATATGAAGTCCCCATCTGGATAACGAATACCGTTGAAATAACACACTCCGGTCTCTCGATCGGCGCCGAAAAACTCACCCTCCTCTATCTCAGCGTCGAGAATGGGGGAGCTTTTCAGCTCGGGATCCGGGACGCCAACATTTGCGATATCAACGCTTTTCATCGTCCATGGCCCTCGCAATGATCTATTACTGAACTCATAGCAAATATAACGCGACAAAGCCTTTCTGCCTTGATCTCGGGCAAATACAGCGCGTATGTCTCAGGCTGGCAGCCGGTTAGGCTGAAGTAATGCGTGTGACTTTCATTGGCTCTTTCTTTTTCGGCCTGTCGCCACCCAGGCAGGCGTCGACTTGTTCCCGATGCAAAGTCTCCTGCTCTTCGAGTTCGGCAACCAAGTGCTCGATCGCGGCCCGGTGGCTGCTGATGACCTCCTCTGCCCGGGTTTCGGCCTCATGCAGCAGTTTACGCACCGCATCATCGACCACCTTCGCGGATGCTTCGCTGTGCCGGCGTGGTTGTGCAATCTCACGCCCGAGAAACGGATGCTCCTCGCTGTCGCGCAAATCCACCGGCCCCACGTCCTCCGACATACCCCAGCGCGCAACCATGGCGCGCGCCAACGCGGTCGCCTGGCGAATGTCATCATCCGCCCCGGAACTGACAGTGCCGAGGATCGAGCGCTCCGCCGTGCGCCCCCCGAGAATGACGGCGAGACGGTCACGCAGATAGCCTTCGGGTAAGGTGTAGCGTTCAGCCTCGGGGAGCTGTTGCGTGCCGCCGAGTGCCTGTCCCCTGGGGATGATGCTGACCTTGTACAGCGGATCGGCTTCAGGCAGAAAGTGAGCAACCGCCGCGTGACCCGATTCGTGCACCGCGAGACGGTGCCGTTCCTCGGGCTGGATCACCAGGCTGCGCTCGGTGCCCATCAGCACGCGATCACGCATGGCGTCGAAGTCCTGCTTGTTCACCTTGTCGCGGTTTTCCCGAGCCGCGCGCATGGCCGCCTCGTTGACGAGATTCTTGAGATCGGCGCCGGAGAATCCCGGCGTACCCGCCGACACGGCGTCGAGATCGACATCGTCGTCCAGCGGTACGTGCGCCGTGTGCAGGTCGAGAATGGCCGTGCGGGCTTTACGATCCGGCAGATCCAGAACGATGTGGCGGTCAAAACGCCCGGGCCGCAACAGCGCCGGATCGAGCACGTCGGGCCGATTGGTAGCCGCCAGCACGATAACGGCTTCATGACCGGAAAAGCCATCCATCTCCGCGAGAATCTGATTCAAGGTCTGCTCGCGTTCGTCATGGCCTCCGCCGAGCCCCGTCCCGCGCACGCGCCCGACGCTGTCGAGCTCATCGATGAAGAGAATGCTCGGCGCATGCTGCTTGGCCTGTTCGAACAACTCGCGCACCCGGGACGCGCCAACCCCGACAAAGACTTCGATGAACTCGGATGCCGAAATGGAAAAGAACGGCACCCCCGCCTCGCCGGCAAGCGCGCGCGCCAGCAGGGTCTTGCCGGTACCCGGCGGGCCCAGCAGCAACACGCCGTGGGGGACTTCCGCTCCCAGGCGTTGATAGCGCTCGGCGTGATTGAAGTACTCCACCAGCTCCGCGACCTCACGTTTGGCGCTGTCCTGCCCGGCGACGTCGTCGAAGCTTACCTCGGGACGTTTGGCTTCAACGGCCCCGCGCGGCTTGAGGAACTTGCCCAGATCGCCGCCCCGGCCGATTCCGCCAATGACGTTTTGCGAGAAGCGGCTCATGAACCAGAAATAAAGTCCGATGAAAACCACCCAGGGCAGCCAATTCATCAGCACCCGGCCCCAGCCGGTGTCCGAGCTTGGCGGCTCGACACTTATGGTCACGCCATGCTCTTCGAGCAAAGGCAGCAGCGACGCATCCCCCAGTGCCGGGATACGCGTGCTGAAATGCTGGGTCTGAGCACCCCCGGGGCCGATGGGCTTGGAACCGTGCAGCTCGCCCTCGAGCGCGTCGCCACGCATGACGAGCTTGGCCACCTGATTGCCGTTGACCATGCTCTTGAAGTCACTGTACGCCACCTCGGCTCCGGCGCTCCGTTCACCGCCACGGCCGAACAGGGACACCAGGACCATGATGAAAACCGCGCTCAGGAGCACTCGCTGCCACAGAGGACTCTGCGGGGGCTGCGGCCCGCTATTGGCCGGGGGTGGGTTCGGTGGGGTTTGCTCTGGCATCGGCTGCTTGTGAAAAGCCCATGGGCACCCCCCATGGGGTGACTGCCAGGAAAAGCCTACTGGAGTACCGATCGCAGGTATTGATCCACATCAACAAGCGCGCGGTCGTGCCAAATCGGCCCACCGGGCTGCTTGACCATCATCGCACCCCAGCCCTCCCTGACTTGACCGGGACGAGGCCAGTAGCGAGTCTTGGCAAAGCCTCCGGGCAGGAGAAAGCATGCAGTCCAACGCAATCAGCCGCTGGTTCGAGTCGACGATCCTGGAGCTGGGTCGGCAGTTCCGCTGGTCGTACCTTCCACCGTTGATGGTTTACTTCGCAGCCGGCGTGTCGGGGTTGACCGCCATCGTCGGCACCTTCTTCGTCAAGGAGTATCTGGACCTTTCCGCGGCGTTTATCGCGGGGCTCGCGTTCTGGGCGGGTATTCCCTGGGTACTGAAAATGCCGCTCGGCCATCTGGTCGATTTGATCTGGCGTTGGAAGTCCCTGCTCGTCTATGTCGGCGCCGGGCTCATCGCCGTCAGTCTCGGCATCATGTACGGCCTCATCGCCCACACCGGATGGATGTCGGATTTCGCGAGCATCGAATCCTGGTACGTAATGAGCGTTCTGTTGGCGCCCACAGGCTATGTTGTCCAAGACGTCGTTGCTGACGCCATGACCGTGGAGGCTGTGCCGATAGTCGACGAGCAGGGCGAGGCCTATCCGGACGACGCGATCAAAGTCATGCACACGACGATGCAGACGCTCGGGCGCATCGCAATCGTCGGCGGATTGATCGCGGTCGCAGCATTGAATATCACGCTTTTCTCCGGTGTCGAGCAGATGTCAGAGACCGAGAAAGCCGCCGTCTACGGAAGAATCTACCTGCTGGCGCTGCTCATACCGCTTATCTCGGTCAGCGGAGTCATCCTCGGTGGCGTATTGTTGCGCCGACGCGCCCGCCAGCTGCGCAAGCACAACCCCGATCACGATGCAATCGATCGCATGTTGTTTCAGCCTGCCGACAAGATCACGCCCAACTGGTGGATCTTCGCCGGCAGCCTGGTCTTCGTCGCCTTCATACTCACCATGGGACTGAGTCAGGTCGCGTTTGCGCAGGAAATTGTTCTAATCGGCTCGCTCACGATCATTTCCTTCCTCATGTACCGGCTGATACTGGAACTCAGTTCTGATGTGCGCCGGGCCTTCTTGGGAACCGCTATTATCATTTTTATCTTCAGGGCTGTGCCGCTTCCGGGACCGGGCGCGACGTGGTTCGAAATCGACGTGCTGGATTTCGACCAACAGTTTCTGTCGGTTCTCTCTCTTATCACGGCGGCTCTGGCGCTTGCCGGCATGGTGCTTCTGAGACCCTTGATCGCGACCCGCTCCATCGCCTATGTGGTCGCGATCCTGACAATCGCTGCCGGGATCCTGTCACTGCCGAACATCGGTCTTTACTACGGGCTTCATGAATGGACGGCGCCGAGAACGGGGGGCATTGTCGATGCGCGCTTCATCGCCATGATCGATACGGCCATCGAATCGCCATTGGCGCAGATTTCCATGATCCCCATGTTGGCGTGGATAGCCAGGAATGCACCGGCGCATCTGAAGGCGACTTTTTTCGCGGTCGTCGCATCTTTTACAAATCTGGCGCTATCTGCCAGCAGCCTGGGCACGAAGTATCTGAATCAAGTCTTCACCGTGACGCGAGAGGTGCGAGACGCACAGACCGGCTCGATCGAGCTGGCCGCGGACTACGGCGAACTGGGGGTGCTGTTGATGAGTGCGGCGGCCATTACCGTCGTATTACCGCTGGTGGCAATTGTAATCATCCAGCACTCGCGGCTTCGAACCCGGCAATAGGAGACTGCAAAGCGGTTCAATTTCGTCCAGATATTTTACTTACTTCACGCACCTCTAAGCAGACCGCCGGGGAAGTGCGCACTGCATGCCATAACATGGGTGATTGCGGCATTGTCATACTCGTCCCCGGAGCGATAGTCTTCGAAGAACTCATTAAGCCGTCGGACGCGTTTTGCCATGGCGTCGACTGCCTG
>Ga0055476_10000359_pt1 | contig 11751 bp, 13 predicted proteins | sample Muzzi_CordC_D2_FD_57682 | JGI IMG/M metagenome (GOLD analysis project Ga0055476, IMG submission 57682) | Wetland microbial communities from San Francisco Bay, California, USA, that impact long-term carbon sequestration - Muzzi_CordC_D2 | ecosystem: Environmental > Aquatic > Marine > Wetlands ... | reverse complement strand
AGGATTCTCTACTCACGATCTGAGTATCGGCTATTACCATAGCACAACCATCGAAATCGTAGCGGTGGTTTTTATGTTGCTCGCCGGCATCAACTTTTCCCTGCATTTTGTTGCCTGGCGTTCGATGAATCCGTTGGTCTACTTGCGTGATTCCGAGTTTAAGGCGTACATCATCGTACTGGCGCTGGCGGCGGCGGTCACTGTGTTATACCTGTATTTCAGTGACACTTTCGAAAACTTTGGTGACGCCTTGCATCACGGCATTTTTCAGGCGGTTTCTATTGGTACAACGACTGGATTTACCACCGCAGCCTATTTTTACTGGCCTGGCTTTCTGCCGGTGATGCTGTTGTTTACCAGTTTCATCGGTGGCTGCGCCGGTTCTACCGGTGGCGGTATGAAGGTCATACGTTTCCTGCTGTTATTCAAACAGGGCATGCGGGAAATTACGCGTCTGGTACATCCCAATGCGCAGATTCCGGTTAAAGTGGGAAACAAAGCCATGCCGGAGCGGGTAATTGAGGCAGTCTGGGGCTTTTTCGCCACATATGTGGGTTGCTTTACCATCATGCTGCTGGTGCTGCTGGCGACCGGCCTGGATCAGGTGACAGCATTTTCTGCAGTGGCCGCCTGTCTTAATAATCTGGGCCCGGGACTGGGAGAGGTCGGATATCACTACGGCGACATCAACAACACCGCCAAATGGGTATTATGCCTGGCGATGATACTCGGCCGCCTGGAGATCTTTACCTTGCTGGTCTTGCTTTCACCGGCGTTCTGGAGACGTTGATGCTTTATCGTAGAAGGGTGTGCTGCGGGCACCGGAAAGAAAGTGCAAATTATTGATGCATGGCGCGCGGCGTGTACCCTGCAGACTTGTTTCTGATTCAGGGCTTATTCCGGGTTTGCAGGCTGATACTGCCAGACAGCTATACTTGTTCAGGACTATTAACGGAGAGGTTACCATGGCCGAAGTAAAGACCATTTCACCCAGGGAGGCCTGGCAGATCATGCAGGATGACCCGCGAGCCGTCATGGTTGACGTTCGCTCGGATATGGAATTTTTATTTGTCGGACACCCGACCGGTGCTATCCACGTACCCTGGATTGATTATCCGGACTGGAAAATAAATCCTGATTTTGTCACCGAAGTCCGTAAGCTGGTTCTGGGTGGAATTTGCCACGAGAATATGAATTCGGGGGCGCCGGTACTGCTTATTTGTCGCAGTGGGAAGCGCTCTCTGGAGGCGGGTATCCTTTTGATTAAAGAAGGATTTTGTGATGTTTATAATGTGGCAGACGGGTTTGAAGGGGAACTGGACGAACACCACCACCGCGGTACGCTGGGTGGTTGGCGAGCCGAGGACCTGCCGTGGGAACAATGCTGATTGAGTCATTCAGCTGATCCAAATTTTATGCCAATTGTTTGATTCTGTGAATGAGCGTTCATATAATCAGATGCTAGGCAATGTCCCCCTGCCATTCTGTCCAGCCTTTCGTTCCTGACCTCGGGGCAATGGCGCTAAATCCTTTGGGGTACGGATGTGTCGGTGAGCCAATGGCACATCCTGATTAATGGTTTTTAAACAACTATCCGTGAACTGATGGGTAGGAGGAGAGACTAATGTCGATGACTGCCGAAAGCATGAACGAAGCTCAGATGACTGAGTGGTTGAATAAAAAACTGGATGAAGTGTTGCCTGCCAAGCTGCAGCAGATTGACGAAGCGCGTACGCCTGCGCTGTCCATTATTGCCACCAAAGGAACCCTGGACTGGGCTTACCCGCCTTTCATTCTGGCCTCCACGGCGTCTGCATTGGGTTGGGATTCCTCTATTTTCTTCACCTTCTATGGTCTGCTGCTGCTGAAAAAAGAAATCAAATCAGATGTCAGTCCCCTCGGTAACCCGGCCATGCCGATGAAGATGCCTTTCGGTCCCAAGTGGTTTCAGGACTATGAATGGCCAATGCCGAACCTGCTCATGGCTGGTGTGCCTGGTTTTGAAAAAGTTGCCACTAGACTGATGAAGAAGACGTTCAAGAACAAGGGCGTGGCAAGTGTCGATGAACTACGGGAGCTGTGTATTGAAGCCGAGGTAACTATGTATGCCTGCCAGATGACGGTGGACGTGTTCGGTTTCAGCCATGACGAGTTCATAGACGGTGTCGACTATGTCGGGGCTGCTTCGTTCCTGCCGATGGCCAGAGAATCTGACGTCTGCCTGTTTATCTGAGAGCGGAACTTCTGATCAGCAAAAAGGCGTGTTCGGCACGCCTTTTTTTACGCAAGAATGGAAATCATGCGAACCCTGTATCCAGCCATTGAACCCTACGTTCGCCATACGATTGAGGTCGAGCAGCCGCACCGAATCTACATTGAGGAGTGCGGGAATCCCGGCGGTATACCGCTATTGTTCGTTCACGGTGGCCCGGGCGGCGCTTGTGAGCCTTTTCACCGGCAATTCTTTAATCCGGATTTATATCGAATTATCCTGTTTGATCAGCGCGGTTGCGGCCGTTCGCGGCCGCATGCCGAGCTCGAGGCGAATACCACGCAGGGCTTGTTATCGGACATCGAAACCATCCGCAGACATTTGCAGGTAGATCGTTGGCTGGTTTTCGGCGGATCCTGGGGCTCGACGCTGGGACTGGTGTATGCGGAGACTTTCCCCGAGCGCGTGCTCGGCCTGGTGCTACGCGGCATTTTTTTGTGTCGCGAGCAGGACATCTCCTGGTTCTATAGGGACGGTGCTTCCCGCTTGTTTCCGGATTACTGGCAGGACTTCGTTGCGCAGGTGCGGCCAGAAAACCGCGACGACCTGGTGAAGGCCTATTACGCATTGCTTACCGGGGAAGACGAAGTCAGTCGTCTGGCTGCGGCGAAAGCCTGGTCGATCTGGGAAGGGCGCACCTCCACCCTGCATAGCAAGCCAGCGCTGATCCAGCGTTATGGTGACAGCCACGTGGCGCTGTGTATGGCGCGCATTGAATGCCACTATTTTATCCACCAGGCGTTTATGCAGCCGAATCAGATTCTCGAACGGGCAGATCGTCTGCATGGGATCCCCGGAGTTATTGTGCACGGACGTTACGATGTTGTGTGTCCGCTGGATCAGGCTTATGCCCTGCACCAGGCCTGGCCGGAATCCCGGCTGTCGATCATTCCCGCTGCCGGTCATTCAACCAGCGCTCCGGCCATGGCCGATGCCCTGATCCGGGCAACCGATGGTTTTGCAGAACGACTGGCCTGATTGATTATGAGTAAACCGGAAAGGTGCCGCCCCACTCATTTCGGGACACGCTGTAAATACGTCCCTGTACGCTCGACGGCAGCATCCCTGCTGCTGCCGACGGCCCCGAAATGAGTGGGGCGGCGCCTTTTCGGTTTACAGTTCTGTCATCGTGATCGCCCTGTTACAGCGCGTCACCCGTGCCTGGGTCGATGTTGGCGATTCCCGTATCGGTGAAATCGGCCAGGGACTGCTGGTGCTGATCGGCGTCGAACGCGGTGATGCTGCCGCGCAGGCTGATCGTTTGCTCGAACGTCTGCTGGGTTACCGGGTATTCGCTGATGATGAAGGACGTATGAACCGCAGTGTGACCGACATCGGTGGTGGCTTGCTGCTGGTGCCGCAATTTACCCTGGCAGCGGATACCCGCAAAGGCAGGCGGCCCAGCTTTACTGCGGCTGCCGATCCCTCAGAAGGTGCAAAGTGGTTTGGCTACTTTGCCGGGCAGGCCGCGAAGCGCCACGCAGAGGTAGAAACGGGCAGGTTCGGTGCCGATATGCAGGTCGGACTGGTCAACGATGGGCCTGTGACCTTCTGGCTGCAGGTCTCGCCAGCCTGACTGGGCAGACAGGGCTATTTCTGGGTTTTTGCGGCTGGCCCCCTCGCTAACGATGTCCTTTGATCTGTTCACAGGGCTTCTGGAAATAGCAGGTCAGGCCGCAGGTGGTTGCTGTCAACAGCCAGAACAGGAAAAACCCGATGCTGTAGACACCCATGCGGCTGATTTCCGCTTGCCCGGATATCATCATCAGATCAAACGGATCGAAGGCGGTAAAAAACAGGCCAGTGGCTATGCCGGAAGTAATAAAGGATGGCCAGAGTACAGCGACAACGCGCTGGATTACGGGTATCCCGGCCCTGCTCTGCTCCATTGTCGGGTTTATTGCAGCTTTCATCATGGTCTTCGCCCCCAGCGCTGATTTGTCTGATTATCGTGGTTTCCGCTGACCGCTGGCCAACGTTGTCGGCTAGCGGTCGGCTTGAAAACATCGCTAATATATCGGTTTAGGGATGGGCAAGTCCAGATCAAATGCCGGCCTGTGTCAATTGTTGGCAGCCAAACGGGCCTGGAACGGCCCATCAATGCTAATGCGCCCCCGGATTTGCCACGACGCATCGCCGGCCTGCAGGCGCAGGTACCAGTTGCCAGGCGAAAGCAGGGGCAGATCAGCGGCGTATCGTCCATCAGGCATGCGCTGCAGAGTCAATTCCTGATCCAGCTCGGCACGCGTCGAATGGATAATATTCAGCGTCAGCTCCTGTTCGGTAACAGCTGGCTGGCTGGTCAGGCTCAGGGTCAGCAGTTTTCCGTCACTGCGCAGCAGGCCTGCCATTCCCATCGTGTCAGCACTTGCCAGACGTTGTTTTTCCTGGTTGATGGCCAAGCCTTCCTTGTAATAGTCATCCACCACCAGCGCGTTGGGGCTGGATATGGCGAGCATAAGGGTGATGATGCCGCCGACAACGGCACTGGCCGGAAGCGAAATCAGGAACCAGGGCCATGCTTGCCGGTACCAGGGTCGGAATTTTTCAGCGGCAGTCTGTTGCATGGTTACCGGGCCATTACAGGTCCAAGGAAACGCGCTGTCTCGATGTGTGTCAACTCTGCATTGTCAAGCGCGGTAATGGTGAATTCAAATTCACTGGCGGCACGTTTGAGAACAATCGGGTCGAGTCGTATGGATAGCGGCAGGGTGAGTACCTCACCGGCTGGAACTTCAATAACCGGGTCTGCCAGTACCAGTTTAGCCCCCTCCAGGCCCGAAATTTCAAGGCTGTAACGGTGTGTCTGTTCGTCCATGTTAACGATCTTTAGAATGTAAATGTTTTCCACCAGACCATCGGCTGTTTCGCGGTACAGGCTGTTGCGGTCACGAATAATGTCGAGTTCCAGGGGCGTGCGCTGGCTGATCGCATAAAGCAGCCCGATCGTCAGCGTAGCCAGCAGTATTGTGTACATGATGGTTCTTGGCCTGACGATATCAGTTTGCACGCCGGCCATGGCGTGTTCTGTGCTATAGCGTACCAGGCCTTTTGGGTAGCCCATCTTATCCATGACCTCGTCACAGACGTCGATGCAGGCTGCACAGCCGATGCACTGATACTGCAGACCGTCCCGAATATCGATACCAGTCGGACACACCTGCACGCACAGCGTGCAGTCCACGCAGTCGCCCAGGCCCGCCTGCCTCGGGTCGCTGCCCTTTTTTCGCGAACCGCGTGGTTCGCCACGTGCATCATCGTAGGCAATGACCAGGGTGTCCTTGTCGAACATGGCGGCCTGGAAGCGTGCATAGGGGCACATGTAAATGCACACCTGTTCGCGCATCCAGCCGGCATTGCCATAAGTGGCAAAGCCATAGAAGAATATCCAGAATGTTTCCCAGGGACCGAGATCCCAGTTGACGACAGAGGCCGCCAGTTCGCGGATGGGTGTGAAATAGCCGACAAAGGTAAAACCGGTGAACAGTGAAAAAGTGATCCAGATGACGTGTTTGGTAGCCTTGACGCGGAATTTCGTTGGTGACATGTCGGCCTTGTCACGCTTGATCTGCTGGTTGCGGCTACCTTCAACCTTGCGTTCGATCCACAGAAATATCTCGGTCCAGACCGTCTGCGGGCAGGCATAGCCGCACCACAGACGCCCGGCCAGCGCCGTGACATAGAACAGTGCCAGGGCGGCGATAATCAGCAGCCAGGCAAAATAGAAAAAGTCCTGTGGCCAGAATGTCAGGCCGAAGATATAGAATTTACGGGCCGGCAGGTCAAGCAGAATGGCCTGATGGCCTTCCCATTGCAGCCAGGCAACGCCGTAATACAGCCCCAGCAGAACGGTTACACCGAGCACCCGAAGGTTGGCGAAGACACCGTGGACTTCGCGCGGATAGACCTTCTGATGCCTGGCGTATACTTCGTCCTCGCTAGATCCCTGCTCCGGGGGTGGGGCAGCGGCTGGTGCGGCTGATGTCTGGTCGCTGGACATGCGTTACCCGCTACTTGTTGGACAGGCTGTAGATATAGGTCGCCAGCACGTGCACCTTGTCTTCACCCAGGAAGTTGCGGTGCGCCGGCATGCGCCCGTTACGGCCGTCCTTGATGGTTTGTCGGATGACACCGGGGGAACCACCATACAGCCAGATGTTGTCGGTCAGGTTCGGTGCACCGAGTGCCGTGTTACCCCTGCCGTCCGCGCCATGGCAGGCTGCACAGTAGGTCGCATAGTGCGTCTGACCGGCGGCAACCTTGCCGGCATCGGCATCACGTCCGCCCAGGCTGAGCACATAGGCGGTGACTTCATCCACCCCTTGTTCGTTCAGGACCGGGCCCCAGGCCGGCATGGCGCCGGCACGGCCGTCGAGAATGCTCAGCTTGACCGTTTCCGGTTCACCGCCGTACAGCCAGTCACCGTCACTCAGGTTGGGGAAGCCGGGGCCACCACCTGCGTCTGAACCGTGGCAGCTGGCGCAGTAGTTCACGAACAGCCGCTGGCCGATCTTCAGGGCATCGGCATCCGCGGCGAGCTGGGGAATGGGGGTGCCGGCGTATTTTGCAAACAGCGGCCCATACTTCTGATCGGCAGCTTCCATATCCCTGGCATATTCGCCCTGGTGCGTCCACTTCAGATACCCGGCATAGGTGCCCAGGCCCGGGTAGAGAAACAGGTAGACTGCACCGAATACCATGGTGATATAAAACAGCCACAGCCACCAGCGTGGCAGCGGGTTGTTATACTCGGCCAGTGTGCCCTCGTCCCAGCTGTGCCCGGTTACCTCGCCGGGTGCCGCTTCATCGGCTTTGGGCTTACTGGTCCAGCGCACCAGCCACCAGCAGGCCAGTATATTTCCCACCGTCAGAACGATAATCCACAGGCTCCAGAAATTACTCGTAAAACTGAAATCATTGACAGTCATTTTTGAACACCTTTGCTGTTTTGGTCGATGTCATCGTCTGCGAACGGCAGGTTCGCAGCCTCATCAAAGGAACGCTTGCGCTTCTTGCTCCAGGCCCAGATCCATACCCCGATAAAAGCGATCAGGGCCAGTGCGGTAAAGATGCCACGCCATGTATTGATATCCACGCTGCTTATCTCCGCGAAGAAATGACGGTGCCCAGATTCTGCAGATAGGCTATCAGTGCGTCGAGTTCGGTTTTACCCTCGACAGCAGCCGTTGCGCCGGCGATGTCTGCATCCTGGTAGGGTACGCCAAGGGTGCGCATGGCCTCCAGCTTCCTGGGTGTCAACTTGCCGTCCACCACATTGTCTGCCAGCCACGGGAAGCTCGGCATATTGGACTCGGGTACGACGTCGCGCGGATTGATCAGGTGTACCCGGTGCCAGTCGTCGCTGTAGCGACCGCCGACACGGGCCAGGTCCGGGCCGGTGCGCTTGGAACCCCACTGGAACGGATGGTCGTAGACAAACTCTCCGGCCACCGAATAATGGCCGTAGCGCTCCGTTTCAGCCCGGAATGGACGAATCATCTGTGAATGACACAGGTAACAGCCCTCGCGGATGTAGACGTCCCGTCCTTCCAGCTGCAGGGCTGTGTAGGGTTTCAATCCTTCCACCGGCTCCGTGGTGCTCCTGAGGAAGAACAGCGGAACGATTTCAACCAGTCCACCGACACTGATGACCAGCAGAATCAGCAGCGCCATCAGACCTACATTTTTCTCAACGATTTCATGACTCATGACAGTGCTCCTCAATCAGGCCGTTTGCGGCACCGGGGCATCGACAGGACGCGCACCGGAGACCGTTTTGTTGACGTTGTAGGCCATGACCAGCATGCCGCTCAGAAACAGTGCGCCGCCCAGGAAGCGCACAAAGTAGAATGGATACATGGCTTCCAGCGATTCGACGAAGCTGTAGGTCAGAGTGCCGTCCTCGTTGACCGCCCGCCACATCAGGCCCTGCATGACACCCGAGATCCACATGGAGACGATGTACAGCACTACGCCGATGGTCGACATCCAGAAGTGCCAGTCGATGAGTTTGACGGAATACATCTGTTCACGACCGAACAGTTTCGGGATGAGGAAGTAGACTGCGCCGATGGATACCATGGCGACCCAGCCCAGCGCGCCCGAATGCACGTGACCAATGGTCCAGTCCGTGTAGTGCGACAGCGCATTGACGGTCTTGATGGACATCATCGGGCCCTCGAAAGTCGACATGCCGTAGAAGGACAGAGATACGATCAGGAATTTCAGGATCGGGTCGGTGCGCAGTTTGTGCCACGCGCCCGACAGGGTCATGATGCCATTGATCATGCCGCCCCAGGAGGGTGCCAGCAGAATCAGGGAGAACACCATGCCCAGCGATTGTGCCCACACCGGCAGTGCCGTGTAATGCAAGTGGTGGGGGCCGGCCCACATGTAGGTGGAGATCAGCGCCCAGAAGTGCACCACCGACAGGCGGTAGGAGTACACCGGACGGCCCGCCTGCTTGGGCACGAAATAGTACATCATGCCGAGGAAGCCGGCGGTCAGAAAGAAACCCACCGCGTTATGTCCGTACCACCACTGTACCATGGCATCAATGGCGCCGGGGTACACAGAGTAGGACTTTGTCAGCGTAACGGGCAGTTCGGCGCTGTTGACCAGATGCAGCACGGCGACGGTAAGAATAAATGCGCCGTAGAACCAGTTGGCCACATAGATATGTTTAACCCGGCGTTTCATTATGGTGCCGAAAAACACGAGGGCATAGGAAACCCAGACGGCGGTGATCAGCAGATCGATGGGCCATTCGAGCTCAGCGTATTCCTTGCTGGTCGTGATGCCGAGGGGCAGTGTAACCGCGGCCAGAATAATCACGGCTGTCCAGCCCCAGAAGGTAAAGGCCGCCAAGCCATCGGAAAACAGCCGTGTCTGACAGGTGCGTTGCACGACGTAATACGAGGTCGCGAACAGTGCCGAGCCGCCAAAGGCGAAAATTACGGCATTGGTGTGCAGCGGACGCAGGCGGCCGAAGTGCAGCCAGGGCAAATTCATACTTAACTGCGGCCACACCAGCTCAGCAGCGATGATGACGCCGACCAGCATGCCGACGATGCCCCACACGACGGTCATCACCGTGAACTGGCGCACGACCTTGTAATTATACGTGGTCTGTGAATCCATAGCGTTTTCCTATGAGTTGATGGTTTTTCAGAAAAAGCAGCGGCTTGTGCCGTTGCCGTTAAGGGATGCGAAATGTATCAGAATTGATTACCGACTCCGAGCATCATTGACTCCGGATAAAGGCCGGGTGCAGGTGTAAAAACTGACGCTGCGGCCGAGGCCAGTGCATTCTTTCTGCATGTACTCATATGACTCTCCCGAAAGAGTGTTTGAAACCGGCTGTCAACTGTGGGGGTTGAAACAACTGATGACATTGATACAGGTCAATTTTATATCAGATTTTACTAATAATGCTATTGGCCTTTGGAGGGTAGGGGTTGGCTGTATTGTTTGGGCGTGCCGTGAGAGCACTGTGCGCCGGAAAATATGCACAGGCGTTCACGGTCCATCAATTCGATATGTTTGCGGTCAACCCGCAGCAGGCCCTCATTCTGGAAGCGGGTAAACAAACGGCTGACAGTTTCCAGAGCCAGCCCTAGGTAGTTGCCGATATCGCTGCGCGACATGCTGAGATTAAACTGATGGGCGGAAAACCCGCGCCTGATAAAACGGTTAGATAGGCATATAAGAAATGATGCCAGGCGTTCTTCGGCGGATTTCTGCCCCAGGATAACCATATTACGTTCGTCATCGCGGATTTCCTTGCTCATCACCCGCAACAACTGTTGTTGCAGGCCGGGTAACTGCGAGCCCAGCGATTCCAGGTCCTGAAAGGGGATTTCGCAGATACTGGTGGTTTCCAGCGCTTTTGCCGCCAGCGGATGGTTACCTTCGGCGATGGCGTCAAGGCCGACCAGTTCTCCGGGCAGGTGAAAGCCCATAACCTGTTCCTGGCCGTCTTCCGAAGTCGCGTAGGTTTTTAACGAGCCGGAGCGTACCGCATAGAGACACTGGAAGGGATCCCCTATCCGGAACAGGTGGTCGCCACGTAGCAGCGGGCGTTTGCGATCAATGATCGAATCCAGACGATCGAGATCGCTGCGCCCTATTCCAACGGGCAAACAGATCTCTATCAGGCTGCATTTCTGGCAGGCAACCTTAATATCTTTGAGTGAAGCGACTTTTTCGAGTTTTCGGGTCGGCATGCGTGCACACTTTTGGAACACATGGTCTAATTGGACCAGTTTCAACGGTGCAGATCAACACAGCAGAAGTTTCGAGGTAACGGTTCTCTACCGGCCGGATTTCCGCTAGGATACAAAACACAGTTGACTGTCTGATTTGATTGAACAAAAAATGCCTACAAGAACATCGCAAGTAAAGCGTGATACCCTTGAGACGCAGATCGAGGTGGTTCTGAACCTGGGGGGCAGCGGTAATGCGAAACTCGATACCGGTGTGCCGTTCCTCGAGCACATGCTGGATCAGGTCGCCCGCCATGGCTTGCTGGACCTGACTATTCACGCAAAAGGGGATTTGCACATTGATGCGCACCATACCGTGGAAGACATCGGTATTGCCCTGGGACAGGCTTTTGAGCAAGCGCTCGGTGATAGAAAGGGCATCCGGCGTTATGGGCACGCCTATGTTCCGCTGGACGAGGCACTATCACGCGTCGTGATCGATTTTTCCGGGCGTCCCGGGCTTGAATACCACGCCAGTTTTGCCCGTGCACGCATCGGAGACTTCGATGTGGACCTGTTGCACGAATTTTTTCAGGGCTTTGTCAACCACGCCAAAGCCACTTTGCACATCGATTGCATACGAGGTGACAATGCGCACCACATTGCCGAGACAGTTTTCAAGGCCTTTGGTCGGGCGTTGCGAGTGGCGGTTGAGCTGGATCCAGGTATGGCCGGTATGATGCCGTCCACCAAGGGGAGCTTGTAGACTGGTGGTCCATCAACACGATACTGGCGCTGAGTCCGTCAATATTGTGTCGATAGACCGCTAGGCAACACCGGTTTGTCGGCCGGTTTACCGATCTTTACGTCATGCCAACAATTGCCATCATTGATTACGGAATGGGGAACCTGCATTCCATCGCCAAGGCGGTGGAACACGTTGCGCAGGATACGCGGGTGATGATCAGCGCCGATCCCGGAGACATTCTGGCCGCCGACCGTGTGGTGTTTCCCGGTGTTGGAGGCATTCGCCACACCATGGCGGAACTGGTCCGTACCGGCCTCGGTGAGGTTGCGCGGCAAAGCGTGGCCAGTAAACCGACGCTGTGCATTTGCGTGGGCATGCAGGCCTTGTTTGAGCGCAGCGAGGAAAATAATGGTACCGCCTGCCTGGGCCTGGTGGCAGGGGAGGTATTACGTTTCCCGGAAAATCTCCGCGCTGCCGATGGCAACAAACTCAAGGTGCCTCACATGGGCTGGAATCAGGTGCACCAG
>Ga0055476_10000358_pt1 | contig 11752 bp, 9 predicted proteins | sample Muzzi_CordC_D2_FD_57682 | JGI IMG/M metagenome (GOLD analysis project Ga0055476, IMG submission 57682) | Wetland microbial communities from San Francisco Bay, California, USA, that impact long-term carbon sequestration - Muzzi_CordC_D2 | ecosystem: Environmental > Aquatic > Marine > Wetlands ... | reverse complement strand
GCTTGGAAGCGCCCAGCGGCTCAGCGAGCAGCAGGGCGTGACCGCGACCTTGAAGGTCCGTTATCGGAACATCACTCCCATCGATGAGGAGCTGCGCTTTTCGGCCTGGATCCATGAGGATCGGGGGCGCGTACTGATCGTCCGCGGCACCTGCCACGCCGGCGACACGCTGACCGCGGACGCCGAAGGCATGTTCGTCCGGATCCGGTTCGACGAAATCCGCGACCGCATGCGCGAGCGACGCACGGCCGACTGAACGTCCGGGGCTTCGCATCCGGCGACGCGTCGCACGGCGGCGCAAACAGCGGACTCACGAGATCACGCGTACAACTCTTCGGTCTCCGGAATGTGGCCGAAGATCTCGTGAGAAAGCTCGATCAGTTCCTTGTCCTCGAAGAGCCGGCGATAGTTCGGATCGTCCCGGGAAAGCTTCCAGCGCTCGAGCAGGCCCATGCGGTCCGCTTTCCTCACCTTCCGTCTTTCGAACGTGCTGCCGCCGCCTTCGCGCGTCGTCTTGTTCCAGTGCCTGCTCTTGTAGGCGACCCCCAGGCGATCGGCGAGGTTCCGCCGGTACCGTTCGTCGACCAGCCACTGGTTGTAGTTGACCGTGATCAAGTTGGGCAGGACCTTCGTCCTGCCGGTGAATTCGGCCGCATGGTTCTTCCAGAGATCGATCGTGCGCTGCGGATCGGTGAGCAGCTGCTTGCGAATCCGACGCTCGTCACCGTGGTTCAGGCGGCTCGAGAACAGGTTGAACGGATCCCGCATGCACAGCAGATAGTGGGTGTTGAGAGCGCGCCCCACGTGGACTTCGTGATCCTGGATCAATCGGCTCGGGCAACTGACCTCCTCCCGCACGGATTGGTCTTCGTAGTTGACCATGAACAATTCGAGGTCGCCGCTGGTGTCTCCGTCGGAGATGTCCTTCTTGTTGGTGCTGAATTCATCCCGATAGGCTTTGCGGTTGTTGTAGAACGCCTTGGGCGCGTCGTACATGCGATACACGAAGTGAACCACGGCATGCTGCCCGGAGCGCCGCATCGCGAAGACGATCAATTGATTCGTGGTGGTGCGCATCTGGAATGACGACCCGTATCCGGCGGACGAAGAATGTCGAAGTGTCCGAGGATAGGATACGCCGGGTGTCGCTACACGCGTTCCGTAGAGCCATGGACGGATCGCCGATCGGCCCGGGAGCCGTTCGCCCCGCTCATCGTGCGTTCGGTGCACGAAGGCGGCAGCGCGAACGACGTCCGAATTCGATGTCAGCGCGTGATACGGAAGATGTGATCCGCGATACCTTCGACCTTCAGGTCGTGGAACCTGTCGAGTTGATCGCCGAAGCGTCGGATCCGGGCGTGGAGATCCTCGATGCTGGTCCCCGGAAAGCGGTGGTCGTGATAGGCGGAGCTGTTGCGATTGCCGGGGATCGCTGCAGCCTCGCGCTTGGCGACGATTCGATTGTGAAGCCTGCGCCGAGCCTTCCAATACTGGTAGAGGGAGTCGCTACGGAACTTCCGGTCGGCGAAGCCGCCGGCATCGAGCGCTTCGATCATCCGGTCGGCCGCGAGCGGCCCTTCCAATGACGCGACGTGATGCTGGAGGATCTCGCTTCGGATGGCCGCCCGTTCCTGCGAGCGCGGATCGCCGCCGACGACGTCCCGTACCGCGGAGATCAACTCTTCGACACTGTACGCCTCTTCGCTCAGCGAGTCGGGAAACTCGAAGTCGAAACCCTTGTGCGAAACCGGCCGAAAAGCGATCGCGGGGCGGCCGAGCACGGCGGCTTCGACCGCGGTGGTGCAACCGTTGTGAATCAGGACGCTGGAGGCGATCAGCCAGGGAATCACGCTCTTCTCGCTGACGACCCGTACGTTGGCGTAATCGCCGGCGGCCTCCTTCCAGGCGGCGTGATCTTCGGAAGGGTGCGGCCGAACGACGATCGAATGCTCGGGAAACGCGGCGGCAATGGCGGGCACCAGCGTTCGAAAGCATCCGAACAACTCCGCCTTGTGTTCCGCAAGGCCGCGCGCGAACTCGGGATCCATATCCCGCGTATTCTCACCGAGAACCACCTCCCCGCCCGACTCGGGCGAGGGCTGCAGCAGATTGAGGCTCGTCGCGAAAGCGTTGACGAAGCCGAAGTTGGTGTTGATCAGGATGAAGTCGCCGAAGCGACGTCGCACCTCGGCGACTTCTTCATCGAAGTAGCCGCGAACGTCGGGTCGCAACAGATCGACACGCGGATTCCCGGTAACGTCCACGGGCGTGTCGCCGATGCCGGGGAACTCGCGCAAGACCTTCGCGTCGTCTTCTCCCCAGGCGAATATCCGGGAGACCAGCGCGATCGACTCGTCGGCCAACCGTCTGCGGTAGTAGTCCTCGCGCGGAAATCGCACCAGCGCCTCTTCGTCCCAGGCGACGACCTGGTGCCCGAGGCCGCGCAGGATGCTGAACATCCGGCGCGCGATGGAGCGCATCCCCTTGGCCAGGAAGACGCCCCGCGGAAGCTTCGCCATGGCGTGGTTGAGCGGCCCCCGGGAACCGAGCACCGCAGCGTAGCCGTGATCGGCGGCAACGCAGGCCAGAAAGAGCTTCGCATCCAACTCTCGCACCTGGCTTTCGACCGGAATGAAGACCGTCGTTTGCTTTGTTGCCATCGACCGGTGGTCCGCCTCATCAAGATGTGCAGGTGCGTGAAACGAGAACGATGCGTCGAGTATATGCGCCTCGACCAGAGTGTTCTAGTCGCGGAATCCGCGGAGTCGTCGCGCCCTTTCCACGTCAACGGCTCGACCCGGGGGGCCACTGCCGTTCCGATCGGACCTCCTCGGGTGGGGCGTGCCGGCGCGGGAAGCTACTCCGACAGGCAGAAGCAATTCTCCTCGATCTGGCGCACGCGCACGCCCTTGAATCGCCCCGATACCTGCTGCAACCGGGCGACACGTTCGCGGACCTCGTCGAGCGTCAGCCCGGGGAACTTCTGTCGCTGGTAACCCGATCGCGGCACCGAGTTCGGACGCCGGAACGCCCCGCCCAGGAGCCGACCTCGGTAGGTCTGCTCCGGTACGTCCAGCTCGTCCAGCTCGGCGAGGATGAGTTCGGATGCCAAGGGTCCGCGAAGCCCGGCGAGGTGCCGCTCCAGCACCGCCTGTCGCTCCGCGGTGACGACACTGCCTTGCTCCTTGCCCGCGATGATCTCACGCAACAACGCGGCCAACTCGCCGGGTGTGGTCGCCTCGCGGCCGAGCCGGTTCGGCAGCTCGCTGTCGAAGTCCGGGTCGCGGAACGGACGGTAGGCAACGACGGGTCGGCCGAGCAGATACGCCTCCAGGCCGGTCGTGCATCCGTTGTGCACGACTGCATCGGCGGCCATCATCCAGGCCGCCACGCCGCCGCTTTGAACGACCTTCACGTTCCCGAGATCCCGAGTGCCCCGCTTCCAGGCCGCGCAATCTTCGGAGGGATGCGGCCGCACGATGATCGAGCGATCCCGGAGCGCGGGGCCGAGTTCGCGCAGCATCTGACGGAAGCACTCGTACATCCGGCTCTTGAAGTCCTGCAGCGAAGCGAAGTAGGACTCGGTCTCCGAAGTCGGCATGCGTTCGTCGCGAAAGCGGCGAGCACGCTCATCGGGATCGAGATAGTGGTTCGCCAATCCGAAGTTGGTGTTGATCAGGACGAATTCGCCGTACTCCTTCTGGAGGCGGTTCGCCTCCGGGCGATGGCTCTCGCGGAACTCCGGCCGCAGCGCGTCCATTCGCGGATTGCCGCAGACAGCGATCGGTGCGTCCGGGAACTTCGTCAGGATGCCCTCCGCCTGGCTCGGGCCCCACGCGATGAAGGAATCGATCTCGGCCAGGCATTCGGGCGAGATCCGGTCCTCGACGTAATGACGCACGCTCGGCACCACCAGGCCCTCTTCACACCAGGCGACGACGCGATTGCCGATCTTCCGATTCCTCCGAAACAGGCGGGATTTCGTCGCGAACACCGATTTTCCGATCAGGACGCCGCGGGGTTCGTTTTCGAGATTCTTGAAGAATGTCTTGTAGCCGATGATCACGCCGTAGCCGGCTTCGGCGGCCACGCAGGAGAACAAGACCTTGCCGTCGAGCTCGCGAGCCTTCGTCTCCATCGGAACGTGGAGCCAACGGCGGGCCTTCGGCTTCAAAGCGGATATCCGAACGGCACGAGGAGCGGGGAGCACTCGCTTCCGGGCCCTGGCCGGGATCGGTCCGGGAAGATCGAAGCGCGCGAACCCGCCATCGCGCCGGCCCGTCGCGGCTCGAAATGCCGTTGGGCACCGCCGCCCTTGCGAGCGGCGTCGACCCGAGCCCGATCAGTCGCCACGACGAATTCCGACCATCTGGCGAGGACCCTGCACGTACTTCTCCGGCCTTCCCGCGAAATGGATCGAATCGGACGAAAGTCGAACTCGCATCACCCGGATTCCAGTGCGAAGAGATGCGTGCTGTGACCGAGGTGCCACGACCGCTCTCAGCCCTCGCGCACGTTCGTAACGTAGATGATGCGCTCGCGCGACACAAAGCGTCGGGCTTCGGAGCGTCTCAGGCCGGGTACTCGCGATACGATGCAGCCCGAGAGCCTGAACGGGCGCGGTCGGGCCAACAGCCGGAGACCGACACGACGCAGCGTGGGATCGACGATCGGTCGCATTTTTCGACCGCTGCGATCCATGGAAGTGGGAGTTCAGGCGGGTAGAATCGGGATCTCGAGCAGGCAATCGGGAACACCCCTGAAAGTCGCCTCCCATTCGGACGTCCCCGTGGAGCCCGCGATGCTGGCTGAGTTCACGAACCAGAAATTCCGACGCCGGAGCAGATCCGTTCGGGGCGCCTACTTGTGGATTCGACGGCGGATCCTGTACAGGGAGATCCGCGCACGCAAGCTCGCCCGGAGCTCGCTTCCGCCGGCGGATTCGCTGCGGCTGGATCGAGACCTCGGTTTTCTGGTGCTCGACCGCCCGGATCTGCCCCATTTGACGGAGGTCGTGCGCGAAGCGCAGCGATTGAGTGCTGCGCGCGATCTCGAGACGAACATCGCCCGGAAGAAGTCGTTCCTCGATTCACAGGTTCTCGACTGCTCCCGCCTCACGCTCGATTCGCCCTTCATCCGGTTCGGGCTGCAGCAGGAGATCGTCGCAGCGGTTGCGGAGTATCTTGGCGAGGTGCCGGTCCTATCGTCCGTCCTGGTGTGGAACTCCCGGGAGGTGGATGCTCCACCTTCCGCGAGTCAGCTCTACCACAGCGACTGGGCGGACACCCGGCAGGTCAAGCTCTTCGTCTTCTGCAGCGACGTAACTCCTGAGCTGGGCCCGCTCACCGTCATTGCGGCGAAGGACTCGGCCAGGATCATGGATTGCATCGACTATTCCTGGAAGAAGGCGAGGTATCGGGTCTCCGACTCGGAGATCGACGCGCTGGTCGGACCGGACGAGCAACACGCCTTGACCGGTCGAGCGGGCACCGTGGCCCTGGTGGACACGTGCCGCTGCTTTCACTTCGGAAGTCGCGTCACCGCCAGGCAAGGCAAGAGATGTCTCGCGGTCTATCAGTATCTTCGACCATCGGCCTTCGCGTTTCCCGACTCTTCCAATGGCTTCGGCCGGTTGAGCCATCTCGTGGAACCCGGCATGCCCGCCTACGAGCGTCTTCTCCTCGATCCAGTCGCGGCGGCGACACCCGATCGCCCCGGATCCGGCTGATGCGTAGACCCCTGATCCATATCGGCTATCACAAGACCGCGACCTCCTGGTTGCAGCTCCATCTCTTCGGGCGACGTGATCGGGGATTCGCACCGCTGGCGCCGGGAGACGGGCTGGCTCCGCCGAAGGCGGCCAAGTTCCTGTCCCGTTATTTCATCTATGACGAAGAGAACAAGCTGCTCTCGCCCTTCAGGTCCCGGTCCGACGAGATCCGAGACTTCCTCGCGGGATTCGAACCGCCCGAACGCTGTGTCCCGGTGATCAGCGCCGAGAACTTGTCCGGGAACCCGCACAGCGGTGGCTTCAACGCGAAGATCATCGCCGAGCGCCTGGCGAAATCCCTTCCCGACGCGCGGATCTTCATCGTCATCCGCGAACAGACGACGATGATCCTGTCGGTCTACTTCCAGTATCTCAGGAAGGGCGGAACCTCGTCACTGCGATCCTACATGTCGCAGGAGTTCGACGGCCGCTTGCCCGGCTTCGCGCCCGGAAATTTCGAATACCACCGCTTGATCGAGCATTACCACGGTCTCTTCGGCCGGGAAAACGTGCTGGTTCTGCCCTACGAGATCTTCCGCGACGATGGGCCCGGCTTCGTCTCCGAATTGGCGGATTTCGCGGAGGCGGAGATCGATTGCGACCTCGAATACGGGCTGGTGGCGAACCCGGGGCGCCCCCGGCTGATCGAGTATCGTACGCGCTTGCTGAACTCCCTCACCCACCGCTCATCGTTGAACAGCTATTCCCGCTGGGCGAACGTCCGAGCGAGGAAGCCGACGCAGCTGCTGCGCCAGACGCTCGAAAAGGTGCTGCCGGCAGCGGCTGAACGGCGGTTCGTCGCCGGAATCCGAGACGAAATCAAGGCCGCCACCAACCAACGATACTGCGAGAGCAACGCGCGGACGGCGGAGCTGATCGGCAGGGACCTGGGAGCACTGGGCTACGAATGACCCGCCGACCGAAGTGCACGGCGCGGGGGAACGGGTCCCGTCTTCGGTCGGGCTCGATGACCGTGGGCCGCAGGACGTGATACCGGAACGGAACGAAACGACGGCGGATCGCGCGCACGAGGTCGAGGCGCTGCCGGACTGGACCGATTCGGCGGTCCTGGTCTACGGAGCGAGAAAATCCGGCACGACGATGCTCGCGAACCTGCACGACGGGGGGGACGAACTCCTGTTCTTTCCGTCCGAGATCAAGCTCAAGCAGTTCGCCAAGAGGCCGTGGCCCGACGCGTCGGCGGCGGCCGATTTCTTCTACTCGCAGTCGCGACAGCTCGGAGGTCAGTTCCCGAACTTCGATTCCCGACGCTACGCGGAACGAGTCGAACGCGTGAAGGCGCAAGGAATTTCCAGCCTGCGCGACCTGCTGCGTCATGACGTTTACGCGGTCTATCGAAGCGCGACGGTGCGACCCGAGACGCCGCGGATGTGGGGCATGAAGGAGGTTGGAGGCGACACGGAGAAGATCCTGCAACTCTTCAGGACCCTCTTTGCCGACGGTCGCATCGTCATGATCGTCCGCGATCCCGGAATGGTCACGCGCAGCGTCCTCCTCGACCGCAGGCGCAAGGGAATTCGCCTCGGCGCACGCGAAATCCTGTTTCAAGTCCGATCACCCATGGACGTTCTATACGCCCAGACGCAGCTTCTCGACGACCCGGCCATTCACTTCACGACCTACGAGTGGCTCACCGGCGGCTTCCTCCAGCACGAGATGAAGGCCATCTGCCGGTACCTCGGAATTGCCCACACCCCCGTGCTCGAGCAGACCACGATCTTCGGAGAACCGGTCGTGACCCGGACGGCCTCGCAGCAGGTGAGCGGCGTATTTCGGAACCGGCCCCGGCGGAACGACGGCCTGAGCCCGCGAGAACGGCTGCTGGTGTTCCTCTTCAGCGGTTGGCTGCGCTTCCGGCGCCTTCTCGCGCGCAGGCGGCTCATGCCCTATGCAGATATCGTACGGCGTATCGAGACGAGGCGAACGGCCGGCTGTTGACGCTCGGAATCCAGGCAACGGAAACTCGATGATCATCTGTCACAAATACCGATACATCTTCATCAAGACGGCCAAGACCGCCGGAACGTCCGTCGAGATCGCATTGTCCCGATACTGCGGCCCGGATGACATCGTTTCGCCGCTGTGGAAGAAGGACGAGAAGATGAGGCAGGCGATGGGCGGCCGTGGCCCCCAGCATCACGAGGCGCCCTTCCACGAGTATGGCCCAAAGGACCTCTACAAATTCCTGCTCAGGGGCGAGAAGAAGCTGAAATACAAGAACCACACTTCCGCCGAGAAGATCAAGAAGCTCGTCGGCGAGAATATATGGAATGACTATTTCAAGTTCTGCTTCGAACGAAACCCATGGGATCGATTCGTGTCCTTCTACTACTGGCGCTGCCGCTGGGGCCCTCGACCCACCATTGCCGAATTCATCGAGACGGAAGCCCCCCTGGCGCTCAAGAAGAAGGGATACGGTCTGTATACGATCGACGGCGAGGTAGCCGTCGACAGGATCTGTCGATTCGAGAACCTTCCGGAAGAATTGGAATCCGTCCGAAAGAAAGTAGGCCTTCCGGAAGAGCTCGTATTGCCCCGTGCCAAATCACAATTCCGAAAGAAGAACGAGAGCTATCGCGACGTCCTGGACGACGAACAACGAGAGTATGTTTCCCGGCTGTTCCAAGATGAAATCGAACTCTTCGGATACGAATTCTGAAATGCCGGCGGTTCGCCCGCTTCGGTGCGACCGGTCGGCGAGCCGTCGCGCAGTGAGCCCGATCGGGCGTCGCGGAACGGCCGAATCCGAGACGACGACATGAGCTGGCTCGCCGGCCTGACCGCCCTGATCGACACGGGTATCCCCGAAGGGCTGACCTGGAAGCAGCGTCTGAAGTTGTTTCGGACGGCGCGGCGAGCGGGACTGCGACCTGCGCTCGTCGCACTTCAGCAGAGGAAACTGCTGGGGGGGAGCGATCTGGCCACGGCGCGACGACTCCTGCAACGCATCGAGGACCGCCCCCTGATCTTCATCGTGAGCTACCACAAGACGGGAACCCGCAGCGTCCACGAGTATCTCGAACGACTCGGATTGCGCGGGCTCCACTGGCCCGTCTTCACCAATTGCGGCATCGATTATCCGCTCATTCTCGAGCCCTATGCCGGCGATGCCGATCGCTGCGTGACCGCACTGGCGCCGGTGCTCGCGAACTTCGACTTCTTCGGCGACGTGCCGTTCCCGGGCCTCTATGCCTGCCTGTCCGAAAGGTTCCGAAACGCCCGCTTCATCGTGGTCGATCGCGATCCCGATCAGTGGTGGGAGTCCGTGGCCAGACACTGGAAGCTCGACGAAGGAGGTCGCGTGCTCGAGTCGCTGGAGGCGATTCAATACGGCCTGCCGGTCGGCGCGCGGGTGGACCGGGGCAGCCGCGACGATCTGATCCGTCGCTATCGCGATCATCTCGTGGCGGTTACGCGTCATTTCGACGGGACCGGTCGGATGTTGCGGGTGCCGCTCGACGCTCCCGACATCAACCGCTCGATCTCCTCGTTCCTGGGAATCGGCGAAGCACCTCCCTTCCCGAAGATTCGCAAGGGCGCGATCCACCGCAAAACGGCCCGCAGCGAGTAACGCGATCCGAGCGCGCCGCTCGGGCGCCCGGCGGTCGATTGATGATCGATTCCGCAGCCGGTACCGTGGAGCCGGGTCGTTGTGATTCCCCACTATTTCGCGCGCGATCGCGATGGCAGGCCAGACGTGAAGATCGGATATGCGAACGACGGTTACTCGTCGATGAGATCCGTCGTGGGGGCGGTTCCCGACATCGAATACGTGAAGGTCCGGGATCTTCACGGAACCGCGCGCGCGTTCGCGCTCTCGTTCAACCGCGCCACCCGGAAGCTCTTCGGCAGCCGGTGGCTCGACCCCCGGGATCAGAAGTACCGCTTCGACGACCTCGGAATGAACGACGTCGACCTGCTCCATCTCTTCAACGCGACGAGCACGGGGAGCACGCCCTGGCTCAGCACCTTCGAAACCGTCCTGCCGCGGCTCGCAAAGACATCGCAATGCCATTCGGGCGCCTCGCCCGGATACGCCGGCCTGGCCGGCGACCGACAGGTGCGCCGGGCGATGCAGCTCCTGGCCGGAGACCCCTGCAGGCGGATCATCGCCATGTCGCGCTGCAACCTGGACATGCAGCTCGAGCTCGTTTCGCAGTTTCCGGAGTTTCGGGAGGCGATCGAGAGCAAGCTTTTGCAACTGCATCCCCCCCAACGGGTTCTCGTCGAGGATCCTGCGGAGAAGAAGCTCGGCACGGACGGCCCGATCCGGTTCATGTTCGTGGGCTCCGCGTTCTTCAGGAAGGGTGGCTTCGAAATCCTCGAGACCTTCTGCGAGTTGCGCGCAAAAGAGGGCTTCGAGATCGAGCTGACGATCGTGGGCTCGCTGCACGGCAAGGATTACTCCGTCGAGAACAACGACCATCTGGTGCCGCGGGCCCAGAAGCTGATCGACGCATCGGCCGAGTGGATCCGCTTCCACCGCAGGCTCCCCAACGAATCGGTGTTGCGCATGATGAAGGAATCCCATGTGGGGTTGCTTCCGACCTACGCCGACACCTACGGATACTCGGTGCTGGAGTTCCAGGCCGCCGGCTGCCCCGTCATCTCGACGGACGTGCGCGCCCTGCCCGAGATCAACAGCGACGACGTCGGATGGCTGATTCCCGTTCCGAAGAACCGGCTGGGGCAAGCGCTCTACTTCGACCGCGCGGGCCGCGACCGGGTGCAGGAGTGCATCCGCGAGGGGCTGAAACGCGCGGTGCGAGAAATCTTCCGCGACAGGTCGGGTGTCGTCGGGAAGTCCGAGCGTTCGATCGACCGGATTCGGAAACAGCATTCGGTCGATGAGTTCGCCAGGCGCTTGTCGGACATCTACCGCGAGGCGCTGCCGACGCCCGCTGCCGCTCGCTAGGGCCGCCGAAGGTGTCGTCGACTCCCGATCGAGCGCTCACCATCCCCGTCGAGATCCAGGTTCGCGAGCTGGACTCGAAGCTGCTTCTCGCCTGTGTGGCGGCGCAACGCGGTTTCGAGTCGATCGTCGGCTATCGCACGGATGTCGATTTCCGCATCGCCAGTCTCCCCCGGAGCACGTATCTCTCGAAGAGCATGACGGGCCGGAGCACCAAGATGTTCTCCATCCTCCGGAGCCTGGGGCACGAGGTCGGCGTATGGGACGAGGAGGCGCTGGTGTATCCCTCGCAGGAGCACTACTTCAGCCGCCGCATGTCCGTGGAAGCGCTCGCGCACGTGTCGCTGCTGTTCGCGTGGGGAGAAGACAATGCGGAGCTGTTCAGGAAGTTTCCGGGCTATTCCGGCGCCCCGATTCACGTGACCGGGCACCCGCGCATCGACCTGCTGCGCCCCGAGCTCCGCGATTTCTTCCAGGATGGCGTGCGCCGGATCCGCGAGCGCCATGGCCGGTTCGTGCTCGTGAACACCAATTTTTCGAAGTTCAACGCCCGCCGCGATCCGGGCGGTGGCCGACGGGCGCAGACCAGGGACGGTCGGAGGAAGCGGAACAAGGCCCGCCTCTCGGCCGACTACGTCGCCCACAAGGGTGCGCTCTTCGAGGCCTTTCGCGAGATGGTACCCGCCCTGGCGGCGTCCTTTCCCGATCACCGATTCGTGGTGCGACCGCACCCGAACGAGCTGCGGGAACCCTGGCGGGCCGCCGCCGCTTCCTACGCCAATGTCGACGTGGAGGACGAGGGCAACGTGATCCCGTGGTTGCTCGCCGCCGACGCCATCGTTCACAACGGCTGCACGACGGCCATCGAGGCCTTCGCGCTCGGTCGCCCGGCGGTCGCCTATCGGCCGGTGAAGGCCGATGCCCACGACCACGAATTCCCGAACGCCCTCAGCCACGAGGCCGTCGACCTCGTGGAGCTGCGCGCGATTCTCGCGCGCGCCGTTGCGGGCGAGCTCGCCTGCCGCGCGCCCAGCGGCAGGCCCCGTCCC
>Ga0055476_10000357_pt1 | contig 11786 bp, 9 predicted proteins | sample Muzzi_CordC_D2_FD_57682 | JGI IMG/M metagenome (GOLD analysis project Ga0055476, IMG submission 57682) | Wetland microbial communities from San Francisco Bay, California, USA, that impact long-term carbon sequestration - Muzzi_CordC_D2 | ecosystem: Environmental > Aquatic > Marine > Wetlands ... | reverse complement strand
TTTTCTGACCGACCTGTACTTGGTGGTTGAAGCTCTGGGTTCGCAAGCGGTTGAACAAGTCGTGCCACTGGCCGACCCGGGCACCCGCGAGTCGTTACGGGTGCCATTGCAGGATGAACTGGATCATGTGGCATTCGGTCTGTCTGAGTTGCACAAAGCGCTGGCCGATATGGATCCCCGGCAGCGTGAGACCCGGCTGAAAAAGATGCCGATGCGTATTCATGATCTTGTCAAACTCCTCCACAGTTTCGATTTGCCGGTGCTGGACTGGTTCGAGCAAGTGGGAACCAGTAGTCAACAGCTTTGCGCGGTCCTGGGTCAGCGTAAGGATGAACTGTTAACTGAACTTGCCGCCTGATCCTGACAGGCTGCTGGCCGGTGGTGTAGTTGCCGTGAGCATTATCAGTATTTGGCACAGGTCGCGTGTTATCCAGCTTAGCTCCGGATTGTACATTAAAAAAAGAATCGCCCGGCAGGGTTGATGCCTCTGTCTGGTTTCCGCGGTTTCGCTGAGAAACCGGGAGCTGATCTTTGCCAGGCTATGGGAGGAAGCCGCTTTACCTTGCTGTGCAGGACTGATCTGATCGGCCATCAGTGATGCGCCGGGACTTGTAACAATGAATTGATGCTGCCTATCTCATTGGGTACTTCAGCGGAGTTGGTTGGATCCTGCTGCCATTTCCCATCGACAATAATCCGGTATTCGTATATTCCGGGTTCGGCGGTAAATACCTTCTGCCAGCATCCGTTGATGTTACGCGTTTCGATGTCACGGTCCGGGATCCAGTTATTGAAGTCCCCCGCGAGTTGCAGGCGGCGGCAATCGATATCGTTAAAGGTGAGTACGACCATGTGTCGTTTGATTTTTACATTGGATCGGCCCATGACTTCATCCTCGTGTTTTCTTAACCAGCATATCGAGGCCATCCTCAGCCGCTTTCTGCCGGGCATTAACAATGGTGATTATGGTCTGTCTCTCCTGTCCCGCTGCAGTTTGACGGCAACATCCGGGGTAAAGATGGAGGCATCCGTCTCTTCATCAGCATGCCTTTGTTGCCGATATCAAGCCAGTCCCCCTTCGCCGGCTTGCCAATCATCTGCGCAAAACAGATCGCCCTGTTCAGGCAGTTGCTGTAGCATTTTTTCAACCTCCGCAGCCAATTCGGCAATCGGAAACACCCATTGCTGGCCGGTCAACGCATCAAAGGCACGTTCACCATGAAAAACCAGTACCACATCGCCGGTGACAACCAGCGAACGCTCTACCAGCGGACGGTCCACTGTCGGTAGAAATCGGGTGAGCGATTGCAGGCATGTGCGAACGCGTTGCAGGGAAATTTTTGCATCGAGCAGGCGTTTGGCGGTGCGCAATGCGATGAGATCTGAAAAGGAATAGCGGGCGTGACCTCCCGCGGTATAGCCCTGCGGGACGACTAATCCGGTCTTGCGCCAATAACTGAGTTGGCGACTGCTGAGACCGGTAATAGCGGTGACTTGTTGACGGCTGAATGAGCCTGGCGTCAACGGGCACCCTCCGTTGGGCGATGTGTTATTAACTGGAGTTTCGCAGGGTTTTCCGGAATGTCAAGAAAAAGGCTACAAAAATAGATATTTTTGTACCCTTTTCTGTGCGCCTGTCTTCCGGGCGGTCGGACAAGGCAGGGCTCACCAGCTGATATAGCTATAGTCGCGTTCCTGTAACAGCATCAGGTCATCTGCACCGACTTCAACAATTTCTACAAAATCCAGCATATCCTTTTCGCTCCAGTCCAGCGATTTCATGGTGTTGCCGCAGGCGTGAAAGGAAATGCCGTAGGCCGCAAGACTTTCAATACGTTTTCTGACGCGCTCGGGCACGGGACGTTGTGGTTTTTTGGCCAGGGTGTGAATGCCGGGGCCGATGGCTACCACGACGACGTGGATATCGTCACCGTATTTGCGCAGCATGGCGCCCACCGAGAACAGGATGTGCTCAATATAGTCGGGATCGGCTTTATTGAGTTGGTAAACCAGTTTATGTTCAGGTTCACCAAATAAATCCACGTCCCGCGGTTCCGCCTGGCCGATCCGGGATAGCGTGAGCAGGCAGGTCACCACGCCTAGCCAGTGCAGAAACTGTCGCCGACGGATATTGTATTTCATAGGCTTCTCAAATTTTTATGCTCAAGTACTTTTTTGACACGGAACCTCTGTAGTATGTTCCATCAAATGCGGGCCAGACACGCAGTGTACAATGATCCTGTAGACACCGGCTATTTAAAGTGAACGCTTGCCGCGAGCACTTTATACGCGTTTGCAGCCATTGGATCAGGCATAAAGTTTTCAACTGAGCAGTACGGGATAGCCCGGTTTTATATGAAAAATACTGGATACCGTTCCGATTGCGTGATACTGGAACGGTTACAACATTCTATTGGTGATTGTCTGTCCCGGAATATTCCGGTGCTGGAAAAACAGTTTCGCTTACTGCTACGGCGCTGCCAGCAGGGGCAGCTGGCAGACCGGGCTCTAAGGCGCCTGACGGAGGACATTGAACGCTCCATCCAGTGTGTCGCCCAGCGACGTGCCGCGGCGCCAGCTCCGCATTATCCGCTTTCGCTACCGGTTGTCGAGAAGCGCGAGTACATCCTGGATGTCATCAGTAAACACCCAGTGGTCATTTTGTGTGGCGAAACCGGGTCCGGCAAGACAACCCAGCTGCCAAAAATCTGCCTGCAGCTCGGCAGGGGTGTCGCGGGGAAACTCGGTCATACACAACCACGTCGCATCGCAGCGCGCAGTGTGGCGGCGCGTATCGCCGAAGAGTTGCAGAGTCCGCTCGGTTGTCATGTTGGTTACAAGGTCCGCTTTCAGGACCATGTGCAGGACAGCAGCTATATCAAGGTGATGACTGACGGCATCCTGCTGGCTGAGATTCAGTCTGATCCGGAATTGCGCGAATACGATACCCTGATTATAGATGAAGCCCACGAACGCAGCCTGAATATCGATTTCATGTTGGGATACCTGCGCCGTTTGTTACCGCGTCGCCCGGATCTCAAAATTATCATTACATCGGCCACTATCGATCCGCAGCGTTTTTCCCGCCATTTTAACCAGGCACCGATTATCGAGGTGTCCGGTCGGAGCTGGCCGGTCGAGGTGCGCTACCGCCCATTATCGGGTGAGGATGAAGATCAGAAGGAAAGGGGGCGCGGGCAGGCGATACTCGATGCGATCGATGAGTTGGCAGCGGAAGGGCCGGGTGACGTACTGGTGTTTTTACCGGGGGAACGCGCGATCCGGGAAGCCAGTGAGCTGTTGCGTAAACACCATCCACCGCAGACAGAAATCCTGCCTTTGTACGCACGCCTGTCTGCTGCGCAGCAGAACCGGGTTTTCAGGCCGCACAAGGGCAGACGTATTGTTCTGGCCACCAACGTAGCTGAGACCTCGTTGACGGTGCCCGGTATTCGTTATGTGGTCGATATCGGTCTGGCGCGCCTCGGCCGTTACAGTTATCGCACCAAGGTGCAACGCTTGCCGATTGAAGCTGTATCCCAGGCATCGGCCAATCAGCGTGCCGGGCGTTGCGGACGTGTGGCATCGGGTATCTGTATACGACTGTATGGCGAAGACGACTATCTCGCACGTCCTGAGTTCACGGAACCTGAAATCCAGCGCACTAATCTGGCAGCCGTTATTCTGCAAATGGCGGCACTTGGCCTGGGAGACATCGAAAATTTCCCTTTTGTTGACCCGCCGGACTTACGATTTATCCGTGACGGTTACAAACTGCTGCACGAACTCGGTGCTGTGGACGAGCAGCAGCGCTTGACCCGGCTTGGACGGCAGATCGCGCGTTTGCCGGTTGATCCCCGGCTGGCACGTATGATTCTGGCCGCCAGCGACAGGCAATGTCTGAGTGAGGTGCTCATCATCGTCTCTGCGCTGGAAGTGATTGATCCAAGAGAACGCCCAATGGATCAGGCCCAGGCTGCCGATGAAAAGCATGCTGTGTTCAAGGATGCAAAATCTGATTTCCTGAGCTATCTGAATCTTTGGAATGCGTATCGGGAACAAACGCGACACCTTTCACAGAACAAGTTACGCAAGTGGTGTCGGGAACATTTTCTGTCATTTCTGCGCATGCGGGAATGGATTGATGTGCATCGCCAGGTGCAGATACAGGTCACGGGTATGGGCATGACCTGTAATGAGGCTAAAGCGGACTATCGCTCGATTCATTGTGCCCTGTTAACCGGGTTGCTGGGTAATCTTGCCTTTAAGGTTGACGCTGGTGAATACGCAGGAGCCCGCAACCTGAAGTTCACTCTGTTTCCCGGTTCCGGACTGGTAAAGAACAAACCCAAATGGCTGGTTGCCAGCGAGCTGGTAGAAACCGGCAGGCGTTACTTGCGTACTGCCGCTTACATTGATCCGGCATGGGTTGAGCCCCTGGCGCAGCACCTGGTCAGGCGCAGCTATTCTGAACCTCATTGGGAAAAGAGGCGTGCACAGGTGGTGGCCTTTGAACGGGTCACTTTGTACGGTCTGCCACTGGTACAGCGCCGTAAGGTTAATTTTGCGCCGATTGACCCCGGAATATCACGTGAGCTGTTTATCCGTCACGCGCTGGTGCGGTGTGAGTTACAGACACGGGCGGTGTTTGCAGAGCATAATCAGCGCTTACTGACGGAGCTTGATCAGCTGGAGTCCAAATTACGTCGGCGCGACGTATTGATCGATGAGGACCAATTGTTCCGTTTTTTTGACGAGCGGCTACCGGCCTCTGTAGTCGATGGACCGCATTTTCAGCGCTGGCGGAAAAAGGCCGAAGCTGAACAGCCCGGACTTCTGCACCTGGATCGTGACAGTATCATGCACAATGGCGCTGAAGCTATTACCGAACAACAGTTTCCTGACAGTCTTGAAATCCGTGGCTTGCGTATGCCGGTCAGATACCGGTTTTGCCCCGGTGAGGCCAAAGATGGCATGTGTGTCCAGGTGTCGCTGGCGATGTTGAATCAGTTGCGAGACGGTGACTTTGACCGGCTGGTGCCCGGCCTGCTCAGGGAAAAAACTACGCTGCTGATAAAGTCCTTACCAAAACAGTTGCGGCGTCATTTTGTACCGGCCCCTGAATTCGCCGCGGCTTGCATTCCGGCCATGCAGCGGAACAACAACAGTTTGGTTGCGGCGCTGGCAGAGCAGTTGCAGCGCCTGACCGGGGTATCGGTGCCAAAAGATGCCTGGCGACCGGAGCTGTTGCCGGAACACCTGTTTGTGTATTTCGAGCTGGTTGATGAGCATGGCAAACAGATCGATGGCGGGAGGGACTTGTCTCAATTACAGCTGCGGTTTGGTGAGTATGCCCGCGACGACTTTGCTCGGGTGTCGGATGCGGGATTTGAGCGGAAAAATATCCAGGATTGGGATTTCGGTGATTTGACCGAAACGGTGGAGCTGCAGCAAGGCGGAGTGACATTGCGTGGCTATCCAGCGTTAGTGCTTGACGGTGGGGTGATTGGGCTGCGTTTGTTCGACCAGCAGGAGCAGGCTGTCAAGTCGCACAGGGAAGGCCTGCTGGCACTGTTTCGCCGTAAAGCGGGGAGAATGATAAAAGAGATCAGGCGTAGTGTGCCCGAGCTGCAGAATCAAACAGTGTGGTTCAGCACCGTTGCAGGCGCCGAAGCTTTGCAGGCGGATCTGGAACGGGCGGTGATACAGGCTGCTTTTCTGCAGGACGATGCCAATGTGCGGGATGCAGAAACATTCAGGCACAGGCTGGACACAGGCAAGCAACAGCTGGTCGAATTGGGTGCCTCGATTGGCCGTTGCAGTTTCGAGGCTTTGCAGGCGTATCAGGAGCTTGATCGTTTGTTGAAAGGAACGGTGTCTCCACTACTGCTGTCAGCCATCAGCGAGGTGCGGGAGCAGGTTCAGGAGCTGATTTATCCGGGCTTTATCAGCGCAACCCCGTTGAACTGGCTGCCGCATCTCGCCCGTTACCTTCAGGCGGCGATTCGACGCCTGGAAAAGCTGTCCGGAAACAGTCAACGTGACCGAAAACAAGCTGCGCTGGTAAGGCGATACTGGCAAGACTATGAGCAGGTGCTGGCCAGCAACCCGGCAAACACGGGGCTTGGCGAATTCCGCTGGCTTATCGAGGAACTGCGCGTGTCCCTGTTCGCCCAGGAACTGGGCACCTCGGTCAAGGTATCGCCCGAGCGGCTGGACCGGTTATGGAAAGAACTACACTAGTCCTCAAGGCGCTGGAATATCAGCGAGGCATTCGTGCCACCAAATCCAAAACTGTTAGACATAACAGTGCGTAATCCGGCGTTATCCTTACGTTCGCGCTGTATGGGCAAGTCCCCGACCGCCGGATCCAGTTGCTGGATGTTGGCAGACGCGCAGATGAAGTTATTCTGCATCATGATCAGGGAGTAGATGGCTTCCTGCACGCCGGCTGCGCCCAGAGAGTGTCCGCTCAGTGACTTGGTTGAACTGATGGGCGGTATGCTGTCACCAAACGCTGCCTTGATGGCTTCCAGTTCGCGCACATCACCGACCGGTGTGCTGGTGCCGTGTGCGTTGATGTAGTCAATGGGTGCATCAACGCTCGTCATGGCCTGCTGCATGCAGCGCACAGCGCCTTCGCCGGACGGCTGCACCATGTCGTAGCCATCAGATGTAGCCCCGTAGCCCACCAGTTCAGCGTATATTTTTGCGCCACGTGCTCTGGCGTGTTCCAGTTCTTCCAGTACCAGCATGCCACCGCCGCCGGCAATGACAAAGCCATCGCGGGTTGCGTCGTAAGCGCGTGATGCAGTTTCCGGTGTATCGTTATATTTGGAGGACAGTGCGCCCATGGCGTCAAACAACAGCGTCAGTGTCCAGTGCAGTTCTTCGCCGCCACCGGCAAACACCATGTCCTGTTTACCGAACTGGATCAATTCGCTTGCATTACCAATGCAGTGTGCACTGGTGGAACAGGCGGAACTGATGGAATAGTTGACACCCTTGATCCTGTAGGCGGTGCACAGACAGGCGGAATTGGTGCTGCCCATGGTGCGGGGCACCATGAATGGCCCTACTTTCCTGGCGCCTTTTTCGCGTAACAGATCAACTGCCAGAGTGACATTCTCGGTAGAAGTGCCACCGGAGCCGGCGATTAATCCGGTGCGGGGATTTGAGATCTGCTCCTCATCCAAACCTGCATCCTCAATGGCTTCCTTCATGGCGATATAGTTATAGGCTGCGCTGTCGCCCATGAAGCGGCGTAATTTGCGATCGATAAGGCTGTTGAGGTCGAGATCAACTGCACCGTGGATATGACTGCGAAATCCCAGCTCCTGGTATTTCGGACAGAACTCGATGCCGGATTTCCCCTGTTGCAGGGATTCCAGGACTTGTTGCTGATTGGTGCCGATGCTGGAAGTGATGCCCAGTCCGGTAACTACTACGCGCCGCATACTAATGTACCCTAGAAATATATCCTAAAAATTTTCAGTTGAGGTAAACAGTCCAACCCGAAGGCTTTTGGCGTGATAAATTTCCTTGCCGTCGACTTCCATGACAGCGTCAGCAATACCCATGAACAGCTTGCGCTGGATGACACGCTTGAGATCGATCCGGTAAGTGGCCAGTTTGTTGTCAGGTGTGACCTGTCCGGTGAATTTTACTTCACCCGAACCCAGTGCTCGACCGTGGCCGGGACCACCCAGCCAGCCGAGGTGGAAACCGATCAACTGCCACAGGGCATCAAGACCAAGGCAGCCCGGCATGACAGGATCGGATTCGAAATGGCATTTGAAGAACCACAAGTCCGGTTTGATGTCGAGTTCGGCAATAATCTGTCCCTTCCCATAGGCACCGCCTTCTCCACTGATATGTACTATGCGGTCAACCATCAACATGGGTGGCAGAGGCAGACGTGCATTGCCAGGGCCAAACAGCTCGCCATGCCCGCATTTCAGTAGATCTTCGTAGGAAAACCGGTCTTGTCTATGCGGCGTCAAGGCTTGTGCTGTTGTCATAATGATGGCCGGAAATCGCTTGGCTGGTTGCTGGGGGTGCCCATTTTAGCGGTTTGAGACATATTTTGCATGGAACGAGTGGCGAAAAAAGTACCTGCGTCTGATTAAGGTCAAAGGATTGGCGCTCAATCCCGAAAATTGATGTATTGCAGGGGCAGGTCGATGGGCGCTTCTTTAAGGACTGAAATGGCACTCTGGAGGTCGTCGCGGTTTTTTCCGTTCACACGTACTTTGTCGCCCTGAATGCTGATCTGTACCTTCAGTTTTGAATCTTTCACCAGTTTGACGATCTTTCTGGCGATATCCTGTTGAATACCCTGTTGCACGATCAGGATCTGGCGCGCCTGATTGATGCTGGTTTCAAGCTTGCCTTCGTCAAGTGAAGCCAGGTTGATACCTCGTTTGGCCAGTTTCCTGTGCAGAATGTCCTTCACCTGTTCCAGCTGAAATTCGTTGTCTGCCCGTAAGCTGAGCTGGTTTTCGGATTGTTCCACCTTGGCGCAGGAGCCCTTGAAGTCGTAGCGGTTACCCACTTCACGGTTAGCCTGGTCAACGGCGTTGGTGACCTCATGTAAATCAACTTCCGATACAGTGTCAAACGAAGGCATGATTCCTGGTACTCCCGCTGATCAATGGTTCGATCCCGCGATGATAAAACAGGTGTACCTGTTGAGTACACAGCAGGGGTCGGTTGCCCGGGCAATCAGCAGAAGGGTCTTTCTTTATAAGGATTCGGCGGTGGTGTCCGGCGATGACGCTGTAAGCTGATCTTTGCTTGCACCGGCTTGCAGGGCGGACTTGAGCTGCGCAAGCAGTGCATTATGCTTATTTTCATGCGTCCGGTTCCAGGCTTCCAGTATGGGCAACACGGCCCTTGCGAGTTCATCCGCAGGACTTTTGATGGTATCGCCGCTCGATAGTGACTGCAGGGCCTGCTGAACATCGGCACTACCGGCAACGCTTGCTGGCCCGGGTTGCATGGCAACCGGTTTCCGAACGGGCTGTTCCAGAGTTGTTTCGGCGAGGGTGTATTGCACACGATTACCACCGGCTTTTTGTGCAATTTTAAGTTTTTCACCCAGGTCAGCCAGTAATTCAGCGGAGTTCATGTGTGCATGAACAGGCGGGCTGGATACGGCAATGGTGGCATCGACCGGCACCGTTTCATCATCGATATTGAACTCCTGCCGTTTGATGGCACGGTGTAATTCCTCGGCGACACGTCTGGCGCCCATCAGATTGGCGGACGGTAGCAGAATGCCAAAGGTATCCATGCCAAAGCGTGCAACAGTGTCTTCGTGCCGCCTGCCTTCGCTTAACAGGCCGGCAAGCCGGCGCAGCACTTCTTCGGCAGTTTTTTTTCCGCGGCGCAGGAATAGAGCCTTGTACTTCTCGACCTGAACCATGAGTGTAGCGAGCTCGGTTCCGTGTCTGATGCTATAAGAAAGATCTTTTTCAATACTGTCGAGGAAGGCTCTTTGGTTGGGCAGACCGGTCAACGAATCCACGTTGAGCTGTTTTTTCAGCTGCTGTTTGCTGGTTTCGCTGTCGTGCAGCGCCTGCTGGGTACGTTGTTGCTTTGCCTGCGCCTGGGCACGCGCCAGCAACTGTACGGATTCGAATGGTTTGGTGATGAAGTCGCTGGCACCTGCAGCCAGAGCGATGTTTTTGCTGACATCATCATCTTCGGCGCCAGTGACTATTATCACCGGTAATTCTTTGCAGTGTGATTCCGATGACTCGCGGATTTTTTTCAGCAGTCCCAGGCCGTCCAGGTTGGGCATGGACAGGTCCGACATCACCAGGTTGATCTGGCGGCTATCCTGCAAAACATCCCAGGCGACCTCTCCATCCTCCGCTTCCAGGATCTCGAACTCATTTTTCAATATCTTGCGTGCAGCCACACGCATTAGCCGTGAATCATCGACTACGAGAATGGTTGGTTTGTTTGCTGCCGATTCGGTCATTCGTTTACCCTGACCTTTAACCCATAATACCGGGGATGTCGGCGAGGTCGGGTAGATCTTTAACAATCTATTGTTTGGTCAGGGTTTTATCCAATAAACAGGAAGTCACGACTGCGCTGGTAAGTGGCCTTTGCCAGAAAGGTCTGGATGTCCTCGCGTGCCCCGTGATTACGCACATAGACCAATACCAGTGGTTTGGGGTGTTGTTGCAGTAGCCAGGCCGGTTCAACAACCGGTATGCCACGTATTTGATGGCCGATTTTTTTTGGGTCGATATCGACCCAGGCGACGGGCATGAATCCTTGTTCCAGTAACAGGCGACAGCGTTGGCGTGTTTTGCGTCCGGCGCCCCACATGACGAGGGGGCGATGGCTTTTCAGTCTGGAATCCCTGGCCAGGTAGCGCGCGCAGTCGACCGAAGGCCTGTTGAGAACAACGCGGATCAATACGCGACAGGCGTCGGGGTGAGTCGCGCCAGTCCAGGAGTATTTCCGGCAGTTTTGCCATGCTGGGACCGGCTTGATGCATGCGTAAGCAAAGGTCGTAATCTTCTGCAAAGTCTCCTTCACAGTAGCCGCCCAGTTTAAGGATATCTGCCCTGCGATAGGTAACTGAGGGATGCATGAAGGGTGACTCCAGATAGATATCGGCATCAATGTCAGTGGGTGTCAGACACTGGTTTTGCCAACGGATATATTCCCGATAACCTGCCTGGATGCTTTGTTCGGGGAAAAGATGTACCTGACATGCGACCAGAGACCAGCTTGTGTGCATTTCCAGTGCTTCTACCTGTAGCCTCAGGCGGTCGGGCCGCATCCGGTCATCGGCATCTATTCGAGCGATGAATTTGCCCTTTGCCGCCTGCAGACCGAAGTTCAAAGCGGCAACCAGTCCTTTTCGTGGTGATGCCAGTACACCTAGTCGCTTATCCTGTTTCCGGTAGTGTGTCACGATCTGCTCCGACTGATCGTTAGAATGGTCGTTGATCATGAGTAACTCGAAGTCTGTATAGCTTTGCGCGAGGATTGACTGCAGGCACTCGTCAAGCGTGGAGGCCGCATTCCGGTATGGTACAAGGACGCTGACAACAGAGGTTTTCAAGAGATAATATTCGCGTGCCGGTGGTGCTGATGTTATGGGTAGCACAATACGCACATACGCAGGGTATGCAAGCACAGGCCGCAGGTGCATCTTACCCGGATCACATACCCGCCCGATATTGTGTGCCTGGTCAACGAGTATTAACGGGTAATGTGGGAGCGCCTATCAACGGCCCGAACAGTTCAGTGTTGAACTGTGTAGTGCGGTCGGTGTTAAGCATGTGCAAGGATGGGGCTCAGATCTGCTTGGCAAGCCTGCTCGAGTTGTATGCTGGATAACAGTTCAACTGATCTGCATGGTCGGAAACTGCTTGCTGCTGGGCAGTGTGATTGTGTAAAGGCGCTTGTGCCGGTTTTGGAGTGCGCGGCTAATTCCAGGGGCTGGTTCCGGTCGAGGTTTTAGGGTTCTGAATAAAATACTTAAAAAACAATAAGATATTATTTAACGAAAGCAAAAAAAGGCCTGCTTGCGCAGGCCTTTTTTTCACCAGGGTTCTGGTTAGCGACGTATTGTTTTCTTCACAGGTCGCTTCTTGGCTACCGTTTTCCTGGCGACCTTCTTCTTAGCCACCTTCTTCTTAGCCACCTTCTTTTTTGCCACCTTCTTTTTTGCCACCTTCTTTTTTGCTACCACTCTTTTCTTTGTTGCCACTTTCTTCTTTGTTGCCACTTTCTTCTTTGTTGCCACTTTCTTCTTT
>Ga0055476_10000353_pt1 | contig 11817 bp, 8 predicted proteins | sample Muzzi_CordC_D2_FD_57682 | JGI IMG/M metagenome (GOLD analysis project Ga0055476, IMG submission 57682) | Wetland microbial communities from San Francisco Bay, California, USA, that impact long-term carbon sequestration - Muzzi_CordC_D2 | ecosystem: Environmental > Aquatic > Marine > Wetlands ... | reverse complement strand
TGCGGCGTCTACTCGAATGCGCGAGCTACTTCCGGGCGTTGCTGGATCGCCTCACGCTCCGCCGGCTCGACCAACATGTCGTCGACGCAGCCATCTGGTGCGGCGCACCGCGCGAGAGCGACCTCGCCGATCAGGCGGCGTTGATCGGCCGCATCAGCGAGAGTCTCGACGCGCATATCCGACGACACGATTCGATCGATCAGCTCATGTGGTCGACGGAGCCCGACCCCGAACACGGCGGCTTCCGGTTGATCGCCGAGACGCGTCGAGCCGGCGTGGTGCTGAAGACCGCGCTCGACACCGACTGCGTCCGCTCTCCGGATTTCCAGCGCCTAGCGGAGCTCGCAGCAGAGATCAACGAGATCGGGGGCGCTCCGTACCGTGTCCGCCGCGGCGCTGACGAGTTCGAGGAGCTGAGCGGCGCCGTCCCGCTGCTCGAGCACCTGCTCAAGCTCGGCGAGAAGGGGTTGTCGATCCAGCGTTACAAGGGCCTCGGCGAGATGAACCCCGACCAGCTGGCCGATACGACGCTCGACGCCAACCAACGCACGCTGCTGCAAGTGACGATCCCCGACGCCGTCGAGGCGGAAGAAGCCTTCACCACCCTGATGGGCGACGACGTCGAACCGCGCCGTGCTTTCATCGAGAAGAACGCCCTCGACGTACAGAATCTGGACATCTAGAGCGACGATCACGTGGCCGACGAACCTACAGAACCCCTCGACACGCCGTTGGACGAAGGCGGAACTCCGCCCGGTTCACCTCACGTCACGGTCGCGATCGAGGACGAAGTCCGGAGTTCGTTCCTCGCGTATTCGATGTCGGTCATCATCAGCCGCGCACTGCCCGATGTCCGCGACGGACTCAAGCCCGTTCACCGGCGCATCCTCTATGCGATGAATCAGGAGGGGCTGCTCTCCAGCCGCGGCTATTCGAAGTCCGCGGGTGTCGTCGGCGAAGTGCTGAAGCATTACCACCCGCACGGCGACAGCGCGGTCTACGACTCGATGGTCCGGATGGCGCAGGACTTCTCGCTGCGTTATCCGCTCGTCGACGGCCAGGGGAACTTCGGTTCGATCGACGGCGACTCGGCGGCGGCCTACCGCTATACCGAGGCACGGCTCGCTCCGTTGGCCGAAGAGATGTTGCGCGACATCGACCGGGAGACGGTCGACTTCGTGCCGAATTTCGACGGGGGCACGACCGAGCCCGTCGTGCTGCCGGCTCGCTTTCCGAACCTGCTCGCCAACGGCTCGTCGGGGATCGCGGTCGGAATGGCGACCAACATACCGCCGCACAACCTCGGCGAGCTCGTCGAGGCGCTGGTGCTCGAGGCGGAGAACCCCGACTGCACGCTCGACGAGCTGCTCGAAAAGGTGCCCGGTCCGGACTTCCCGACCGGAGCGATGATCTGCGGCAGCGCGGGCATTCGCTCTGCGTACGCGACCGGCCGCGGACTGCTCACGGTTCGAGCCCGCGCGGAGTTCGAAGAGACCAAGCGCGGGGAACGGATCATCGTCTCCGAGATTCCGTTCATGGTGAACAAGTCCTCACTGCTCGAGCGGATTGCCGAGCTGGTGCGCGAGGGCCGGATCGATGGCGTCTCCGACCTGCGCGATGAGTCGAACCGCGAAGGCATGCGAATCGTGATCGAGCTTCGGCGCGAAGCGCAGGGCGACATCGTCTTGAACCAGCTCTACAAGATGACACCGCTCCAGACGACGTTCGGCGTCAACATGCTCGCGCTCGTGAACGGGCGACCGCAACTGCTGACGCTCAAACAGGCGCTGCGGCACTTCATCGATTTCCGCGGCGAGGTGATCGTCCGGCGCGCAACCTACGATCTCGCGCAGGCGGAGCAGCGCGCCCATCTTCTCGAAGGCTTCGCGATCGCGCTCGAAAATCTCGACGAGGTGATCGCGATCATCCGCGGCTCCGCCGACACCGCCACCGCGCGCGGCGAGCTGATGACCCGCTTCTCGCTCAGTGAGCGACAAGCCAATGCGATTCTCGAGATGCGATTGCGGTCGCTCACTGCCATGGAGCGGCAGCGGGTGCTCGACGAACTCGCGGAGATACGCGCAAAGATCGCCGACCTGAAGGACCTGCTCGAGAGCAACGAGCGGATTCTCGGCGTCGTGCTCGAGGAGGTTCGTGAAGTCGCCGAACGCTTCGGCAACGAGCGACGGACGGAACTCGTCGGCCCGGTCGAGGGCATCAGCACCGAGGATCTGATCGTCGAAGAGGACATGGTCGTCACGGTGTCGCATGCGGGCTACGTGAAACGGAACCCGCTCACGCAATACCGCGCGCAGCGCCGCGGCGGCAAGGGCGTGAAGGGCATGGATGCGCGGCAGGAAGACTTCGTCGAACACCTCTTCGTGGCTTCTACACACGCCTACATCCTCTTCTTCACGACGAAGGGCCGCGTGCACTGGCTGAAGGTTCACGAGCTGCCGCAGCTCGGCCGAGCGGCTCGGGGCAAGGCGCTCGTGAACGTGCTCCGGCTCGCCGAAGACGAGCGCGTGCAGGCGACCCTGCCGGTACGCAGCTTCGACGAAGCGGCCGGTGACTTCGTGACGCTGTGTACCCGCAAGGGAATCATCAAGAAGACGAAGCTCGAGTCCTTCTCGAATCCGCGTCGCGGGGGCATCATCGCGATCAGCCTCGCGGACGACGACGAGCTGATCGACGTCTGTCGGACCAACGGCAGCCAGGAGATCATCATCGCGACCAAGCGCGGCAAGTCGATCCGCTTCCCCGAGAGCCAGGTGCGCGCGATGGGGCGCTCGGCGGTCGGGGTTCGCGGCATTTCCTTGCAGGGATCCGATCAGGTGGTGGGAATGGAGATCCTCTCGCCCGGCGCGACGATCCTGACCGTAACCGAACGCGGTTACGGCAAGCGCACCCCGCTCGACGACTACCGTTTGCAGCGGCGAGGCGGTCAGGGCGTGATCACCATCCGCACCAACGAGCGCAACGGCCAGGTGGTGGGCGTCGCACAGGTGGTCGACGACGACCAGGTCATGCTCATCACCGACGGCGGCAAGGTGTTGCGCAGCCCGGTATCGGGAATCTCGACGATGGGCCGCGCGACCCAGGGTGTACGGGTGATGAATCTCTCGAGCGAGGAGAAGCTCGTATCGATGGCGCGACTCGCCGACGACCGCGACGTCTCCGATTCTTCGGACGGAGAGTCCTAGCGATCCGCCGCGACGGCCGGTGAATCCACGCACGCAGGCTGCGATCGGAGTCCGGATTGAAGAACGAGAAATCGAAACAGCTGCTTCGACGCGCACGCCGCTCGATCCCCGGCGGTGTGAACAGCCCCGTTCGAGCCTACGGTTCGGTGGGCGGCACGCCGCCCTTCATCGCCCGGGCCGAGGGTTGCCGCGTCTTCGACGCCGACGGCAACTCCTTCATCGACTACGTGGGCTCGTGGGGGCCGATGATTCTCGGGCACGCGAACCCCGGCGTGTTGCGCGCGATCGAGCGTGCGATGAAGCGCGGCACGAGTTACGGCGCCCCGACTGCGCTCGAGATCGAGCTCGCCGAACGCATCTGCGCCGCGGTGCCGGGAATCGAGAAGGTGCGCATGGTGAGCTCGGGGACCGAAGCGGCGATGAGCGCGCTGCGGCTCGCGCGCGGAGCGACCGGGCGCGACCGCATCCTCAAGTTCGAAGGCTGCTATCACGGCCACTCGGACGGCCTGCTGGTCGATGCGGGCAGCGGGCTCGCGACGCTCGGGATTCCGGGTTCCCCAGGGGTGCCGTCCGCATATGCGAAGCTGACCATCCAGGCCAGGTACAACGATCTCGGGGCGGTCGACCGCGCCTTCGATCGTTGGGGGAAGGATCTCGCAGCGGTGATCGTCGAGCCGTTTGCGGGCAATATGGGCTTCGTGCCTCCGGTTCCGGGATTTCTCGAAAGGCTGCGCCAGCGCTGCGACCGCTCGGGCGCATTGTTGATCTTCGACGAGGTGATCACCGGATTTCGCGTCGCGTACGGGGGGGCGCAGCAGCTGCTCGGCGTCACGCCGGACCTCACCTGCCTCGGCAAGGTGATGGGCGGCGGCCTGCCTGCGGCCGCCTATGGGGGCCGACGCGAGCTGATGGACCGGATGGCTCCGGACGGGCCCATCTACCAGGCGGGGACGCTTTCGGGCAACCCGCTCGCGATGGCGGCGGGCAACGCGACGCTGCGCCGGCTCGCGCGCCCGGGCAGCTACGAGGCCCTCGGGCGCAAGAGCCGCCTGCTCGCCGAGGGCTTGCAGCAGCGCGCCGATGCGGCCGGGGTCGCGTTCACGTCGGCTGCGGTCGGCGGGGTCCTGGGGTTCTTCTTCCACCCGGGGCCGGTGCGGAACTTCGACGAGGCGAAACGGGCCCATGAAGGTCGCTTCCGAGCCTTCTTTCACTCCATGCTCGAGCAGGGCATCTATCTGGCGCCGTCGGCGTACGAATGCGCCTTCCTGTCGCTCGCCCACCGGCGCGCCGACCTCGACGCCACACTCGCGGCGGCGGAAGTCGCGATGGCTCGATGTGCCCGCATCCGTTGAGCTTTGGCGGGGCCTTGGCTAGCATGCGCGCCGGTGATCGGGCTCGGGGCGCACGCGCCTTCGAGCCCGTCGCAATGTCGGGAACGCAATGACGGACCGACGCGACGAGGAGGAGCGATCGAAGCGCTCGAGGAGCCGACAAGGGTTGGCTTATGAGGGCGCATTCGAATCGGTTTTTGCAATTCTGATCGCGGCATTTCTCGGCAACCTGGCCGACGATCATTTCGGGACCGCCCCGCGCTACCTGCTCGCCGGATTCGCAATCGGCTTCGCCGCCTTCGTGCTCCGCCTGGTGAAATTGGGCCGCCGCCTGCAGGAAACGGCGTCGGACGTCGAACCCGAATCCAAAGACGAATGAGAAGAAGAGAGTGGGCCTGGACTCGACACAGCGCATGAACCTGAAGCTCTCCGCGGGCGCGGTGGCGGCTTCGCTCGTCTGGGCGACGCCGCTCTTCGCGTTCAGCCTGCTCTTGGGTGCGGTGCTCGAGGGGTTCAACTTCCACGGCTTGCGGCGCTCGGCGCAGTTCATGTTCTGGGGCCAGATCGAGGGTTCGCGCGGTTGGATCGGTGTGTTCGCACTGCGCTTCAGCCTGCTCGCGATCGGGATCTGCACCGCGCTGTATTTCGGCGCCGACCCGGCCGGTCTGTTGATCGGCCTGTCGCTGATGATTCCCGCGGCGGTGATCGAAGCCTGGCGCTCGCGCCCGGCGATCGACCCGAACGCGCCGGCTCTTCCCGCCGACGATCCGAGCTGGGACGATTGGAATCCCTGGCTCGCGCGCGAGCGGCCCGAGACCGAAGAGGATGACGTGTCATGAACATCTACCAGCCTCTCGAAGAGGTGATCCCGGTCGTGGTGCAGGGCACGTTGCTCACCGGATTCCTGCTGGTGGTGGGCGGAGTTCTGCTGCGCCGGCGTATCGCTGCGACCAACGGCGGCCTGGTTCCGGACGAAGGGTTTTCGCTTCGCAACATTTTCGAAGTGCTGGTCGAGCTGATCGCGGACCTCGCGAAGGATCGGATCGGCCCGGAGTGGCGCAAGTACTTCCCGATCGTCGGTACGATGTTCCTCTTCATCCTGGTCGCGAATCTGCTCGGCCTGGTGCCGGGCGTCGGCGGTCCGACGGTCGACGCGAACACGACCTGGGCGTGGGCGGTGATCGCGTGGTTGGTCTACACCGCCGTCGGCATCATGAAGCACAAGCACGTCTATCTCGTGAAGTTCATGGGTCCGAGTTTCAAGACAGTGGAGATCGGCGGGCGCAAGGTGCACATTCGCGCATTGATGCCGCTGTTCCTGCTCCTCGAGCTGCCGCTCGACCTCGCGCGCATCTTCACCCTGGCCGTACGTCTGCTCGCGAACATGTTCGCGGACCACACGGTCATCCTCGTGATGCTGAGTCTGGCGCCGATCGGCGTGCCCGCGATCTTCATGGGCCTGGGCCTCATCATCTCGTTCTTGCAGGCGTTCATCTTCACGCTGCTCACCATGATCTACATCGGCCTTGCGCTGGACGAGCCCCACTGAACGGGTCTTCGGAAAGCTGGCCAATCTGAATGGAACAAGGAGAAACTCGAATGCACAAAATTGGGAAGGTCGCCCTCTGGACCCTCTTCTTCGTCCTCATGCCGATGGTCGCGTTCGCCGAAGGCGGCGCCGGCGGCGCCGGCGACAGCAGCTGGGGCTACGCGCTCGGCGCCGGCCTCGCCGTGGGTCTCGCGGGCCTGGGTTGCGGCATCGGCCAGGGCATGACCGCGGGCAACACCACCGCGGGCATCGCGCGCAACCCGGGTGCTGCGGGCGCGATGTTCACCAACTTCATTCTCGGCATGGTGCTGATCGAGTCCATCGCTATCTACGGCCTCGTGATCGCGTTCCTGCTCCAGGCCAAGATCGGCTGATCGCACTCGCGTGCGAATCACGCGTTTCGGGCGGCGCGTTCCGCGCCGCCCGAAACCGCTGAGTCGCTCGGCGTCCGCCGGGCGGACTCATCCCCCTCTGGAACTTCCGCCGCGCGCCACCGCACCGGTGCTGCCCGCGCGCAACGAGACCTTCGGCGCCTCCGGGTTGGGACGCCGGACGGAAACTCGACGCGGGTCTCACCCCGTAGTTGAACCCGCGCCGGACCATGTCGCCGCCCGACGCCCCGGTACCCATCAACCCCCGGTCCCGTTAGAGGGGCGTGATGGGTGTGCCCGAAGGCGGCCTCCGGTAGAGCAAGCGCCGTGCCACGTGCGCGCATCCTTCAACGTTCTAGAATCGCGTGCGCTGACAGTGGGTTGCGGGACGAAGCCAATAGGCGCCGCGTCCGTGGTGGACGCGGGTTGACGGGGACGCTGTGAACCGCGGGCAACTGATCGTCTTCGAAGGGCTCGACGGCTGCGGCAAGAGCACGCAGGTCGCGCGTCTCGCGGCGGCGTTGCGAGCTGCGGGCCACGACGTCGTCGCGACGCGCGAGCCGACGAATGGCGAGTACGGGCAGCGCATCCGCTCCCTCGCACGGTCGGGCGGATCGGTTCCGCACGCCGAGGAGCTGCGCTGGTTCGTCGAAGATCGCCGCGAGCACGTAGCGGAAGTCGTGGAGCCCGCTCTCGCGGCCGGGCGCGTGGTGATCTGCGACCGCTATTTCCTGTCGACCGTCGCCTACCAGGGCGCGCGCGGCGCCGACGCCGACGCGGTGCTCGCGTCGAGCGAGGCGGAGTTCCCGATTCCCGACCTGGTCGTGCTGCTCGAAATCACGCCCGAGGCCGGGCTCGCGCGCGTACACGAGCGCGGTGATGCGATCGAGGCCCACTTCGAAGAAGTCGAGTACCTGCGGGCCGTCGATTCGATCTTCCGCCGCGTGGATCGCCCCTACCTGGTGCGCGTTGACGGCTCGAGGGATGCCGATGCGGTCGCGAGCGCGGTTGCGGAGTGTGTCGCTGCGCGACTCCGCCTACCCTGACGGCTCGCGAATCGCCTTGCCGCTCGAAGGAGGCCCCATGTCGGAACCCCGCCCGCTCGATCCCGAGAAGCTGAAGGAATACGCGAAGGGGGTGTTCGGCGCGCTCGGCGGCGCGATGACGGCCGGCATGATCTATCTCGGCGATCGGCTCGGCCTCTATGCGGCGCTCGCGGATGCGGGCGCCGTCACGAGCGAGGAGCTCGCCGCGAAGACCGGGCTCGACGAACGCTGGCTGCGCGAATGGCTGTTCCAGCAGGGCGCCGCGGGCGTGCTCGAACCGCGCGGACAGGATCGCTTCGAGCTCACCAGCGAGGGACGCGCGGTGCTGGCGGACGAAGACCACCCCGCGTTCGGGGCGGGCTTCTTCTGTCACCTGCCCGAGACGATGAGAAACCTCGAGAAGCTGCCCGACAGCTTCCGCACCGGACTCGGGCTCGACTACGACGCGCTCGGGCCCGGCGGCGCGCGCGGAATCGAGCGCGGGCTGGCACCGTGGTTCCGCGCATTGCTGGTGCCGGTGGTATTGCCGCGCATCGAGGGGCTGGTGGCGCGCCTCGGCGAAGGCGTACAGGTGGCGGACGTCGGCTGCGGGGCCGGGGTGGCGCTGCTCGAGATGGCGAAGGCGTTCCCGCGATCGGAGTTCCACGGCTACGAGATTTCGCGCCACGCACTGGAGCGGGCCGACGAGAACAAGGCGGCCGCGGGGGTGGCGAACGCGCACTTCCACCATGCGGCCGAAGAGCCGCTGCCGAGCGACGGGCGCTTCGGGTTCGTGGTGACCTTCGATTGCCTGCACGACATGGCGCACCCGGAACGGGTGATGGCGCAGATTCGCGGCGCGATCGCGGACGACGGAGCCTGGCTGATCGCGGACATCAAGGCGCACGGGAGCTTCGACGAGAACCGCGAACGCAACCCGATGGCGGCGATGATGTACGGGACCTCGGTGCTGACCTGCATGTCGAGCGCGTTGTCGGAGCCGGGTGGACTCGGTCTCGGAACCCTCGGGCTCCACCCCGAGCTCGCGCGCACGATGACGGCGGGTGCGGGCTTCACGCGCTTCGAAGCGCTGGATTTCGGGCACCCGGTGAACGCGTTCTACCTGGTGCGGCCATAGTCGGTGCTGCATCCGCGCCGGCGACCGACCTCCGCTTCAGTCGGCGCGCGTGACCCGATAGCGGTGGTTCGCACGGAAGGGCCCGGCGAGCTCGGTCGCGGCGCCGGTGGACCATTGGATCTCGATGCGATCGACCTCGGCGTGTGAGCCGAGCCCGAAATGGGCTTCGGGCGGGTCGAACGAGGTGAAGCCGCCGCTCGACTTGATTTCGCGCATCTGGTGACGGCTCGCATCGGGGCCGTAATGCACGAAGATGCGACTGCCGATCCCGAAGTGATTGCCGCGGTGGTCGCGCAGCTCGACGATCAGGTTGTTGCGCTCTCGGGTGTTGTTCCGGTACACGACGATCGGTCCTTCGAGCGGGACCGTCACGATGTCGAGGTCGCCGTCCTGGTCGAGATCCACATAGGCGGCGCTGACGGACGCCATCACGTTCTTCAGACCGGAGGTCACGGTCCGGTCGTCGAAGTGGCCGTCGCCGCGATTGGCGAGGTAGACGTTCGATTCCCGCTTGTTCGACCGCCACATCCCGTTCACGATGTAGAGGTCCTGCCACTCGTCCGAGTCGAAATCGGCGAATCTCGCGTTCCAGGTCCAGCCGGTGGTGTCGACGCCGCGTTCCTCCGCGGCCTCGTCGAAGCGACCGGCGTCGTTCCGGACGAACAACATGTTGCGGCCCGCGACCTGCTTGATCTGCGCCGTCCGATCCTCCTTGGTGTAGTCGATGGACGGCCCGAAAGTGGTTCGGCAGATGTGTTCGAAGGCTTCCCACCAGGCGGGAAAGCCCGGGCAGCGCGAGCCGTCTTCCCGGCCGAGGGTGGCCCAACGGAGTCGATGCAGCGCGATACAGCTGCCGCGCTCGGTCGGGTCGCCGAGCGCGAGACAGTTGGATGGATTGCGGGTGTTCCGGGCCTTGCTCAGCAGCGTATGGGTGCGCACACGCCCCTCGCAGCGCTCGCGCAGCCCGAATCCAGCGTATTCATCACAGATGGTGTCGGTCCGGGTGAGGAGCATTCGTTCGGAACGCGTGCCGGAGCGCCCGGTGACCTGCCCGATGTAGATCTCGGAATGCAGATCGTTGTCGATGTCGGCGCTGTCGATGCTCATCGTGCTGTAGGCCGTGTGGGGAACCAGCTCGTCCTGCCGCGCGACCTGCCGGAGCGCACCCGCGCCGTCGCCGAGGTAATAGACATCGGGAATCTCGAAGTCGTTTCCGACGATCAGGTCGAGGTCGCCGTCGCCGTCGACGTCCGAGAGCAGCGTGCTCAGGGTTTCACCCGCCGGGCCCGGTAGTACCTCGGGTTCGAAGCTCCCACCGCGATTCCAGAGCATGCGATTCTTCGAAGCGACCAGGGGATTCTTGTGCCAGGTGCCGGTCGACCAGCGCCCGAGCACGGCGTCGAGGTCTCCATCGCGGTCCACGTCGCCGAAGCCGGCGGCGGGCACCAGGTTGGCGTCGCCGCCGGGGATGCTGCGGAGGTCGTTCGCGTCGAAGCGCCCGCCCCGATTCGGGATCGCCCACGCGCCGTTGCGATAAGTGGTGAAGAAGAGATCCAGCCAGCCGTCGTCGTCGAGGTCCACGAGTGCGACGAGCCCCACGAAGAATTCGGCCAGCGAGGGTCCGGCGATGGGTTGCGGCTCGAAGCTCCCGCCGCCCCGATTCGCGAAGATCATCGGGCCCACGGGCGACCCCATCACGATGTCGGGCCAGCCGTCGCCGTGGACGTCGCCCGCCGCGATCGGGCGGGTGCTGTAGAAGGGCGACGAGAAGCGGTAGGCGACCGGAAGGTCGTTCGGCGCTTCGAGGCCGAGGTCTCGTCCGATGCTCGCCGTGAAGAGCGATTCGCCCTCGCCCTTCGGACTTCCGAACGGCCGTCGCGCGACCGACACTCCGGCGGCGCCGCCGGGGTCGACGTCGCGCCAGGGAATCGCGAGCGGTGGGAACGAAGGCGTCGCTCCGGGAGCGCGCCGCCAGACGGGCGGACGAACGCGGAAGCCCGCCAGGGACGCGACCGTGATCGGCGGTCGACCTTCCGTCGGCGCGAGCTGCGGGAGCGCATCGACGATCAGCTGCTCGGCCCTGCGGGTCTCGAAGCGCTCGTAGAAGTGGGCGAGCGACCCGGCAGCGAGGGCGAACGCGATCAGCGCCACGCTCAGCACGCAGGCCACGCGCAGCGACAGGGCGGTGGTGACGATCATGAAGGAATAGATGCTGAAGATGCCGAGCGTGAACAGCAGCACCATGGCGTAGCTCGCGGGCAGGCCGGCCTCGAGGAGCGCGGCCGTCACCACCACGTCGAAAGCGATCGGCACCGGCAGCAGCAGGCCGACGATCGCTACGCCGGCGCTCCATTGCAGGGTTCGCCAGTAGTCGGCGGCAGGGAGGGCCTTGGCGATGGTTTCCCACGGCAGCAAGGTCACGACCGTCGCCCCGACGGCGCCCGCGAGCAGCATCAGGGGAACGGTCTTCACGACGATGAAGACGAGGTTGCGGACGTAATCGCGGATCATCCAGACCAGCGATTCGCCCCATCCCGAAGCACCGGCTTCGACCGGCGCCCAGTTGTTGTCGGTATCGGTGCCGGTGTCGATGCTCCGGGTACCCGCCGCGATCGACGTCAGATCGGCCGGTCCGAAGCTCGCACCGAACGCGAACCGCGACAGCAGGGGGATCATCACGACGATGAAGAGCAGTGTGAACGCGACCTTGGTCAGCGCGAGGAAGGGTGGAAAGATCGCGAAGAGCATCGTGAGGATCACGATGTTGAGAGTGGGGGAGCTGATCATCGCGGCCAGAGAGGTCTCGATCCGCGCGCCGGATGCCGACATGCCGCGCGCGATCGGGGCCGCGCAGTTGACGCACACGCCGAGTGGAGCCCCCACCGCCATTCCGAGCAGGGTGTTGCCGAGGCGACCCTCGAATCCGGTCCGGCGCAACAGCGAGAACAGGCTCATCATCGCCGCGGCGAGCAGCAGGCCGAAGGTCATCCCCTGCTGGTTGGTGTGGAGCCAATTGATCGTCGTGAGGGCGATCTTCTTCGAAACGCGGTCGTCGGGATCCACCGGAAACAGCGCCTCGAAGCCGAGGGGATCTTCGAGCTCGATGTCACCGCCCATCGTGGCCTTCTCGTCGAGGCCGGGATAACGGCTCGTGCCCCAGAATACGGCCGAGATTCCCGCGAGGACCAGCAGGCACAGGA
>Ga0055476_10000352_pt1 | contig 11819 bp, 13 predicted proteins | sample Muzzi_CordC_D2_FD_57682 | JGI IMG/M metagenome (GOLD analysis project Ga0055476, IMG submission 57682) | Wetland microbial communities from San Francisco Bay, California, USA, that impact long-term carbon sequestration - Muzzi_CordC_D2 | ecosystem: Environmental > Aquatic > Marine > Wetlands ... | reverse complement strand
CGCCGAGGCCCACCAGACCGATATCGGGCAGCCCATAGCGCGCCCCCACCAGGGGAAAACCGCCAATAACAAAACCGTCAAACCCGGCCTGCTCAATCAGCTTTGCGCTCAGGGCGTCGTAGGCCCCCGGCAGAACAAAGGGGCGGTCCATGCTCATCAGGTCCCGCCATAGGGTTTTGCCACCAGTCATTCGACACTCCTGTTGATTCGGATCATGAACGGCCAGGCGCAGAGCTTGTGCGGCTGCTTGTTGACGTTAATCGGATAAAAGTATACAAACATACATAGCCTTCGAAGACAAGATATAACAATAATCAGCATCCAATCGGGAAAATTCCTTCGGTCAGATCGCCCTCCACGTGAACTCCGTGGCGATTCGGTCGAACAGAAGATTTCAACCAGGTCGATAACAGGGAGACTGTGACAATGAAACGCCTTTTAGCTGGATTAACCATTGTTGCCATCGCAACATTCCATTCACTTTCCGTCAGTGCCGAGACCACCATTCGCGTGACCCTGCAATTGCCTGAAAAGCACTCGCTCGGTCAGAACTGGCTTGCATTCAAGAAAATCGTCGAAGAAAAATCCGGCGGTGAGCTCAAAGTCGAACTTTTCCCCTCCGCGCAGTTATACAAAGATAAACAGGTTCCAGAAGCGGTGGGCTCCGGTGCAATCGAGGCCGGTTCGGCATTTCTCGGCCGCTTCGCCGGCTCGGTCCCGGCCGTGGAAGTCATCAACGTGCCATTTTTATTCGACACCGAAGAGAAACTTCGCGCGGCTACAAAAAGCGGTTCCGAGATTCGTCAGATTCTCGACGCGGCGGTCCTCAAGGAAACCGGTGCAAGAGTGCTGTGGTGGCAGGCATTCGGGCGCAATATTTACTTGAGCAAGGACGCGCCGATCCGTGTTCCCGCGGATCTCAAGGGTAAGAAGGTCCGGACCTACGGCAAGATTCTCGGCTGGACGGTTGAAGCGCTCGGCGGCGCACCGACATTGATGTCGGGCTCAAAGCAGTTCCTCGCTTATCAGCAGGGAGCCGTCGACGTGGGCATGACGGGCGCGGCCACCATCGAAAGCCGCAAACTCTATGAAGTGATGAACTATGCAACCTTGAGCTACGACAGCGCCGTAGAGTTCGTAGCCATCATCAACAACAAGTTCTTCGAAAGTTTGTCGAAAAAGAACCAGAACATCATTCTCGAGGCTGCGGCGAAGGTAGAGCAGGATTTGCGCGACTACATCTATGCCAACGAAACAATCGTAGTCGATGGCGTGCGCTCGAAAATCACCATCATCGAGCTCACCGAGGAAGAGCGCGCCCAGTGGCGTGAGGCCACCAAAGGCGTCGGCGACCGCTTTGCAAGAGAGCGTGGCGAGACTGCCGCTCAGGTCATCAAGGCGGCGCGCGCGCTTTAAGTTCGTTTCCAGTGTCCGGCGTGGCAATGTTCCGATTGCCGCGCCGGACCCGGTTGCTCATGCGCCAACGCAGCGGATCACCTCTCCGAGCCCACCGGTGCCTGTTGAATGAAACGATTCGCCCTCATTGTCGATGCCATTTCTGAGTGGTCGGGACGCTTCAGCGCCTGGATCTTCTTCACGGTCGGGCTGTTCATCACCTATGAGGTCGTCATGCGCTATGTCTTCACGGCCCCGACGATTTGGGTCGACGAAGTCTCGCGGGTAATGCAGGTATGGGCGGCCTATTTGGGCGCGGCCTTCGTGTTCAAGCATCGCAAAATGATCACCATCGAGATCATTTTGAAAGACCCATCGACCACCAGGCGCCGCATGGCCGAGACCCTGGCCATCATCATGTTGATAATTTTCGTCGCGCCGGCTACCTACTTCGGATTTCAGCTCTGGCTCAAGTCGACCCTTGCCGGTCACACCACGGATAGCTTTCTCGGTTCTCCCAAATGGCTGACCCATGCCTCCGTGTGGATAGGAATGGGATTGCTGGCAGTGCAGGCGATCGTCGAACTGTATCGCGTCTGGTTCGTTGGTGTTCAGCAAGCCGAAGACGATCGGTTTGCAGATACGCAGTAGCATGGAAACCATTCTAATCCTGACCGCCTTAGTCGCCCTGTTGGTGCTGCGCACGCCAGTGGCATTTGCGCTGGGCGGATTGGGCGTAATTTTGCTCGCCCTCAAGGGATTGCCATTAATCAGCGTACCGCAGCGCTTGTTCGGAACCATGGATAGTTTCGAGTTGCTTGCAGTGCCCATGTTTTTGCTGATGTCCAATACACTGCTGCGCGCCGGCGTCGGCAGAGATCTTTACACCGCCGTGCAGAGCTGGGTGGGCCATTGGCCCGGCGGGCTTGGCGTGGCGACGGTGATGAGTTGCACGTTGTTCTCGGCCATTTCCGGCTCTTCGGTCGCGACCGCAGCGACCATCGGCACGGTGGCCGTGCCGGAAATGACCTCACGAGGGTACAGTCGTCCCTTCGTGCTGGGCATTCTCGCTGCCGGCGGCACCTTGGGTATTCTCATTCCGCCATCGATCCCCCTCATCATTTATGGCGTGATCACCGAGTCATCGATCCCCACGCTATTTTTGGCTGGCATCGGGCCCGGACTGTTTCTGGCCACGACCTTCATTATTTATAGTGTGCTCTATGCCAAGCTTGGCGGCGGTTACCATCCCGTGGACAAGGCGACATGGGCTGTGCGCGTGCGCAGCCTGCTGTTGGCATTGCCGACCGTGCTGTTGGCGGTGATGATTATCGGGTCGATCTACGCCGGCATCGCAACGCCGTCGGAGAGCGCTGCGCTTGGATTCATCATCGCGTTGATCATGACCTTCTCCATGGGGCGGATGACTTGGCAGAAGGTTAAAGAAGGCACTTACGCCGCGCTCACCACCACAGTGATGATTTTCATGATCATCGCGGGTGCAAAAGTATTTTCTTACGCTATTACGCTGTACCTGATTCCGCAAACGATCTCAAGTTTTCTCACCGGCAATATTTCCGACCCCACATTGTTCATGCTGGCCGTGGGCGGCGTGTTGCTGATTATCGGCTTCTTTCTTGAATCATTGAGTATGTTGCTGATCATGGTGCCTGTTCTTTTTCCGGCTCTGGAAGCCATGGGCATCGATCCCATCTGGTTCGGGATATTTTTCGTTATCCTCATCGAGACGGCGCTGATTACCCCGCCGGTTGGGCTCAATCTTTTTGTTATCCAGGCAGTCGCCGGTTCGAAATTGGAAGAAGTGGTGCAGGGCGCCTGGCCCTTCGCGCTCATCATGCTGGCCACCGCCGCCCTGTCGTGGTTCTGGCCGTCACTCTCGTTGTTCATTCCGTACAACTTTTGACGACTTCGTTGTGGGGAAATGCAGGAAAATATGCTCTGGGCTATGCGTTGAAGTAAGTTAGAGGACTCAAGCAAATGGTTTCGCGGACATCATCAGCCTCACACTCGAAGACGGGCGACAAATCTGCCACTTCGCACCCATCTTCGATTCCGGTTTGCCCTCTAGCGAACGCGGCCGCCAACGGCATTCGCCAAGTCATCGACAGCGACGGTCACTTGACTGGCGATCTGGCGGAACCCGACATACCCAACGATGAATTGATTCGCCTGTACGAGACTATGGTGCTGGTACGCGCGATCGACGATAGGGGCTGGATGCTGCAACGCTCGGGCCGTGTCGAGTTCTGGATCCCTCATCGCGGACTGGAAGCCGTGCACAATGCAGCCACACTGGCCTTCGATGCCAAGGACTGGATTTGGATGGGGTATCGCCATCCAGGCGTGATGTTGTTGCGCGGTGCTCCGCTGCTACAGCTATTCACGCAGTTCTTTGGCCGAGTAGGGGAGCCTTTGAAGGGCCGGCGCCTTCCCACCATGATGGGCGATGGCCGGATCAATGTTGTTCCAATGACCACACAAGTGGGCTCCTATATCCCCCATGCCTGCGGCGCGGCCTGGGGCGCCAAACTAAAGGGTCACGATACGCGTTTTCTCGCAATCTTCGGCGACGGTGCATCCTCGCGCGGTGAATTTCACAGCGGCATGAACTTCGCTGGCATTCACAAGCCACCCATCGTGTTCATCTGCGAGAACAACGGTTGGGCTATCAGCACGCCGCAGTCTCTGCAAACCGCATCGGCTACGTTCGCCGAGAAAGGCGATGCATACGGAATTCGCAATTTGCGCGTCGATGGTAACGATCCGCTTGCGGTTTACTCGGTGGTGCGCGAAGCCCGGGAGCTTGCGCCGGAGCAGGGCGCTTCACTCATTGAAGCCATCACTTACCGCATGGGATTTCATACCTCTTCCGACAATCCCGATCTGTATCGAAAGCAAGAGGAAGTAGCGATCTGGGAGCCATGGGATCCGCTCACTCGAATGCGAAAGTATCTTACCGGCAAAGCGCTTTGGGACGATGCGAGAGACGAAGCCTTGTGGACACGCTGCAAATCCGATATCGCGGACGCCGTCAACCAGGCCGAAGTCTTGGACTTCCCTCATCCCGCAACCATGTTCGACGATACCTTTCAGGACCTCACCTGGATGCTCGAGGAGCAACGCGCTCAGTTGCTTGCTGATCTGGAGGAGCCGACATGAGTGCGGTAAGCATCGCGGCAAGCAATGAAACGACGGTTTTAGAGGCTTTGAAGGCGGGCATGGCACACGCCATGGAGGCGGATCCGGATGTCATTTTGCTGGGTGAAGATGTGGCCCGAGCGGGAGGCATATTTCGCACATCCACCGGCTTGTTCGAGCGCTTCGGCCCGGAGCGGGTCATCGACACACCGCTCGATGAGAAGGGCATTGTCGCTCATGGAGTGGGCCTTTCTCTCTATGGCCTCAAACCCATCGTCGAAATCCAGTTCTCCGGCTTCATCCATGATGCTTTCGAACACATCATGTTTTGCGCCGCCCGCTACCGATGGTCAACCGGGGGACAATACAGCTGTCCCATGGTGATCCGCGCGCCGTCCTATGGCGGGATCAAGGGCGGGTTCTGGCATAGCCAAAGCGTGGAGGCCTATTTTGTTCATCATGGCGGCGTCAAAATATTGTGTCCCAGTACGCCGGAAGACGCCTATCGCATGATGCTTGCAGCGGTTGCCGACCCGGACCCTGTGCTGCTTGTGGAACCGGTGCCCTTGTATCGATCGCTCTCGTCGAGCTTCGAACTGGATGGCGTTCCCGCCATCATCGGGCAGGCCGCGGTCACCCGTGGAGGGCGCGATGTCACCGCGCTGACCTATGGGCCGATCCGCTATCAAGTGGAGCAGGCCGCCAGGGAAGTGGCGGAGAAGTCTGGTATCGAAACCGAAGTCATCGATCTTCGTACGCTGATCCCCTACGACATCGAAACCATTGTTCAGTCGGTCAAGAAGACCGGGCGGGTGGTTATCGTCCACGAGGCGCCGCTGAGCATGGGCTTCGGCGCCGAGCTCGCCGCCGTCATACAGGAAAAGGCCTTCGGTTACCTGCACGCGCCCATCCAACGGGTTGCGGCTCCCGACGTGCCGTACCACTTCAGCATTGGAGATGAACACTATCGACCAAACGCCAAGCGGATACGGCTTGCGATAAAACGAAGCATGGAGTTCGAATTCTGATGTTTGAATTTCTCCTGCCCGACATCGGTGAAGGCATCAGCGAAGCGGAGTTGATCAGCTGGTCCGTACAACCGGGTGACTACGTCGAAGAGGACCAAGAGCTCGCTACCATCAGTACCGACAAGGTCAATGTGGAGCTACCTTCGCCGCGTGCGGGTACCGTAAGGGAACTGTGCTGGCAGCCCGGTGACATCGTAAAGGTCGGTGCGGTTTTCTTGCGCATCGAAACCAGCGCAGGCGCAGATGACACCAGCCATCAATCCGATTCGCCGGGTGGACAGCCACATAAAGTTGCGTCGCCGGCACGGATTGTTGTTTCACCGGAGAGCACAACCCCCCTTAACCGCGACAATGCTATCGTCGCGGCGCCCTCGACACGCAAGCTTGCGCAGCGACTAGGCATCGATCTTTCAACGATCGCCGGGAGCGGTCAGGATGGGCGCATTCTTACCCGCGACTTGGAAGCGACCGCCGCGGCGAGTCCATCGCTGAAGGCCGGTTCAGTACGTTGCGAGGCGCTCATCGGCGCTCGCTCGGCGATGGCTGAACGCATGGCTTACTCGGTGCATACGCTCGCCCACTCGACCATGAGCTTCGAAGTGCCCGGGGACGGTCTACTTGCGTTGCGCGAACGTCTGGCGTCCGCCGCGAGGGCTGATGACATCAAGATTTCCATGAGCGTCATTCTGTCGAAATGTGTCGCCTCCGTTCTCACCCGCCATGGGCGCTTCAATGCCACCATCGACGAGGAAGCGCGCAGTCTGTTGCTGCATGACGAGGTCAATTTGGGTCTGGCGCTTGCCAGCGGGCGTGGACTGAGCGTGCCGGTGCTGCGAGACGTGCACAATAAAGGGTTGACGGAATTGGCGCGGGAAGTAAGCGATATCGTGATCCGCGGACGTAACGGTCAACTGCAGCTCAAAGATTACCGCGACGGTACCTTCACTTTGAGCAACACGGGGAATCTCGAGCAGGCGGCAATCTTGTCCGCCCGTCCGGTTATCAATGCCCCGCAAACCGCAATTCTATGGGTATCGAAAATCAAGACCCGGCCGCGGGTCACCGATGATCGTTTGGAGGCCGGGCCGATGATGAATTGCAGTCTCAGTTTTGATCACCGCTTCATTGACGGCGCCGACAGCGTCAACTTCATAAATGAATTGGCGCTTTGCTTCGAGCGCCCGGAGCAGGCGCTGGCCCCGGCGTGAGGGTGGCATTGTGAATATCGCCATGCGTGTTCAGCACATTCCCGAAACTTTTGTTCCCGATAGCTTTTTGGGCGGTTAGCGGATGAAATCTGAGAGTTCGACACCGCAATATCAACAGGTGGCAGATACACTGCGCCAGCGCATCGCTCGGGCGGAATACCGTGTAGGTGATGTAATTCCAACCTCGACAGAACTCGAGGAATTGTTCTCCGTCAGCAATATTACGATCCGCAAAGCGCTGGCTATCCTCTCGGACGAGGGGCTTGTAACCGGACATCGCGGCATTGGTACAGTGATTAAGGCCAAACCGCGGGATTTGCGCCTGAAGATCGCGGTAACGGGCAACTTTTCTGAATGGGTCGATACCGCCAGTGGCCGAAGCTTGCCTGTTCGACAAAAAGTGCTCAAGTTTCAAATTGCCCCGGGCCCGGATCGCGTGACCCGGTTGCTGGATCTCGACACCGGCGCGCCGCTATGGACGCTGCGCCGGCTGCGCTGGGTAAACGGGGACATCATCTCTTACCACGTCAACTTCGCGCGCCCGGAGAGGATGGCGGGGCTCGACGATGGCAACATGACGGGTAACCGGAATTTTGTCGACATGATCCGTGAGGACAGCAATCTTCAACTCAAGCGCATGGATCAAACGGTCGAGGCCACGGTTACAGATCGTGACCTGGCGCAGCTTCTGGAGGTCAAGTTCGGCACGCCATTGTTTTTTGTGGAGAACATCTACATTGACGATGCAGACACCGTTGCCGCTGTGACTCATCTGTATTTGCGCGGCGACCGTTATGCCCAGCAAACGTCCATTGATATGGTCACTCTAGAAAACAGTAAAGAGCCTAAGATGGATAAGAAGACGCCGTAAACCGGGGCGTGCTGCTTTTCTCAAGCCTCGGCGGTTGTTTGCGCGCGCTGCTCCTGTGAGGATTCGCTGGCACGAAGCCTTCGGTACCGGTACAGCAACGATCCGGCGATGATTAAATTCATCATGTTGAAGGCGATGGCATTGACGTAAGACCAAGTGTACGAGCCCGTTGCATCGTAAATAGCGCCCGCCATCCAGCCACCGAGTGCCATGCCGCATATGGTGAACAAGAAGGCCGTGCCGATACGCCAGCCCGCCTGGCTCGCGGGAAAGAAGGTGCGCACGATGATCGCGTAAGAGGGTACGATACCTCCCTGCACGAGGCCGAATGCGATGGAGGTTGCGTAGAGCATGGTTAGAGTGTCGGCGCCGAGAAAGACGACCAGCACCAGCGCTTGCAGAAGCGAACCCACCACTAGGGTGCGTAGCCCGCCGATACGATCCGAGAGCGCGCCGGACAAGACGCGGCTGACGATACCGAAGCCGAGCATGAGCGCCAGCATCTCGGCGCCGCGGGCCGCCGGATAGCCGAGATCCAGCACGTAGGGGACGATATGCACCTGAGGCATGGCCATGGCGACGCAACATCCCACCCCCGCCGTGCACAGCAGACATTGCAGCAGGTTCGGCGGCATCGCCAGGGAGCGGTGGCGCAAGGGCTTGATCGCTGCATTCCCGCCGTCCGATAGATCGATAGCCGGGCGGCGGTACAGCAGCGCGCACAGGGGCAGCATGGTGCACAGGGTGAACACGGCGAGCCACACGTAGGTCGCGCGCCAGCCGTCGGTATCCACCAGATATTGAACAATGGGCGGCCACAGGGCGCCGGCCACGTAGCTGCCGCTGATGGCGATGCCGACCGCAAGTCCGCGCCGAGCCGTAAACCAGTGGGAAACATCGGCGACCAGCGGCGCGAAGATGAACGATGCACCCAGAAATCCGCACAGCACGCCGAGGGCGAGACCGAACTCGGTGATCGTCGCGGCGAGACTCGCCGCGTAGAGTCCCGCGGGCAGGGACAGGCTGCCGATAATGGCCGGTACGATGATGCCGAATCGATCCGCCAGGCGCCCCATGACTACGCCACCGACGCCGAAACCGATCATGAACAGTGCGTAGGGTAGCGAGGCGGCGCCGCGGCCGGTGTTGAATTCAACCGCGGCCGGTGCAAGAACGATGACCGAGGCGTACATGGCCGAGCCGCCAATGGTCATCAGCGACAGGGAGGCTGCCAGGCGTATGACTGGGTAAGCGCGCATTATCGAGAGCGTCGTCCGAGGTTCGGGTGCAGGCTCCGCGGTAGTTCTCCCGGCGGCTTCGCGCACCCATGGCTGGGGTGCTGCGCATGATAGCGCCGTTCACCGTCGAATGCGCCCGGGCAACGTGGCATAGGGCGCATCATAGTGCGCAAAGAACGCATCGGCCATTCCATCGGCGCTGAAAGTGCAGCCCTTTTGTTACGCTGCGTTTGCTATTTCTCCGCGGGTCTTCGATAGTGTGCTGGCACATAGATCGCAGCTTCAAAATATGACCGATTCCGCCCTCGATACCTTCATCCGGGAATGCCGCGAGAAGATCGCCGGCAGCGAGCATCCGGCGGATTGCGTGGAGAAGATCGCGCCGTCCATGTACCGGTTGCTCAACGGCGACAAGAGCTTTCTCAAGCCGGAGCATTTTCGCAGCGACCCGGATCACTATGCGCGAAATGCCATCTATATTGATGACGACGATACCTTGAGCTTGTTCGCCCTGGTGTGGCGCCCGGGTCAATGGACGCCTATTCACGATCACGGCACCTGGGGGGTGGTAGGGGTGCTCGAGGGCACCCTCGAAGAGCGCAATCTCATACGGGTGGATACACAAGCCGGGGATGCGCTGGAGAACATCGAGCTGGTACGCGGCGGCGTTATTCTGCTCTCGCCCGGCACCGTCACCAGCTTCGTTCCGAATCCCGATCACATTCACATCACCGGCAACGGGGATGCCGAGAGGAATGTCGTATCCCTGCATCTTTACGGGCGAGCGATGGCGGGCTTCCATATCTACGACAAGACGGCAGGCACGCGCACATGGGTCGACGTCAGTCACAACGAAAGCTGATCGGGTCGTCCGCCGCCGGGTCAAGGCGAGCTGCGCCGGACCCCGCGCGGCAGGTTCAGAGCGGGGTTTCGCCGCCTTTGGCCTGCCGAAGGCCTGAAACAAATGATACGAACAGACCTCTTTCGGGAAATACGGCGGAAACGCGCGTCGCCTAGGATGGCTTTACTGAAAACAGGCGCACGACGCCTGAAGGAGGTTGAGCATGAATCCGAAATCCTCGAGGCTTTGCGAGCGCGGGCAAGCCATCGACGGCTCGAAGGTGCGAGAGCGCTTGCCGTTGTCGCCTGGCGACGAAGCGTCTTACCGCCAGCCCCTCTGGTTCCCAGAGGACATCGTCGAGCCGGATCCCTGGACGCTGGCGAGCTTCAGCGATCTTCTGCCTCACTCGGTGGCTTGAGATGGCCGAGCCGCAGAAGATTCGCGAGATTGCCGAGCGCAACGTCAAGCTGCTTTCCTTGAAGAGCGAGCGGGGGTATATCGAGGGCATCACCACGGCGCGTATCGAGGATGGGCTGCGCTGCGTCATCGAGGATGGACCCTGGAGGCTCCACGCCGATATGCCGGTCAAGGCGGGCGGCGAGGAAAGCGCCCCCACACCGGGTGCCCTCGGCCGGGGTGCTCTGGCGAGTTGCCTCGCCATGAGTATCGCCGGTTGGGCGGCCCGCCGGGCGGTGCCCATCGAATCGCTGCAGGTGGAAGTCCGGGTGAATTTCGATGCCCGGGGCGAACTCGGCATGGACGACACCATTTCCCCCGGCTACCAGAACGTCTGCTATGTGATTTCCATCGCCAGCCCGGCCCCTGCGGACGTGGTGGCCGAACTCATCGAAGCCGCCGAGCGTTACAGCCCCTATGTGGATGTGTTCGCCCGGGGCCAGACCATGAAGCGAATCGTGCGCCTCAACGGCGGGGAGTTTTGAGCGCCATGGATTCCAGACTTCAACGCCGAGTGCAACGCTACGGATGGGATAAAGCCGCCGGCGACTACGAAGCCGGCTGGCGGGCACAGCTCGCGGCGGCGCAATCGCTGCTGCTCGCCACCGTCGACCTGCAGCCCGGCGAGCGCGTCCTCGACGTAGCTTGTGGGACCGGCCTGGTCAGCTTTCCCATGCTCGAAACGGTGGGCGAGACCGGGGCCGTGGTCGGCACGGATATTTCCGCGCAGATGGTGGAGCAAGCGCGCCGCGTGGCCGCCGAAAGAGGATCGGCGAACGCACGCTTCGAGCGTTTCGATGCCGAGGCGATGAGCCTCGACGAAGCGCTCTTCGACGCGGCGGTATGCGCGCTCGGGCTGATGTACGTTCCCGACCCGGCGAATGCCCTCGCGGAGATGCACCGCTTGCTCGAGCCCGGCGGACGGGCAGCGGCCGCGGTGTGGGGCGCACGCGTGAATTGCGGTTGGGCGGAGATATTCCCCATCGTCGATGCTCGCGTCGCATCGGAGGTCTGCCCGATGTTCTTCCAGCTCGGCACGAAGAATTCCCTCGCCAACGCCTTCACCCAAGCAGGCTTTGCCGATGTTCGCTCCGAACGGTTGAACGTCGAGCTCGAGTACGCGTCCGACGACGAAGCGTTGAACGCGGCCTTCCGTGCTGGACCGGTGGCGCTTGCCTACAGCCGCTTCGACGAAGCGATCAGGGAGGCCGTGCACGCCGAGTACCTGCAATCTATTGCAGAATTTCGCCATGGCACGGGGTATCGCGTTCCCGGCGAATTCGTCGTCGCCATGGGGGTAAAACAGAACGTTTAACGCAAGCTTGCGAATCGGCGCATCCGACAACGGACCTTGCACGTGGCGGCGGCAACCTCTCGGGCGTTCAGCCGAGACGCTACGATACAACTGTTACAAAAGATCTGCGCCGAGAAATACCCCTGATACAAACGCTCCCTAGAATTCGAACTGCAGCATCCGAAAACCATGCATTCATGCCCGGTTGCAAGATTCGAAGCATTCAGTAACGAGATAAAGGGAGATAGAAAATGACTGACAGAAATGAACATTCCAGGCGTGTTCATGGAGACGCCGGCTACGCCGACGTCCCCATGCGAGTGCCCTTC
>Ga0055476_10000350_pt1 | contig 11872 bp, 8 predicted proteins | sample Muzzi_CordC_D2_FD_57682 | JGI IMG/M metagenome (GOLD analysis project Ga0055476, IMG submission 57682) | Wetland microbial communities from San Francisco Bay, California, USA, that impact long-term carbon sequestration - Muzzi_CordC_D2 | ecosystem: Environmental > Aquatic > Marine > Wetlands ... | reverse complement strand
CACCAACGAGACGCTGTTCTACGGGCTCGTGCATGCGCACCTTGTGGAGATCATGCCGCTCATCTACACGCCGGTGGTCGGCGAGGCCTGCCAGCTGTTCAGCGAAATCTACCGGCATGCGCGAGGATTGTTCATCTCCTATCCCGAACGTGATGCTATCGACGCGATTCTCGACAACTCCATGATTCAGAACGTGCGAGTGATCGTCGTGACCGATAGCGAGCGCATTCTGGGACTCGGGGATCAGGGTGTTGGCGGCATGGGCATTCCCATTGGCAAGCTCTCACTGTATACCGCCTGCGGCGGCGTCGATCCATCGACGACGCTGCCCATCATCCTCGACGTGGGAACCAACAACCAGGAGCGTTTGCAGGATCCCATGTACGTTGGCTGGCGCCACGAGCGCATATCGGGACAGGACTACTACGACTTCGTGGACACCTTCGTGCAGGCAGTAAAACGCAAGTGGCCACAGGTACTGTTGCAGTTCGAGGATTTCGCGCAAACCCACGCAAGCCCACTTCTGGAACGCTATCGCGACGAGCTATGTGCATTCAACGACGATATCCAGGGCACCGCGGCCGTTACTGTGGGAACCCTATTGGCCGCCACCAAAGTCTCCGGGCGGGATCTACGCGATCAAACCGTAGCATTCCTCGGGGCCGGCTCCGCCGGCTGTGGAATCGCGGAACAAATGACAAAGGCCATGATCAAGCAGGGTCTCCCCGAAGCCGAGGCGCGGGCGCGCTTTTTCATGGTTGACCGCAGCGGGCTGCTCCACGACGGCATGGTGACTCTTCTCCCATTTCAGAAAGATCTGGCCCAACCGAAGAGCCGCATCGATGGATGGGCTTCGAATACCGATGCGGGCGTCACCCTGCAAGACGTCATGCGGCACGCCAAGCCCACGATATTAATCGGCGTGTCCGGGCAGCCGAATATGTTCACCGAAGAGATCGTGCGCACCATGGCGGAAAACGCCGAGCGACCCATTATTTTTCCTCTGTCGAACCCGACCAGCAGAATCGAGGCCGTCCCTTCTGATCTAATCGCCTGGACCGAGGGCCGCGCGTTGATTGCGACCGGCAGTCCGTTCGCACCCGTCGACTACGGGGGCCACCGCTATGCCGTAGCCCAGTGCAACAACAGCTACATATTTCCCGGCATGGGTCTCGGCATTCTTGCCTGCGGCGCCCGGCGCGTCAGCGATGACATGTTCATGGCCGCATCCGAGGCCCTGGCGGCCTGCTCCCCGGCAATAAAAGATTCCAGCGCCCCCCTGCTTGCACCTTTGAGCGAAATCTGCGAGGTGGGTAAAGAAATCGCCTTGCGCGTTGCCAGCCAAGCACAAAAGGAAGGTCTGGCGGAGCAAACGACGGCCGAGGAGCTGGGAGCGCGCATCGAGTCGGAATTCTGGATGCCAATATACCGCCCAATCATATCCGCCGGTAAAGGAGATTAGTGGAATGAGCCTGGACATCATGAAGTTCGCGCCGCTTGGCGACAAGAAGAACTCGAACTTCTTCAACGACTACCGTTTGAAAATTTACCAACGCAGAAAAGAAAGCGGTCTGGAGGATTTGCTGAACAATATTTGTGCTCTGGTCGTTCAAGTTGAAACCGGTGACGGGCTCTCCTACCTGGAAGAGCTTTATTTGATGACGCCTTATCGGCTTTTGTGCACCTATTTAAATGAGACCCACAAGATCTACTTTTTGGAGTCGAAACCGGAATTCCCGCACTACGTCGTCCTCGAACCCCTCGATTCGCACTTCACCGATGATCTCACGCGCCTGAATATGCTGTACCCCCTGGCGCGGAAAAAGCCCAACGCCAGGTACGTGGGAGAGATATTCTCGGTCAACGACCTGACCGAGACGCGTAGAGTGCTCGAGTCACAAAATGTTCGATTTCACTATCCGGATGAAACAGAGAACAAATTCTTCTCCAACCCTCACTTTTACTTCACCTTTCCGTCGTCGATCACCGGCAACCGTGTCGGCTACACACCACGGGGAAGTTACGACATCGAGGCAATGGAGATTGGCGAAAAATTCGAGCTGACGGATAGTGAGACCCGGCGTCTCGCCGACGCCGACGCGAAAGCCAAAGACAAAGGAACGACAAATCTAATCCTGGGTGTCGATCATATGGCAACGCGTATTCTCTCCGGAGAACGCGAAGATGCCATTTTGGAATTCCTCACCATGTCCAACTACTACTTCTGGGGTGCTTACAACATCGCCGATCAGAATTCTTCCACCAATGTCAATCGAAACGGAAACGTAGACGACGACAAGACTTCTCCAGCCAAGGTTTTTACTGCCAACAACACCCCATCATTCGTCAATTCTTTCGAAAACCTTCCCATGCCGACGGAAGATTTCGTGCGAAATTTCGGCAGGCGCATGCATCATGTAGCCTACGAAGTCGCCGACGGTGATCACGGGGCCGGCGTCAAGAACGTCGATTATGTCGTTGAGACATTGAAATCGTTCGGCGTGCCTTTTCTTGCTCATGTCGTGGGAGAATGCACCGACACACCGAATTTGAAACAAATCTTCTCCAAACACTCGGAATATTCAATCCTGATTACTGAGTATGTGGAGCGCTGCTTCGGCTATGAGGGTTTTTTTACTAAGTCCAACGTGGCGGAACTAACCAAGGCGGCGGGTGAGGACGAGCGATATCACCATGGGAACATTTTTGACTGACACTAGTCTTCGAGACTTCATACCAGGAACAGCATCATGTGGCTCTTGCGATACTCTGTTTATGCACTGACGATAATTCTAACGCTCGTATTCTTATCGCTCGTCGCCATAAGCCCACACTTCTTGTGGGGCGTTCTCGTTTTCGGCTCACTGGCGGCGCTCGGTACCTGGGATATTCTGCAAGAGCATCACAGCGTGCTGCGAAACTATCCCGTCATGGCCCACATGCGCTTTCTGTTCGAAGGCCTGCGCCCGGAGCTGCGCCAATACTTCTTCGAGTCCAATCTGTCGGGCGCGCCTTTTAACCGGGAGCAACGCTCGCTGGTATATCAACGGGCAAAGAACACCGTGGACAAATTGCCTTTTGGCACGGAGCTCGACGTTTACGGCCCCGGATATGCGTGGCTCAATCATTCGGCAGCGCCGCAGGCCTTGTCCAGCGTGGACGCCCGAATCGATATCGGCGGCCCGCAATGTTCGAAGCCGTACTCGGCGTCCGTCTACAACATTTCCGCCATGAGCTTCGGCGCACTCAGCGCCAACGCCATTCGCGCACTCAACAAGGGCGCCAAAAAAGGCAACTTCGCCCACGATACCGGCGAGGGAGGCTTGAGCCGTTACCATCGTGAACACGGTGGCGACATCATCTGGGAGATCGGCAGTGGTTATTTCGGCTGTCGAAACGAGGACGGCACCTTCAATCCCGAGGCCTTTGCCGAACAGGCCACCATCGACCAGGTCAAAATGGTCGAGATCAAGATGTCCCAGGGTGCAAAACCCGGGCATGGCGGTGTTTTACCGGGCCCCAAGGTTACCGAAGAGATCTCGGCTGCGCGCCACGTGCCGGTTGGTGTCGATTGTGTATCGCCCTCGGCCCACAGCGCCTTTTCCACGCCTGTGGAGATGATGGAGTTCATCGCCAGCTTGCGCGAGCTCTGCGGCGGCAAGCCGGTGGGCTTCAAGCTTTGCATCGGTCACCGCTGGGAATTTCTCGCCATGTGCAAAGCCATGCGCGAAACGGGCATTCACCCGGACTTCATCGTAGTCGATGGCGGCGAGGGCGGTACCGGCGCGGCGCCGGTGGAGTTCTCCAATCATGTCGGCACACCGCTGCGCGCGGGATTAACCTTCGTGCAGAACGCACTGGTGGGGGCGGATCTCCGCGAGCACATCAAGCTCGGTGCCAGCGGCAAGATCGTTTCCGCCTTCGACATGATCGGCGCCATGGCCATGGGCGCCGATTGGTGTAACTCGGCGCGCGGCTTCATGTTCGCGGTGGGCTGCATTCAGTCCCAGAGTTGTCACACCAACCGCTGTCCGGTTGGCGTGGCCACCCAGGATTCGCAGCGCCAGCGGGCTCTGGCGGTGCCGGAGAAGGCCGAACGGGTGTACCAGTTCCACCGCAACACCATCGAAGCGCTGTCTGAAATCGTCGCGGCCGCCGGCCTCAGTCATCCCTCTGAAATCGACCCGCGCCATTTCTATATCCGCCTCGGTGGCAACTTGCCGCTATCTTTCGACCGCGGCAACCTGTGGCTGGATCCAGGCGCCCTGCTCGACGGCAGCGCACCGGCGCACTACATGAACTACTGGGCGGCGGCGGATGCCAACAGCTTTCGCGCCAATGTTTGAGTCATGTGAAACCGGAAGATTACCCCGCTTCGTTCCACGCTCCTTGTCCACACCCCCACCCTGTCCCTTCCCCTCGAGACGAGGGGGAGGGGATTTAGACTGATACGTCGGTGTAGCCACCACCTCAATGGCGATCTAGTTGGCCCGCTCGGTCGCGGTTAGGTTGCGTTCCCGGTAGGTGATGTAGGTGACGCCGGAGAAGATGACGGCTGCGCCTACCCAGGTCCAGATGTCGACGGCCTCACCGAAGGCCAGGTAGCCGATCAGGGCGCCCCAGACAATTTTGGTGAAGTCGAAAGGCAACACGACAGTAGCATCGGCAACTTGAAAGGACTGCGCCATTAAAAGCTGTGCGACGGTACCGGACACGCCGCAGACCACCAGCCAGAACCAGGCGCTGGGTTCCGGCCAGGTCCAGTAGAACAAGGCCGGCAGTAACGACAATGGCGACATCAAGATCACCATGTATGCCGTGATGGTAACGGCGGAATCCGTGCGCGACAGTATTTTGATGGTGATCAACGTGAACCCCCATACGGCCGCGGACGCCAACGTCAACAACGCACCCGTCTCGATGGGTTGAAATCCGGGACGGACGATTATGAGCGCACCGACAAAGCCGGTAATCAACGCCGTCCAGCGACGCAGGCGCACCCGCTCACCGAGAATAAAGATGGCCAGGACGGTCGCGAACAATGGTGCGGTAAACCCCAACGCCTGCACCAGAGCCAGCGGCGTCATGCTCAATGCCATGAAGAACATCAACATGGCGAGCACGTTGCTGCTTGCGCGCACCAGATGCAGCCCGATTCGCCGTGTGCGTAACGGCTTCAGCCCGTGCATGAAAAACCAAGGCAGCAATACGATTAAACCGAAGAGATTGCGGAAGAAGGTGATCTCGAAGGGATGAATTTCCGATGAGACATAGCGAACGCTGCCGTGCAGAATCGCATAACAAACTGCCGCACTCGCCATCAGTAGGGCACCGCGAAGAACATTTCCCCGGCCGGCGGCGCCCTTGTCGGCAGACTCAGTCGGATTCACGAAATCGCTCGCGCACGGTTGCAGCCACTAATGCGCTTCCCAGTGCAACAAAAATCGCCGTCGTGATCCAACCGTCTGCAAGGTCGCCCGTGTAATCGACGACGGCGCCGAATATGGGCGGACCCACCACGCCACCGATGGATGTACCCATCAGGCTGTAGCCCAGGGCAGCGCCGGATTGACCGGCGGGCACTGACTCGACGGCAAGTGTTTGCGCCAGCGTAGGATAAGAGGCGATGGTGATGCCGAGTCCGAATGCCAGCACCACCCCCAGCCACACGCCGAAGCCCGGCTCCACCGCGGTCATGGCCAACATGAGCACGGCGGAGACACCACACAAGGCGACGGTGATCCACTTGCGGGCACCGCGAAACACCGTATCGCTGACTACACCCCATCCGATACGCCCCAGGGCGCTGGACACTTGCGCAAGACCCAACACCAGCCCGGCTACGGGTTGGCTGGCGCCGGCAGCGTCGCGCATGAACAGGGTGAGATAGGAGAAGAAATTCGCCTGGCCCATATTCCAGGGAATATTGGCAAAAAACAAAATGCGGATATTGCGAATGCGCCCGACCTGCACCAACTGGCGAATGGTTGCCACTATGCTACGCGACGCCGATTGATGTTGTGACTCCATCAGCAGCAGACACAAAAACCCGTTGACGAAGATGACGCAAGCCATGGCAATAAAGATGCTCTGCCAGCTGAACAGCGTCACCAGGGCACCATTGGCCGCCGCGAGAACGCCGCCAATGGGCACGCCGGTTTGCTTAACACCCATGGCGGTGGCCCGGCGGCGCGCGGAGAACCAGGTCAGAATGCCCTTTGCAGTGGAAGGATTGACGATGGAGTAGCCAAAGCCCATGACCACGGTGGCGGTGACGGCACCGGCGAAGCTACCGGCCTGACTGAAGCCGAGCGTGCCCGCGATCAACAAGATGTGCGCCACCAGCAGCGCACCGCCAACACCGATGCGGTCCGCCAGCCCGCCAGCGGGAATGGCGCCGATGGTTTGAGCGGTGTAATAGCCGCTGACCAACAAGCCAACCTGAGTGACACTCAAGCTGAGATCCTGCTGAATCACCGGCGCCATCGCCATGACCGAGACGATGGGCAGCGTACCCACCACATGGGCCAGGGTTAGAATTCCGATCCGCGGAACCCAATGGGTGGCTAACATCGACGAACATTCCCGAGCGCGGGCCAAGCGATGCAGCATATCGGTCGCGGGCCTGCAATTGAAATCGCGATACCCGGCAAGGCGCAGGGGCTCGCTACAATTCGCGCCTCCAATGGGACATACTTGTCCGGCCATGACCTCCACCAATAGCGATTCAACAGCCTGCGATCTGCTCATCGAAGGCGCGGAGTTGATCGATGGCAGTGGCACTGAACGGGTGCGCACGGATATCGCCATCGTCGGCGATCGTATTTCCCACCTGGGCGATTTGAAGGGCATGCAGGCGCGGCGGCGCATCGATGCCGCCGGTCTGGTGGCCGCCCCGGGATTCATCGATGCCCACACCCACGACGATCGCGCCGTCATGGCGACACCGGACATGACGCCCAAGCTGAGCCAGGGGGTCACCACGGTGATCACTGGCAATTGCGGCATCAGCCTCGCACCGCTGATCGATCGCGACCCCGTGCCGCCGCTCAATCTTCTCGGCGATCGGGACTGCTTCCGGTTTTCGAGCATGGGCGAGTACATGGCGAAGGTGGAATCAGCACCCCCGGCCATCAACCTGGCACCGCTGGTGGGCCACAGCACGCTGCGGGTCGCCACCATGGACAAACTCGACCGCCCGGCTTCGGACAAAGAGGTCGACGCCATGGGCGCGCTGCTGGACGAAGCCCTGGACGCCGGATGCATCGGCATGAGCACGGGCCTCGCCTATGCGCCGGCCATTGCCGCCCCCACCGAGGAAATCATCGCCCTGGCCGAACACCTGCGGTCCCGGGGCGGGGTCTTCACCACCCACATGAGAGACGAAGGTGAGCGCGTGGTGGAGTCCGTCGAGGAAAGCCTTGAAATCGGCCGGCGCGCCAATGTGCCCGTGGTGATCTCCCATCACAAGTGCTGCGGGCGGCAGAATTACGGCTTGGTCAAGAAAACCCTGGCGGCAATCCGCGCGGCCCGGGCGCATCAAAGCATCGACCTGGATGTTTATCCTTACACGGCCAGCTCCACGGTGTTGAAGGCTGCCTCGGTAGCCATCTCGGAACGCGTGGTGGTCACCTGGTCGACACCGCACCCGGAGTGCGCTGGCCGCGACTTCGCCGATATTCGCGCCGAGTGGGGAATAAGCGTCGACGAGACCATCGACCGCCTGCAGCCGGCCGGCGCCATCTACTTCCAGATGGACGAAGCCGATCTGCGCCGCGTGCTGGCCTTCGACGACGCCATGATCGGATCCGACGGCCTGCCCCACGACGCTTTTCCCCATCCACGCCTGTGGGGCACCTTCCCCCGGGTCCTGGGACACTACAGCCGCGAGGTGGGCTTGTTCACCCTGGAGCAGGCCGTGCGCCGCATGACCGCGGTACCGGCACGGGTGTTCGGACTGCCGGACCGGGGCGTGGTTCGCGCGGGCGCCTTCGCCGATGTGGTACTGCTGGACCCGGCCACCGTCATCGACAGCGCAAGCTTCGAATCACCGACACAAATGGCCGTGGGTATTCGCGACGTCATCGTCAACGGCACGCCCGTTTGGCACGGCAAGGCCTGGACCGGCGGGCGCCCGGGCCGGATCCTGAGGCGCGCGACGAAGCACTGAGAGGTGCCCGGTTGAGTGGCGGCGGGCTTTGTGTACTGTTTATAAACACAGTATAATTAGCCCCTACTCATTCAAGCCGCAAAGGGGCCTCCCCATGGATAATTGCGCTGCGATACTCTCACCCGTGCCCAGTGCCTCCCTCGAAGCGCTGGAGCATCAAATCACCACCCTGGCCGCTGCCGGCGAGGCCCTGTACCAGCGCCGGCAAAACGATTCCGCGGAATCGCCTCCGGGCGAAACCACGGATCACACTCTGGTCGAAGGGCTGTACAACCCCCCGGGCCCCGCGGAAGACATCGCCGAGGACCCGGACACGCCCTGGTGGGCGCGCGACGTGCATGAAACGCAAAGCTACTCGGCCCGCCGCGCCGACGCACTGGTGCTGATGGCCGAGAGCCTGCTCACCGACGGAGCCGGTTCACGCCCCGCCGGCGAGCGCAACCACATCGTCGTACACATGGACGCCGAAGTGCTCGCCGACCCGTCCTTCCCGGGCCGCTCGGAGATCGAAAACGGCCCCGCCCTCGCCGCCGAGAGCGCCCGGCGCCTGGCCTGCGACGCGAGCGTTGTGCGCCTGGTGGAAGACGCCGACGGCATGCCGCTGAACGTGGGACGAAAAAGCCGCAGCATCCCGCCCGCCATCCACCGCGCCCTCAGGGCCCGCGACCGCGGCTGCCGCTTCCCGGGTTGCACCGCCCGGCATTTCGTCGAAGGCCATCACGTGCACCACTGGGCCGACGGCGGCGAGACCAGCCTGCAAAACCTCGTGCAGCTCTGTCAGTTCCACCACCGGCTGGTGCACGAAGGCGGCTACAGCGTCCACGTTTGCGGGCACCAGCGCTTCGCGTTCACGCGCCCCGATGGACGCGTCATCGAGGCGGTGCCGAAAAACGATTCCGCGGAATCGTTTCGAGATTCCGATATCGAAAACCTCAACCGTGAGCATCACCTGGATATCGACGCCACAACCTGCGTCAGCTTGTGGGACGGTACGCCAATGAATCACGCTCTGGCCGTGGAAGCCCTGCTGTACCGCGACGGCGCTCCGTTTCTCGACGCCAACACCGGGCACTATCCGGCACACTCCCCCCCCCGGCTCAACAGGACGGATAGGACGTCCGGCCACTGGCATTGAGCTCGTTGGCGGTAAGTCGGGATAGCGTCTGACACCGAAACAATGCGACGCCACCGTCACGCGATTTGAGTAAAGAATGGCACATGCCACCAAGCCCCTTCGCTGAGCTTCCTCGTTGCGTTGAGCGACGCCTTCATGGCCTCGACCAGTTGCCCGATTCCACCCTTACATCTGTCTCGGAGACCGACGCCCCCTACGGCAATGCTTCCTGTGCATCCGTTCGATTCACGTTTTCTAGTGAGACGCCCAAATCGTAAGATCGCCCCTCGATTGCGATCCGGGCAAGGTATTCAAAGGTCATGGAGACCATTCTCGGATTGTGGCGCCAGTCGTGGGCTTCGCGCCCGAGTTTCGGGTCGATAGGCTTGAGTTCTCCGGCGGCACGGGCACGTAGGTGCATCTCAGCCGCACGTTCTATCGTCACTCCAAGGACGCACGCAGCTTCGACGCACGTGCCAACGCATAGCTGGCCGTGATGCGCGAGCAGAATTGCAGATTTTTGACCCAACGCTGAGCTAATAATCTCACCTTCTTCGTCCCCGAACGGTATTCCAGGCCAATGCGCGAGATGCGCAACGTCTTCGTAAAGTGCCGTAGTATCCATGTGTGCAATGTGAAGAGGTTCCCCGAGCATTGACAAGGCGGAGCAGTTTCTAGGGTGGGTGTGAACAATTGCGTTCACATCCGGCCGAGCAGCATAGACGTGCAAATGAAATCGGTTTGCCGGATTCGGGTGCCCCTCGCCTTTGAGCACTTCGAGTTTCGAATCAACAAGCAAATAGTGGGCAGCGCACGCTTCTTCGAAACCTAATCCGTACGCAAGCGTCCACATTGTACCGGGGGAAGGCCCGCGCGCAGTCATTTGACCCGAAAGCGCGCTTCCATGCCCATTGGCGGCAAGAACTCGGCAGGCCAGTGCCAATTTCTGAGTCAACGGCAACTCGGGAGCGGCCGCGTCTCCCTCCATCTTATTCATTAGGTCGTCGATTGCCTGTTGTGGATTCTTTGCCATTGTGAGTCTCCATTCAGACGAGAACTAAACCGTGCGCTTGCGGCTACAGAATAGTCGCAGCACCGGGGTTGCGTTGGTCGTCACAACGTCCGCATGCATCGAAAATACTACAGTTCCGGGGCATACAATTCGGTTTGCATCGTGTCGTTTCATTAACTGGCTGGACTTCGTTTCTCATGCGGGAAATAGCCCGATCGGAAACACATCTTTGGCGCCAATGAATCGTCTATGGCGTGCCTATCGGTTACCCGTGAAGTACATTGTTTCTGATGCTGGCGGTGTGCGCGCCTCTGGCCGGGATATTGTACCATCCGCCTGCCGCATCGTCGGCCCCAGGAGGTCGTGGAGCAATGAGCTCGAGCACGGGAGGTGATCGGATTTCTGCCCACGACGGGGAGGAGCATCCGCTCGCGGCGATCGGCCTCGTTCTCGGTGCCATGTTTCTCTTCACGACTACCGACGGCGCCGCCAAATACCTGACCGGCGCACTCTCGGCCGAGCAGATCATCTGGATGCGCTACGTTGTCGTTAGTGTGGTCCTCGCTCCGATTCTTCTCCATCGCCGCGCAGACGGTCTCTTGCGTACGCGACGCCCGGGTTTACACGCCCTGCGAGGCCTGCTGCTAATGGCCTCCGGCCTTCTTTTCGTGGCTGCTCTCGGGCACTTGCCCCTCGAGCTCGCCACCGCGATCGGTTTCGTATCGCCGCTATACGTAACAGCGCTCTCAATTCCGCTGCTCGGTGAGCACGTGGGCGTTCGACGCTGGATCGCGGTAGGAATCGGCTTCCTCGGTGTTCTTATCATACTGCGCCCCGGCGGGACTGCTTTCACTCCAGCTATGTTGCTGCCGCTCGCGTCGTCGTTCTGCTGGGCCATCGGGCTCATCATTACTCGGCGCATGCGGGGAGAGGCGCACGCGCTCACGGTGCTTACATACTCGAGCTTCGCGGGGCTGATCGCGAGCGCACCGCTCGCGTGGCTAGCATGGAGATCACCGACGCCGAGTCAGTGGGCGCTCCTCGGTGTGATCGGGGTGCTGAATGCACTTGCCCAGTACTTGGTCATTCGTGCCTTCATGCTTGCTCCAGCGTCCCTGCTCGCGCCCTTCTCCTACAGTACGATCGTCTGGGCGACGCTCATCGGCGCCCTAGTGTTCGGCACGTATCCCGATGCAATGTCACTCGCCGGCACCATGATTCTGGCCGGAGCCGGGCTCTACGTCTGGCACCGCGAGCGGACCCTCACGACTCCGACCACTGCAACCGGAGCCTCGATCAGCGAAATCGCCAAGATTCCCGAGGATCCCGGGGAGGACCTTGAGCTCAAAGAACAACGGTAATCCGTTCCCAAAAACATGCGCCTGACCATTCTATATGAGTGATCAATTTTGCATTCCAGCTGACTTGATCGTGGCTACTACAGATAGCCGTTGATGCGTGATACCACCTAAATGACGCCTTCATCGCGCAACGCAGCGAGCTCGTCCTCAGAAAGTCCCAACCGCTCCACATAAATCTCCCGATTGTGCGCGCCCAGCGCCGCGCCCAGGTGCTT
>Ga0055476_10000349_pt1 | contig 11900 bp, 7 predicted proteins | sample Muzzi_CordC_D2_FD_57682 | JGI IMG/M metagenome (GOLD analysis project Ga0055476, IMG submission 57682) | Wetland microbial communities from San Francisco Bay, California, USA, that impact long-term carbon sequestration - Muzzi_CordC_D2 | ecosystem: Environmental > Aquatic > Marine > Wetlands ... | reverse complement strand
GGGCCCGGGCGGATGATGGCGATCTCGACCACGAGGTCGTAGAAGCGCTCGGGCTTCATGCGCGGCAGCGTGGCCATCTGCGCGCGGCTCTCGATCTGGAACACGCCGACGGTATCGGCGCGGCGGATCATCGCATAGGTGGCGGGATCGTCGGGCGGCAGGTGCGCGAGGTCGACGTCGACGCCTTCCTCGCGGTGCAGGAGCTCGAGGGTGTTCTCGAGCGCGGTCAACATGCCGAGGCCGAGCAGGTCGATCTTGATGATGCCGAGGTCCGCGCAGTCGTCCTTGTCCCACTGCACCACGCGGCGGTCGGCCATCGCGGCGGGCTCGATCGGCACGACTTCGTCGAGTCGACCCGCGGCGATCACGATGCCGCCGGTGTGCTGGCCGAGGTGGCGCGGCAGCCCCTGCACGGCCTCGACGAGGTCGAGCAGTGCGGTGACGCGCGGGGCACCGGGGTCGACGCCGGCCTGGCGCAGCGTGCCGCGGAGCTCGTCCAGGTCGTCGCGGTGTGCGAGGCCCGAGATCGCGCGCGCGAGTCGATCGACCGTCTCGGTCGCCATGCCGAGCACCTTGCTCATCTCGCGCACCGCCATGCGCGTTCGGTAGCTGATCACGACCGCGGTCATCGCCGCGCCGCTCGCGCCGTATTTCTCGAACACGTACTGGATGACGCGCTCGCGCGGCTCGCCGGAAGGCAGGTCGAGGTCGATGTCGGGCCACTCGCCGCGCTCCTCCGACAGGAATCGCTCGAACAGCAATTGCATCGCGATCGGATCGACCGCGGTGATGCCGAGCGCGTAGCAGACCGCGCTATTCGCCGCCGAGCCGCGCCCCTGCGCGAGGATGCCCTGCTCGAGCGTGAAGCGCGCGATGTCGTGGACGATCAGGAAGTAGCCGGGCAGGTCGAGCTTTTCGATCAGGGCGAGCTCGCGCTCGATCTGGGCGCGGGCGCGCTTCGGCAGCGGCCGGCCGTAACGGTGCCCGGCGCCGTCGAGGGCGAGGTGGCGGAGGTAGGAGGCCTGGGTCTCGCCGGGCGGCACGGGGAACTCCGGAAAGCGGTAGCCGAGGTCGTCCAGGCTGAATTCGCAGCGCTCGGCGATTGCGCGCGTTGTGCGAATCCAGTCGGGGCGGTCGGCGAAGCGGGCGTCCATCGCGGACCGCGCGCGCAGGTGGCGTTCGGCGTTCGTGGCGAGCTTGCGACCGGCGCGGTCGAGCGAGGTCTTGAATTTCAAGCAAGTCATCGCATCGAGCAGTCGACGCCCCTCGGGCCGGGCATGGCGGACGTCGCCGGTCGCGACGATCGGTACGCCGATCGCGTTCGCGAGGTCGACCGCGCGCCGCTCGGCCGCGCAGGCCGCGCGCTCGAGCGGCCGCGAGACGTCGACGAAGACGTGTCCGGCGCCGAAGCTCGCGAGCGCGCGGCCGAGGAACGCCGGCGCGATCGGCTCGTTGCCGTGCACGAGGGCCGTCAGCCCGGTGGCGTGCCGCTCGACCTCGCTCCAGCGGACGACCGCTTCGCCCTTTCCGCCGCGCCGGTGGCCCTGCGTGAGCAGTCGGCAGAGGTTGCGGTAGCCCGCGGACGACTCGGCCAGCAGCAGCAGCGAGCCGGCCGGGGTGGGGAGGGCGGCTTCGGCTTCGCGCGCGATGTCGAGCTGGGCACCGACGATTGCCTGCAGCCCCGCTGCCGCGGCAGCCCGGTGGAAGCGTGGGCTGCCGTAGACCCCGTGGCGATCGGCGAGCGCGAGCGCGGGATAGCCGAGCCGCGCCGCGCAATCGACCAGATCCTCGGGGTTGGAGGCCCCTTCGAGGAACGAGAAGGCGCTCCGGCAGCGCAGCTCGACGTAATCTTCACAACTCACCGGTGGATTTTCGTCTTTTGTTCGCCCCTGGTCAAGCCAATTCGTGCGTCGCCGCGGCTATGCTGCCGGAGTGCCGGACGACTCGACGCCCACCGCCGTCCTCGTGGCCGACGACGACGACCAGCTGCTGCGGTTGTGCAGCCGCCTGCTCACGCGCGCGGGCTATGCGGTGCTGACCGCACGCGACGGCGACGAAGCGCTGCGCGTCTTTCGCGAACACAGCAGCAGCATCGGCAGCGTCGTGCTCGACGCGACCATCGAGCCGGCCGGTGCGGCTGCAGTCTTCGAAGAGATGACCCGGGTTCGCGGCGATCTGCGCGCGATCTTCACGGGCGGCGATGCGCCGCTAGCGTTGCTGCGCGAACTGGTCGAGCAACGACGCGGCGTCTTCCTCCACAAGCCGTTTCCCGGAGCCGCGCTGGTGCGCGCGATCGCAGGCGACGGGTCGTCGTCGTCGTCGTCGTAGTCGGAGTCGCAGCCGCGCGTCCGCGGTCGCGGGCGAAATGCGCGACACGCTGCGGGCTGCAAATTCATTTCGGATCAGCAACTTGCGGCTGATTGCCCCTTTTCGGTGAAATCTGTGGCGATTCCGCGAGGAAATATGAGAGTATCACCCTAGGCGAAAGGAGACGTGGGGTGGACGAATTCTCCAAGCCGCTCGGGGGGCCGGTGGTATCGGGCGGCTCGAGTGCCGGAATCGAAGGCGAATCCGACGCGATTTCCGAATCGGAGCTGCGCGAGTTCCTCGCCGCCGATGCGCTCGGCGCTTCCGCCGATCCCGAGTTCAAGCAAAAGCTGCAGGGCCGCCTGTGGGAGATCGTGCAGACGCGCTTGCAGAAGCAGCGCCGCTACAAGTGGCTGCACGGCTGGCGCCGGCGCAACGTTCCTCCCGCCGGAGAATCGGATCGCGCGGCCAAGCTGAAGCGGGAGCCGGGGCCGCTCTAGCTGCGCGTCGGCCGCTGCGCGGCCGGAGCTTCCAAGACGTCGCACTCCGCGGAGTGACGGCGGCGCCCCGCGTCTCGCACGCCGCTAGTCGTCCGCCTACCCTCCGCGTGATCATGATCTCGTCCACGCTGCGATGACGCCGATTCTCTGCGCGCTGTTCTTCCTGTCCGGCGCCGCCGCGCTGCTGTTCGAGACGCTGTGGTTCCGCCAGGCCGGGCTGGCGTTCGGCAACAGCGTCTGGGCGTCGAGCCTGGTGCTGTCGAGCTTCATGGCCGGGCTCGCGCTCGGCAACGGGCTGACGGCACGCCACGGCGACCGGATTCGCCGCCCGGTGCGCGCCTACGCGTTCTTCGAGGCGGTGATCGCGATCGCGGGCATCTCGCTGGTCCTGGGGCTGCCGGAGCTCGGGCATCTGCTCGCTCCGGTCTTCCGGCGGCTGCAGGAGCAGCCCTTCGCGCTGAACGCGCTGCGGCTGGGCTCGGCCTTCGTGCTGCTGCTGCTGCCCGCGACCGCGATGGGGGCGACGCTGCCGGTGCTCGTGAAGGCGCTGCTCGCGCGCGACCCGAGCTTCGGCTCGGCGCTCGGGCGGCTCTACGGCTGGAACACGCTCGGCGCGGTCGCGGGCGCGGTCGCGGGCGAAGGATTCCTGATCGAGTGGTTCGGAATTCGCGGCACCGCGGTGGTCGCGGGCGGCTTCGACGCCGTCGCCGCGGTCGTGGCCCTCTGGTTGTCCAGGCGCCTTGCCGGCGCGGCGACGGCGCCCACGGCGACGACCCGGGCGCGGCTCGGGCCGCGCGCTCGGCGGGTCGTCGCCGCCGCGTTCAGCGCCGGCGCGTTGCTGCTCGCGTTCGAGGTGGTCTGGTTTCGCTTCATGCATCTGTTCGTGCACTCCGGGAGCCTGACGTTCGCGCTGATGCTCGCGGTGGTGCTGTCCGGGATCGCGCTCGGCGGATTCGTCGGCGGGCACTGGTTGCGCCGCGATCCGGAGGCCGACCGCCACACCGCGACGCTCGCCCTCGCTGCAGGTGCGGTCGCGGTCACGTTGTACTCGACGTTCTCGTTCGCGCTCGCACCGCAGACGAACGAGCTGCTCGGGGACCCGCCGGTCGTGCTCGCGCTGTCCTTCGTGCTGGTCTTTCCGGTGGCAGCGATTTCCGGCGTGCTGTTCATCTTCATGGGGACGCTGCTGCACCGCGTCGTTCCGACCGAGACCCGCGCGGCCGGTCTGCTCACGCTCGCAAACACGCTCGGTGCCGCGATTGGGTCGGGCGTCGCCGGCTTCGCGCTGTTGCCGGTGCTCGGCATGGAGGATTCCTTCGTCGCGCTCGGTGCCGCCTACCTGCTCGTCGCGGCGCTGGTCTTCGGTACCCCGGCGTCGCGGGTGGCCGGCTCGCGAACCGGAGGCCGGGGGCTTCGGATCGCGCAGGTCCTCGCGCTCGCGGGCTTCGCGCTCGCGTTTGCGTTGTTCCCGTTCGGCAAGATGGAACGCGTCTACCTGTGGACTTCGATCTCTCGCTGGGATTCACGCCACCAGGACGAAGTCGCGGCGATTCGCGAGGGTCGCATCGAAACCGCCGTCTATCTGCGCGCGGCGCTCGACGGCGAGACGCTCCATTACCGCCTGCTGACCGACGGCTTCGCGATGTCGGGCACGTCGGTGCACGGCCGCCGTTACCAGAAGCTCTACGTGTACTGGCCGGTCGCGCTGCAGCCCGACCCCAGGCAGGCGCTCGTGATCAGCTACGGCGTCGGCTCGACCGCGAAGGCACTGGTCGACACCCGCAGCCTCGAACACATCGACGTCGTCGACATCTCGCGCGCCATCCTCGATCTCTCCGAGATCGTCTATCCCGATCCGGCCGATCACCCGCTGCACGACCCCCGCGTTCGCGTTCACATCGAGGACGGCCGCTTCTTCCTGCAGACCACGGAGCGACGCTACGACCTGATCACGGGCGAGCCGCCGCCGCCGAAGAATGCCGGTGTCGTCAACCTCTATACCCGGGAGTACTTCCAGCTGATTCACGATCGCCTGGTCGACGGCGGCATCACGACCTACTGGTTGCCGGTCCACAACACGCTCGAGTCCGACACCCGGGCGATCATTCGGGCCTTCTGCGACGTATTCGACGACTGCAGCCTGTGGTCGGGCCAGAACCTCGACTGGATGCTGGTCGGTTCGCGCGGAGCACGCTGGACCCGCTCGGAGGATTCGTTCGCAAAGCTGTGGAACGACCCCGAGCTGGCGCCGGAGCTCGTGGCGCTCGGCTTCGAACGGCCCGAGCAACTCGGCGCGCTCTTCATGGCGGATGCCGCGCAGCTGCGCGCGCGCGTCGGGGACGCGGAGCCGCTCGTCGACGATCGCCCGAAGCGGCTCGCGAACCGGCGCCAATCGCCGCAGGCGGCACGCCGGGAATTTCGCGACTGGATGGACGCGGAGAAGAATCGCGAGCGCTTCCTCGCCAGCGAATTCATCGCGCGCGCCTGGCCGCCCGGGCTGCGCGAGCGCAGCGCCGCCTACTTCGAGGTGCAGCGGGTGCTCGACCGCAGCCTCGCCGGCAGGCCGGTCGGAATTGCGGAACGGCTGCGCGATCTGCATCACCTGCTCGTCGATACGGAGCTCCGCACCGCGCCGCTGTGGCGGCTCGGTGTCACGTCCGATCGCACGCGTGCGATCGACGCGCTGATTCGGCGCGGCATGCCCGCGCAGCGCTACGACGAAGTGCTCGCGCGGCGCGCGGTCGCCGAGCGCGACTATGCGCTCGCGGCACGACTGCTCGAGCAGGTCCGCCGCCCCAGGGACCGCGACCTGCTCTTCTTCCGGGTCTACGTGCTCGCGATGGCGGGGCGCAGCGACGACGCGCGCGAACTCGCGCGGCGAAACCGCGATTGGCTGCCCGACGACGAGGAATCGCGCCGCTACTGGCAGTGGCTGGAGACGACCTTCGGGCTCGGCGTCTGATCGCCGTTCAGCCCGCGAGCGCTTCGGCTTCCGCGACCATTTCTTCGAGCAGCGCGAGCCCGCCGTCCCAGAAGTCCGGGTCGCCGACGTCGATCCCCATGCGACCGAGCAGGACCAATGGGGTGTCGGAGCCGCCTGCGCGCAGCAGATCGAGATAGCGCGGCACGAACGCGGCGCCTTCCTCGTCGTACCGGCGCAACAACGCCAGCACGAGCAGCTCGCCGTACGCGTAGGCGTAGCAGTAGAACGGCGAGTGCACGAAGTGCGGGATGTAGAGCCACCACCAGCCGTAGTCTTCGGAGAGCTTCACCGAATCGCCGAACATCGGCTCGTTGGCCTCCATCCAGAGCGAATTGACGCGCTCGATCGGAAGCTCGCCTTCACTGCGTCGCGCCGCGTGCAGGCTCTGCTCGAAGCGCGTCATCGCGACCTGGCGGAAGACGGTCGCGAAGGCGTCTTCCAGCTTGCCGCACAGCAGGGCGAGGCGGACCTTCGGGTCGCTCTCCTGCTTCATCAGGCGCCGGAACACCAGCATCTCGCCGAACACGCTGGCGGTCTCGGCGGTCGTGAGCGGCGTGTCCTGCTCGAACAGTCCCTGTTCGGCCGCCAGCGATTGATGGACGCCGTGACCGAGCTCGTGCGCGACCGTCATCACATCGCGCAGATTGTCGGTGTAGTTGAGCAGGACGAAGGGGTGCAGGGAGGGCAGGGTGGAGGCGCAGAAGGCGCCGCCCCGCTTGCCCGGGCGAAGCTCGGCATCGATCCAGTTCCGATCGAAGAAGCGCCCGGCGATCTCGGCCATTTCCGGCGAGAAGTCGCCGTATGCTTCGAGCACGATCTGTCTTGCTTCGGCGAAGCTGCGCCCGCCCGATTCGGCGGCGATGGGCGCGTAGCGGTCGAAGTCCTCGAGCTGGTCGAGTCCGAGGATCTTCGCCTTCAATCGGTAATAGCGCGCGACCAGCGGGTAGCGCGCGACGCAGGCCGACAGCAGTGAATCCACGCTCGCGTCGTCGATCTCGTTGGCGAGGTTGCGCGAGTCGATCGGCCGCGGGTAGCGGCGCAGCTCGTCTTCTACGGCCTTGTCCTGCACCAACGTGTTGAAGATGAATGCGAGCGGGCGCGAGTTGCTCTTCAGCCCCGCGGTGAGCGAGGCGGCGGCCGCGCGGCGGGTGTCGCGATCCGGATCGTAGAGCAGCGACAACACTTCCTCTTCGCCGAGATCGAGCGCCTCCCCGTCGCGCTCGAGCGTGAAGCGCATGTCGGCCAGCAACTCGTCGAACAACCGGCTGAAGGCGCGACTGCCGGTATTCGCGGTGGCCTCGAGGATCCGCTCTTCGGGTTCGCTGAGTACGTGCTCGCGGTAGCGCCGCATCGATTCGAGCAGGTGCCGGCGCTTCGCGAGCGCGGGGTCGGCGAGCAGTGCATCCGCGGCTTCGGAGTCGAGCGCGACCCATTCCAGCTCGAAGAAGATCAGCGCGTTCCGGATCTCGCTGCTGCGCTCCTGCACGTGCTGCATCAACGCGCCGTGTCGCGCGGTGGCGGTATCGGCGGCGAACAGCAGGCCCGCGTAGACGCCCGCGCGTGCGACCGACTCGTTCAAGCGCTCGAGGGTATCGACCGCTTCCGAGAGTTCGACCGCGTCGAGCGCCGCGATCCGGCCGCGGAAACCGCCCTCGAAATCCTTCGCCTGCGCGAACGCGCGATCGAGGTCGGCGTCGATCCGTTCGTCGTCCGGTCCCGCGTAGAGGTCCGACAGGTCCCACCGGATTCCGTCGCTGGATGCCGTGCTTGCGTTCCTGGCTGTCATCGTTCCCCCCGAGACCGGCGGCGGAGCATACCGCGGTACACTCGCGGTCACGATGATCGCGCGGTCTTTCGAGCCTGGTTGCGCCCGCTTTCGGGTGGCGTCGTGAGCGATCGGGTGGTGCTGCATGCGGACATGGACGCATTCTACGCCGCGGTCGAACAGCGCGACCATCCCGAGTGGCGCGGCCGGCCGGTGATCGTCGGCGGCACGGGACCGCGCGGAGTGGTGTCCACCTGCAGTTACGAGGCGCGGGAGTTCGGCGTGCGCTCCGCGATGCCGGCGTTCGAGGCGCGTCGGCTGTGCCCCGAAGGGGTGTTCGTGCGCGGCTCGATGCGCCGTTACGGTGTCGAATCGAAGCGCATCTTCGAGATCCTTCGCCGCTTCACGCCGCTCGTGCAGGGCATCTCGCTCGATGAGGCCTTCCTGGACATCAGCGGTACGGAGCGACTGTTCGGACCGCCGCGAAGGCTCGCCGAACGCCTGCGCGCCGAAGTGCGCTCGGAGACGGGGCTGGCGATCTCGGTGGGCATCGCGCCCGTGAAGCTGGTCGCGAAGATCGCGAGCGACCTCGCCAAGCCCGACGGTCTACTCGAAATCGTTCCGGAAGCGGTGCCCGGCTTTCTCGCGCCGCTGCCGGTGCGGCGCTTGTGGGGCGTCGGGCCGGTCGCGGGCGAGCGGCTCGTCCGCGCGGGCTTCCACACCATCGGCGATCTCGCGGCTGCGGATCCGGCGCGGCTCGAAGCGCTGCTCGGTTCGTGGGGCGCGCGGATTTCGAAGCTCGCGCGCGGCGAGGACGTGAGCGAGGTCGAGCCGTTTCGCGAGGCCGTGTCCTATAGCGAGGAGAACACCTTCGCGGGCGATGTCTCCGACCCGAGGGTGTTGCAGGCTGCGATCATCTCGCATTCGGAGGCCGTAGCGCGCCGGCTGCGCAAGGACGGCCTGCGCGCGCGCACCGTGGTGCTCAAGCTCAAGCTTGCGCGGCGCGTTGCGGCCGGGCCGGGCGGCTACCCGCTGCGGAGCCTCCAGGCCACCCTCGCCGCGGCCAGCGACGACGGCGACGCGATCTCGCGCGCGGCCTTCGATCTGCTCGCGCGCGCGGACCTGCGGGAGCCCGTCCGGCTGCTCGGTGTCGGCACCAGCAATCTCGTCGGCCGGTCCGGCGAGCAGCTCGGCCTGTTCGCTCCGGATGCGGGGCTCGAACGCCGCAGCCGGCTCAATCGCGCCCTCGACGAACTCAGCCGGAAGTTCGGCGCCGACGCCGTCACCCGCGGCAGCATCGCGGCTCCGGAACGCGCCGCGCTCAGCCACCAACAGAAGCGCGGCGAAGAGCCCGGCTGAGCCTGGGCGCGGCGTCGCGCTCAGGCCGCGGTCTTCTCCCAGCGGTAGACGCGCATCGGCGGGATGTTGCGGATCTCGGTCTGGACCCGGGCGCTCCCGAAGACCTCCTTCCCGAGGCTCTTCACGCGGTCGCGCACCTGATAGGCGACGAAGAGTCCGCCGTCGTGGAGGGAGTCGTGGACGCTTCGGAGGATGTCGCGGCCGAGGCCGACCGCCATCGTCGAGAAGGGGATGCCGGAGAGGATCACGTCCGGGGTCGGCAGCGCGTAGCGGTCGAGTGTTTCACTGATGTCGGCGGCGCTGCCCTGGTGCACGATCAGACGCGGATCGTCGATCTGTTCGAGCAGCTCGACGAAGCGCGGGTTGACTTCGATCACGAGCAGGCGCGCGTCCGGCTTCATCGCGGCGAGCAGCGCGCGCGTGGTGCCGCCGGTGCCCGGTCCGAGCTCGACCAGCAGCCCGGCATTTTCGACCGCGGCGGCGCGAACGATGCGCCGCTCGAGGAAGCGTGAGCTCGGGATGATCGATCCGACTTCCTTCGGGCGCTCGAGGAATCCCTGGAGAAAAGCGAAACGGTGGTCCGATTGCGGCTTGATGCGGTTCTGCGTCGGGGGCATCTGGAGGTCCTCGTCGGTGGCTGGTGGTGGGGGGGGGAGTGTCTGGGCCGCTTCTAGGCTGGCGCCAAAATGTAATCGATTTGTCAGTCGTAGACCGCGTCGATTTGCCAGATCTTCCGAACGCGGTCGAGGCGCAGCCGCGAGACCGTCCCGTCACTGGTTTGGACGTCGAAGCTGTCGTAGGCGAAGCGCTCTTCGGGGGACCACCAACCCCCGGTGGTGCGCCAGGGGCCGGACAGGCGCAGCACCCGGCCGTTGGCGATCGCACTGCGGACGGCTTCCGGCCGCCCTCGGGCGACCCGGACCGCTGCGGCCACGGGCGGCCGGAGTGCGCGTACCGCGAGGGCGGGCTCGTTCCCGGGCCGGTGCGCTGGGTCTTCCGGGGAGGGAGCTTCCGTGGGATCGGGGGCGAAAACCCCTAATCGAAACATCTCGAGCCGGTGATCGTCGGCGACCGCGGGCGCGCCGATGCGCCCGCTGCCGCAGAGGGCCTCGAGCTCGGCGAGGGTGCGGCCGAGTACCGCCGGGGCGGGCCCCGCCGGTCGGAAGAAATCGAGTTGGTCGCCGCACGCTGCGCTGCCTTCGGTCGCGAGGCCGACGCCCTCGACCGCCGCCGCGGGTGGGTGGGTCTCGAGCGCCCGGTAGAGCAGCTGGATCAGTACCCGCAGGTCGAGAGTCGCAGCGGCGGCGCCGACGCGACGTACGTCGCGGCCGCCACCGCTGAGCTCGAGTGTGAGCGTGATCTCGTCGCAGGCGAGCTGTCGTGTGCCGAGTCGCGCGAGCAGCCGCGACAGCAGCCCCTGGAGCACGAAGCGCAGCGGCTCGAGGCGATCGATGCCGTATTCCAGATCGATGGCTTCGCGGAAGGCGCGCTGCTTCGGGACCGGCAGCGGCAGCTCGCGGGCCTCGCCGCGTGCGCGATCGATCAGTTCCAGCACCTCGGGGCCGAGGCGCGTGCCGAGCGCGTGCCTCGGCAGCGCGAGCAGGTCCCCGACCGTCACGAGGCCGAATCGGCCGAGTCGTTCGGCGAGCGCGTCGTCGGGATCGAGCAGATCGAGGGGCTGCGCGGCCATGAAGTCGCCTTCGCGACCGGGTGGGAGCACGCAGGTGTTGCCGCCGCGCGCGAGCTTGCGCGCGGCAATGTGCGCGACGCTGCGCGATGCTGCGATCGCGACGCCGGCCGGCAGGCCGACACCACGGGCACGCGCGGTCAGTGCCGCGGCGAGGCCCGCCTCGGATCCGAACAGCGCCGAGCTGCCCGAGACGTCGAGGTACGCGGCGGCTTCCCCCGCGTAGACGCCCGCCGCGTGGGGCGCGAGCGCGGCGCGCGGGGAGCACGAGAGCGCGACGTCGAGCAGTGCGCTGCGCGCTGCGCGTTCGAGGGCGGGCGAAAGCGGCCGCACTCGGAGCGCGCCGCAGAGCGCACGCGCGTGGGCGACCGTGGTCTGCACGCAAACCCCCTGTCGGGAGGCTTCGGGCGAGACCGCGAGGATTTCGGCCCGCGGGCCGGGGCCCGACGCCACCGCGAGCGGCTCGCCGACGAGTTCGGGCCGCGCGCGCAACTCCGCCGCGAGCGGCAGGTCGGACAGCAGCAGGCACGCGATTCGCACCGCGGACTCACGCAGCCTGGATGGAGCGCAGGCGCAGCGAGGTCGTGCGACTTCCGGGAGCGGTGCGGTGACGCACGAGTGCGACTTCGATCTCGAGCTCCTCGAGCAGCGCCGGTACGCCGTCGATGCTCGCGCGGATGGGGGTGAGTTCGAGTGCGATCTCGGCCGCGGTGCCGAAGCAGCGCGCGAGCGAGAGTGCGACCAGCGCGGTGCCGGTGCCCGCGGCCCGGCGCGCGAGCCGCGGTCCGGCCGCGGGTGCGATGCGCAGGCCGGCGACCGAGAGATCGAGCAATACGAGCGCAAAGCCGCGTGCGTCGAGCAAGCGCTCGGTGCAGCGCAGCGCCTCGCGCAGTCGCGGCGCGCGCACCCACAGGATGCGCGCGAGGTCGGCGCCGGCCGCGTCGGCCGAGGCGGGGTCGAACGCGTCCGCGGTGTCGACCACCGCGGTCAGTTCACCGGCCCGCGTGGTTCGCGCCAGCAGTGCGAGTGCCAGCGAAGTCCGCCCCGACGACAGCGGCCCCGCGACTTCGCTGAGCCGCCCTCCCGGGAAGCCGCCGCCGAGCAGGCGGTCGAGCGCGGGAACACCGCTCGCGAGCGGACTCGGCGAGGGCTCCGGCCGCGCTCCGCGGTGGAGCCGGGGGCCGAGGTCGTGCAGCAGCTTCGCGACCGCTTCGGGGTCACGGGCGGTATTCGTCGGGGGGCGGGACACCTTTTGGACTTTCGTCTTGTTTTCGCCTTTCGTCAATCGTTGATTTGGGG
>Ga0055476_10000347_pt1 | contig 11908 bp, 9 predicted proteins | sample Muzzi_CordC_D2_FD_57682 | JGI IMG/M metagenome (GOLD analysis project Ga0055476, IMG submission 57682) | Wetland microbial communities from San Francisco Bay, California, USA, that impact long-term carbon sequestration - Muzzi_CordC_D2 | ecosystem: Environmental > Aquatic > Marine > Wetlands ... | reverse complement strand
AGCACACAAGGATCGCCCGCCCAAGGAAATGTTCGCCGGAGCCAACGAGCTCGGCATTCACGAGGTATTTTTGAGCACCGACGGCGCGTAGAACACGAGGCCGACGATGTGGGCTTATCCCTGAAAGAGACAGCCCGCGACGGTGCGCGGGCTGTCTGGACGAATCGTCAGATGTTTGAACAAGGGCAAGAAACCGCCCCAGTCAAAAACGAGCCGAAACCGGTCTTGTATCGACCCCTCAGGAACCCATCTTCGATTCTGCGCGAATTCTTTTTTCGGTATTGGCTCTGCAGCAGGCATGGGCTGCCTCGGCCGCATTGAGCGCTTCTTCCGCCAGGCGCGCGGAGTCATTGGCTGCGGAGTCCGCCTTGTGAGCAGCAGCCTCAGCCCTTTCAGCGGCACCTTTGGCTTCCTTCGCCTCGACGCGCACTTTGAAGACCTCGTCGTCGGTCGCACAGCCGGACCCCAAAACGATAAACCCAACGGCCATGGTCGTGACCAGCATCCGAGCGATGCGTCTGGACATATTCTATTCCTCCCTAGTCGCGTTTACGCTGCCAATCGGCGGCGGCGCGTGAAATTTGGCTCGGCGTCATTCCGAGTCGTTTAGCCATTCTTCCCGGCCGCCGGAGTTACCGTCAGCTCCCGGTCGAACCGGCCGAGAACGAATAGTAGCGCTGTTTGTCTGGCTATGCGAGAGCTTGCTGCAATGGCGCCGCGTGGCCCCGGGTGATGGTCAAGGTGCCGCAACGGCTGGATCCACTGCCGCCGGGGGCCGCGAAACGACCCCGGCTATCGCCGCCGGCTCGGATTCGACGGAAACAGTGACGTGACCCCTTTTCTGGCCCGGCGGCCGCCGCGACGCTTTGCCTGGAATTTTTGGGAGCCGTGCACGAGCACAGAGACACCCCAATCGCCGCGCAAATGCGCGAGCACGAAGCTATGGCCATGCAGGCTATCCAGGGCCTCTTCGGGCGCTGCTCCGGGCGCGTTTTGCAGGCCAAGCGACCGCGCCAGTTGCTCAGGCGTGTGCAGGCTCATGTAGAAGGCGCCGAGCGCGAGACGGCCCAGCGCCAGGCGGGTAAGGACCGCGGCGGGCCCGAGGCTCAGATCGGCGACCAGGTCGAAACGATGATCGCGCACATCGCGTAGAAAGCTCACTGCATTCTGGACATGAACGGCGACCCGCAGATCGTTGCCGAGAAGTGCCCGCAGCATGTCGGCCTCGTCTTCGCTTTGGATTACGATGACCATGCGCGCGGACAAATCCATGCCATCGAGGATCCAGGTGGCCAATTCGCCGGCACCGCGGCCGAGCGCGAGAAAGACACCCCCCGGCCGGGAAGCTGCCAGAACTCTGGTCAATTCGCCGAGCGCCGGCGTGACGGTGGGTTCGCACTCCCGGGATGAGAGGGTCTCGCAAAGCTGTAAGTAGCTTTGGGGCGGCTGCAAGTCCAACACCGGGTCCATGCAGGGCAGTGTGTTCGAACAGGGCAAGACTCTGCAATATGCGCGTGTTGTAATTGCACCGCTTTCTGGCAGTAGTGTGTGGGCATCGCTGTTAAGATTGAAGCCGAATCGTTCAACGGGGCAGTGGAGAGAGGGCAGCCGATGTCCGATGAGAGCCGTACCAACTCGAAAATCGTTACCGCTTATCGCGAGCGCACTGCCAAATCCCGGGCGCTGGCGGCCCGCGCGCGGAAGCTGCTGCCAAGCGGAATCGTGCACGACTCCCGGCACCTTTACCCCCATCCCGTGTACGTGAATCGTGCCGACGGTTCACGCAAGTGGGACGTCGACGGCAATGAGTACGTCGACTACTACGGAGGCCACGGCGCATTGCTGCTGGGCCACTGCGACCCCCGCGTCAAAGAAGCCAGCCATCGGCAACTGGAGCTCGGTACCCACTACGCGGCTTGTCACGAACTCGAGATTCGCTGGGCAGAGCTCGTACAGCAACTCGTTCCCTGCGCCGAGCGAGTGCGCTTCACATCGTCGGGCACCGAAGCCAATTTGATGGCTTTGCGTTTGGCGCGGGCATACACGGGAAAATCCAAGCTGGTCCGTTTCCGAGGTCATTTCCATGGCTGGCAGGACCACGTGACCTTCGGCTGCGACAGTCACTTCGACGGCACGCCCACACCGGGCGTGCTTGCGGAGATCGCGGACAATGTGCTCATCGCGCCGCCCGACGACTTGGAAGCGACGCTTGCACTGCTTGCCTCCAGAGACGATATCGCCGCGGTCATTCTCGAGCCCACGGGGGCGAGTTTCGGATGGGCGCCCATGTCCCGGGACTTCGTGGCGGCGCTGCGAGAGGCCACCATCGAGCGCGGCATCGTGTTGATATTCGACGAGGTCGTGACCGGTTTTCGGATATCGCCCGGGGGCGCGCAGGCGCATTTTGCGATCACGCCGGATCTGACCAGCCTCGCGAAGATACTTGCCGGTGGACTGCCCGGGGGCGCCGTGGTGGGGCGAAAAGAAATTCTGGACCTGCTGGACTTCGAGCAGGCCGAGCGCAGCGGCCGGGAGAAAATTCAACACCAGGGTACGTTCAATGCCAATCCTGTGAGCGCCGCCACCGGCATCGCCTGCCTGGAGATCATCGCCGACGGCGAGGCCTGCGCCACCGCCACCGCGCAGGCTCAGCGCTTGCAATCCATGATCAACCCCATATTCGTCGAGCAAGCCGTACCCTGGGCAGCCTTCGGCGATCACTCCGCCGTCTATTTTTTCACCAATCCCGATGCCATCGACATCGACCCCATGCAATTCGATGCGAGCGCGCTGGATGCAAAAAGTCTACAAACCGGTGGCAAGCATCCGGCCGCTGGCAAGTTCCGGCTGGCTCTGATGCTGAACGGCGTGGATATTTCCGGGCGCCCGGGCGGCAGTACTTCGTGCAAGCACTCGGAACAGGATTTGGAGCGCACGGCTGATGCTGTTCGCGAGGCGATCGTGATGCTCAAGGAGGAGGGTGAGTTGCGCTATTGATCGGATGGGTGGACAGCTGCTCGGCAATCGCATTGCCCCACCGCCGGCACAGCCTTCGCTTCTTCTAACTCCCCGAGCCGGGGGTGGGCGACCCGGCGCGACACGCGCGTGTATCATGTCTGCAAGCGCCAAATCCTGAGCTCAGGCGAAGGTGCGGGTGAATTCGCAGGTTTTTCGTTTCAGCATTTATTGACGAGGCCACCGATGTTTCAGGTGTCGATCCCTTCACGAATGATTGTGCTCTCCAGTGTTCTATTGCTGGTGATGATCGCTTCCAACGTTTATCTGAGAGGTAAGGTCAATCAGGGCGCGGAAATGCTTGTGACCGATGCACGCCTGGTCGGCAAGCTCGACACCGCTATTGCTGCCAACAAAGCATTCGGCGATCTCAAGTACTGGCTGCTGGAGCTGGGCATCGATGCCCGCGAACGCACCGAGAGCAATGTCATCGCTTCGCGCCGCGTATTGGCGGAACAACTCGATAAGCTGGAACAAGTCGACACCGAAGGCGTGGCCGTCGTGCGTCTTGAAGTGGGCGCGCTCATGGATACGACGCAAATCGCAATTGAATCCTATGCAGAGGGCGAGCAAGCGCTTGGCGATACTTTTCTCGCAAAGGGTTTGGAGCACATTCGTGTCGCGGATCGGCGCCTGTCGGATCTCGTTCACAACCTCGACAACGAGTTCGCCGATCGCCGCAACGAAGCGCTTGCTGATGCGCATCGTGCCCGCGATGCATCGCTGATGGCGACCATCTTCGCGACGTTGCTCGGCGTCGGTCTGACCATATTGGTGGTGCGTTCCATCACGCGGCCGCTGAATCGTCTCATGACCGCCATGACCGCCATCATCGGCGGCGATTTGACCATTGACATCCCGGCATCCGGGCAAGACGAAATCGGCGCCATGACCCGCGCCCTGGGCCTACTGCGTGACAGTCTGCAGGAACGCCAGCAACTCATGGCCGAGCGCGAATACGCGGAAACAACCAAGCGAGTGGCGGAGGTGCAGCTGAGTGATGCCATCGAGAGTATCTCGGAGGGCTTCGCGCTTTACGATTCAGAAGATCGATTGGTGCTCAGTAACAAGCGATTCGCAAATTTCCTGGGTCGGCTGAGAAGTGAAGATGCTCCCATCGGCAAGTCTTTCGGCGCGATGGTGAAACGAGTGGCGGAGAGCGGTCTGATACCTGCGGCGCAAGGGCGCGTCGAGGAATGGATCGAAGAGCGCATGCAAACCCATCGCAACCCTACGGGACCGAACATCTATCAGTTGCGTGATGGGCGCTGGATTCAAGTGAGTGAACGCAAGACGCGAGATGACGGGCGCGTCGGTGTTTACATGGACATCACCGAGCTCAAGCAACACGAACAAGATCTGGACCGGGCAAACCGTGAGAAAGACTCGGCATTGCGCGAGCTCAACGCGGTGCTCGACAACATCCGATACGGAATACTGTTCATGGACGAGCATCTCAACATTCTCATGGCTAATCGCGCCTATCGGGAGATTTGGGGTGTTGATGAATCATTCTATACGTCCGGGCGCACGCTTCGCGAAGACATCGAGAAATCGAGAGAACTCGATCTTTATCAGATTGAAGACGAAAACTGGGATGCGTTTTTACAGGAGCGTTTGAATATCGCGCGCACGGGCAGTCAAGGTCCGCGTGAAATACAGCTCGCCAATGGCAAAATCTTGCAGTTCCAGTATATCGTCCTGCCCGATGGCGGCCGCATGGCGACGTACTTCGATATTACCGGCTTGAAGAAGACCGAGGCAGCGTTGCGTCTCAGTGAGGAACGCTATGCACTGGCGGTCAAAGGATCAAACGACGGATTGTGGGACTGGGATACGGATAACGATCGCATATATATCTCACCGCGATTTAGAGAGATCGCCGGAATGAGCGACGCTGACACTGTTCTCGATAGCGAGCGGATGGTGAGTTACATACATGAAAGCGACCGCCCCCGTCATCTGGATGCAATCCGAGCACACCTACGTGGTGACGCGGAATTTTACACTGCCGAGTATCGGATGCGTGGTGATGACGGTTTGGACCGGTGGGTGTTGAACCGGGGCATTGGCCAGCGCGATGAAAACAATCATGTTTATCGTGCGGCGGGGTCCCTGACCGACATCACCGTACGAAAGCAGGCAGACATGGCGTTGCGTGACGCCAAAGAGCAGGCCGAGGCCGCAACGCGTACCAAGAGTCAGTTCCTTGCCAATGTCAGCCATGAGTTGCGTACCCCCTTGAATGCCATCATCGGCCTCGCCGAGATGCTGAGAGAAGAGGCGGAAGATTCGGATGATGAGGATTTGGTCGAGCCGTTGAAGCGCATCGTGTCGGCGGGCCGGCATCTGCTACATCTCATCAATGATCTATTGGATCTCACCAAAATCGAAGCTGGGCGACTCGATCTCTACATCGAAGACTTTCATGTGCCGCCGTTGATTCACGATGTTTCTGTCACTGCCGGGGCATTGGCAAGCGCAAACGAGAATCAGCTGACCATTCAGTGCGATGACGACTTAGGCACCATGCACTCGGACATCACACGGGTTCGCCAGGTGCTGCTCAATCTGCTCAGTAACGCGTTCAAATTCACCGACAAGGGCGTGATCATATTGAGCGTCAAGCGCGCGGCGGAATCCAGCGGGCACTGGCTCGTGGTGGAGGTCAGCGACAACGGAATCGGCATGAGCGAAGAGCAGATCGAGCGTTTGTTTCAGGAGTTCACGCCTGCTGATAACTCAATGACTCGTAAGTATGGAGGAACGGGTCTGGGTTTGGCTATCAGCCGCAGACTGTGCCAACTTCTCGGGGGCGATATCGCGGTGCACAGTGAGTTGAACATTGGCACGACCTTCACCGTGAGATTGCCGATTGCAGGACCAGCGACGATAGGGAGAATGAATAGCTGAGGAACGCCGCTCAGAGCAGCTCGAAATCGGCAATAATCGGCAAGTGATCGCTTGCGACTCTGGACAGGCGCAGCCGGCACGTACGTGCCGTCAGTGCACGAACAGGCCCCCGGTAGTAAAGGCGGTCGAGCCCACCCCTCGGAGAGAAGGAAGGAAAGGTGGCCAGCGCCGAATTGAAGTGCTGAGATCTGTGGGTGGCGCACCCACATTGCAAAATGTCGGTGAATATCGGATGCAGCAGGGACCGCCAATCATTGAAATCTCCGCCCACGAACAATGGCTGACCCGGATCGAGTTCAGAGAATTCCCTGGCTCGAACGAGCATTCCGATCTGCCGCGCTCGTTCCTGAGCCGACAAGCCGAGATGCAAATTGAAGACCTCGAACCTGTGCGGATGACCGCGCACTTTTTCCACTTCGATGGTCGTGTGTTGACAGCCCCGGCGCTTTCGTGAATCTACGGTGAGGTCGATGTTGCGTTCTCGTAGAATGGGAAAGCGGCTCAGCGTAGCGTTTCCGTAGCGGCCCTTGCGCAGCGAGACATTGTGGCCAACCACGAAGTACGAGAATCCCAGCGCCTCGGCGAGATCGCGTCCGAGGTCCTTCTCTCGCGAGCGGGGAACACCTTCGTCCACCTCTTGCAGCAATAGCACGTCGGGAGCATGGTGCTCGGCGATCCTCACGATCCGCTCCGGGCGAAAGCGCCGATCGACGCCGATGGCGCGATGAATATTGTAGGTCATGATGCGCAGGCGCACCTAAATGGCTCCTGCCACCGACGCGTGCAAAATGGCAATCCTCGGGTGAAGAATCGGTGTGCTCAAATCTTGATCCCAGGGCGATGGATGGCCTCGAGTCAGCACCATAGCGCAATTTTGAAAGCCGATGGAATCGTTAGCAATTGCTTCGGCCGGCGGAAATGGTACCTGGATGGACACTCACTGGACACTGCAACAATCCAGTCGGCGGTAACTAATCCGTCGCTCCGCGGTCATATTCTGGTGTCCGCTTCATGTTTCGAGGACCGATTTTCTTGACTTGTTCACCATCAATACCCGGGCTCATGGCATCGCGCAAACCAAAAGCAGGCGCTCTGCTGCCGCTGAGATTGTTCTGCATGGGCGTGCTCATCGCAGTTGTTCTCGCCGGGTGTGCTCAGTCGGCAAAAAATGGTGTTCATGACGGGCACGAGCCCTCGGACAGTGAGCGGGCCACATTGGAGCTCCAGGAGGGGGTTGGCTTCGTCGGCGACCCGGTACTGCTTGCCTACGTTCAGCAGGTGGGTCGCCGCATCACGGCCCAGGGCAAGCGCAAAGACGTGGACTATCGTTTCTACATCCTCGATTCACCCGCTCCCAACGCTCTGGCGTTGCCGGAAGGGCAGATTTTCATCTCCAGGGGCGTACTGATCCTGGTCAATTCCGAGGATGAGCTGGCGGGCGTTCTCGCCCATGAGGTCGCTCACGTGGAAGAACGGCACGCTGATGCGCGTCAGGGCCTCAACATCGTCACCTCACCCATACGGCTCGGGGCCGGAATTGCCGGTTGGGCAACGGGCCTTATCAGCGCCGACCTCGGCGATGCCATCGTCGAGTTCGGAGAGTCGACATCCAGTCTGGTGCTCGCCCCCTACAGCAGGGAGCAGGAGCGGGAAGCCGACCGCGTCGGTCAGTCCCTGGCGGCAGCAGCGGGATACAAACCCCAGGGCATCGCGGATCTGCTCACGACCATGCTCGAGGCCGAAGCCCTGAATCCCGAAAACGTCCCGGAAGAAAGCTTTTTCGATACCCATCCCGCCACCGAGGAACGCGTGCAGCTCACCCGCGCCCACGGAGCAACCCTCACGCCTGCGCCACGGCCATCGCCGACAAAGGATCGCAGTGCCGTACTCGAGGTATTGGAGGGATTGATTATCGGCGAGAATCCCGGCAAAGGATTTTTTGAAGAAAATTTGTTCGTCCACCCTGAGCTCGCCTTCGTTGTGACCTTTCCGCCCGATTGGCAAGGCATCAACTCCGGTGGTTTTATCGGCGCGCAGGTGCCGAACGAAGAGACTTTCGTCATGCTGGCCCTGGTCGCGCGGGGCACCGATCCCATGGATGGAGCGAAAGTCGCTTCGCGCCGGCTCGAGGTCGACCTGGTCAGCGAGGCGAAGATGGGGACGATTAACGGCTTGCGAGCGGCCAGGACTCAAACGCAAATCACCCGGGTCGAGGGTAGAACCGAGCGTGCGGAATTGACCTGGGTCGCCTATGGCGGCCACATCTATCAGATCATGGGGGTAGCCACGCCGGAACGCTTCGAGTCCATGCGCGCCCAGATGCGGCAAACCGCTCAAAGCTTCCGCGCGCTCAGCGGCGAGGAGCGTTCGCAGATACGGGTGGTGAAGCTGGAAATCGTCAAAGCCGAGCAGAACGAGACCATCACGATGCTCGCCGAGCGGGTGAAAACGCCGTGGTCACCGCAAGCCATCGCGATGGCCAACCGCAAACCGTTGACTGAAACGCTTACGACCGGCGAACGGCTGAAGGTCGGTCTTTTCAAAGCTTACGTGGCGCGTCCAAGCCGCGTCGCAATGAGGTCCTCCAAGGATCTCGTCACTCATCCGGGTCCTTAACGACTTTGCGCCGACGCTTCAAGGCACCGCGGCGCTGTTTTCCTTCGACTCGCCGGCGCTTTGATGCGGCAGTTGGCCGGGTCGCTTTACGTGGTGTTGGCGCAACCGCGGCTTTGCGGATCAGCGTTAGCAGCCGCTCCAGGGCATCGCGGCGGTTGTTCTCGCGGGTGCGATGACGACGCGCATCGATGATGAGCACACCATCGCCGGTCAGCCGGCGCCCGGCGAGGCCTGCCAGCCGCTCGCGCACGGCCTGGGGCAGATTGGGTGACCGCGCCACATCGAAGCGCAGCTGAACGGCGGTTGAGACTTTGTTGACATTCTGTCCTCCGGGCCCGGATGAGCGCACGAAATGTTCTTCGATCTCACCCTCGTCGAGGGCAATGCTGTTCGTGACCTGAATCATGATCTTTCGACCGGGCCTGCGGTATAGAGGAAAACCACCACGCCGCTAATGATAGGAGGCTTTGCCGGGCCCGTCCTGCGTTCGGAACTAAAAAGGGGACAGATCTATTTTTCTCTAGGACAATCTCAAAGTCGCCCCTTGGCACAGGAAAAATAGATCTGTCCCCTTTTCAGTTCCGCAGCGAAGCCCAACCTACGGGGTGGTGCCGGATCATACGGGATGCGGGCGTGTATCATGTTTCGCGTACCGCTAATTGGCCCTGATGAGTTTGAGGAATATGGCGAAGTTTCTGAAATATGCCGTTCGCGTGATTATCCTGGCGCTCATCGCCGTTCTCGGTGTGGTCGCCTGGCGTCACTACATGGCACCGGACGCTATTGCCGTGGTCCTCGCAGAGGTCGAGCGCGGTGAGGTGCAGGCCACGGTGTCCAATACCCGCGCCGGTACGATCAAAGCGTGCCGCCGCGCCCATCTTTCGCCCGCTACCGGTGGTCAGGTAGCACGCCTCTCGGTGCGCGAGGGGGATCGGGTGGAGGGTGGTCAGATCCTGATGGTGATCTGGAATGACGATTTGGCGGCGCGCGTGCAGTTGGCCGCAAGTGAGGAATTGGCCGCCAGCGCCAGGATTCAGGAAGCCTGCTTGAACGCCGACGTGGCCAAACGCGAGGCGGAGCGTCAGCAGCGGCTATCGTCCCGGAAGTTGGTTTCCGAGGAAATTGTCGATCGCGCAACCACTGAAGCAAAGGCGCGGGAAGCCGGTTGTCAGGCGGCGCGCGCAGCGCGGGAAGTCGCCCGCGCCAACACCGATGCGGCGCGCGCGAATCTCGCCCGCACGGTTTTGAAAGCACCCTTCGATGGCGTTGTCGCGGAAGTTAATGCCGAGCTCGGGGAATACGTGACGCCTTCACCACCCGGTATCCCCACTCCGCCCGCCGTGGACCTCATCGACAATCGTTGTCTATACGTTGCCGCACCCATTGATGAGGTCGATGCGCCGGCCATTCGCACCGGCATGCCGGCTTGTGTATCGCTGGATGCATTTCCGGAGCGGTTGTGTCGCGCGAAGGTCCGGCGCATTGCGCCCTACGTGCTCGATGTCGAAAAGCAGGCGCGCACAGTGGAGGTGGAAGTCGAGCTCGCCGATCCGCAGGACGGTGCGGGGCTGCTGCCAGGCTACACGGCGGACGTGGAAATTATTCTCGAACAGCACGACCAGGTGTTGCGCGTGCCGACCGGGGCGATTCTCGAGGGATCGATGGTGCTGGTATATAAAGACAGCGATGCAACATTAGAATCGCGGCGAATCAAAAGCGGCATCACGAACTGGCATTACACCGAAGTACTGTCCGGTCTGGAAGAGGGCGAACGCATCGTTGTCTCTGTGGATCGCGACGGCGTGGAGGCCGGAGTCGTAGTGACGCCAGAGCCGCCAAGCTCGGCACCGGGCGGGTGATCGCGTTTCGGCACGCGCAGCGCTTGTTCACCGTAGGCGATCAAGTCGTACGGGCGCTCGATGATGTCGATCTCGATATCGGAGCTGGCGAATACGCGGCGATTATCGGTCCATCGGGCTCGGGTAAATCCACGCTTCTCAACGCTATCGGTCTCCTGGACAAGTTGACCGATGGTAGCTATCTCCTGGAGGGAACCGATGTAACCCAACTCAGCGACGACGCGCTCGCCGCCACGCGCAGAGAAAAAATCGGTTTCGTATTTCAATTCTTCCACCTGGTGCCACGGTTGACCGCGGCGCAAAACGTAGAGCTGCCGTTGATTTTGAGCGATGTGGCGCCAGAGGAGCGCCGCGAACGCGTCGTGGAAGTGCTTCAGGCCTACGGATTGGCGGATCGCGCCCACCACCGCTCGGATCAGCTATCCGGCGGACAGCGCCAGCGCGTCGCCATCGCCCGCGCAACGATAACAAGACCGCAGTTAATTCTCGCCGACGAACCCACCGGCAATCTCGATCGCGCCTCTGGCCACGACGTCGTCGAGATTCTCGAGAACCTCAACCGAAGCGGCATTACGCTTTTGATAGTTACTCACGATCCGGAATTGGCGGCCCGGGCGACGCGTAAAATTCGAATGGTGGATGGCAAGATCGCGTCTGATGAGACCCGCGCGCAATGACCGCCAGGGATATCCTCACCTACGCGGCGGGTAGCGTGCTTGGTTATCGATCCCGCACCCTGCTGACCTTGTTCGCCATGGGAATCGGTGTTGCCAGCGTGGTCATACTGACCGCGCTGGGAGAGGGTGCGCAGCGTTTCGTAACCGGCGAGTTTCAGTCTCTCGGCACGAATCTTCTGATTGTGTTGCCGGGGCGCTCCGAGACCACCGGCGGACCGCCACCGCTTCTGGGTGAAACACCGAGGGATCTAACTCTCGATGATGCGTTGGCAATTGAGCGCAGTCGCGCCGTCAGACGCATCGCTCCGATTGCCATCGGCTCCGCGGGAGTGTCCTATCGCGAGCGCGAGCGTGAGGTTCCCATCCTTGGAAGTACCGCAGATTTTATCGATGTACGGCATTTGAAGATGGCCAGCGGCCGCTTTTTACCGGCGGGCGACCCGAGGCGTATTTCACCCGTTTGTATTCTCGGAGCAAAACTCAAACGCGAGCTGTTTGGCGGAGCATCCGCCGTCGGTCAGTGGGTACGCATCGGGGATCGTCGGTTTCGTGTTGTTGGCATACTGGCATCCGAAGGGCGCTCCATCGGTGTGGATGTCGAAGACATCGCCATCATATCGGTGGCTGATGCACAATCGCTATTCGATAGCTACTCCTTGTTTCGCATCCTCGTCGAGGCCCGCAGCGATGAAGCCATTCCCCGGGCAGGGGATGACATACGCCGCATTATTCGCGAGCGCCACGAGGGTGAAGACGATGTCACGGTGATCACGCAGGACGCCGTAGTTGCGACATTCGACAAGATCTTTACGGCTTTGACACTTACGG
>Ga0055476_10000346_pt1 | contig 11919 bp, 11 predicted proteins | sample Muzzi_CordC_D2_FD_57682 | JGI IMG/M metagenome (GOLD analysis project Ga0055476, IMG submission 57682) | Wetland microbial communities from San Francisco Bay, California, USA, that impact long-term carbon sequestration - Muzzi_CordC_D2 | ecosystem: Environmental > Aquatic > Marine > Wetlands ... | reverse complement strand
CCGTGACAATTTTGTCATTGCTTCGCTATGCTGGGATGAAAACGGCTCTTCGCGCCGCCCGATCGGAAAGAGAGTGTCTTCGATGCTGATTTGGCCGATTTCAGGATGCGAAACCGGTTTTAGAATAACCTTCATGTGCAACCCACGCCATGTTCACGGATTTGTTGTAATAAATTCATTCGGCCGCCGGGTCCTTCGAGGGTTTCGATTGCAAAGCGGGTGCATTTTGATCACCCACATACTCCGTAGGCCAGCCTCCTCCCACTGCCTTGTACAGCGTCACGGTATCGTTCAGTAACTGCTGATATTGCGTCAGGATACCCTGCTTGGCGGCCAGCAGGGTGCGTTCCGTCTCGAAGACCTCAAGCTGGGACATCAGACCTTCCTTGAGCCGCGACTGTTGTACGCCATGAACCACTGTCAGATAACCGACCTGGTCCTGCAGTTCCTGCATCTGTTGCTTTCTGGAATCCAGATTGAGAAGTGCGATTTCGGTTTCCTCGAAGGCGTTCAGGACAGCCTTACGATACTGTTCTATCGCAATGCGGACATCGGCTTCGTTGCTCTTGACGTCAATTTTCAGATTCCTGTCGAACATCGGCGCGAACGACTGCGCGAGGCCGAAACTCCAGGTGTTGAGCAGTGTCGAATACAGGCTTTCGCCCGTTTTTGCGCTGCCTGACAGAGAGATTGTCGGAAGCCTCGCCAGCCGGGCCTTGCCCACCAGGTGATGGGCCTGTAGAACTCCGTATTCAGCGACCAGCACATCGGGACGGCGCGAAAGCAGATCGGCGGGCAGGATCGCGGGTACTTCGACGAGATCAATGGATTCGCGCAAATTGCCGACCGGGATGAAAAGATCACCGGCTGGCATCCCAAGCAAGGTGGCGAGCTTGAGTTCGGCTTCATCGCGTGAACGCTGCAGGTCCAGCAACTGCTTCTTGAGGCTGTTGAGTTCTGATTTCTGCTTGAGGATTTGCGTCCTCGGAATCAGGCCTTCTTTATATTGTGCCTCATAAATCGCCAGTAACTCCTTATTCTGTTGTTCGGAAGCAATCTGGTGCGAAATCTGCTCATCAAACAGCCGGATCTGAAAATACCGTTCTGCGACGCTCGAGACCAGCGTAAGATACGCCGCCCGCCAATCCATCTCAGTCGCCTTATAGCCGGCCTCGGACGCCTTTACACCTTTGCGGATCTTGCCCCAGATATCTATTTCCCAGCTGAGACCGGCTCCCAGGCGTTCGGATTCGCGTGATGTTGTCGCATCCCCGTCCTCCTCTTTTGAAGCGGTAATGCTTTCCGTCGGCGCCAGGACTATATTCGGTATTAACGGGAATCGGTCTTTTTCTAATGCGATGCCTGCCTTGTCCAATCTTGCCGCCGCAATCTTGAGGTCCAGACCTTCGTCAATAGCCTTTTGTATCAATTCGTTAAGCTGGGGATCATTGAAGCCCTTCCACCAGTCCGGCTGTATTATTTCCGAGGTCGTGATCTCCCGGCCTGATAATTCAGACCATTGCGCCTTTTCGGGGAGTTCCGGCCGTACATAGTCCGGTCCCGCCAATTTGGAACACGATGCCAGGAGCACGAGGCAAAACCCGGTGAACAGGCGTCCACAGCCACTGGGGTAGATCACCATACCGCGTATATTGCCTACTGCTCGCTGGCAGGCGTATCCGATCGGGTGTCTGTCGGTGCTAAACATTGGCTTTTCCGTTAGATTGAACTGACTTGAGATGTTCGAATACACCAGCCGCGTCGAATCCCGCTAAATGATTTTCGACATCAGCCGCTTGCGCAACATAATCCCCCCATAATATCGATTGTGGCACGTGTAGACAAAGTGTCAATGTAAAACCGACCCCCCAGGTCCTGCGACCCTTTGAGCTGGCAGTTCGGCTGAGAAAACGAATTCACACGGGCAACGAGTCCAGGGGGGAGATCCAAACGGCGGATATTCGCTGTTCCACATCCTGTAGAGATCGCTATAATTGAAGGGAACCGACAGGTTCGTTCTCCGCGCTGGTGGCTAGTTTAACCGGGAGGCAGAAGATGGCAACACTCTATGAGTGACTGGGGATGTGAAGATCGATCCTGATGCTAGCGAGATAATCCCCATCGGGCCCTTCTTCTTTGATCCTGAATTGATGGACCGGGAGCGATCGATCACCAGTTGAACGGCATCATGCCTGAGGGGGAGAACCTGTCTCCTATCCGATCCACCTCGTTGGTCATCATACCCATGCGCTGCTCTATGACCCAGGTCATGCGGTTCATGGTGTAGGTCATTTCCCTTACGCTGGGATTCATTTCCTCGATGGTTTCCATGGACTGCTGCATCTTAACCATCGTTTTGCGCATCTCGTCCATCTCGCCCAGCATCAGCGGTGCCATCTCGGCTACCGGCTTGGCCGTCCTGTCCAGCCTGATAATGGCTTTGGATATATCCCCGAAATTTCTGAAGCCATCCATCCACAGCGGCTGCCACACGATCACGACCAGGTAAAGAAAAACAGACAGGGTCAGCGTGGAAACGAAATAGAACATCCCTTTCCAGAATTCCGCGAATGTTTTCATATCCATTACACCACTCCGCTTTCAGCGCCCGATATTGCGAGGTACCGATGAGGTAACCGCGGCACCCTTGCTTAGCCATTGGCAGGTGTGCCGATGACGGTTACGGGGCTGCAATTACGCTAGGACAGGGCATTGAAAAGCCAACGTCCCTCCATTCCCGGGACGCAGGCAAACCGCCAAGAGACGATCATTAAGTATCCCGGAAAATCACGGCTCTAACTCCGGCTGTTAATACGGCTATCGGCAGGCTTATCTCGCATTGAATACCCGCCGCGCGGAAACGGGTAAACTTTTCTCTAACTTACCTGAAAATCAATATACCGGGTTCCGAACAGCGAGTTTCGACCAGGACGGGACCAGGCGTTAATACAGAGAGAATCAGCGAGTCAGGAACTGCTAAACAGCGTTAAGTGGCATAGTTCGTAATGCATTTCAGGTTTAATGGCAACACGAAGCCGCTCAACGCCTGATCACCCGGAAAAAACAAGCAGGGTCTTGTCATGGCTGCCGCGAAGGAAGTGCTTGCTGAAAGGCAACCCTCTGAGTGCCTATTCCTCAATCTCAACCACAAAGGACACGATGGTCATATTGGCTGTTTCAATACTGTCGGATTGTCATCGCCTGGCTCAGCTCTGGGCGCAGCAGCCGTCGACAGGCTCAAACCTGCGTTCTGGTAGTTTGTCCCTCGTCAACCGTGCTGACCACCACCACTGTGACATTATCACGAGCCCCCCTGTCGAGGGCACGATCGACCAACAGATCGCATGAATACTGACAATCCCCAACCGCCAGCGATTCCTTGATTTCATTGTCATTCGCTTCTTTGTAGAGCCCATCGCTGCAGAGCAGAAAAACATCCCCTGTCTGTACTTCAAACAGCCTTGATTCGAGCTCCAGATTTTTCGCCACACCCACTGCGCGGGTAATGACATTGGATAATGGATGATGTTCGGCCTGTGCGCGAGTAATCACCCCCCGGGCAACGAGTTCCTCAACCTGACTATGGTCCCGGGTCAACTGCGTCAGTTCGCCCTGCCGGTAACGGTAGATCCGGCTGTCTCCGGCCCACAGCGCAACAGCGTGGCTGCCATACGCCAGCAGCACAACCACCGTGCTTCCTATGATCTGTTCACGGCGCTTAACGGCTTCGTTAAACAGTCTCTGATTGACCGCCTGCAGGTGCTGGTGTACATCATCCACCAATGCCCCGAGACTGGCCGGTTTCGGAATTGCAGCAAGAGCATCGGCGACACTTTGACTGGCAAAGTCCCCAGCTGCATGCCCGCCCATGCCATCGGCCACTGCCCAGATAGCGTGCCCTGCCGACTCCAGGCAGGCATCCTCGTTAAGCTTTCTCACCATGCCCACGTGTGTCCTGGAAGCAGATGACCAATGCAGCCTTGTTGTGTCTGACATGATTCTCTCAGCCGATCTTTCAGTTAACTCCCCGATAGCGACCGTAATTTTACGTCTGACGATGGCTGTATTGTGATTAATTACAGAAATCCTTCGTCCACGCTACGAATATAGCCGCTGTGCGCAAATTTGACAGAAAACAGACCGATTGACTGTACCTGTGATAATAAGTCTCCTGGATTCATGCGCTTGCACTGGAAACACAACACCTGCCCTTATTGATACGGGATAAGTAATACTCCTGCTGCAGATAATACCCAGGTGGACAAAAGCTGCTTTACATACACCATTTTCATTCTCTCCCGTTCTGAGCACCATTATTGTTAACGCAGGCTGTACGTTGCCGGCAAAGCTTGTTAAATATCAGTAATAATAGTAAGGGATAGCGCACCAGACCAATGCTAATGGTCAAATGCGACCTGCCGACAAACCAGACCGGCGCGTACCATTCTCTGAAGAAATAGTGCAGCGTTTTGAGGTCCTGTGTATGAAACGATTACTGGTACTACTGTCCCGTGATCGTCATCACGCTGAGTGGTTTTGCAGCGATACATTCCAACGATCTGGGCGAACTCGATCCCGGTACCGGTAAATCCATTATTGATATGTACGTCCACGTTGCCGGCCTGGGCTACGGTGACAGCGGATGTTTTATCAATGAAGGCATGCGCGACAATATCCGTTTCCCCTTCTACCTGTAGGCCATGGATGTCAGCGAGGATGAACTGGAGAAACACGGGGACCGCATCATGCTTGACAAGCTGAGCAACAGAATCGCAGCCTCGGAAACGGTCGACAAAGCAGTCATTCTCGCCATGGACGGCTATGTCACCGAGGAAGGGATACTCGATAAGGATCTAACCCAGATCTATGTACCCAATGACTATGTCGCCAGGGAAACGGCGCGTTCTGACAACCTGATCTATGGCGCCAGCATCAATCCCCACCGCAAGGACGCCATTGAACGCCTGCGTGCCGCCCGGCGTGACGGTGCGGTACTGGTGAAATGGATTCCGTCCATCATGAATATTGACCCTGCTGACCCCCGGCACATGCCTTTTTACCGGGTCATGGCAGAATCGGGGATCCCCCTGCTGACCCATACCGGCATGGAAAAATCTTTCGCCAATGCCCGCGACGAGCTTGCCGACCCGCTACGACCCAGCTTACCCCTGGAGCAGGGTGTTACCGTCATCGCCGCGCATATTGCCACCACCAGGGCACCGACTGGCCATTGCAGTTCTTTCCCCTGATTTCATCCTGGTATCATCTGAACCACGTCGGCGTTGGCGGTGCCTGGCAGGTGAGCGGTATCGCCAACGAGTGGGACCAGGATGTCGCGCTGAAAGTGGCCTTGGGCGTACCCGGGAATGTCTTCCGCCGCGCCGGAACGCTGTTAAAGATGGTGCAGGAGGGAAGATAGTGCGCGGCGCATCACGCAGAACTCCACCCGGTGGGAGAGGGAGAATAATCGGCCGAACGACCGATTGATCCGGCTTCAGGCAATTAACCGATCCTGTGCCAGTCCATAACTATTCCGTTGCATGCGACTTGTTTTATCATTATTGCGCTGATAGAACATCAGGTCGCGAATAATCCAGTCGGCGGTGAAATCATGCCTGGCGAATTCCAGTGCAATTTTACCCGGCCCTGAGCGAACCACCCGCGCGTAGATTTTCCGGTACAGGGTTTCCGTGCCTGTCCATATTTTGAAATTCAGAATAACCGAACGTTGCCGCGGTGGCAGTTCACCTTTGCGCAGCACAATGGAAACACCTGTGCAGCTTATATTCTCCGCATAACCATAGCAACGGCTTGCTGCTGGATGGGCTATTTCAATATCGACCTGAATCTGATCGCGTTTCGCTATTCTTTTTTCCACTTTTCATTCAACCTTTGACAGATTTTTTGAGCGGACTTCGTTGTGACATGAAGTAACACCGGGAACACGATCCCTTCTTTTCCATGCATCGTCCTGACGCGCCCGCGGTGATTTCTACCTGATCTTGCTGGAACAACAATATGTCCTACTCAAACAGAATATAGCAGCAGCAGAATATTTCTGTGTACTGATTCACAAACCAGCGGCCGCTACAGCGCCAACTTTATTGCCACTCGGCGACGTGCTGAAATTCTCAATCACTATGCGACAGTACACCTGCCCCGGAAAACAGCTGATAGAAATTCTGTGTTGTATACGATGCAGTCTGCTCCAGTGATTCACCGCGCAACTCGGCAATATGCTCTGCAACAAAACGGACATAAGCCGGTTGATTGGACTTGCCACGTTTGGGGACCGGTGCCAGGTAGGGGGAATCGGTTTCCACCAGCATGCGGTCTGCCGGCATTTTTCGCGCAACATCTTTCAGTTGCTGCGCATTTTTAAACGTCACAATGCCGGAAAAGGAGATATGGAAATTCATGTCCATGGCAGCTCTTGCCATATCCCAGTCTTCGGTAAAACAGTGTAAGACACCGCCCACCTCACTGGCGTGCTCCTGCCTGAGGAGGTTCAGCGTGTCCTGTTTAGCAGCGCGGGTATGAACGATCAAGGGCTTGCCGACGGCCTTAGCCGCCCGGATATGACGCCGGAACCGCTGCCGTTGCCATTCAACATCACCTTCGATCCGAAAATAATCGAGGCCGGTCTCGCCAACCGCCACGATCCTGTCCTGTTGCGCCAGCTCGGCGAGCTGTTGCTCGTCCGGTTCCTGTACATTCGTTCCGTCGGGGTGGACACCTACCGAAGCCGATATCTGTGCGTAAGGCTCAATCAGCTCCATCATCGGCTTAAATCGCTCCAGACTGACCGAGACGCACAACATGTGTTCAACACCCTGCAGTCCGGCTTCGGCCAGCACGTCGTTAATGGATTGCTGTTCCGGACACAGCATATCAAGGTGACAGTGAGAATCGACCAGCATGCTTTACATGGTATGAGTCGGGCGGTCTGCCGATACTGCACCGGCAAGGTAGGTTTCAATCTTTTTCTGGGCAGCACCGCCATCCTGAGAACTGAACTGCACACCAACACCGGCAGCTCGGGCCCCTTGCGCCCCTTTGGGCGTAATCCAGATGATCTTGCCGGCGACTGGAATTTTTTCCGCTTCACCCATGAGGCTGAGCAGCATAAAGACTTCGTCACCCAACTGGTAGCTTTTGTTGGTGGGAATGAACAGTCCACCGTTCTTAACAAACGGCATATAAGCTGCGTAAAGCGCACTTTTATCTTTGATGGTTAACGACAGTATGCCCTGCCGCGCTCCGCCACCTGCTTGCATCGTCATATCGATTGATTACCTGCTACCCGCCCCGGTCCGGTATGAAGTCAGATCAGCCAGTGTTGCCCAGAAAATCAGCAAATCCTCCAGAATCAACTGTCGGTTCAGACCAGAACCCAGGCAATTCAATGCATTGGAAACTTTGTCTGATAAGTCAAATAACTGGCGACAGTCTACAGTTTCTACAATTCTCTGCAACTTCTGCGCCATCTCAGGCTCAAGCGCGGACTGCCCCGCCTGTTGCCAGCGAATCATATCCTCTAACCAGGTACGCCACCAATCCAGAGATTGCCGCTCGCTTTCCCCCATCCACTCCTTCGCAGTTTCGACAGGGTCCAGACTACCCTGAAATACCGCCACCAGCTGCTGCAGACGCTGATCACGAGTCCCGGCGGAATCCGTTTCGGCCAGCTGCTGCGCCTTCAGCGGCGCACCATTCGCCAGCCTTAGATAACGAATGGCCTGCCCGCTTTCCATGCCGGCATCCCGCAGCCACTGTTGTGCAATCAATGCATCAGGTAACGCAACCTGCAGCTGCTGGCAACGACTTCGAATCGTGGCCGGCAAACGCCCTGGCATTGCCGTCAACAGCACCAGCAAGGTGTTATCGGTCGGTTCTTCGAGAGTTTTAAGCAGACTGTTGGCTGCATTTTTATTCATGGCATCAGCCGGCTGGATGATTGCCACCTTGTAACGACCGGCATGACTGGTCATCCAAAGTTCGCCAGTCAGTGCGCGCACCTGGTCGACTTTGATGGCTTTACCCACCTCTTCCGGCATCAGCCATAACAGGTCGGGATGGCTGCCGGCCTGCAACCAGCCACACGCCGCGCACTGACCACAGGGCTGCCCATCGGCGGCCTGCTGTTCGCAGAGCAAGCTATATGCAAGCTGCTCGGCCAGCGCCCGTTTGCCGACCCCCTCGTGCCCGCTGATCAACAAGGCATGCGGCAGACGCCCCTGCACGCGCGTGCTGTTCAGACGTTGCCGGTATTCCTGCAACCATTTCACATTAACGCTCCTTCTCCTGATCGGGTGGGGAAACAAAATACCAACCGCTTCCTCGCATCATTTCTCACTACGAAGGACACAAAGTGGTTAACGGCTTGGCAAGGGCTTTCCGCCTGGTCACCTTCGTGTCCTTTGTGGTTCAGGCTGTGATAAATCCGGATTAAGGGCGCCATAGCGTAAGCAGTTCTTCAATAACATGATCCAGTTGCTGCTGGACCGCCAACAGTGCCTGCCCCGCGTCTATAATCCGGAAACGCGCCGGGTTCTGCCTGGCGCGTTCCAGATAAGCCTCGCGCACCTGCTCGAAAAAGACTTTCTGTTCCTGTTCAAAACGATCCAGTGTTCCGCGCTTCCCCGCGCGTTTCATACCGAGCTCTACGGGCAGGTCGAACAACAGCGTCATATCCGGCTGAAAACCCTGCTGCACCCAGTCTTCCAGTACGCGGATACGCCCGGCATCGATACCGCGTCCTCCGCCCTGGTAGGCGTAGGTGGCATCGGTAAATCGGTCACATAACACCCAGCCGCCTTTGTCCAGGGCCGGCAGAATGACTTGATTCAAATGCTGGGCGCGCGCCGCAAACATCAACAATAACTCGGCATCAGAACTCATGCCGGCGTGGTCAGGATTCAGCAACACCTCCCGCATTTTTTCACCCAGCGGGGTTCCTCCCGGCTCCCGGGTGGTTTGCAACAGCACGCCTGCTGCTTCCAGACGATGCTGAATATATTCAAGATTGGTTGATTTTCCTGCGCCCTCACCGCCTTCAAGCGTAATGAAGCACCCTCGGGTTCCTGATTGATACATATTCAACGTTTTCTTTGATAGCGGTCAACGGCACGATTGTGTTCTTTCAAGGTGCTGGAAAAGTGATGGCTGCCATCCCCGATGGCAACAAAATATAATTCCTCGCCAGCCGCCGGATGCAATACCGCCAGTATTGCATCTTCCCCCGGCATGGCAATGGGCGTTGGCGGCAAACCAAAACGGGTATAGGTGTTATAGGGTGTATCTTCGCGTAAATCACGAAAACGGATATCACCTTTATAGCTGTCACCCATCCCATAGATGACCGTTGGATCGGTCTGCAGCTTCATACCCTTTTTGAGACGACGTACGAACACACCGGCAATCCGCGGGCGCTCTTCGGCTACGCCGGTCTCTTTTTCCACGATTGACGCAAGAATCAGCGCTTCGTAGGGTGACTCGAGGGGTAAATCTCCGTCACGATCCTGCCAGCTGCGTTGCAGAAAACTCTGCATATCCAGGTAAGCGCGCCGCAGAAATGCTACATCTGTCGTGCCACGCGGAAAATAATAGGTCTCGGGCATAAAACGGCCTTCCGGGTGCAGGCCGGGGTAACCGATGGCACGCATAAGCGCGTCACCCTCGAAGTCCTCCAGCGTGTGTACAAGAACCGGGTCCTTGCTAACACGCTGTATCATTTCCTTGAATGTTTCACCCTCGATAAGCGTTAGATCGTGTTGTATCACTTTGCCGTCGGTCAGCTGATGTAGCAGCTGCGTTGGCGTAATACCCGGCTGTAGCTGAAACTCCCCCGCCTGGATGCGCGAATCCAGACCAAGATAGCGGGCCAGAAATACCAGGTACAGCGGCTTCTCCAGTACCCGTCGTTGTTTCAGTTCAGCTGAAATCGATTTCAGCGTACTGCCCGGCTCCACCATAAGCGCAATGCCGCTTTCAGGTATTGACAGGGGATTCTGCCTGAATGTCTTGAAGTCCATTAACAACCAGGCAATCACCAGGCTAAGCGCAATAACAAGGATCCCGGACAGACGAAAAATCATATCGACGAGACCAGGTTTTTGTTTTTGTTGCTCGCTCATGATGAATACCAGTTTCCGTCACCGGCCTTGTCACATTCTGCCAAAGCGGCCTGCAGTTGCCGGGTAATCACACCGGGGTCGAAGGCCCCAAAGCCGTCGATACTGACAACCGGCCAGATACCAATCAGGCTGTTACAGACAAAAACCTCCTGCGCTGTTTTTACGTCATCGAGTGATAGCGAGCGGATCTCAGCGTCTATTCCCAGGCTTTCTGCCAGGTCGAGAATAACAGATCGCATAACACCTGCCACACCACAGCTTGACAGATCCGGCGTTATCAGAACCTGATTCGCGAGTATAAAGACATTACTCATCGTACCTTCAACGAGCCGGTCACTACCAGCCAACATCAAACCTTCGGCAATAGCCGGATCATCCCACTCGCTACGCGCCAGGACCTGTTCCAGGCGGTTAAGGTGCTTTATACCGGCCAGCAGTGGCTGAACAGCCAGCCGCGCGTCACAGATGCGCACACGAATTCCGCCATGAGCTGGATTCGCCGGCCATTCCGATAAAGGCTGTACACTCGCCATCCGCGTCACACCCTGGCCGGAAAGCGGACCGTAACCACGCCCGGCACAGTGGCGACTGAGGATCAGTTTCAGCACGGCATCGTCATGCTGTGCGGCCAGTTCTTTCAGTTCATGCCCGACCAGACTCCAATCCATGGCGGGAAACTTCAAGCGCTCACATCCTGCCGCCAGCCGCTTGATATGTCTTTGCAGAAACTCGGGCCCGGAACGGTGGATACGGATGGTCTCAAACAAGCCGTCTCCATACTGCAGAGCACGCTCAGACACATCGACCAGCGCTCCCGCCTGACCATTCACCCGGCTCTGTGTGTCATTCATCCCCTGCGTCCTTCCAGTGCGAACAACATGCCACGGGCTTTCGCCCGAGTTTCGTCGAGTTCTTTTTCCGCCACAGAGTCGCTGACGATACCGGCGCCGGCACGAAAACCGAGCCATTCACCGCTTCGCACCATGGTGCGAATCAGAATATTCAGATCCATACTGCCATCGTGATTCAGGTAACCCATGGAACCTGTGTAGGCCCCGCGCCCGCTATCTTCGAGTTCGGCAATGATCTCCATGCAACGGACTTTCGGACAACCGGTTATCGTGCCGCCGGGAAAGACCGCACGAATGAGCTGCCCGGGCGTGATTTCCGCCCGCATGACAGCCTCGACATTGGACACGATATGATGAACCGTCGCATAGGATTCCAGCGTCATCAGTTCATTAACCTTTACGCTGCCGGGAATCGCAATACGCCCCAGGTCGTTACGCTCCAGGTCTATCAGCATGATGTGTTCGGCACGTTCTTTCGGATGATCAAGCAATTCATCAGCAAAGGCCCTGTCAGCGCCCCCCCCGGCCCCTCTGGGGCGTGTTCCTGCAATCGGGCGGGTTTGCACCTTATCGCCCCGGACCGCAACGAGACGCTCGGGCGAGGAACTCAGAATAGCGCTATCCCCCCAGGTCGCCAATCCGTTATAGGGTCCCGGGTTGGTTTTTCTCAACTGCCGGTATAAAGCATCAACACGCATACCCTGCGGCCAGATGCTGCACCATTGCCTCGACAGATTGACCTGAAAAACATCACCTTCGCGGATGTATGCCAGGATGCGGCGCACGGCATCCAGATAGCGCTGTGGCGGGTCTTCCTCCACTTTGCAACCGGGAAACGGAGCGGATGGAAGCAAGTTGTCCAGTCGGGAAATGTCCTCTTTTACGGTAAGCGCATAACCCTCCTGCTCGGCAACAATCCAGCGTCGGCCGGT
>Ga0055476_10000343_pt1 | contig 11962 bp, 8 predicted proteins | sample Muzzi_CordC_D2_FD_57682 | JGI IMG/M metagenome (GOLD analysis project Ga0055476, IMG submission 57682) | Wetland microbial communities from San Francisco Bay, California, USA, that impact long-term carbon sequestration - Muzzi_CordC_D2 | ecosystem: Environmental > Aquatic > Marine > Wetlands ... | reverse complement strand
ACGACACATAATTTCTTGATATCCAAACATCAGCTTTTGAAGTTACTGCATATTTGGGAGTTCTTACAAACCCTGAGCTTTTGCCCATAAAGGCTTCAATCACTGCCTTTGCGTTATTTATCGTAAGTCCCACACCAATGGATAGTGTGATTGGGACGTATAGCATATACCGATACCACTTATCTCTATGAGCCTCAAACACTGTCATTAGATAAAACAACACAAAACTCAGAGTACCGGCCAATATCGCAGCCATATTGAAGACCACTGAGTATTTTATTCCAACTGACTGCCAAAAATAACCCATAGGAAACATGAGCAGCAAAAGCATTAGAAGCGGTAAATATGATATGTAACCAAAGAAGTGAAACAGAGCCTCTGCTTTGATTTTAATAGATAAATCATCCCTTTTAAAAATACGGGGTAAAAGTTTGATGGCTGTTTGGGCTGTACCTTTAGCCCATCGGTGCTGTTGTGATTTAAAAGCGTTCATATCCACCGGAACTTCCGCGTCGGCTATGAGGTCTTTGAGATAAATTAGCTTCCAGCCCTCAAGCTGTGCCCTGTAACTTAAATCCAGATCCTCAGTGAGTGTGTCCTGCTGCCATCCGCCTGAGGTTTCAATGCAGCTTTTTCTCAAAACTCCGGCTGTGCCGTTAAAGTTAAAAAACAAGCCGTTATTAAACCTTGAGGATTGCTCAATCATAAAATGTCCGTCCAAAAGTATCGATTGAGCTTTTGTCAAAATTGAATATTCTGGGTTCACATGTCCCCATCTGACCTGAAGGATCCCGACTTTTGAATCATAGAAATAATCGACGGTTTTTTTAAGAAAATCTTTGGGCGGTATAAAATCGGCATCGAATATGGTTATCAGCTCACCCTCGGCGCTCTTAAGACCTTCACTAAGCGCCCCGGCTTTATATCCCTCACGGTTATCCCTGTGAATACAAACTATATCAAACCCTATATCTTTAAAATACTGGACACTACGATTAGCTATTTCGGTAGTTTTATCATCGGAATCGTCAAGTACCTGAATCTGCAAGAGCTCTTTTGGGTAATCGATCTCACAAACGCTTGAGATCAATCTTTCAACAACGTACATCTCATTGTAGACAGGCAATTGAACGGTTACTTTAGGCAGTTTTGAGAAATGTCCCTTGGGTTTTGGAACATTATTTTTCTTCCTGCTATAGATATACAACAAGTAATATCTATGAATACCCAACGAGCAAAGAAGTAAAAGTGAAAGGACATACGCCACAGTTACAAGAATCTTAGAACCTAGGAGAAAGTATTCCAATTATTATTTACCTGTTGCTAAGGCAAAAGATTAAAATTTGGTTTCCTTTAATCTTTCAACAGCCTGGATTATCCTCTCGGTGCGAAAAGTCGTCGAAACCCTTGCGTACCCTTCTCCATATTTACCAAACCCATTGCCAGGAGTTACAACTATGCCCGATTCAGTCAGAAGTCTTGATGAGAATTCCGCTGATGTAAGCCCCTTGGGCACATCAAACCAGACATAAAATGTTGCTTTGGGATGATGGTACTCAAGTCCGGCCTCATCGAGTCCTTTACAAAAAATATCCCTGCGCTCCTGGAATATTTTGATCCTGTCTTCCAAGCCTTTTTGATAATTTTGAAGTGCTATTATACCGGCATACTGAACTGCCTGAAATGCTCCAGAATCTATGTTGGTCTTGATTTTTCCAATGCCTGCAATTGCTTTTTTATTTCCTACAGCAAAAGCTATTCTCCATCCAGTCATATTGAATGTTTTAGAAAGTGAGTGGAATTCAATCCCCACGTCTTTTGCTCCCTCAGTTTGAAGGAAGCTGGGTGGTTTATACCCGTCATAAGCTATTTCTGTGTAAGCTGCATCATGACAGATGAGAATGTTATTTTTAGCAGCAAAATCTACTAAATTTTTGAAAAAACCTTCATCTGCAATGGCCGTTGTGGGATTGTTCGGATAGTTCAAGAATAAGAGCTTCGCTTTTTTTCTTATATCTTCCGGGATTGATTCTAAATCTGGCAAAAATTCATTTTCTTTATATAACGGAAGGGCATATGGTGTCCCACCCGCAAAACTGATAGAGGTTGGATATACAGGATACCCCGGGTCAGTATATAACCCCACGTCCCCCGGATCGATAAATGCCATAGGCGCATGAGCGATACCTTCTTTTGAACCTATCAAGGCTACAACTTCAGTATCAGGATCTATGTCTACATCAAACCTTTCTTTATACCATTCAGCGACAGCAACTCTAAAAGACCGCATGCCCTGATATGATGGATATCGATGATTTGCCGGATCATCGGCTCCGACTTTAAGAGCGTCTATAATAAAATCAGGTGTAGGTAAATCCGGGTCACCAACACCCAGATCTATTACATCGACCCCTTTTGCTTTAAGTTCATTTTTTTTGGCATCTATTTCTGCAAATAAATATGGCGGTAGTTCTGCGATTCGACTGGCCCATTTTACATCCATTATGATTTCTCCTTCAAAGTTCTTTTAAAAATTTTATGATAACTAAACTACCCAATGACAGCAAAATTTCTAACCTATAAAATTCGAGGCATATCTGTATAACATTATATTAGCCTCAAACCTATCAATATTCCCTAGATATTTATGTATGCCGAGCTAATCTTCTTATAAACTTCCAGCGACAACTCCTTCCGCGTCATCTTAGGGTTCACTTCAATAGTATCTAACGCTTGAAGCTCGACTTCAATACTTCTAATTTTTAATAACCTGAAAAAGTGCTCAAAAAACGTTATTTCCCCGTAATAAAACAGGAGATCCTTATTTGACGGATCTACATTATCGTTATTAATTTTTTTATAATTAAGGCATACAGGAAGAACAGGAGTACCGGTATTAATAGCGGATTTCAAAAAAGGAGCTTTAAATGCTGAAACCCCAGATCCGTCGGACGTTGTTCCCTCAGGAAATATCACTATATTTAAGCCCATATCAAGCACACTTGATATATTTTGCATATCTTCAAGTAATCTGGAACGATTTCTCCTTTCCACAAATATCCCACCTCCGTATTTGGTAACGGCGCCTAGTGGAAAGTCCTCCTCAAGCTCTGAATTTGCTACAAAAACAGATGGAAAAACCGAATAGATTATAAAGATATCGAGATATGAAAGATGATTACTAACTACCATATAGTTCTGATCCGATTTATTATACTTTTCCAAGTTTTTAATATTTACTTTTACTCCCAGTAAGATGAGACTCATTTTCCCATAAAAAGATGCAATTCTTGAGAAAGTTGTCAATTTGTTTTTCCTATCCCTGACGACCAGATCAGTGATAAATGAAATCGGGAGAAAGGTGACAACAATAAGAAAGAATAATAATATTTTAATGGTATAGAGTATAAGATTCATGGTGATCCAGTAAATTTATTTTTTGAGAATCCGTTAGAGTATATAAGTCTGATATAATTTACTCAACTAGAACCTAAAAAAACACACTCTAAATGAATAAATTAGCTGAAACAATAAAATCGATAATCAGAGATAAGGGCCCTATTACATTTGCCGAGTTTATGGATATTGCTCTTTATCAACCAGAGCTAGGATACTATTCTGCAGAAAGATCTAACATAGGGAAGGAGGGAGATTTTTACACAAGCCCTCATGTTCATAAAGCTTTCGGTGCAGTTTTGGCAAATTTTATAGCTAAATCTTCGGAGTTAATGGAGAATGAGGGTTTTACCGTCGTTGAGCCAGGTGCTGGGAAAGGTTTTTTAGCCTTGGATATTTTAAATCATTTAAAGAACAACTTTCCAGAACTCTATTCGCAAACGACCTATTATTTAATCGATAGCAACTTATCAAGTAGCAAAGACGGCAACCATTTTTTTCAAAAACACTCAGATAAAGTCAAAATTTTTACTACACTTGATGAAATCCTAAGTAACGGGACTTCCGGCGTGGTATTGTCAAACGAGTTATTTGATGCCCTTCCTTTTCACAGACTAAAAATAATAGACGGAAAGCTAAATGAAATATATGTCACATTAAAAGACGACGAATTTTCAGAAACAACCGGAAATCCAAGCAGCAATGAGATTGTTGCATACTTCAATAATATAGAAATCCGTTTTGAAGAAGGGCAAGAGTTTGAGATAAATCTTTGCGTCAAAAATTTCTTCAACACAATAGATGCCATATTGAATGAAGGAATTATTCTAACTGTAGATTACGGATATCTGGCTCAGGAGCTTTTCGATTCACATAGAATGAAAGGGACCTATAAATGTTTATATAAGCATACTATAAATGAAACTCCATATATTAATATTGGCAATCAGGATATCACGGCACATGTAGATTTTAGCAACATGATTAGCATAGGAGAATCACTGAATATAAATAGCGTTAAATATACAACTCAAGGTCAGTTTCTTTTAGACTGGGGCATATTGGAATTATCTGAAATAAAATCCGGAACTAACATACAGTCTATAAAAAATTTATTTCTACCGGAACTTATGGGCGACAAATTCAAAGTTCTTATCCAGGAAAAAAATCTTCGCCATAAAATTGACGCCTTCTACCCCGAATCTCCTTTTAAAATAAGCTTCAAAGTGCTCTAAACACAAAACACTATTAAGCCACAGAAAGACTTCCGAATATTCACTGAACAAAGACAACCTTAGGTTGAGAATTTAACAACTTGACATCGAATCATTTACGACTTACAATTAGGACTGACTAGTTGGTACTAATTGTAAATTGAGGGCAAACCTAATGAATTCCAGCAAAGAAAAAATAGCAGAGAGCGCTAAAGAGCTATTCCATCAGAACGGATTTCAAAACACTTCAATCGACAGCATTCTCGAGAGCACAGGGATAACAAAAAGCAACCTCTATTACCACTTCAAATCCAAGGAAGAGCTGGGACTTCTGGTGCTTGAGAAAAGAATCAAGGAATACGAAAGAGATTTTTTTTCAGATACATTCAACAACAAGGAAATAACTCCGAAACAAAGGCTTACCAAATACTACAAAAAAGTTGCAGCTCACTACAAGAACCTGGGCTACAGGTATGGCTGCCCGTTTGGAAACCTTGCTCTTGAGTTAAGTGATACAAACGAGAAATTCAGGACATGTCTCTCTGAGTTTTTTGATCACTGGCAAAAAGCCATAGAGCAATGCATAAAAGACGGCATCAAACAAAAGCAATTCAGAAACGATATATCGCCCAAAAACATTTCCCAATTAATTTTATCCAATCTTGAGGGAGCGATAATGATGTCCAAGACCCACAGATCTGCACAGGCTTTAAGCGCTGGAAGCAGAGCCATACTAAAGCTAATCAAGACGAACACCAAGTAATTCGGAACCGATAGAGACACTAACCCTAAACTCTCGAAAAGAACACAAAATCCCGGACAATAGAATATTATTAAAAATTCTATATACTAGTCCATTACTTGATTTACCGAGACAGGCAAAATGACAAAAATTGAATTATATGATAGCGAGACTATAGCTGCCATAGCAACCGCTCAGGGAGACGGCGGGATAGCCATAATAAGAATAAGCGGCGAAAAAACCGGAGAGATTCTTGAGGCTATCTTTTCTTCATCCAGCGGAACAACAAAGACTGCCTGGATGGAACCACACCATCTATACCATGGACGCATACTAGAGCCGGAATCAGAAAAAGTGGTCGACGAAGTGCTTTGTGTACGAATGAAAGCGCCAAATTCATACACAGGAGAGGATATGGCCGAAATTCATTCCCATGGCGGACATGCGGTTCCCGGAAAAATCCTCAATCTTCTATTTAGATTGGGCGCAAGGCCGGCAAATCCGGGAGAATTCACCCTTAGAGCATATTTAAACGGCAAAATGGACCTAGCTCAAGCAGAAGCCGTGACAGATGTGGTAAACGCACAGACAGAACAGGGCTTAAAACAGGCAGAATTACAACTAGAAGGAGCACTATCGGACAGAATCAACCAATACAAAGACAGAATAGCAGACATATTGGCCGAAATTGAGGCCCAGGTTGACTTCCCAGAGGAAGACATCGACCAAATCTTAAAGAATCAGCTCATAGAGAGCACAAATGACTTAATATCTAAAATTCTCGCCTTACTTAGCACATATGAGGAAGGAAGAATAATCAAATACGGGATCAACACAACTATAATAGGCAAGCCGAACGTAGGCAAATCAAGCCTTTTAAACCAGCTCATCCTCAAAGACAGGGCCATAGTAAGCCCTCAACCCGGTACAACAAGGGATTTCATCGAAGAAAACCTGGATATACGTGGAATTGCCTTAAAATTGACCGATACAGCGGGTATTCGAGCAACATCAGACGAAATAGAGGGCATCGGAGTAGAACTAGCTAAGAAAAAAGCCCAAGAAGCTGAACTAATCATAGCCGTAATTGACTCCAGCAACAAATTAGACAGCGACGATATAGAAGTTTTAGAAGGCATCAAGCACTTAAAAGCCGTAATAGCGCTTAACAAATCCGACATGAATCCCAAAACCAGGCAAAGCGACCTGACTGCATACATATCACAGGACAGAATTATAAAAACTTCAGCCAAGCTCGGAACCGGACTAGAAAACCTCAAGGACACAATCCGGGACATGCTCATCCAAAGCAGCAACATATCCGATGGCAACGAAATTGCTCTGAGCGAATCAAGACATAAACTCGCCCTGGAAAAATCCATTGATAGCTTAAAATCATTCCTCAGCGCAGCACACAATGGAGAATCACCGGAGTTTTTGGCTTTAGACTTGAGACTTGCCCTTGACTCACTCGGCGAAATCACGGGGGAAGTCACGACAGAAGACATACTTGGTCGGATCTTCAGCAAATTTTGCATCGGAAAATAGTCAACAACAATGTTTCACGTGAAACATTCACAGATGTGGATAAATTTTCGCAGAAATGTTAAGAGATTGTTAAGAGTTATTAATCAATAACTACAGGCAGTTAGGAAATTTTGTTCAATAATAGAGCTGAAATTGTCCACAATTCTTCCACTTTTCGAAATTTTGTTTGATTTCAGGGAGTTGTATAAAAACAGGGTCAAAATATGGTTGATATGCTCAAAATTATAGCATCTCTAAGTCCATTTAAGTTTATCAATTAGAGATTTTTGAAGCTCTAAATAGATAGGGTGTTCCATATCAAAAGAGATGTCCCCAAGTGAAGACACCGGGACGGAACCAATTAAAGAGTTAGTTATGAAAACAAAATCAGAGGTTAGCATATCATCAATCTGGTAGCCTCCTTTCGCTGTGGAAAAGTTTAATTCTGTGATTATATCCATTATAAAATTTCGTGTTGTTCCTTCAAGCAGTCCGCAATTTGTATGTGGCGTGAAAAAAACACCATCTTTGAACCAGAAGACATTACTAGCGGAGCATTCTGTAATTTCACCCCATTCGTTTAAAAATAGAGCCTCATCAAAACCCGATCTTTGAGCCTCTCTTCTTGCCAAAATATTTTCAAGATAATTTGTAGACTTAATCTCTCTTAAAGGAGAAACAGATATATTTCTGAATGAATTTACTTTTAGACTGACAGATGGCCTTGGATGGTCATATTTTCTAATAACTACAAGTAGTTGCGACTTGTCCGGTATGCTGGAGAATGATGACTTACCATCTGATAAAAGGCAAATTTTTACATAAGCATCGCTAACTTTGGATTCTGAAATTTCAGCCTCTAACAACTTAAGCACAAAATCTCTTCCTTTAGTCGGAAGATTTAATACTTTTGCCCCTTTTTCCATACGCTCCAGATGTTTATCCATTAATACAGGCAATTCGTTATTGTATCTGAATGTCTCAAACACCCCCTCTCCATAAAAAAGAGCCCTAAGAGGTATCGAACTTTCTAGCTTCTTTCCGTCAATAGATATGAATTCTTTCATATTAATATTATTTATACAATAATTAGAGCAAGTTACAGTACATTCATTGGTATACTCATGGTATTTGCCAAGGCTTTGGACTTAAGTAGTGTCTCCTCATACTCTTTTTCCGGATCCGAATCCCAGACAATGCCACCACCAACGCAAAAAGCCGCACTTCCGGATTTAACCGTCATTGTTCTGATTGCGACACTCAGCGCAAAATCGCCTTCAGGATAGAATACCCCAATTGCGCCGCAATAGGGACCTCTTAAGTGAGGTTCAAGTTCATCTATAACCTCGAGTGTCCTCCTTTTAGGAGCGCCAGTAACTGAGCCGGGGGGAAAGACGTTGCTAACTATCTGTGATGCCTTAATATTCTCATCAACCTCACTTTCTACTTCGGATACCATCTGATGAAGAGTACTGAAGGTTTCGACATTATATAATTGATTAACTTTAACTGATCCTGGAACTGAAACCCTTCCCAAATCATTTCTCATTAAATCTACTATCATCAAATTTTCTGCTCTTTCTTTGTCGCTGCTTACTAACTTTGCCTTCAGAATTGTATCAATTTCATCACTAATTCCTCTTTTGATTGTGCCCTTTATTGGATTTGTGGTTAATTTGTTGCCGTTTTTCTGCAAAAAAAGCTCCATAGAGCCGCTAATTAACTGAAAATCACCAAAATCGAAAAAAGAGCCGTACGGTACAGGCTGAATCTTATTGAACTTAAGGAAAAACTCAAACGGATCTGCATCAAATTGAGTAGTCATCTGTTGAGAGAGATTAACTTGATATATATCACCTTGTTCAATGTATTTTTTTCCGGCGACAATCATTTCGATATATTGAGATTTAGACATATTACGACAAATATGATTTACTGGCGGTGGGGACAATCTCGTGTTATTTGTATTAATTTCGGGGAGTTGCATTTCATCATACAGACCATCAAGACTACCTGAAATCATATCGTGAGGACGATAAAGCATAAAGTATAAATCGGGAAGCTTAGTCCCCTTCTTCAATCCGGACGGCATAAATCCATCTACAGTATGCTTGGAATATTCGTACCCAATGTAGCCGACCGCGATATAGCCCTCTTCAAGATAGTGATCAAGAAGAGTTAATGGATCGGCAGAGGTTGTTTCACTGTGCCCCTTAGACTTTATTACTACTTCTTGTTCAATTGAGCATAAAGTGATTTCAGGAGACTTAAAAGCCAGATAGGATGGAACTCCCTTCCCTATCCAGCCACTTCCAGAATCCAACAGAAGGGATGAATACTTTTTGGCGCTTTTCATATAGGAGAAAAGATTAACTTCATTGGTAGCATTTACAAGAAATATATAAGACGTGAACTTTCAATCGTAGCAAAATAACGCTTACAGAGCATCAATTAGAATATGAGAAATAGTATCTATAAGACAACATAATGCCTTATAAACTGCTCAAATCATTGAATATACTAGTCCTTAGCTTTGCTGTCGGCTTCTATTGATTCTCTCAGTATAACGGAGATATCTTTAATCTGAATGTCTTCATTGCCTGCCTGTTTAGCAGCGTCTTCAAACATTGTATCGCAGAAGTAACAGGCAACTGCAACTGTATCCGGCTTTTTGGATTCTACTTCTTCAAACCTGTTCCAGTTTACCCTTGGAGCTTCCTCTTCCATCCAGATCTTTCCGCCGCCTGCTCCACAGCAGAAACTCCTCTCACGCTTTCTTTCAAGCTCTACAAGCTTTAGACCGGGAATGGATTTGAGCACTTTGCGTGGCGCGTCAAATATGCGGTTGTATCTGCCCAGATAGCAGGGATCGTGATACACGACTTCCTCATTAACTTCTTTTGTCGGCTTGAGCTTGCCCTGCTCCACAAGATCGCTTAGCAGCTGGGTGTGGTTTATTACCTCAAACTCTCCGCCAAACTGCGGGTATTCATTCTTGATGGTGTTAAAACAATGAGGACAGTTGGCTATAACCTTTTTGACTTTAAAATTGTTTAAATTTTCAATGTTTTCAACGGCCAACATCTGATATAGCGCTTCTTCCCCTAATCTTCTTGCGGGGTCGCCTGTGCATTTTTCCTTAGGACCAAGCACGGCAAACTTGACTCCGGCCTGCTGCAGGAGGCTTACAACCGACTGGGCTATGTTTTGCCCTCGCGGGTCATAACCGCCGTAACATCCCATCCAGTATACGAAGTCGAATTCGGTCGCGTCTTCCACACCGTCTTCGCCCAGTACGTTAAGACCTTCAACTCCTGATACCCATTTAGCACGGTCAGACTCGCTGAATCCCCATGGATTGCCTTGCTGCTGGAGTTTCTGGAGTGTTTTACCCGCAGGACCTGTTAGACGGCCTTCGAGAGTGAGAAAACGTCTCATTTCCATAATTTTGCCCATCTGGTCGATAAATAACGGGCACTGCTCAACACATGCGTTACAGCTTGTGCAGGCCCAGAGTTCGTCCTCTGTTACCCACTGAGTTGAAGGTATATCTCCCATTTCCATGCCGTTCGCAACATCGCCGTTTAGATAGTGTTCTCCCTCAGCTGATGCGTAATGCCTTAATTTTACTACAATTTCTCTTGGCGATAGGGGTTTTTCAGTATGCCATGCTGGACAGTTATCCGTACACCTTCCGCATTCCGTGCAGGTGTAGGCATCTAAAATGTCTTTCCAGGTAAAATCATCAAGTTTTCCTGCGCCGAAATGGTCAATATCATCGGGCACATCCTCAAAATCAATTGGATTTAAGGCCCCGCGGGGTTTTAAATTCTGGAAAAATACGTTTGGAACAGCCGTGAATACATGGCTGTGCTTGGAATAAGGCAGATAGTTTAGAAATCCTAAGACTATAAGTACATGGAACCACCAGAAGAATTCATATGAAAAAATTAGCCCATTCTCGCTCATTCCATTGAAAAATAGTGAAGCGAACACACTTGAAACAGGAAGCCATGCGGATTCACTGTTGCCCATTGCAATTGCAGAGCCTGTAAATCCAAATGCGGTGATCATCAGGCCAAAAATCAATCCAAGTACTACTACTGCATCAAGACCGTTTACTTCTCTTCTTTTTGCAATGGTCGTTCTATTGATAATTCCCATCACTATTGCAACAAGTACTAAAAACTGAACTATGTCCAGGATAAATTCATAAAACTTATGGGCTTCACCTGGAATTAATCTGAATCCAGGGAATACGCCTCCGACAAGGATTTCAATTGTTCCTATTGTAATAATGACAAAACCCCAGAAGATCATGAAGTGGGCAACACCGGCAAACGTGTAGTTCTTAACCAGTCTTCTCTGGCCGAAAACATATATGAGAACCTTTTTTATCCTTTCAGGAATATTATCAAACCTCATATCGTACTTTCCGATACGAAGCACTTTGATAAGGGTATAAATGTTGTAAAGGAAGAACCCGAAGGCGAAGATTATCAGTATCGCCATTAATGTAGGTTTCATAAAATGCCTCCTAAATCAGCCAATAGTGTTATTTAATCCCCTGGAACCACCAATATATTAATCAATAAGCCCTATATTAGTCAATATTAATAAGCCCAATTTTTGAATGTTTTTCAATGTTTTGAGTAATTAAAAACTATCTCGTTACCCTTCTTAACATATATAGCATGGTTTATATATATTATATATTTTGATTGCGTATGAGTGGACTGCCATTCAACAAAACAGAAAAAATTTGTTGATGGTTTCAAACGTGATTGAATTGAAATCGCCGGTTTCTTATATAAAATGCAGAGAGTAAAAGTGATGAGCGGACTAATCAAGATAATAGCCTTACCCTTTGAAGATTTCTTTTCTGGGCTTGAGAAATGCCTTGGGAAATCGCCTTATATCAACCTTCTGATAATGTTGATCTGTTTTGGACTTACGTGGTGGATATACGTACCGGTTCACGAACTATTTCATGCCTTCGGCTGTATGCTTAGCGGAGGCACGGTTACCGAGCTCCAGATAAGCCCGGAATACGGAGCAGCGTTTTTAAGAAAAGTTTTCCCTT
>Ga0055476_10000340_pt1 | contig 11974 bp, 8 predicted proteins | sample Muzzi_CordC_D2_FD_57682 | JGI IMG/M metagenome (GOLD analysis project Ga0055476, IMG submission 57682) | Wetland microbial communities from San Francisco Bay, California, USA, that impact long-term carbon sequestration - Muzzi_CordC_D2 | ecosystem: Environmental > Aquatic > Marine > Wetlands ... | reverse complement strand
CCGGTGGCGTGCACCGGGTTCGATACCACGTCGGCCAGACCGGTCACGTACTGCGGGGTCGCCAGGCGCACGGGCATGTGAAATATTTCCTCGGCCAGGTCGACCGCGCCTTCCATTTTTGCGGCGCCGCCGGTCAGCACCATGCCCGAAGCGACCATGTTTTCGAAGCCGCTGCGGCGCAACTCGTTCAGGATCAGGGAAAACAGTTCCCGGTAGCGTGCCTCGACCACCTGCGCCAGGGTCTGCCTCGCCAGTTGTCTCGAAGTGCGGTCGCCGACACTCGGTACACGGATGCTCTCGTCCCGCCCGGCCAGTTGTTCCAGCGCACAGGCATACTTGACCTTGATGTCCTCGGCATGCTGCGTGGGCGTGCGCAGCGCCACCGCGATGTCGTTGGTCACCTGGTCGCCCGCGATCGGAATGCACGCGGTGTGGCGAATGGCCCCGTCGGAAAACACGGCGATGTCTGTCGTACCCGCACCCACATCGACCAGGCAGACGCCCAGCGATTTTTCGTCCTCGCTCAGGGCCGCAAAACTGGCGGCCAGCGATTGCATGATCAGTTCATCGACGGTGAGTCCGCAGCGGGCCACGCACTTGCCCAGGTTCTGGGTCGCACTCAACGCCGCGGTGACCACGTGCACGTGCGCCTCGAGACGCACACCGGCCATGCCGATCGGCTGGCGGATACCGTCCTGGTTGTCCAGTACGTATTCCTGCGGCAACACGTGCAGTATCTTCTGGTCCGCCGCAACCGGGACCGCCCGCGCCGCCTCGAGCACGCGGTCGACGTCGCCCTCGCTGACCTCACGGTCCTTGATGGCCACGGTACCGTCCGAATTGAGGCTGCGCATGTGGTTGCCGGATATGCCGGCGAACACCGAATGGATCTCGCAGCCCGCCATCAGTTCAGCCTCTTCGACCGCACGCTGGATGGCCTGCTCGGTAGACGTCATGTCCACCACCACGCCGCGCCGCAGACCGCGCGACGGGTGGGAGCCGAGCCCGATCACTTCGACACCGCCGTCAGCCTGAATCTCGCCGACGATGGCGACGATCTTGGAGGTTCCGATATCCAGTCCTACGACCAGGGATTTTTCAGTTTTTTTCGCCATAATTCCCCGCAATTTTGTCCGTCCGGGTCGGCCACAAGACCGCAAACCCGTTGGTGTAGCGCAAATCCACAGCAACCGGGGGCAGCGGCTTCCCGTCCATCAGGTCACCCCACGTTTTGACCAGCGTGTCCAGCTTCTCGAAGATGTCGCCCTTGCCCAGGTGCACCTCCGTACCGCCGTTGAGTTGAACCGACCATGAGCCGCGCGCGTCCAGGCTGAGCCTTTCCGTGTGCTGTCCGATGGACACCAGTTCCCTGTCGATTTTCTGCCAGTGTTCGAATACGACCGGCAATTGGCTTTCCGGTCCTTCGAGCCAGGGCAAACCTTGCAAGGCATCGGCCGCGGCGACCTTGAAGGCGCGGCCGTCGGCCGCTACCAGGGAGCCGTTGATCCAGTGGGCGAGCGGTGTGTATTCATACACCGTCACCTGGATCGTGTCCGGCCAGTTCTTGCGTATCTTCACATCGGCGACCCAGGCCATTTTTGCGACCGCGGCACGCAACTTGCCCACGTCCACGGTGAAGAAACTGCCCGTCGCCAACGGCGCGAGCCGGGCGCGCAACTGCTCCGCGCTGACCCGTTGGAAGGGCCCGTCGATCTCCAGCCAGCGTATCGGCCAGCGCTCCTGCGTGGTCATGCCCTGGTACACCCACAGCGCGCCCGCGCAGGCCAGCACGAACAGGAGCACCACGAGGACGATGCCGGCGCTGAAACCGGCGCTGCCCGAAATCCTTAACTGTCGGCCCGCGGCGCTCACAGGCTCGTCTCCAGGATTCTCCAGACCAACTCGTCAAAATCGATGCCGATCTGGGCGGCGGCTTGCGGCACCAGGCTGTGGCCCGTCATCCCAGGCGTGGTGTTGACTTCCAGGAAAAACGGCGTGCCGGATTCGTCGAGGATGAAGTCCACGCGTCCCCAGCCGCTGCAATCGAGTGCAGTGAATGCTTCCAGCGCGAGCGAGCGGGCCATGGCTTCGGCTTCTTCGCTGAGCCCGCATGGACAGAAGTAGCGGGTTTCGTCCGATTCATACTTGGCGGTGTAGTCGTAGAAGCTGCGCGGTGTCGTGATCTTTATCAGCGGCAGGATGACATCGCCGACGATCCCGGCGAAATATTCCTCGCCCCTGATCTCCGGTTCGATAGTTACTTCGTCGCTGTAACTCCGGGCCAGCTCCACGGCGGCAGCCAGGCCCGAGGGCTGTTCCAGCCGGGTGATACCGATACTGGAGCCCAAGCCGGCGGGCTTGACGAACAGGGGCAGACCCCACCGTTCCACCAGCTCGTCCGTCACCTCGTCCGCCGGCCGCAACAGCGAGAACGGGGGCGTATCGATGCCCAGCCGCTCCCAGACCCACTTCGACCTGACCTTGTCCATGCTCAGGGCCGAGCCGAGCAGACCGGAGCCGGTAACCGGCACGTTCATCAACCGCAGGGCCCCCTGGATCGCGCCGTCTTCCCCGCCCGGCCCGTGCATCAGGTTGAAAACCCGGTCGATGCGTCCGCGGCCGATTTTTGAGAACAACGCGGCGCTGCCATCGAAGACCTCGCAGTCCACCCCCCTGCGCCGGAGGGCCGCCATGACCGCGCGCCCGCCATCCAGCGAGACCTCGCGTTCCGCACTTGCGCCGCCGACCAGCAGACCGACGCGCCCGAACTGCCGGGGATCGCTGATTTTCATGGCCGGTAGCGCGCTCATTTTCCCGTCACCTCGCTGAAACCGGTCTCGCGCAATTGCTGGGCCACGCGTTCGATGCTGCCAGCCCCCATCAGCAGCAGCATGTCGCCGGCACGCAATACGGAAGGCAGTGACCCGATCAGTTCGTTCACGTCCGCAATCAGGACGGGGTCGACCCGCCCGCGGGCGCGTATCGAGGTGCACAGGGCCGCGCTGTCGATGCCTTCGATGCATGGCTCTCCCGCGGGGTACACGTCGGTCAGAACCACGACGTCCGCGCCGGAGAGTACGCGGCTGAACTCGTCGAACAGACTGGCGGTACGGGTGTATCTGTGTGGTTGGAAAACGGCCACGAGACGCCGCTCCGGCCAGCCGCTCCGGGCCGCGGCCATGGTCGCCTCCAGCTCCGCGGGGTGATGTCCGTAATCCTCGATGGCCATGACGTGGCCGCCGTCCACGGCCAGGTCGGCGATTTGCGCAAAGCGCCGGCCCACTCCCTTGAACTCGCCCAGGCAACCGATGACGGAAGCAACGTCCAGACCGATCTCCCAGGCGACGGCGATCGCCCCGAGCGCGTTGCGCACGTTGTGCAGACCCGGCAAATTGATCCTGACCGCGAGCGGCTCCTCCAGCGCCGGCAGGTGGACCCGGAATGACATGTCGCGGCCGTCCTGTTCGAGGTCGGTGGCGCGTATGTCGGCCCCCTCCGACAAACCGAAGGTCACGACGGCGCGGCTGACTTCGGGGACCAGGTTGCGCACCTGCGCGTCGTCGATGCACAACACGGCCGTGCCGTAAAAAGGCAGGTGGTGCAGGAACTCCAGGAATGCCTTCTTCAGGTTCTCAAAGCTGTTTTCATAACTTTCCAGGTGGTCCTTGTCGATATTGGTAACCAGTGCGATGGTGGGCTGCAGCAGCAGGAACGAGCCATCGCTCTCATCCGCCTCCGCCACCAGGTATTCGCCCTGCCCCAGCCTGGCGTTGCTGCCCCATGCGTTCAACACGCCACCGATGACAAAGGTCGGGTCGAGCCCGGCTTCGCCCAGCAGACTGGCGGTCAGGCTGGTCGTGGTGGTCTTCCCATGCGTTCCGGCAACAGCGATACCGCGTTTGAAGCGCATCAGCTCGGCCAGCATTTCAGCCCGCGGCACCACCGGGATGCGTCTGTCCCTGGCCGCCAGCACTTCGGGGTTGTCGGCCGCCACGGCGGTCGATACCACCAGCACGTCCACCCCCTCGACATGACGCGCGTCATGGCCGACGTAAACCGTCACGCCGAGGGACTCGAGGTGACGCGTGGCCCGGGACACGCGAATATCGGAACCGCTGACGACGAAGCCCTGGTTGGCCACAACCTCGGCGATGCCATTCATGCCGGAGCCCCCGATGCCGACAAAATGCACTCGCTGGATACGGCGCATCGGACGCAGATGACCATTGTGCTCCGTCATTGGACAAGCCACTCGCAGCAGGCGTCGGCGACACATTCGGCCGCGTCCGGCAATGCAAGGCTGTGCGCCGAGCACGCCATGTCCAGCAATCTCGCTCGATCCGACAGCAATTCACCCAGGGTTTGCGCCATCCTTCCGGCGTCCAGCGAGGCCTGCGGCAGGATCACGGCCGCGGAGGCCGCGGCCAGGTACTCGGCATTTCGGGTCTGGTGATCGTCGACAGCAAAGGGAAACGGGATCAGCACCGAACCCAGACCCGCCGCCGCCAGTTCGGCCACCGTCAGCGCGCCCGACCGGCAAACGACCAGGTCCGCCCAGGCATAGGCGGCGGCCATGTCTTCAATGAAAGCGCTGACCGCGGCGTCGACCCCCGCGGCGGCATAAGCGTCCCGTGCTTCCTGCGTGCGGCCCGCGCCCGCCTGGTGTCGAACGTCCAGCGCCAGGTCCGACGGCAATGCGGCGAGCGCTGCCGGGAGCAATTGGTTCAGCACCTGCGCGCCCTGGCTGCCGCCCGTGACCAGCAACCTCAACGGGCCTTTGCGCCCGGCCATGCGCACCCGCGGAGCCGGCAGTTCGGCAACGGACCTGCGCACCGGGTTACCACAGTCCCTTGGCTGCAGGGCCGCGGGGAAACTGCCGGGGAAGCCTTGCAATACCCTTCTGGCAAAACGAGCGAGCACGCGGTTGGTCAAACCGGGCACGCGGTTTTGTTCGTGGACCAGCAACGGAATGCCCCTGGTCCAGGCCGCGATGCCGCCGGGCGCGGCGGCGTAACCGCCAAAGCTGACGGCGCAGCCGGGCCGGTTGGCATCCAACAGCCGCCGGGCGCGCCAGGTCGCCCGGAGCAGCATAAAGGGCATGCGCAGCCAGCGCATCGCACCCTTGCCGCGCAGACCGCTGATCTCGACCAGGTCCAGCCCGATGCCGGCGGCCGTCACCTTCTGGACTTCCATGCCGCCGGCCGCGCCGAGCCAGCGCACCGGGACGTTGCGTGCCTGCAGTGCCGCGGCCACCGCCAGCCCCGGAAATATATGCCCGCCCGTGCCGCCGGCCATGATCAATACACCTTCACCGGACCGCTTCACGTGTGCACCCGCGCCGTGTTGACTGCCCGCTTGGCCCGCAACGGCAGGTCACGCTCGAGTTCATAGCGGATACGGAAAACGATACCCAGCGCGACGAAGGTCATCAGCAGGCTGCTGCCGCCGGAACTGATCAGCGGCAGGGTCAGGCCCTTGGTCGGCAGCACACCGAGGTTCACACCCATGCTGACCAGCGCCTGCAGACCGATCCACAGACCGATACCGTAGGCCACGTTGCCGGCAAACGGTTTGCCTGCCCGGTGCGCCATCAGGCCCACGCTCATGATGCGCGTTACCAACAACATGAACAGCAGGATGATGAAGACCACGCCGACCAGGCCGAATTCCTCGGCCAACACCGCGAAAATAAAGTCGGTATGCGCCTCCGGCAGATAGAACAGCTTCTGGATACTGGCTCCGAGCCCGACACCGAACACTTCGCCGCGGCCGATGGCGATCAGCGCCTGGGTCAGCTGGAAACCGCTGTTGAAAGGGTCCGCCCAGGGATTGGTGAAACTGATGATGCGCTTGAGCCGATAGGGCTCCATGGCCGCGACACCGAATACCGGCAACGACAACAGCCCCAGCATCAGGATATGACGCCAGGAAGCGCCGGCCAGCCACACCATGCCGCCGACGATCGCGGTGATGACGGCAGCGCTGCCCATGTCCGGCTGCAGCAGCAGGAGGCCCGTCAGCATGGCCGCCAGCAGCAACGGCTTGAGCGTGTCGAAAAATCGCACTTTGACCATCTCCGCTTTGCGCACCAGGTACCCGGCCATGTACAGGATGACCATTACCTTGACCGCCTCGACCACCTGGAAGTTGACGAGGCCCATGCTGATCCAGCGGGTGCTGCCATTGACGCTGCGCCCGACGCCGGGAATGAAGACCAGCAACAGCAGCAAAGCGGAAAACCACATCAGCGGCCGGCTGATGCGTTCGAGAAAGGCGATTGGGATGCCTCGGCAGACAAAGGCCAGGACAAGACCCAGCAGGATATACAGAACATGGCGCAGCAAATAGTAATAGGGGCTCAGACCGTGGCTCTGGGCGATGGCCGTCGATGAAGAGCCGACCATGACGATGCCGGACGCGATCAGCAGCAGCGCCGGCACCAGCAGCCAGGCGTCGACCGCTGCCGGCCGACCGGTATGGGAACCGCGTTGCGCCTGCTGTCTGGGTATCGGCCTGCTCATCGTATCTTCAGCGTCGCCAGGCCGCTCAACACGAGGATGACGGAAATGATCCAGAAGCGCACGATGACCCTGGGCTCGGGCCATCCCTTGAGTTCGAAGTGGTGATGGATGGGCGCCATGCGGAACAGCCTGCGGCCGGTAAGCTTGAAGGAAGCGACCTGCAGGATGACCGAAACGGTTTCCACCACGAAGACGCCCGCCATCAGGGCAAAGACCAACTCCTGGCGTACGATGACGGCAATCAGTCCCAGCGCCGCACCCATGGCCAATGCGCCGATGTCCCCCATGAACACCTGGGCCGGATAAGTGTTGAACCAAAGGAATCCGAGCCCGGCGCCCGCCATCGCCCCGCAAAAAATGATCAATTCGCCGGCGCCGGCGACATACGGCACGCCGAGGTAATCGGAGAACACGACGTGCCCCGCCACATAGGCAAAGATGCCCAGGGCCACGGCTATGAAAACGGCCGGCATGATGGCCAGCCCGTCGAGACCGTCGGTCAGGTTGACGGCATTGGAAAAGCCGACGATGTACAAATAGGCCACCACCACGTAACCCATGCCCAACGGGATCACGATGCCTTTGAAAAACGGCACGATCATCTCGGTCTCCACCGGTGATTGCGCGTGCCGGTACAGGTATATGGCGGCCAGTAAGCCGACGAGTGACTGCAGCAGGTATTTCCAGCGTGCGGCCAGGCCGGCCGAATCCTGCAGCACCAGCTTGCGGTAATCGTCTATCCAGCCGATAACGCCGAACGCCAACGTCACCAGCAGCACGGTCCAGACGTAATGGTTGCCCAGGTCGGACCACAGCAGCGTGGATACGACGATCGCGAACAGGATCAGCGCACCGCCCATGGTCGGTGTGCCGGCCTTGGAGAAATGCGACTCCGGTCCCAGCTTCCTGATGGGTTGCCCCACCTGCTGCCGGGCCAGGCGGCGGATAAACGCGGGTCCGAGCAACAACGAGATCGCCAGCGCCGTCAGCGCACCGAGGATGCCCCGCAACGTCAGGTAGGAAAAGACGCTGAAGTCCGGATTGAACTGGGCCAGCCACTGCGACAGCCTGAGCAGCATCAGTCGTCCCCCCCCGCGTACGCCTTCTGGCCGGAGATTGCGCCGACGACGTTTTCCATGCCCATGGAGCGTGAACCCTTGACGAGGCAGGCGATACCCGGCCTGAGTTCCGATCGCAAGGCCTCGATCAGCGCTTCGCGGCTGTCGAAGTGCGAGGCCCTTTCCCCGAACGCGTCCACCGTGGCGGTGCTGGCGCTGCCGACCGCGAATAGACGCTTGACGCCGAGGGAACGGGCGGCGTCACCCAGCTCGGCATGCATTTTCCGGCTGTCCGGGCCCAGCTCAGCCATGTCGCCCAGCACCAGCCATGGTTCGCCGTGCTGGGCGGTCAGAACCTGCAGGGCCGCATACAGCGATGCGGGGTTGGCGTTGTAGGTGTCGTCGATGACGGTCCAGCCGGCCGGGGCCGGCACCAGGTTGAGCCTGCCGGGAACGGGCTTGACGCGTTCGAGCCCGGTTTCGATATCTTCCACACCGACACCCAATGCCAGGCAGGCCGCGGTGGCAGCCATCGCGTTGACCAGGTTGTGCCGTCCCGGCAAGGTCAGCCGCAGCCTGACCGGGCCGGCGGGCGTCAGGATTTCCGGTTGTTGGGCGGTGCCGCCGAGCCGGACACCGCTGCCGTCGGCGGTGTTGAAGAATACCTTGTTGCCCGCTTTGTTCATACCGAGCCACAGGTCGACCCAGGACTCCGCCGCATTGATTACCGCGGTGCCGTCCGTGGGCAGGGAGGCATACAACTCGCCCTTGGCGCGCGCGACGCCCTCTTCATTGACAAATCCCTGCAGGTGCGCCGGGCCGATATTGGTGACCACGCCCACCTGCGGCTGCGCGATGCCGGCCAGGTAAGCAATGTCGCCCGGGTTGCTCGCACCCATCTCCAGCACCGCGAACCGGTGCGACGGCTGCAAGCGGAACAGCGTCAACGGCAAACCCAGTTCGTTGTTGAAATTCCCTTCGGTCGCCAGGACCTCGGCTTTCTGCCTGAGGACGCTGGCGATCATCTCTTTGACGGTCGTCTTGCCGTTACTGCCCGTGATAGCGACGACCCGTGGATCGCATTGGCGCCGCCAGGCGCCCGCCAACACGCCCAGCGCCGCGGTCACGTCGTCGACCAGCAACAGCGGCAACCCTGCTTTCAGCGGCCGGCTGGCCAGCACCGCCCTTGCGCCTTTCCGCGAGGCCATGTCCACGTAATCGTGACCGTCATACGTCTGGCCGCTGAGCGCTGCGAACAGCATTCCCGGCTCCACCCGCCGGCTGTCGGTGGTGACCCCGGTGAATTCGACGTCAGCGGTGGGCGCCCCGCAGCCCAGAAGCTTCGCCGCGCGGCCTGTCTGCATCCGGATCACGCGGCATCTCCGAGGGCGGCGCGAACGGCTTCTTCATCCGAGAACGGGATGCGCCGGTTGCCGATTTCCTGCCAGGTCTCGTGGCCCTTGCCCGCCACGAGGACCACGTCCCCCGCCTTGCATTCGGCGATCGCCCTGCGGATGGCCGTACCACGGTCGGGCTCCACCCTGGCCCTGCCGGGTGTTTCGAGTCCGGCGATCACGTCCTCGATAATACTCGCGGCCGGCTCGTTGCGCGGGTTGTCGCTGGTGACGAATATGTCATCGGCCAGCATTTCCGCGGCGCGGCCCATCTGCGGCCGTTTGCCCGGGTCGCGGTTACCGCCGCAACCGAACACGCAGACCAGGCGCCCATTCAGGTGTGCGCGGACCGCCTGCAGTGCATGCTCCAGCGCGTCCGGCGTATGTGCGTAATCGACCACCACCACCGGCTGGTCCGGGCGCCCGCCGAGACGCATCATGCGGCCCGGCACCGGCTGCATCAGCTCGAGCTGGTGCAGAACGGTCGTCCACGGCATGCCCAGTAGCGCCAGCGTCGCGGCCGCCGCCATCAGGTTGGAAGCATTGAACCCACCCAGCAGACAGGTACGGATTTCCTCGGCGCCCCATGGTCCGACCACCCTGATCGTCATACCGTCGATGTCCATGGCCCGGATCGAGGCCCTCAGTTCGGCCCCTTTCTGCAGACCGAAGCTGAGCATTTGCATGCCGCCGTTCAACTCGCCAAACCATTTTCTGCCGGTCTCGTCGTCCCAATTGATGACGGCGAATTTCGCGGCGTAGTTGGTAAACAGCAGCCGCTTGGCGGCGGCGTAGGCAGCCATGTCGCTGTGGTAGTCGAGATGGTCCCGGCTCAGGTTGGTGAATACCGCGGCGTCGAACTGGACCGTCTGGCAGCGATTCTGCTGCAATGCATGCGAGGAGACTTCCATCGCCAGGCGTTCAACGTCGGCGGCAACGCAAGCGGACAGTATCTTCTGCAACCGGGGCGCGTCCGGCGTCGTCCGTTCGCCGCTGCTGAGTTTATCCACGGGCCCGTAGCCGAGCGTGCCGATCATGCCGGCATTGCCATAGACGCGTTGCCAGGACTGTGCCAGAAAATGTGCAACGGAGGTTTTGCCGTTGGTGCCGGTCACACCGGCGATCTGCATTTGCTCCGACGGCGCGCCGTAGTAGCGGGAGGCCAGTTCGCCCAGCATGGTATTCAGGCCGGGAACTTCGATCGTTGGCACCGGCAGGTCGGGCGCGGGACGCAATCCATCGTGCAGGACCGCGGCGGCGCCCGCCGCGACGGCGGCGCCCGCGTAGTCCAGGCCGTGACCGCTGCCACCCTGGACGGCGACAAAGGCCTCGCCGCCCTCGATGGCGCGGTGGTCCAGGCACAGACCCGATACGCGCAGCGGCGGCGCGTCATCGACCCAGCCGGAGAGGAGATCCATCAGCCACGGGTTCATGACTTCGTCTCCTCGCGCCGGACGGACGACTTGACCAGCAGGCCGGGATAGCCGTCGGGCGGGATATTGAGCAGGCGCAATGCTCCGGTCATAACCCTGGAAAACAGCGGCGCTGCGACCTGCCCGCCGTAGTATTCCTCGCCGGTGGGATCGTTGATGACGACCACGCAGACCAGGCGCGGGTGACTGGCAGGCCCGAAGCCGGCAAAGCTGGCAACGTACCTTGCCGCCGCATAACCGGTCGCGCTGACCTTGTGGGAAGTGCCGGTCTTGCCGGCGATACGGTAGTTTGCGACCCGCGCCAGCTTACCGGTACCCTCGTCGCTGGGAACGGTTTCAAGCATCCTGGCCAGTGCATGCGCGATGGCGGGGTCGATCGCGGAGATCGGCGGGTTGTTCGAGCCGAGGATGAGCGCCGGCTGGTGCAGTTTACCGCCGTCGGCGATTGCGGCATAAGCCTGTGCGAGTTGCAGCGGGGTCGCTGAAACGCCATAGCCGAACGCAATGGTCGCCTGCTCCAGGCGCCGCCAGCGCTGGTAGTTGCGCAATACGCCGGCCGACTCACCGGGAAAGCCCGTGCCGGTCGCTTCGCCGAAACCGAAACGGCTGTACGTCTGCCACATTTGTTCCGGCTCCAGTTGCAGCGCCAGCTTGGTGATACCGACGTTGCTGGATTTCGTCAGGATGCCCGTGGCGTCCAGCGCCCCGTAGTCGCGGTGATCGCGGATCGTGTGACCGGAAATGACGATATATCCCGGCGCCGTGTCCACCGGCGTCACCGGCGTCGCGATATGGTTTTCCAGTATCGAGGCCATCGCGATCGGCTTCATCACCGAGCCGGGTTCGATGACGTCGGTTACCGCGCGGTTGCGCATACCATCCGTGTCATGTCCCGGGTCGTTGGGGTTGTAGGACGGCTGGTTGACCATGGCCAGCACTTCCCCGCTTTCGACATCCAGCACGACCACGCTGCCGGAGCGGGCCCCGTGCTTCAAGACGGTGCTCTGCAACTCGCGGTATGCCAGATACTGCAAACGCTTGTCGATCGTCAGGTGCAGGTCCTTGCCCGGGTTCGCCTCTTTCACCAGCACGGCTTCCTCGACGGTCTGGCCCTTGCGGTCGCGGATAACGCGCTTGAGGCCGGGGCTGCCCGCCAGCCAGCTGTCATAGGCGAGTTCCAGCCCTTCCTGGCCGACATCGTCGATATTGGTAAAACCGATGACGTGCGCCGCGATGGAGCCCGCGGGATAGAAACGGCGGTATTCTTTCTGCAGATACACACCCGGGGTCCGCAGGCTGCTGATCTGGGCAGCCAGGTCAGGATTCAAGCGCCGCCGCAGCCAGACAAACTCCTTGCCCGACCTTTGCGTGAGCTTGCGCTCGATCTCGTCGGCATCGGAGCCCAGCAGTTTGGCGAGCGGTTTGATCTTCTCCGGGTATTCGAGCAATTGCCCCGGGTTCACCCAAACCGAATCCACCGGCGTGCTGACGGCCAGCGGTTCACCGTTGCGGTCGCTGATGACACCCCGCGTGGAGGGAATGGTGACTTCCCGCAGATAACGGGCCTC
>Ga0055476_10000339_pt1 | contig 11979 bp, 9 predicted proteins | sample Muzzi_CordC_D2_FD_57682 | JGI IMG/M metagenome (GOLD analysis project Ga0055476, IMG submission 57682) | Wetland microbial communities from San Francisco Bay, California, USA, that impact long-term carbon sequestration - Muzzi_CordC_D2 | ecosystem: Environmental > Aquatic > Marine > Wetlands ... | reverse complement strand
GATCAGGCCAGCAAAGCCCTCGAGACCGCATTTCATCGCTCACATGCAAAGCGGGTGGTCGTTGAAGAGTTTATTGAAGGAAGTCGTCACGGACTGTCCACCTTCATTCGTGACGGGCGGGTGGTTTTCTATTTCAGCGATGATGAGCATTACTTTCTCAACCCGTACCTGGTCTCTGCCGCATCAACGCCAGGCACTATGCCGGCCCAGGCGGTGAAAGATCTGTGCAGGACGGCCGAAACAATCGCATCGCTGCTGTCGCTTGAGAACGGGATATTCCATATTCAATACATTCTCGGACAGGACGGGCCCGTTATCATCGAAATTTGCCGGCGGGCACCGGGCGATCTCTATATCCGCTTTGTGCACCTTGCGACCGGCGTGGATTATCCGGCAGCGATCGTCAGGGCTGCCTCGGGCATGGATTGCAGCGACCTGACCCGTACGGATCCGGCCGGTTATTTCACGCGGCATTGCATGATGACATCGAGGGCAGGCGTGGTGCGCGGGCTTGTGATCGACCCTGCGGTACAGGGTGACATTATTGAACAGTTCATGTGGTGGAAGGCCGGGGACAGGGTGGATGACTTCCTGACCCACAAGTTCGGAATCGTGTTCCTGCGCTTCAACTCGATGGGCGAGATGCTGCGCAAGACAGACGATATGCAGAATCTGATCCGTGTGGACCTGGCATAGCTGTCCTCACAAACCAGACCGGGAACGGGTCCAGTTCTTGAAAACAGTGATTATTATAAGGCATACATTTGCTGATGTGCAGCATCGTTTCCTGTTGTTCCCCAGTCACGATGTACCGTCCCGAGGCCCGGTTCTAGAGTAGCCAACTGCATCGCTAATCAGTAAGATTTATTCCCATCCCTCCTCTCATATCGATGCAGTCATGGATCCTTCTCACCCGGCCCTTTGCGAAATCATCTCTGGTGGCAGGAAGTTATCGATCCCCAAAAAGATAGAACATATCTACAGAAATTTTGAGCCGCTCACTTCCGAAGTCGTCTCGCGCCACCTGGGAAACGGAGATGTGTTTCTGGATGTTGGGGCAAATTTCGGGTACTTCTCTCTGCTGGCATCAGCATTGGTAGGCGACTCGGGGGAGGTTTTGGCCATAGAGGCCTCTCCGGAAGTTCTACCTTTGCTTCATTACAATATACAAACAAACGCCATCGGAAATATTGAAGTATTTGGAGTCGCTGCCGGATGTTCGGAGGATGTAGTGCAGTTCTACCTGACTGATGACTATGTGAACAGCGGTGTAGCGCCAAGCCCGTTTTTGCAGCCTGCCAGGACTATCAAGGTCAGGAGAACCACCATTGATGCCTTGCTGAGCCACATCAATCGCGCCGTTAGCTTTATTAAAATAGATGTCCAGGGGGATGAAATGGCTGTTCTCGAAGGCTGCAGGCATACAATCCAGTCATCAAGCCACGTAAACGCCATTGTCGAGTGGGCCCCCGCATGGATGGCACATGCAGGATATGACCCCTTTGCACTCCCCGCCCTGTTGGGGGAGTTGGGCTTTCGGGATTTGACGGTAATTGATGAATATACGAATCAGTTGCTTAGCGTGGACGAGATGGAGAAGATCTTCAAGTCAGACAAAAGCGGGAAAAGGTTCTGCAATCTGTTCGCCCGGAAATCCTCATGAGCCCGGGCATGCTTTGCACCGCGACGCCCCGCAACGAGATGGCAACAAACTGATGTTGAGTTTGCTATTACCCACGTCCAGGATAGTATCAACCGGTCATGGCAGGGCTGCTCCCCGGTTATACCGGCAATGTAGCAATTGTCTCCGGCAGACTCAATCCCGGAGATGAAATGCCGAAGCATGGTTTATCTCCAACACTGGTTTATGGGAGGCAGCGGTATTTCCATAGTGAATATCTTGCGCACCTCTTTCATCCACCATCGTGTGAGTCGCGACTGCCTGCGTCAAATCAAGCATGAATGAATCAGCGATACCGTTCGGAAAACCCTTCATTGCTGAGAATGAGCTTGCCTACATCGGTGAGGCAATTGCCAGCGGCTCGATCATGGGTAACGGAAAATTCACCAGGATGTGCCATCGGTGGCTAGAGAGTCGCCTCGGGACAAGGCGCGCACTGCTAACCCATTCCTGTACTGCGGCCCTGGAAATGGCTGCGATCCTTTGTGATATCCAGTCGGGCGACGAGGTGATTATGCCCTCGTACACGTTCGTTTCCACGGCCAATGCGTTTGTTCTGCGTGGCGGGGTCCCCGTCTTCATTGACATCAGGCCTGACACGCTGAACATGGATGAGAAACTCGTCCAGCCGGCAATTACGGCGCGGACCAGGGCCATTGTTCCGGTCCACTACGCCGGCGTTTCATGTGACATGGACGCCATCATGACTATCGCCAAGGAGCACGGCCTGATCGTGGTCGAAGACGCCGCCCAAGCCATCTTCTCCACGACACGGAACCGGTTACTCGGAACTGTGGGGGACTTGGGCTGCCTGAGTTTTCACGAAACAAAGAATATCATCAGCGGCGAGGGCGGCGCCTTGCTGGTCAATGATGAGCGCTTTATGGAACGTGCCGAAATTATATGGGAGAAAGGTACCAACAGAAGTCAGTTTTTCCGTGGCCAGGTGGATAAATATGCCTGGATGGATATCGGCTCATCCTTCCTGCCGAGCGACCTGATCGGCGCATTCCTGTACGGACAGCTTGAGCATGCAGACCGCATTACCTCGAAACGCATTGGGCTGTGCAAGGAATACTGGGAACAGCTTGCGCCGCTGGATCAGGCAGGGCATATACACCTGCCTTCGTACGACAGCATAATGCAGGCAAACGGCCACATGTTTTACCTGCTGGCAAATTCCCTGTCCAGCCGCACCGCACTGCTCGATTTTCTCCATGCGCGTGGAATCCATGCTGTATTTCACTACACCCCGCTTCACTCGTCACCGGCGGGAATAAAATACGGTCGGGCGGCGGGACCCATGACGATTACCGATAACGTGAGCGAGCGGATTGTCCGATTGCCTGTGTATTACGGGATGACAAACGCGGAACAGGAACGTGTCATTGCCGCTGTTTTCGAGTTTCATAAGGCGCACGGTGATTGATGCACATTGGGAGGACATACGCCCCTGTTCAAACCATGGCATCTGTTCTTGATTCTGGAACTGCGTGGCGGCCACTACATTCCTTGCTGATAGGCGGCAACGATTGCCGCCGGCTGCGCCGCAGGAATGCCAGCAGGCCAATGTTGTCTTCTACTGTGACGTGAAACCGTTGATGGCGGATGAAACCCGGATTGCGCCGACACCGACCGGCCGCTGCCGGACCGGAATTTCCATAAATTCAGGCAACCGCATCAACCGGTGTGGTAGTGTGTAACCGGGTACGGGCCAGAGCCGCACGGTCAATACCGTGCGCGGCCATTCAAGCCCGAGCGATCGGTGCCCGCACATGTTCCGGAAGAAGCACGGGTTAACGGCAGGTCCCGTCGCGCGGCAAGCCGCCATGCTCTTCATGATTTATGCCTGCCGTGATCCGTGTTTGTATCCCGAAGTGATTCCGCATAGGCCGAGACTTCATGGATCACAGTATCCCAATCACCGGTTTGGTGCTGCCTGAACAGACGCATTGACGGGTACCAGTCGGTCTCCGCCGCGTCCAACCCCCACCGCCAGTCCGCGTTCCGGGGCAGTAGTGTGGCGGTCGGCTCGCCCAGTGCCCCGGCGAGGTGTACGGTCATGTTGTCCACGGAGATCACCAGGTCCAGTGCGCAGATCAGTGCCGCCAGATCGTCGATATCCTCGCGCTGATCCAGATCCTCCCAGTCCAGCACGCTGACTCCGTGTAGCTGCTGCAACTGATCCACTTCCCAGGCATGATCGCCATACTGCAGGTTGACCACGGTGAATCCAGGGTGTACGAGCAACGGCAGCCACCTGATCAGCGGAATGGAGCGGGCCTCTCTTGACTTTGGTTGCGCGCCGCCGCGCCAGGAAATACCGATTTTGAGCGTGCCGGCATAGCCGGCGAGCCGCTCTTGCCACTTCTGCAACAGCACCGGGTCGGTCGCAAGGTAGCCGCGCGGCCCTGGACAGGACGGCAGCAGCTTCCTGATCAGCAGCGGCAGACTGCCAGCGGCCACCTCACAGTCTACCGGCCTGTCATAAAAGGCCAGCAGCGCGGTGCTGCGTTGCCGAGTGCCGATGAAGTTGATATCAGGAAAGGAGCGCGTGAACAGCGACTGCAGGCGCGCATCGCATTCTACCACCACTTCACCGTTCAGGCTGGCCAGGTCCGGCAGGTGTGAGGCGAACATGATTTCATCACCGATGCCCTGTTCGGCAAACACCAGCAGGCGTTTGCCATCGAGCGGACTGCCGTCCCAATGCGCAAGGTGAAAATCCCGGCGCACAAAGACCGGGCCACTGCTCTTCCATCGCCATTCGTATTCCTGCCAGCCGTTATCCATGTCCCCGGTCTGCAAAAGCAGCAGCGCCCGGTTGTAATGCGCATCGGCGTGTCCGGGAATCAGCTGGATGGTGCGTGCGAATGCGGCCAGCGCCTGTTCTGTCTGCCCCAGGTCGCCCAGGGCCACGCCCAGGTTCGAGTGTGCATCGGCATAATTCGGATTGATGCGAATCGCTTGTTCACAGGCCTCGACGGCCAGTTCATGGTTACCCAACGCGTTCTGAATCGCCCCGATATTGCTGTACGCCTCGGCATAGGCCGACTGGATGCGGATGGCCTGTTCAAACGCAGACAAGGCCTCCTGGAGTCGCCCTGCCTGTCTCAGGATACTGCCGCGCACGTTCCAGGCTTGGGCACGCCCCGGCTCGAGCTGGACTGCCTGCTCGCTTGAAGCCAGTGCCTCCTCCATCCTGCCCAGCCTGGCGGCTGCCGTTGCGCGGATCAGCCGGGCATCGATGTCACGCGGACCCGACTGCAGGGCGCGATCACTGGCAGCCAGCGCTTCTGTCAGCTGTCCCAGCTCCAGCAGCTCGTTGCCCAGGTTGCATTGGGCGCCGGCTAGTCCGGGATTGAGGCTGACGGCCCGCTTGAATGCAACCAGGGCTTCCTCGGATCGGCCTTCGGCATGCAACGCCAGGCCGAAATTATTGAAGAATACGGCGTGACCCGGATTGAGCCGGGTCGCGCGGCCAAGCTGGCGGGCTGCGGCTCCCGGATGACCAGCCTGCAGTTCGATCACCCCCAGCAAATGACAGGCATCCGCGCTGTCCGGCCTGAGCTTCACGATCTTGCCGGCCAGTTTCCTCGCCTCGTTCAGGCGACCCTGCTGGAAACGGGCGACGGCCTCTTGGTACAGCGTATTGATATTTTTACCGGCCATGTTTCCGTGTTGTCTGCGTGCGGGTGATGATTACTTTTGTGCTTCACGGCATGTGCCTGCCGGTTGCGAGTTGAGTCACGCATGCGCATTCCTGACGCAACATTGAAAGATCATTATCGATAACGGTTGCAGCCGGGCACAGCATATACCGTCCGGTTTTGCCCGTTCCGATCAGCCGACCCCAGTGTGCGGACCAAGCGGGCAGACTCTAACTAATTGAAATCATGGACATCTGGCACCGTAACGGCGCCAGATGTTTTGGTTATCAGGACGCGCGCGGACTCAGTTCCGCCAGCCGTTCCTGCAAGCCCGGCAGGGCTGGCTTGAGGGAAGCGGCCTTTTCAAATTCCTGCAGTGCTTCAACCCTGTTCTCACATTGTTCCAGCAGAATACCAAGGTTATAGTGTGCCTCGGCGTAATACGGCTGGATGCGTATCGCTTCCTCAATCGCCGCGCGAGCCCCATCGATATCGCCCATCAGGAACAGGCAATGACCGTAGTTATTTAGCGAGGCCGGATTTTCCGGTGTAAGTTCCAGCAGGGAAGCAAACTGTGCTGCGGCCTCTTCGTGCCGACCGACGGCTGCCAGTGCGCTGGCCAGACTATTGAGAGCCGGCAAGTACTCCGGGTCGAGCTCAAGCGCTTTGCGGGAGGAAGCAATCACATCTTCGAAACGCCCGAGGAAGCCGTTGGCGGTAATATTCAGCGACCAGATCTCGATATCGCCCTGGTCATCCCTACACAACTCGTTCAACAACTCACGGGCAGGCTCGAACCGCCCCTGGTTCAGCAGGGTCATGGCGCGCTTTTTTCTGATTTCATCAGGTAGTTCATTCACTGCCATCGGTTATCCCCTCGCCTCCGGGCTGCCAGTACTTTTCAATGTTCCATGGTGAGTACAGGTCAGGATTACTCAAATCATCCAAGGTACTCTAACGTAATGCCGGGATGACGACCACCCCATCAAATCTGCATTGCTGCCTGGCAAGGAACTACCGGGTTGGGCACTCCTGCCAGGCCATGCACCACGCAACTTTCGCCGAAGATAAAACATCGGCTTCAATAGCCTCAGCCCGGCAGAAAACTGGCCTGGTCGGGTAGTTAAGATGAAACATACTCCGGTAATACTCGCAAGGCAGGCAGAGGATTGTAAGATTTCTCGACATGACCAACCAAACCGTGACTATTTATATAACGCCCTTATTCTACTGGCTTTTTGTAAATCCCGGTGGCTCAGCAGCGCAGTCAGTCAGTCGACTTAATTTACACAATAATATACTTGCAGGTAACAGCAATTTAGGTAACACACTGGTTTTTCTATCTAAATAAATGTTGGCATGCAGGATGCATATGTTTCGTGGCAGGATGGCGTAGTCCATGACTTCACTAATCCGGCAAATACACGCAAATAAAACAAAAAATTTCTCAGCCTTTAATCTAATACCTTGCAAGGAGTTAGACACGATGAATACTAAAAAAACCCTGATCGCATCGAGTGTTGCGCTGGCCTTAGGGGCACCAGCAGCACACGCTGCGCTCTCTACGGATGTATTCGGTCCATATACCTGGTTCAGCGACAGCGCCAACTTCACCATGCTGGATGGCAACGGCTACGTCGTTGGCGGTACCAATGATGTGGCTATGTCCTGGGACGGCAACGCTTTCACAGCAAACAGCGATTACACCGGCCCGGGCAGCACGTCGAATATAACTGCGAATAGTACCAATGCGTTTTTTGGCTACACCTGGACAGCCCACGACATTCAGGTGTTCACCCCGGGTACCTACAGCTTTGACACCACCCTCGGCGGCGGTAATCCTGAGTCAGGCATCCTGTCGGCGACCGTCGGTGCCACGCAGCTCGGCATGCACATGCTGTTTGACTGGAACGGCAACCTGAACATCGACGTGTTCGTCGTTGCGACGGGTAGTTCGGTATACGGCGCCGGTATCGGTCGCAGCACGGCCCTGGCCAAAACGACCGCTGGCTACAACGGCTGCGATGGCGCTGGCTACACTAGCCAGAACATCGCGAACTGCCTGTACGACGGCAAGGCCTTCGGTACCGACGGCAAGCCGGCCGGGGACAAAATCTGGATGCTGGCCACGGTTGACGGAAACAGTGACGGCATCATGGGTATCCCGATGGCCATTAGTGGTCCATTCGCCGGTTTCAATGCCGGCTTCAACGCGACCCTCGCCCCGACCCCGAAAGCTGTTCCGGTACCGGCCGCAGTCTGGCTGTTTGGCACCGGTCTGATGGGTCTGGTCGGTGTAGCCCGCCGCAAGAAAAGTGCCTGATTGAAGGGTTGATCAGGGTATAGTACCGAAGGGGGCGACCACGCAAGTGGTCGCCCCCTTCCTTTTGGTGTCGATGACTCCTGAACGTCGCAAGATATCCGGGTGTATAGCAATGGATCCAACATCACGGATACCACGGCGGATGGCCGTGCCTCCGATTCGGGTCCGGCTGGATGCGACCGTGGGCACCGTCACCACGGCCTACACCTGCTGCATCGACGTGGCCGGCCAAATCCAGCTTGTCGAATTTCCGGGGATTACCAATCCTACCCGCGCGCGCGGGGTGGTTGATTGACACTCACCGCGAGCCACGCAACGGGAGGGCGCGGGCCGACCCTTATAAATCCAGATTAAAAATCGACTTGTTCTGGCTGATAACGAGCTTCCTGAGATTGTCCCAGGCAGTAAACATCCTGCTGTCGCCCCTGGCTTTCGATTTTACATAGGATAAGGCTGAAATGACCTTCTCTATAAACTCGTGCTTATAGACCGTGTAGTCCGGCGGCAATGACCTGATTTCATAATGACTACTGTTGTACAGCAAATAGGTCGAAAACAAACGTTCGATCAGGAACACAAACATGTTCAGTGATTTGTCTCGTGGATATTTTGCGCTGCTGCGGTATATCGCCGCCATCTCCTCATCCAGGTCGTTCAACTCGCCCACGAAGCTGTCAAGAAACCCCATGTATTCATCCCAGAATCGTCGTTTTGCAACAAAGTAACTGCTGAAGCAGTAGATATCGGTCGACATGATGGAGTTAAACGGGGAGTCGTCATAGCCCAGCTTGTTCAACACGCATTTGGCGAGCGTCGATATTCCACTATGAAAAAATTCACCTTGCTCCCAGACATTGACCGTAAGCGCCTCGTGAACTCTTGCATGATTGAAGACGTAAACATCGGCGTCAGGATTGTTGTCAATAAACTCAAGGACTGTTTCAGCGGGATACCTGGATTTTGCAGCCCATCGCCACGACCACACCCCCCAGGCATCAAGATCTTCGGTACATTGATGATTAATAGCACGCCTGAATACATGGTATTCCCGAAGCTCCGGGTGCTTGTTCTCTGTGTTGTCGAATGCATGGAACATGGGTTCCAGATTCTCAACCTGGCTATTATCAAAAAAGGTTTGGAAGATTTTGTACTTCATCTTGCTTTTGTCCTGTTATCGCATAGCATTCAGGCTGACGAATTCGGATAATTCAGCTTGTCGGGGTAATTCTGTTATACGTGACGAGGCGTGAGGCAATTGTAGCCGCTTTGCAATATGCGCTGGCATGATGATGGAGAATACCGGAATAGAAGTTCGTTGTGACCGAAATGATGTTATCGGCAGGCAGAAGTAATTCCAGGATGACGCTGACCTATCGGGCCGATGTCGAAGCACACTAATACTGGCAGGAACGCCCCATGCCCGTGCGGCAGCGGGAAAAAGTACAAGAAATGCTGCGGACACGCACGGCAGTCGCCCCCTGCAGCGCCATCCGGAAAGGCACGTCCCGAGGCCGAGAACCTGTTTCGGGCTGCCGAAACCCTGTATCTGACCGGAAATCACGCCAGGGTGACAGTTATCTGCGAGCAGATTCTCGCGAGCAGCCCGCGCCATACCGGCGCACTTTGTCTCCTGGGCAGGATACAGTTGAATAATGGAGACAACAGCAGGGCCACGGAGCTGTTCAAAGCCGCACTCAATGTCTCGCCCCGTGATCTACAGGCGCTTTACTTTTGCGGCAGGTCCCTGGGGAATGCGGGACGCTTCACGGAAGCGATGCCCTATCTGCAAAAGGCGATCAGGGAGAATCCCGGTTTTGCTGAAGGCTACAATTTTCTCGGCACCATCCTTCATGTCATGGGCAGGGATGACGAAGCGGCTGAACTCGCACTGAAAGCTGTTCAGATAGACCGGAATAACCCGCAACTGCACAGTCACCAACTCGTGTGTGCACTCAGCAACTCCCGTTACTCAGCCATAGAGCTTTTCGGATTCCATAAAGAATGGGCCGCTCGACATGCAAGCCGTTACTATTTCAATGGCCCGTACGCCAACATACCAGACCCGGAACGGAAAATCAGACTCGGCTATGTCTCGCCAAGATTCAACAGGGACATCGTGGGCTATTTCTTCAAATCAGTGTTCGATCATCACAGCAGGAAAGACTTTGAGATGTTCTGTTATTCGAATACACGCGCACGGGACGATTTTACGGACTATTTCGCGCGTGGCTCGCGATGGCGGGATATTGCAAACCTGAGTGACGAAGAAACAGTAAAGTGCATCCGGGGTGACGAGATTGACATCCTGGTCGATATTTCCGGTCACACACCGAACAACCGGCTGCTCGTCTTTGCGCGCAAGCCCGCACCGGTACAGGTAACCTGGCTCGATTACTTTGATACAACCGGGCTGGAAACCATGGACTATCTGGTTTCGGATCCGGTCTCGACCCCCCGGGATGGTGCTCAACTGTATGTCGAACAGGTAGTCCGAATGCCGCATACCAGGCTTTGCTGGACTCCACCGGAGTTCGCGCCCGCTGTTTCCTGCGCGCCGGCACTGAAACAGGGTTTCATTACGTTCGGAAGTTTCAACAGACCTGAAAAGATGACGGCCAAAGTGCTCTCTCTCTGGGTCAGGATTCTACGCGAAGTTGCCGGTTCACGGCTGCTTTTAAAGAACCGCAATTTCAATGTGCAGGATATTCGCAATCATTTTCTGGCTGCGTTCACCCGCGAAGGTATCGCGCCGGATCGGATCGAAATGCGAGACGAATCACCGCACCAAACGTTGTTACAGGAATACGGCGATGTTGATATTGCCCTGGATACGTTCCCCTATAATGGCGGCGCGACAACATGCGATGCACTATTGATGGGAGTGCCCGTTATAACCCTGCTGGGCGACCGCATGATCAGCAGACAGTCTGCAAGCATACTTTCGAGCAGCGGACTGGCCGACTTTATTGCGGAGGACGAGGAAAGCTACGTTCATATGGCTGTCGAATGGAGTCACAGTACAGATCTGCTGGTGGAAATGCGCAGTCAGATCAGGGAGCGACTTGTTTCCTCGCCGGTATGCGACGCAAGAAAGTTCACGGGCGCACTGGAACGGATATTTCGGGATATATGGAGAAGATGGTGTGATGATCATAACGCCGCTTCTTCCTGCCAGGGAGATCCCGGTCAAGTCACGAAATAGGCGGGTACGTATCGATGAGGTTTGTTTTTCCCGCCGGGATCTGTTTTATACGCCTTTTTGGAATTCTAGCGTCGATCGCGTCCGGCGACAATCTTGTTGAGACTGTCAATACGGGCATCACGCTCGGCAATAGCCTTATACAACGACTGTATAATCTCAGAAACATTAATGGGTCGTTCGAAGAAACTCGAAGCAACTTCGGGAAGTTGCGCATCTGAAGCAAGCGCAATCCAGTAGACAGGCCTTGCAAGCCCGCGATCACTTCCAACAACATCATTTTCTTCCTGGCGATAGCTCAGGAAATGCGATGACAGTGACTCTGCAAACAGGCCAGAACCATAAAGAATACGCTGCCCGAAATAAGTGGAATTCCTGAAGTAATTCCCGATCAGTTGTTTGAACTCGTGTTGATACAATTCCTTGACGTGATACGGATTGCTGGTGCCGGGCTCGTCAGAAAAATTAAATTTATCGGGACTGGATATTATCAACACACCATTCGGACGCAGAACGCGCTTGATTTCCTGCATCATTCTTTCGTGCTGATCATGATGCTCTATGGTCTCGAAACTGACCGTCAGATCAATACTCGCATCAGGCAAGGGGATTTCCGCACAATCTCCGGCAAGGTACTCGAGATTTTCCTTCTTGTAGCGCCTGCGTGCGTGCTGAATGGCATCAATTGAAGCATCAACACCAATAACTTTGTCAGCCTTGACTGCCAGCATTGCGGCACCGTAACCCTCACCACTGGCAATATCCAGAACCACCTTCCCTGCTGCAATTTCACAGGCTTGCAGGTATCGATGCACATGTTCAAGCTCGATATCACCATGCACTTCGGGCACGAAGCGTTCGCCGGTAAATTGCATGTTTCCTGGCTCTGTTTTCACATCAAAAACCCTGTGTATATACGATATATCAAGGAGTACTTTACTCGAAAACACAACCCGGGAACATGGGATTGAGCAAAGGCGAGGCAGTGTCCGCATATTTCCAGAAAATATGCCCGGGAATCGCTGTCACACACAATTCCCGTTGTGAATCTCCGCGATCTCGCTGCCGGCAGGTCGCCAGCGACCGGACAAGCAGGCCATCCGCCAATGGAAACAGAGGCGCTGAT
>Ga0055476_10000337_pt1 | contig 11992 bp, 12 predicted proteins | sample Muzzi_CordC_D2_FD_57682 | JGI IMG/M metagenome (GOLD analysis project Ga0055476, IMG submission 57682) | Wetland microbial communities from San Francisco Bay, California, USA, that impact long-term carbon sequestration - Muzzi_CordC_D2 | ecosystem: Environmental > Aquatic > Marine > Wetlands ... | reverse complement strand
ATCGGTCAGGCGGTGGAAGGCTTGCACACAGCGAAAGAAGTGGATGAGCTGGCGCGCTCACATCAAGTGGATATGCCGATTACACAGCAGGTCAAGCGTGTGCTCTACGATGGCGAGGAAGCCGCCGCTGCGGTTGATGCGCTGCTGGCCCGCGAGCCCAAGGCCGAAAATCCTTAATGTTTATCGCTTAGGCCGGATTTTTACCACATACTGTTAACAGGCCTTAGGCTTACATAAGCTGTATTTAGCTTTCTCCCTAATTTTAGGGAGAACCATACTATTATTAATTATAGCTATATAATAAATAATTATATGTAATTTTCTGTAAGGCAATGCAAACCAATGGAAGGTCGATTAGAACCGGTTCACTTCCCTTTGGCAAAGCCCAGTTGACGCCAGGCCTCGTACACCAGTACGGCTACCGAATTGGAAAGGTTCAGGCTGCGACTTTGAGAAACCATGGGCAATCGAACCACCTGCTCCGGCCCCAACGCTTCAAGCAGTGATTGTGGCAAACCTCGGGTTTCCGGACCGAACAGGAAGGCATCCTCTGCCTGATAGCTAACTTGGTTATAGCTTCGGCTTCCACGTGTAGACATAGCCCAGACCCGATTTGGGTTGATCAAGGCATTGAATTCGTCCAGCGATTCATAAACTTCGACACTGGCCCATTCCCGGTAATCGAGCCCTGCACGACGCAGTTTTTTATCATCCAGTTCAAATCCCAGCGGCTTGATAAGATGCAGGCGATTGCCGGTATTGGCGCATAAGCGAATGATATTTCCGGTGTTGGGTGGGATTTCCGGTTGATAGAGTACGACATGGAACATGGCTGCTTGCTGAACACCCTGCGTGTAATTGCTGGAATTTGGTTAAAATCATTTTAAAACTTGAAGTACTAAGGCGCATGTCAATACGTTGTATCGCCGGCATGACGGTGCAGAACCGTTGGCAGCTGGGATGCCGCCGTCGAGCCTGCAGGGATGTATTCACAGCGAGTTCTGCACCGCCACACCGGCGACACAATGCACGGATTAGTATGTGGATTCCCCCTTTCCTTTCAAACGCAACTCAGGTCAAATACGCTTGCGATGACACGAACCGGCGATCCCCTCTGCATTGAATTCTGCGGCCTGACGTTTAACACACCTCTGGTATTGTTATCGGGCTGCGTGGGTTTTGGCGAAGAATATACACGCGTCAGGGGTTTTTCCAACCGTGATGCGGGTGCCATCTGCCTGAAAGGCACCACCCTCGAACCCAGGTCCGGCAACCAGCCACATCGAGTTTACGAAACTCCGATGGGCATGTTGAATGCCATCGGTTTGCAAAATCCCGGTGTCGATCACGTGGTCGACAGCATTCTCCCTGAACTCGATTTTGACGAGACACGATTTATCGCTAACGTATCAGGTTCGACGGTGGAGGAGTATTACGAAGTCACACAACGGTTTGACGATTCTCCAATTGACGCCATAGAAATCAACATTTCCTGCCCGAACGTAAAGCAGGGCGGGGTCGCATTCGGTAACGATCCGCAGATGTCGGCACGCGTTGTCGAAGCCTGCCGCAAAGCCACCAGAAAACCGCTCATCACCAAGCTGTCACCCAATCAGACCGACATCGCAGAAAATGCCCGCCTCTGCATAGAAGCAGGCAGTGATGCCTTTGCCGTGATCAACACCATGATGGGCATGGCCGTCGATATCAATGAGCGCCAGCCGGTCATTGGCAATAACCAGGGAGGGCTGTCAGGCCCGGCCATCAAACCTATTGCGCTGCTCAAAGTCCACCAGGTCTACCAGGTCTGCAGGCCACACCAGATTCCCATAATCGGGCAGGGCGGGGTAACCAGCGCTGAAGATGCCATCGAATTTCTGATCGCCGGTGCCAGTGCGGTAGGTGTTGGTACCGCTTTGTTTTACGATCCACTGGTTTGCAGGAAGATCAATGACGGTATCCGGACTTACCTCGAAAAACACGACCTGTTCGACATCCAGACACTGACTGGCAGCCTGCAGTTAAACGGCCAGCCTGGCTGTTGTTAGCGGCGGTACGCCGCCCGGCCGGGTTTTCCTCGCAACTCTTTTCAACCCTTTCTCGCCGACTCCCCGGCTTTTCTTTTTATAACACTTAGTTGCCATCGGGCCTGAATCTTGCTCGCTATTAACCATGCAATAAGCTTGCTATGAATCTTTATCCAGCTGCAAGGCTAACCGGAATGTCTTCAATAATAATGGGGGATAGATAATTAATTGTATAATCATACTGTTAAGTCAAGCCCGTTGATTCAGGCGGCGGCCTGTGCAATGAACGGCCGCGTTCCCGGAGAGCACAGGCAATTGCAGCAAGCCGTTGGGAATTTGACGCTTCGTGGTGAGCTGCGATGCTTCCTGACGGCACTGCGCATCGGCCTGGCTCGCTGATATTACCGGGATACGTTTGCAATATGCATCAACAGATCAATCTTTTTCAACCCGTGTTCAGAAAACAGCACAAGGTGTTTTCTGCCGCCAGGCTGGCACAGATTGCCGCTGCGGTACTGGTGCTGTTGGTAGCCGTCCTTGCTCATGAGCGCTGGACACTGGCCAGCATGGAACGGTCCGCCGACGCACTGCAACAACAGCATCACCACATTCAAAAACAGATCGACTCTCTCGAAGCGGCTTACCAGACGCCTGATAGCGAGGCACTGGATGCAGAGATCGCACAGCTGATAGCGGATATCGACCAGCGTAACGGCCTGCTGATCCAGCTTGAGCAGTTGGTGGTCCAGCATCACAGCGCTTTTTCAGGACAGTTCAGGGCCCTGGCTGAACAGCATTTGCCGGGTTTATGGCTGGAAGGGGTCACCGTTAACGGCGAAGGCCAGATAGAAATTCGTGGCATAACTCTCGATGCCAAACTGGTACCAGTCTATCTCCAGCACCTGGAAAAGCAACAGGACCTGTCCAAAACATCCTTCGAAACCGTATCAATGAAACGCATCGCTGCCGATAAACCCCAGATTCAGTTTGTGATGCGCAATCACAAGGGAGAGATGTCGTGGCACTAGCTGTAAGAGTGCGCCTTCAGAAATGGGGCGAGCGTATCGATGCGCTCGATCTGCGTGAACGCATTTTGCTGTTATCAGCGGGCGTGGTGGTTTTATTTCTGATCATCGATTCCCTGGGCCTGCAGCCCGTACTCAAGTCCCAGCAGATCGCTGAACAACGTATCGAAGACCTCGAAATGAAGCTGAGTGCCTTGCATCAGCGCGCCAGCCTTTTCAATTATCAATCGGAGCATAATCCACTGGCCTCACGCTATGAACGCCGGGACCGCCTTGCTGTCGAACTGTCAGGACTCGATGCACGAATCTCAGGTCAACTTGGCGCATTGGTAAAACCTGCCCAGGCTGCCGAAGTACTCAAGCAGGTACTCAACGGCCATCGTGGATTGAAACTGAAATCTTTGCAGGCCAGCAGCGAAACGCTGGATAATCCTGCTCTCCAAAAAAACAGTAACAGTGTCAGCCTTGGTCGCTATCAGCTCGAGATGGTTGTTGAAGGCGGATACCTTGATCTTCTGCGCTATCTGCAGGAACTCGAAGCCATGCCCTGGAAATTCTTCTGGCAAAAGGTAAATTTACAAACCACCGAATATCCCCGGACAGAGACCCGCCTGCAACTCTATACCCTGGGAGCGCAACATGGATAGAAAATCGATCTGCGCTCTGCTGCTACTGGGCCCTGGATTGGCCGGCAATGCGCACGCCCTTAAGGATCCGACCCAACCGACCGACCCGAAGACTTACTTTGGAAGCGCAGAAAGCCGCACCGACAATAACTGGGCTCTGCAGTCCATTCTTTCGTCACCTCAACGACGAATCGCCGTCATCAACGGGACACGGGTCAAGGAAGGGGACCGGATCGGCTCCGCACACGTCGTTCGTATCCGTGATTCACATGTAGTGCTGAATACCAGAGGTCGCACGCTGACGCTGCGCCTGTTTCCTGCATCGATAAAGGTAAGGCCGTGAACCGAAATTCCCGCCTCCATGCCATCAAGCTGTTCGCAGCGGTCCTGCTGCTGAGCGCCTGTCAAATCCTGCCTGAGAAAGACACGCCGACCATGCCATCGATTCAAAAGTCACTGGAGGATGCGGAAGCAAAACAGCAAAGCAAAGCTGTTGAGCCACCACCGGAAGTCCAGCGCGCACTGTTACCACCGGCCTCTGGCAACCTGGGGCTTATTAAACCTGAAGTTCCAACTTTCGACGTATCGGTGAACGAAGTCCCGGCACGGCAGTTATTCATGAGCCTGGTTGATGGCACAGCAGACAATATGGTGGTGCACCCTGATGTGTCCGGCACACTGACCCTGGATCTTAAAAACGTATCCACCGAAGATGTTTTGGCAACGGTACGCGACGTATACGGTTATGAGTACCGTTACAGTCACGGTGTTTACCAGGTATTTCCCTCGCGCATGCGCTCCCAGGTATTCAACGTTAATTATCTCGATATTGAACGCACGGGAGGCTCCAGAACACGCGTCAGTTCCGGTCAGATTACCCAGTCCTCGAACAACGGCAGTGATGGCAGCAACAGTGCAGATAGCAATTCAAGCTCTTCCGGCAATTCTTCGACATCCGGCAATAACCCGGATAATTCCCGCCAGGACAGTTTTTCGGGTGCCCAGATCACCACGCGATCCGAAGCGGATTTCTGGCTGGACCTTGATAGCTCACTGAAAATGATCATCGGGGAGGACGATGGACGTAAAGTCGTCATCAACCCCTTATCCGGTACTGTCCTGGTCCGGGCGATGCCGCGGGAGCTGCTGGATATCAAACAGTATCTCGACATCCTGCAGGACTCGGCAAACCGGCAAGTCATTATTGAAGCCAAGATACTTGAAGTTGAACTCAACGATGCTTTCCAGACGGGTGTCAACTGGAACGCACTGATTGATTTCGGCGGCAACTATCAAACCAAGATAGGGCAGGTCGGTGGTGGAACGATTTTCAACGACGGCGTCTCCGAACTCGCCGGCACCATTGTCCCGCTGAAAAACCTCGCGCTGACTGACGGCGCCAGCGCCTTCGGTGGAGTATTTGCTTTGCAGGCCCACCTCGGCGACTTCAATACACTGATAGAGCTGCTCAAGACCCAGGGTGACGTACAGGTACTGTCCAGCCCCCGTGTATCCACCGTTAATAATCAGAAAGCCATTATCAAGGTTGGAACCGATGAATACTTTGTCACTGACATTGATGTGCAGACAGACGTCGCGGTAGGGGTCTCGAATCGTTCCGCAGACGTTACTCTCACGCCTTTTTTCTCGGGCGTCGCATTGGATGTGACCCCACAGATTAACAGCGAGGGCAAGATCACGCTTCATGTACATCCTGCTATCAGCCAGGTCGTCGCAGACAACAAGGATCTCGGCGTAGTTACTTCAAGCTCGGATGAGGATCGCAACAGTGTAAAAGTCCCTCTGGCGAAAAGCACCATTCGCGAAACGGACACCATTGTCCAGGCGGAAAACGGCCAGGTTGTTGTCATTGGCGGGCTTATGCAGGAACTGGTACGGGACGACATAGCATCCACGCCTTTCTTCGGTGATATGCCTGTCATCGGTCACATGTTTCGCCACACCCGCAAGACTTCCACCAAGAACGAGCTGGTAATCCTGTTGCGGCCAGTGGTCGTGAACAGTAACCGGGCGTGGGAACAACAGGTCCAGCAAGCCACTCAGCGCTTCCGTGCCATACAGCACCCGGACTATCCATAACGATAAGGCATGGATTGGTATGTATCTGCAGCACTACAGTCTTAGTGAACCACCGTTTACGCTGACACCGGATACGGATTTTTTCTTTAACTGCAGCAGCCATCAGGAAGCTCTCAATGTCCTGCTGGTTGCATTGCAGGCTGGTGAAGGTTTTATCAAAGTCAGCGGCGAAGTCGGCACCGGCAAAACGCTGATTTGCAGACAACTCCTGAATCTGCTCGATGAAAACTATGTCACCGCGTATATACCCAATCCATTCCTCAACCCCACCTCATTGCGCATGGCGCTGGCTGAGGAACTCGGTATCGAGTTTGCGCGCAACATAGGACAACACAGGCTGCTTAAACTGATTACCGAACGCCTGCTGGAGTTGTACCACAACGGCAAACAGATCGTATTACTGCTCGATGAAGCCCAGGCTATCCCGGATGACAGTCTTGAAGCACTGAGACTTTTGACCAACCTGGAAACAGAAAAAAGAAAACTGCTGCAGGTTGTGCTGTTTGGGCAACCCGAACTGGATGTGCGCCTTGCGCAACGTAAGACTCGGCAACTCAAACAACGTATCGTCTTTTCTTATCGGCTCCAACCGCTGAATCGCCGTACCCTGGGAGAATATGTTCAACACCGACTGCGTGTTGCCGGTTACCGGGGCCCGGCCTTATTCAACGCGCGTGCAATCAGGCAACTCCATCGCAACAGTCAGGGCATACCGCGTCTGGTCAACCTGCTTTGCCACAAATCGCTCATGGCCGCCTATGGTTCGGGTAGTTTGCAGATCAGACGCGCCCATATTAAGCGCGCAGCCAGAGACACCGAAGACGTCCTGCATCGCAGACCCCGATGGCTGACCATTGTCACTGGCCTGGCCGGCCTGATCGCACTGACCAGTGTCGGCCTGTTGTACGCGTACGGCTTATGAGTTTAATCAATCAGATACTGAGAGACCTGGACAAGAGGCGCGGGCCCGTTAACGGGACGCACATCGCAGCTTTACAGGGCCTGGGGCTGGTCAACATTAACCGTCCAAAATGGTATGACCACCTGTCTTTTACGTCCTGGGGTGTGGCCGGACTCCTGGCGATTGTTGCTGGCTACCCGGCAAGCATCTGGTGGAACAGCAGGACTGTATCTGAATCCGCCATTACTCCAAAGGCCTCCGCTGAAGCGACCGAGCCGGAGCAGAATGCCCAGCGTGACACAGCATCCACTCAGCACAACTTCAATGCCGCACCGCTTGCCACTATTACAAAAAGCCCCAAATCCATGGAAAAACCCTTGGATAAACCTGTTGCGCTGCAAACTCCGGCTGAAACTGTCAGCAAACAGGTCAGTATTCTAACGCCGCAACAGAAGGCGGGTCGTTTATTCGCGAGGGCGCAACAGGCACTATCCAGGTACCAGCGACAAGAAGGCGAAAACCTGTTACGGCAGACACTTGACGAATACTCCCGGCACGTCAGTGCGCGCAGCCAATTGGCTGCTTTGCAGATAAACATGCAACAAGAGGACAAGGCTGAGCGATTACTGGCTGAAGGTTTGGTCACAGACCCTCACCAGCTTGCACTGGCGCGTCCTTACGCGCAGTTACTGTCGGCAAGGGGGGAACTTGTGCCTGCTTTGGAGGCACTGGATAGGGCAATAGCTCAACGCCAGGCTGATGCCGAAACGCTGGCACTACGCGCGGCAATCCTTTATCGAATAGGGCGGCATGCAGAGTCCGCCTCCGACTACCAGCAGGCCCTTCAGGTTCAACCAAACCAGGCTTTATGGTGGACCGGGCTTGCTGTAGCGCTGGAGCAGAGCCATCGATCGACACAGGCACTTGAAGCCTATCAACATGCTGCAAAGTTGCCTCTGGGCAAGCCGGTTGATGATTATGTTAAACAACGTATTCAAGTTTTACGCGACGCAGAATTTCACCACTGATGGATAAATATCATGGTCGCTAGCATGCCAAGGAAACGCATTCGAATCGGTGACCTGCTGGTCGAACAGAAAATTATCTCGCAGTCACAGCTTCAGGAAGCGCTGTCCGAGCAGAGAAAAAGCGGTCGAAAACTTGGCAGGGTTCTGGTTGAGAACGGTTTTGTCGAAGAAGACAGGCTATTGGTTTTGCTTTCCGAACAACTCGATATCCCTTACGTTGACCTTTCACGCTTCGAGCTGGACCCTGAACTCATCGCCCGTCTGCCGGAAACCCACGCCAGGCGCTACCGTGCTCTCGTATTGAAGGCGACGCCCACGGGACTGTTGGTTGGGATGGGCGACCCGACCGATATCTTTGCTTTCGATGAACTGGTCCGCATTCTGAAAACCTCGATACAGATAGCCTGCGTCAAGGAAAGCGACCTTCTGCGGAACGTCGACCGGCTCTACCAGAATACCGATAATCTGCGTAATCTGGCCAATGAAGTCGGTCAGGGCATGGCAGAGAAAGCCTTTGATTTACGCACTCTGACGGCCAGCAGTACCCAGAGCGATGCACCAGTCGTGCGTTTGATTCAGACGGTATTCGAAGACGCGGTACGCTCGGAAGCTTCCGACATACATATCGAACCGGATGAAGATGTATTGCGCATACGACGGCGTATAGATGGTGTACTACATGAGACGACGATGGATGACACACGTATTGCTTCCGCCGTTGTCTCCCGTCTGAAACTGATGGCCGAAGCCGATATCTCGGAAAAACGTCTCCCGCAGGATGGGCGATTCAGCTTGCGTGTTCTGGACAAAGACATTGATGTTCGTCTGGCGACAATTCCGACGCAGACCGGAGAGGCGGTCGTCATGCGTTTACTTGATCATGGTTCAGCCGTCCGTAATCTTGAACAACTCGGTATGCCGAAGGATATTCTGCAGCGCATACGAAACATTGTGCACAGGCCTAACGGCCTGGTGCTGGTTACCGGACCGACTGGAAGCGGCAAAACGACTACCCTGTACGCGGCACTTACTGAGCTGAACAAACCGCAAAGGAAAATTATTACTGTTGAGGATCCGGTTGAATACCAGCTTCCGCGCATTAACCAGGTTCAGGTCAATAAGCGAATCAATCTTGATTTTGCACGTGTGTTACGAACTGCCTTGCGGCTCGATCCCGATATTATTCTGGTCGGTGAAATGCGTGACAGGGAGACCGGTGAAATAGCCTTGCGGGCCGCTCTGACCGGTCACCTGGTGCTTTCCACCTTGCATACCAACGATGCGGTAAGCACAGCCATGCGCCTCATCGATATGGGACTGGAGTCTTACCTGGTGGCCGCTTCAACCCAGGCGATACTGGCGCAGCGCCTGATTCGAAAGCTGTGCACGAACTGCCGCACCGACAGGAAACTGGACCCCAGCGAACAAAGCTGGGTGCAGAGCGTCACAGGCGAAAATGCATCACTGCATGGCTACCAGGAGGGCACTGGGTGCAACCAGTGCAACCACACAGGTTATCATGGCCGGATTGGTGTCTATGAACTGCTTGAAATCGATTACACGCTGGCCGACGCTCTGCGCCGTAACGATCCGGCTGGTTTCGAGAACGCCGCGCGCGTACAGGGCGGCTACCGTCCGCTGATGGAAAATGCGCTGGATTACGCACGCCAGGGCATTACCAGCCTGTCCGAAGCCATGCGCCTGAGCGGAATAGTCGACTAGCGAATGCCGGCTTTCCAGTACAAGGCACGTGGCCAACGTGGTGACGCTATCGAAGGCGTTATCGATGCGGCCAGCAGCGATCTGGCAGCCACGCGCTTAATAGAAGGCGGCCTGACACCTGTCGATATACAGCCGGTGCAGGAAACAGTCAGCATTCGTACGGACCTGGCCGACCTGTTTCCTGTCAAGGTTGAGGCGATAGACCTGATTCAATTCAGTCGACAGATGTACAGCCTGATAAAAGCTGGTGTACCTATCCTCAGCGCCTTGTCCGGGCTGGCGTGCAATACACGTAATCGAACCCTGGCAAAAACCCTGACGGGAGTCATTGAAAGTCTGCACGCAGGATGGGATTTGTCCGCTTCTCTGGCCCAGTACCCTAAAGTGTTTTCGGTGTTCTATGTAAGTCTGGTGAGGGTAGGTGAAACCAGCGGCCAGCTGGAGGAAGTGTTCCGTCAGCTCTCCGGCTACCTGGAGCGCGAGCAGAAAACCCGCAAACAGATCAAATCCGCCATGCGTTATCCGATGTTTGTGCTTGCGGCCATCCTCATCGCCGTGATCATTATCAACGTTCTTGTGGTACCTGCTTTTGCCGCCATTTTCGAGCAATTCGGTGCAGACCTCCCTTTGCCGACACGAATATTGATGGCGACATCCGATGCCATGATCAACCATGGGCATGTCATGCTTGTCGGAGCCATCATGATTATGACCGGTATCGGACTTTACCTGCGCAGTGACAGCGGGCGTTACAAGTGGCACAAGGCTCAATTGCGCCTGCCTTTGGTGGGAAAAGTCCTGTATCAGGCGACGCTGGCTCGGTTCAGCCGGCTGTTTGCGCTGGTACAGCGCTCAGGGATCCCGATCGTCACAGGCTTGTCGGTGGTGGGACGCGCACTGGACAATGACTTTGTTGAAGAACGCATACTCGGCATGCGCGATGGCATCGAGCGCGGTGACTCGCTGAGTAACACCGCAGCGAGCATCGGCATATTCGACCACCTGGTTCTGCAGATGCTGCAGGTCGGTGAAGAATCCGGTGCGACGGACCAATTGCTACAGGATGTGGCCGACTATTATGACGACGAAGTGGATTACTCCATCGACAAACTCAGCGCCTCCATCGAGCCGACCCTGACAATAGCGCTGGCCGGCCTGGTATTCCTGTTGGCCACCGGTATATTTCTGCCCATGTGGGATCTTGCCAAAGTGGCCCTGCACTGAGCAACAAAGTGTGCCTTTGTAATTATTTTTGCTAAAGAGATGCCACTGACGGGCGATAAAACATTAAATATGCTGTCCATCTGCCCCTTTTCAGGAGAAGAAAGGAATGGAAAAACAAGCGGGTTTTACCCTTATTGAACTGGTTGCGGTGCTGGTCATCCTTGCCCTTTTAGGCGCGATGGCCGTGCCAAGGTTTACGGATGTTTCCAGTGACGCCTTGACGGCGGCAAAAAATGGCTCCGTCGCCGGTGTGCGGTCCGGACATGCAATGGCAATTGCAAAACTGAAAACGCTGCCGAAACTGTCTGAACTTATTGACTACGTCGGTGGACCCAATGTCGCTGTCGCTGCTGATAACTCAGGGATTGAAGTGACCATTAACAGCGTCGCCTATGTTGTCAAAACGTACACGGATACAACCTGCACATTGGCGACAGCGAACGCTGCTGACCTCGTCGGCTGCGTCGGTCAGATACCCTAAGTCGCCGGTAACAACTTCAGCATACGGATGTAAGGGGTGGGCGTAAGCCCGCCCTTTTTGGTTTCAAGGATAAAGGATGCACGCAAAGGGAATGAATACCCGTGGCGGCGGTTTCTCTCTCATCGAGCTGGTTAGTGTCATGATCATCCTGGCTGCAACCAGTGCTTTGGCAGCCCCCCATTTCGTCCACCACGATGCGACAGTCCCGGCACAGGCCGATCAGCTGGGCCGAATAATACGCCACACCCAGGCGTTGGCCATGGGTCAGGGTCGCCCACTCACTGTTGATATCCAGTCCGCCACGAGTTATGCGATTACCGATGGCGCGACTCCCACCCCGTCGACCATCCGTGACCCCGATGGTCAGTTACAGGCCTTTTCTCTGCAGAACGGTGTAACGCTGACTGGGGCCGATCTGGAGTTCGACAGCCTTGGACGGCCCATCAGCGACAGTAACCTGGTCACGACCACCCGAAACTGGACCCTGAACGGAAGCAGCAATGCCGCTACCGTCAGCGTCCAGGCTGTCACCGGTTTTGTTTCGGTGACACCATGAAGTCGCAAAACGGCTTTACGCTGATCGAAATGGTGCTGGTCATCATCATTATATCGATAGCTTCGATACCCTTGTTTGGTCTGTTTTCGCGGGCCGCCTCCAGTCTGTTAATCAATGAAAAAACCCAGACTGCGGCGCAACTCGCCCAGGAGCATGCCGAATTTCTCCTCGCGATACGTCGCAGCCAGAATTTCCTTGCGCCCGGACTTTCTGGCAATATGACTGAAGTCCTTAGCGGCAACTATTACGGCTATACGCGCTCCACGACGATCACACAATCACCGAGCGGCCCTGGATGCCCG
>Ga0055476_10000334_pt1 | contig 12033 bp, 8 predicted proteins | sample Muzzi_CordC_D2_FD_57682 | JGI IMG/M metagenome (GOLD analysis project Ga0055476, IMG submission 57682) | Wetland microbial communities from San Francisco Bay, California, USA, that impact long-term carbon sequestration - Muzzi_CordC_D2 | ecosystem: Environmental > Aquatic > Marine > Wetlands ... | reverse complement strand
CCCCCCACGGCGGCCGGCGCGACGGAGATGCCGCTCGCATTCTCATCGGGAGCGACCTTTGCAAAGTTCGAAGAGAATTGCCTGCACGCTGACATGCGTGCTGCTGATCGCTCCGATGGGATTTTCGACAGCCCGACCGGCGCGCGCGGACGACCTTCCCGGCGCTGCCGAAACACCGATCGGCCCGGTGCACGAACCGCTCGAAGACGCCGGCGACGGGCCGACACTCGAGGAACTCGGCGCGACGGACTCGGTGATCGACCGGCCCGGACTGAAGTGGTGGGCGATCGATACGGCGGTGATCAGCGCCGTCACCTGGGGGGCGACGCTCGCGTTCAACAAGAATATTCGCGACGGAGTCACGAGCTCGAGCGGCAAGCAATGGCTCGACAACATCTCCCAGTCGCCCCAGTGGAATGATGGCAGCGACGCGGTGACGAACTACGTCTCGCATCCGCTGCTGGGAGCGAGCTGGTTCCTGACCTACCGCAGCCGCGGCCACGGCTTCATCGCCTCGTCGCTCGGATTGATGTTCCAGTCGTTCTGGCTCGAATACGCGATCGAAGGGCCGTACAACGTTCCGTCGGTGCACGACATGGTCTTCACGCCACTGCTCGGCATTCCGATCGGGTACGGGCTCGACAGCCTTTCCGTGTATCTGCTGAAGAAGGAAGACCGGCCGTTGCGCTACCTCGGCTACGTCTGCAACCCGTTCCGTCTGCTGCCCACCGCAAAGAATCAATACTTGAACGTCGGCATCGATCCGGCCAACAAACGCTTCGCGGTCTCGGGGCGATTCTAGCCCGAGCTCGTCGACCAATCGCCGCGCGTACGGTTTTCGAGATGGTGGGCAAGCAATTCGCCGAAGCGCGAGTTGCCCATCGGTTCACGGTGCGCGCGTTGGATGATGTCGAGGTCGGCACCGCCGTTTCCCTCGATCAGCATCGGGCCGTCGGCGACGATCGCAATGTCCCAGCCGATGATTGCCCGCTCGGGCATGGCCGCGTGTGCGCGTCGAGCGAGGTCGATGGTTTCCTTCCAGAACGGCATCTTGCGACCCGCGATCTGCGCGCCCGATACGGGATGGTTCGTGTGCCAGTCCGAATCGGGGTGCAAGCCGATGTCGCTCGCCGGCCCCAGCTCGCCTGTCTCGATGTCGATCTTCGCAGCGAGTCCGCCCGCGTGGAAGTTGTCGACCTTCGCGCTCGCGGTGCTCGGCATCCGGTACACGGCGTGGGTTGCCTCGAAATCGCCGTTCTCGGCGAGGATCGTCATCATTCGCACCGTCGTGAGGACGCCGGCGCTCAGATCAGCGAGGTCGGGGTGGGAGACGAGCCGCCGCTGGATCAGATACTTCTCGGTCGTCGAAAGCACACGGAGATGCTCCAGCAGCGCTGGCTCGTCGATCGCTACCGCCCCTTCGCGTGACCAACGCGAGCCGTCATAACGCCACGATTCCGTGCCGCGTCCGCCTCGGCCGCGCGTCGGCTTCACGAACAGGTCGGCGTGCGGGAGGGAATCCGCTTCCTGGCGGCCCGGCCGTAGGACACTCCCGAATTTCGCCTCGAGGTAGTCCGGAGTTCGGATGTCGTGTTTCCTGCAGCGATCGGCAAATCGGGCCTTGTTGTTCAGCGTGCGGTCCTTGGCGACTCGTTGGAGCATCCGGAAGATGCCGCCCTTGGTCTCGTCCCGGCGGAGGTACTCTCCGGCGCGTTGGAATCTCGCTTCCTCGAACAGCTCGAACATGTAGTACCAGGGCGGCAGAATGGCGTGACGCGTCGCGAGCTGCAGTTGCTCGTACATCTGTCGAACGACGCCCTTGCCCGAGCGCCGGCGAATCGCGGGGCCGTTCAACGCCGTGAACCACGCCGACGTCCCGAATACGATCGGCGGCCAGGTGAGGAGCTGCGCGAACAGACCCAGGCGGCCGGTGAAACGCCGCTCGCGCCAGAACTCGCGCGCGTAGGTCTGGTGGACGACCGAGGCCGCGCTCCCGTCGCCCGGCCGAAAGCCCCACAAGAGCGGGAGGGGCGGGCAGTAGAGGACCCGCATCTTGTAGCGGTTCTTGGGTTCGTTCAGGATCCGCAGGATCAGACGAGCGGCCGGGCCGGCCTCGACCCCCTCGCTCATTGCTGTGTGGAGTTTGGAGACGTCGATTCGGAGGACGTCTCTCAGGTGCACTCGTCGCCTGTCGTCACCCACTCGTCGTCGCCTGTCGTCGCCCATCTGGATTTCTCGCGCGACCCTTCCGTCCGCTCGGAGTATAGGCTGGTTGTGGATCGGGTGCGCCTGCAACGCAGCCGCACGGCCGTGCTATCGTGGACTCCCATCCCCGCTCGACTCGAGGAATCCGCATGCGCCACCCCGCCCGCACCAGCATTCCCGCGCTCATGCTGGTCATCGCGATGACCGGCTGTGCTTCCGACGGTGTCGAGACTTCTACAGCGTTCGATCCGCTGGCCCGGTTCCCGGCACAGGCGACATTCCTGTGGGATTCGTCGTCGAACAGGCTGCCCGCCGACGATCGCATCGCGGCGCTCGACCTGGGGCCGGTGATCGAGGCGGCGGCCGAGGCGGAGTTCGGAGCGCGCGGTTACACGTTGTCGCAGACCGAATCGGCGAACTACCTGATGTCCTACCAGGTGGCTACGCACAGCTGGATCGGAGCCGACAATTCGCGCGCAGTCGGCTCACTGTCGCTGCTGCTCGTGGAAGCCGCGAGCGGCCGTCGGGTCTGGCTCGGGATCGGCCGCGCGGAAATCAACGTCGGTCGGTCGAGCGAAGAACGCCTCGCGAACATGCGCGTTGCGTTGGCCAAGATGCTGAAGGAATTCCCGCCGAACCAGTCGCGCTAGCACGCATGATCGTGGTGGCCGAATTGGCTGCCGAATCCGGCTCCGGTACTCGAATTGGCGCATGCGGCTGGAAGCTCGCATGTTGACTTTCTGACGATGGGCTTTCTCAGCGAACTCCTGGTGTTGCTTGCGGTGGCGACCGCCGGGGTGGCGCTGTTCGAACGCCTGAAGCTGCCCGCGATCGCGGGATTCCTCGTGATGGGGGCTCTCGTCGGCCCGGGAGGTATCGGGCTGATCGGCGACCCGGAGCGGGTTCGGGAGCTCGCCGACCTGGGTGTGGTGTTCCTGCTGTTCGAGATCGGTCTGGAACTCCCGCTGGGCAGGCTGCGATTGCTGTGGCGTCCCGCATTGGTTTCCGGCGGGCTCCAGGTCGGCGGGACGCTGCTCGTCGTGTCGATGGCGGCCGTGGCCTTCGGTCTCGACTGGCGCAACGCCGTGATGCTCGGTGCACTGGTGGCGATGTCGAGCACCGCGCTGGTGATGCGGTTGCTCTCGCAGCGCGGCGAAGTCCAGGCGCCGCAGGGGCAGCTGGCGATCGGCATCCTGCTGTTCCAGGACCTCTGCGTCGTGCCGCTCCTGTTGCTGGTTCCGATTCTCGCGGACGAAAGCGGCCGTGGAGCGCTCGACGTCGGACTCGAGGTCGGGCGCGCAACACTCGCGCTGGGCGCGTTCTGCGTGGTTGCGCGCTTCCTGCTGCCGCCGCTCCTCGATCGCGTAGCTCACATGCGGTCGCGCGAGCTGTTCACGATGGTGGCGCTGCTCACGGTCCTGGGGTCGGCGGTCGTGGCCGAGAAGATCGGTCTGACCCTGTCCGTCGGTGCCTTCGTGGGTGGCCTGGTGCTCTCGATGACCCCCTATGCCCGTCAGCTGTTCGCCGAGGTCGTCTCGTTACGCGGCCTGCTGATCGGAGTGTTCTTTACAGCGGTCGGCATGTTGTTCGACTGGCGGGTCGCGTCCGAGCAATGGGCCGCGATTCTCGCATACACCGCCGTGGTCGTGATCTTGAAGGCCGGCCTCGTCGTCCTGATCGTCACCTACGCGTTGGGGCAGGGCGTTCGACTCGGCGTGCTCACCGGGCTCACGCTGGCACAGACCGGAGAGTTCTCGTTCGTACTGGCGGTTGCTGCGGCACAGGCGGGGCTGCTCGACGATTCGTCGAGGCAGGTCTTCGTCGCGGGTTCGATCGCTACGCTGCTGCTCACCCCATTCCTGGTCGGAGCCTCGCCGCGAATTGCGGCTTTCGCCGCGCGTGGACGGAGCTTTGCTCGGAGCGAAGGCGACGTGCCCCGGAGCGGTCCCGGTGACCATGTGGTCCTGATCGGATTCGGACTCGGCGGTCAGAATCTCGCACGTGTGCTCAAATCTCGTGAGATTCCGTTCGTCGCGATCGAAAGCAATGCGGTCTCGGTGAGAGCCGCGTTGAAGCGCCGGCAGCCGATCGTCTACGGCGATGCGACTCGGCCCGAGTTGTTGCAGAGCGTCGACATTGCGAACGCGAAGCTCGTCGTCGTCGCGATCTCGGACATGATCGCGACGCGTGAGATCGTTGCTCGGGTGCGCGAAATGTCGCCGAGCGTGCCGATCCTCGCGCGCACGCGTTACGTGCTCGAAGTCGACGGCCTCGAGCGGGCCGGTGCGACGCAGGTCGTCGTCGAGGAACTCGAAGCGACGCTCGAGCTGATCGGCGCTGCACTCAAGGCCTTCGGAATATCGAACGAGGCGGTGGTCCGCTTCGCCGCGGAACTGCGTGAGGAAGGTTACGTCTTCCTTCGGACTCCGGAGACCATTCTCGATCCATGGCTCAGCGAGCTGCTCGAAGGAGTGGCATCGCAGTGGGTCGAGGTTCCGGACTCACTCGAAGGCGAGCCGTCATTGCTCGATCTGGCGGTCCGGGCCCGCACGGGTGCCACGATCGTCGCGATCGAGCGGAACGGCGCGGTGACCTCATCTCCGGACCCGGCGTTTCGCATGAAGGCGGGCGATCGCCTGATGGCGCTCGGCAGCCCCGAAACCATCGAGCGTCTGATTCGGTTGCTCGGGGAGCGTTAGCCGGGTGCCGCGTCGTCCGGGCGTCGATGCGGCTCGCCCGGTACTTCGTGAACGTCGTCGGCACCAGGCCTGCAAACGAACGGAAGAGCCGGTTGCATTCCAGCCCTTCCATCCGCTGTCGCTCACTGCGCACGGAAAAGAGAACCTGGAGCAGCCGTGCACGGAGAAGACGCTCCGGCGGGATCGAAGGCCGAAGGAGCGCGAGCTTGGGGGGGGTGCCTGCCGCGACCGTCAGCCGAGCAGGGAGCGGCAGGCACCCCCCAAGCTCGCGCGGATCCAACCGAACCGACCTCTTTCAGCACCCGGCTGGCGGCGAATCGGGTTCCGTTCGGATTCGGGCGCCGAAAGAACGAACCCGCGAGTCGCCGCTCGCCAGGAGCGGGCGACTCGCGGGCAATGTTGCGAGTCCCACCACGGCCCACGGGCCGTTCGGTCAGAACGAGAAGTAGTTGATCCGGACTCCCAGGATCATGTCGTGGGATACGAGGTGCATCTGGTAGTCGCCCCCGACCGGCTGGGGCAGATTCACATCCATCTTGCCGAAGTCGACGTAGCGGTAGCCGAGGTCGAGCGTCAGCCAGTCGGCCACGTCGTAGGCGAAGCCGCCGCCGACCTGCCATGCGAAGTTGAGATCGTCGTGGCTCGTATCCCCAATGTTCATCGCCTTCTGGCGCACCCTGAAGTCGTGAACGCCGAATCCGACTCCACCGCCCATGTAGAAATCGAAGGTCTCGGTGATCGGGAGATCCATGAACAAGTTGAAGAACACCGCCCAGCTGTTGGAGCTGATCAGATAGGGAGAGTTGGGTGTCTTGAACTCCAGTGCGTAGTCGTCGAAGACGGGTCCCTTCGTCTTCATGTCGTAGCCACGCGCCGCCTGGCCTTCGGCTTCGAGGCGCATGCCGATCGGACCGAGGTCCGCGTCGATGCCGAGTGCGCCACCGCCGAACACGGTTCCGTCCCAGTCTTGGCCGCGGTTCTTCCGGTCGGGGCGCGGGAACCAGGGCGCGCAGCAATTGTTGTGCCCGCTGGCTTCACCCTTGCCCCACGAGTACCCCGTAATGCCCGTCAGATACAGCTTGAAGTTCTGCTCTGCGACCGGCGGCGGCGGCGGCGGCGGCGGAGGCGGCGCCGGTGCGGGAGCCGGCGGCGGGACGACGACGTCTTCTCCGCCGATGTCGTCGGCCATCGCTGCACCAGCTCCGAGCCCGAGCGTGAATATCGCTAGGATCGCAAAGGCTGCGGTCGATTTTCGAATCCCGTTGAAGCGCAGAAAACCCTTCATTTCACTCCCCTGTGGTCGTGGACGCCCGGATTGTACACGAATCACCCGTCAAAGTTCAGGATTAATCGGAGTTCTTCCTGACCCGACCGAGAGTTCCGCCGAGTACTTCGGACTTCGGGCCGGCGGCCCGGCAACACATTCGAGCGAATTGTGGCGCATATCGTGTCGCCTGACCGCCGTTTTCGATCCGATCTCCCCGGGAATTTCCACTCCCCCAGGAAAATGATTGAAAACAATTACTTGCGTAACTAGCGGAGGTTGGAAACTCCAGCGCGGAAGTTGCCGGTTCCATCGCGACGGGGTCGGGATTATGCTGGCGGACGTGCACCGTCCGCGGCGCACTGGCGGTGAACCCCGATGGCTGCAGTCCGGCGACGGCCGCGGTCCGGTGATTGGGAGGCGTTACTTCGATGGATTTGAGCAACTTCGGCAACCGAATGGCTCACGTGGACCTCGCTGCGGGATCGGTCGAGATGCGGCCGATTCCGGCGGACTGGCTGCGGGACTACATCGGCGGCCGCGGGCTAGGGGTTCGTTATCTGCTCGAGAACGGTCCCGACGTCGATCCGTTGTCACCGGACAATCTTCTGTGCTTCGTGAACGGGCCGCTCTCGGGATCGGAGACGAGCATGAGCGGTCGCTGGGCCGCGGTCACGAAATCGCCCCTCACCGGCACGGTGACCGACAGCCACCAGGGAGGCTGGACGGCCGCTCGACTGCGTTGGGCCGGGCTGGATGGTCTGGTGTTCTCGGGTCGCTCGGAGCGCCCGGTCTACGCCTTCGTCGAAGCTGGCGAAGTTTCGCTGCGCGACGCTTCCGAGACGTGGGCGATGGGAATCCACGCGACCGTGGATTTCTTTCGCAAGCGATACGGTGAGAAGGATCTGTCGGTTTGCGCGATCGGCCCGGCGGGTGAGAACCTGGTGCGCTTCGCCGCCTGGCTGAACGAAGACGATCGCGCCTTCGGTCGAGGCGGCACGGGAGCGGTCGGCGGTAGCAAGCAGTTGAAGGCGATCGTGATTCGTGCGGGCCGCAAGACCGGCGACGTGCTCGATCCGGATGCCTGGAAGCAGGTTCGCCGTGATGCCCTCGACGCGATCCGGAACGAAGCGAACATCACGAGTCCGAAGAAGGGAGGGCTCTCCGTATACGGGACCAACGTGCTGATGAATATCACCAACAGCATCGGTGCGCTCGGCACCCGTAACAGTCAGGTCACGTCGTTCGGTGATCGGGCGGAGGGCATCAGCGGCGAGTACGTCGAGGCCGAGATCCTCACGGGCAATCCCACCTGCCACGCCTGCCCGGTTGCGTGCAAGAAGGAAGTCAAGATCGAATCGGGTCCGTATGCGGGGCTCGAGATGGAAAGCGTCGAGTACGAACCCGCCTGGTCGCTCGGTGCGAACTGCGACAACGGCGATATCCGCTCGATCGCAAAGCTGATCGATCAGTGCAACGACCTCGGTCTCGACCCGATCGAACTCGGGAACGTGTATTCGGCCTTCATGGAAGCGACCGAAAGAGGCTGGATCGACGGCGAGGGGCTCGCCTGGGGCGACGACGAAGCAATGGTGGCGCTCACGGAGAAGCTCGCCGTTCGGGACGGAATCGGCGACGTGCTCGCAGAAGGCACGGCGCGTGTGGCGGCGCATTTCGGACATCCGGAAATCGGCATGCAGTGCAAGGGACAGGCGATCCCCGCCTACGATCCGCGCGGTCTGAAGGGGATGGGGCTCGGCTATGCGACGAGCAACCGCGGCGCCTGTCATCTGCGGGCCTACACGGCGGCCGCCGAGCTCGGCGTGCTGCCGCTCGAAGTCGATCCGCTGGCGTGGGACGGCAAGGGGGAGCTGGTCAAGACATTCCAGGACCTGCACGCCTTCTCGGATAGTCTCGATCTGTGCAAGTTCAGCGCCTTTGCCGAAGACGCGGAGCTCTACGCCGCGCAGTACGCGGTCGCGATGGGGATCGAATTCTCGGCGGACGACGTGATGCGCGCGGGCGAGCGAATCTACAATCTCGAGCGTCATTACAACAATCTCGCCGGATTCCGCGAGGGGTCGGACACGCTGCCGGATCGCTTTCTCGTGGAGCCGTCGACGCAGGCGGGTTCGAAGGGGCACGTTTGCGAACTCGACCGGATGCTCTCGCAGTACTACGCGGCGCGCGGCTGGGAGAACGGCGTGGTGCCGGAAGCAAAGCTGCGGGAACTGGGAATCCGCTAGCGGCCTGCGAGCCGCGGGGATCGGTTCGTATCGCTCGCGGAAGCTTCGGCCTCGAGCGGCCGAAGCGCGATCAACCGCCTGCGACCGCGGGAAAGAATTCGACCGTGTCGTCTTCCATGAGCCGGGTCGCGTACCCCTTCGGCAAATAGCCCGCGCCGCGTCCATTCACGAACACGTGGACGCCGCGTGGAACGACACCGTGCGAGTCGAGCAGGATTTCGCCGAGCGCAGGCCGCTGCGCGACGACGGCTTCGACGAGCGCCTGGACGGTCGCCGCCTCGGGAAGTGCAACCTCCATCGAGCGCCCTCCTGCGAGCGGGCGAAGCGTGGCGTAGAAGCGGACCTGCACGCGGCGTGATTCCTCCCGACGAACGGGGGCGGGTGCGATCGCTCCCCTGGACGGCGTTACCCTCAATATAGACACGTGAACGGTTCCCGATTCCGGAAAGGTTGCATTTATGTTGCGCTTGCGCGGACTTCCGCGTTTGCGGCGCCTCGACGCGCCGCCTAGTCTGTCGGACTTCATGAATCCGCGGACCGTCTGATGACCCGAATCCTGTGTGCGCTCTTCTTCGTTTCGGGCACGGCGGCGTTGTTGTTCGAGACGCTCTGGTTTCGTCAGGCCGGGCTCGCGTTCGGCAACAGCGTCTGGGCCACGACGATCGTGCTGGCGAGCTTCATGACGGGCCTCGCACTCGGCAACGGGTTGATGGCCCGTTTCGGTGGCCGCGTTCGCCGCCCGGTTCGCTTCTACGCGCTGCTCGAGGCCGTCATCGCGGTCAGCGGCATCGCACTGGTGCTGATCCTGCCGCTGTTCGGCGGTTGGCTCGTTCCACTGTATCGCCCGTTCCTGGATCAGCCTGCGATCCTGAATCCGCTGCGTCTGGGAACGGCATTCGTGCTGCTGTTGCTGCCCGCCACGGCCATGGGGGCGACATTACCGGTGCTCGTCCGCGCGCTGCTCGCGAAGGATCCGAACTTCGGTTCGGTACTCGGGCGTCTCTACGGTTGGAACACGTTGGGAGCGGTCGCCGGTGCCGTCGCGGCCGAAGGCGCGTTGCTCGGATGGTTCGGTATCCGCGGGACGGCCTATCTCGCCGGTGGTCTCGATTCGATCGCCGTCGTGTTCGCGCTGATCTTGTCGAGCCGGTTCGCCCCCGGAGTCGAGAACGCGCTGGCGGAGTCGGTTGCGCGGCCGCGTACCCGCATCATGCCCGCGGCCCGGCGCTATCTCGCGGCTGCGTTCGCGACGGGAGCGACGCTGCTCGCGTACGAGGTCGTCTGGTTCCGCTTCATGCACCTTTTCGTGCATTCCGGCGGCCTGATCTTCTCGTTGATGCTCGCCGTCGTGCTGGGCGGGATCGGCGGCGGCGGCTTCGCCGGGGGCGCATGGCTCCGCCGCGATCCCGAGGGCTTCCGGCACGCGCCCTCGATCGCGTTCGCTTCCGGTGCGCTCTCGGTCGCGCTGTACTTCGGTTTCTCATTTGCGATCGCTCCCCATACCGAAGTCCTGATCGATGACCCGAGGATCGTGCTCTGGCTGTCGCTGCTGCTGATGTTCCCCACCTCGTTCCTGTCCGGGATCCTGTTCACGTTCATCGGCACGTCCCTGCACACCCAGATCGGTTCCGAGACTCGCGCGACCGGGCTGCTCACTCTCGCAAACACGGTGGGAGGTGCACTCGGCTCGATTCTGGCCGGCTTCGTGTTGTTGCCGGTGCTCGGCATGGAGCGTTCGTTCTTCCTGCTCGGAGCGAGCTACGGCGTGGTCGGATTGCTGCTCTTTGGAATACGCGCGGCCGACCGCAGCGCGTCGCCGGCTCGCTGGGCCTTCGCGGGGGCCTTCGTCGTCGCGACCCTGCTGTTTCCGTTCGGTTTCATGCAGTCGGAGTACTTCCGGATCTCGATCGAGCGTTGGGATCCAGAGCACGAACTGGAAGTGACGGCCGTTCGCGAAGGGCGGATCGAGACCATCATCTACCTCCGCAAGACGATCGACGACGAGACGGTCTTCTATCAGCTGCTCACCAACGGGTTCTCGATGTCGGCCACCTCGGCACACGGCCGGCGCTACCAGCGCCTCTACGTGTTCTGGCCGGTGGCCCTCAAGCCCGACCCGAAGCAGGCGTTGGTGATCAGTTGCGGCGCGGGTTCCACCGCGCTCGGGCTCGTCCAGACGAAGAGCCTCGAACACATCGACGTCGTCGATATCTCGACCGCGATCCTCGAGATGGCGGACCTCGTCTACCCGAACCCCGAGGAACACCCGTTGAACGACCCTCGCGTCGAGGTCCACATCGAGGACGGTCGCTACTTCCTGCAGACCACCGACCGGAGCTACGACATCATCACCGCCGATCCGCCGCCGCCGAAGAATGCGGGGGTCGTAAACCTCTACACGCGCGAATACTTCCAGCTGATTCGCAACCGCCTGAACGAAGGCGGCATCGCGACCTACTGGCTGCCGGTCCACAACACCCTCGAATCGGATACCAAGGCGATCATTCGAGCATTCTGTGACGTGTTCCCGGATTGCAGCTTGTGGAACGGCTTCGACACGGATTGGATGCTCGCGGGATCGAAGAATGCCCAGTGGCAACGCTCGGAGGCGGGCTTCGTCCGTCAGTGGCAGGACCCGCTGCTCGCGCGCGAACTGACCGCGATCGGGATCGAACGTCCCGAGCAGATGGGGGCGATGTTCATGGCCGACGCCGACCAGCTGCGCGAGTTGATCGGCGATACCCCGGCGCTCGTCGACAATTATCCGAAGCGGATCAGCAACCGTCATCACTCGCCCACGATCGCACGGAGGATCTACGCCGACTGGATGAGTGCGGAGTCGACCCGTCGCCGCTTCGACGAGAGTCGCTTCATCCGCGCTGCGTGGCCGCCCGCGCTGCGTGAGAGGACTCTCGGCTACTTCGAATATCAGGGCATGTTGCTCGACCTCTGGGCTCGCTCGCGGCCTTCGATTCGCGAGTGGATCTCGCGGCTGCACAGGATTCTCACGGAGACCGATCTCGAGACGCTCGCGATCCTGCAGTTGGGAAACACGGTCGATCAGCAGCGCGCGGTCGAACGTCTGATCGCGAAGGGGGGAAAGCGGTTCCGCTATAGCCGGTACCTCGCGATCCAGGCCTTTGCCGACCGGAATTACGACCTCGCCGCCCGCTACCTGGCCCGGAAACCGGGCAAGTCGATTCGCGATTCTGCGCAGTTCTACTTGCGCTTGTACGCGTTGTGCATGGCGGGTCGGGTCGACGAGGCGGAACGCATCGCCGCCGCCGGTCGACGTTGGTTGCCGCGTTACACCGAGAACGCGGACTACTTCGCGTGGTTGGGCGATACGTTCGGGTTCGAGCTGCCGCCTGCGCCGGTTGCCGGGTCGTCAGGCGTCCGGCGCGAATGAGTCGAAGAGCGGCACCAGATTGGGACCCTGGCGCAAGGTATGGCCTCCGTCGACCGCAACGCTCTGTCCCGTCACCCAGCCCGCAGCATCCGAGAGCAGGAAACCCACCGCGGCGCCGATGTCATCGGGCTTGCCGATGCGCGAAATCGGCATGCGCCGCAGGTACTCCCGGCGGGAGACGTCCCGATCGACGAGCATCGACGCCATCGG